>Ga0187814_10000660_pt1 | contig 12034 bp, 8 predicted proteins | sample NC_S_4_FD_132450 | JGI IMG/M metagenome (GOLD analysis project Ga0187814, IMG submission 132450) | Wetland sediment microbial communities from Neuse River Estuary, North Carolina, USA - ASW-S_4 | ecosystem: Environmental > Aquatic > Freshwater > Wetlands > Sediment | place: USA: North Carolina... | reverse complement strand
CGCCGCCCAGCAGGCCGCCGAGACCGCCGCCGCCCAGGCCGCCGCCGCGCTCCGCGACGCCCGCGAGCAGGCCGCGGCCGCCCGCGAGCAGGCCGCCGCCACCGAGGGGGCTAGTGCGTTATGCGCGGGTGACGGTCTAACCGGCCGAGACCCCGTAACCGCGCCGGCGGATAAGGCGCAGCCGGGACTCGCGCGCAGTCACATTCCGCGATCAGGTCGCCGTCGCAGGCACCCGGATTTTTGCGTGATAACTATCGTTATCGGGCAATATCGCCCACCATGACGGGATGCCACCTGCGCGAACGCCGCCACAGCGGCGCGGTCCGGTTCCCGGTTATCTGGCAACTGCAGGCCCGCGGGCGGATAGCCAGTGCCGTGTCAGAACAGCGGCTCGCTGCCGGCGGCGGGGCCGCGCGGGCGCCGGCGTGGTGGTCGGGAGGGCGCGGCGGGCTGGAGCGCGGCCTGGACGGCGGCGGCGACGAGCTGCGCGGTCTCCGCATCGATGGCGATGTTGCGGCGGAGCAGCACGCGGCGGACGACCTGCCCGGCGTGCCGGGGCGTCTCCTGCGGGTCGGCGGCCATGTCAGCCCTCCTTGTTGAGGTAGTCGTAGACGGTGGTGCGGTGCACGCCGAGGGCTTCGGCGATCTCGGCGACGGTGTGCTGCCGCTTGCCGTCCGGGCCGGTCGCTTGGTACATGCGGCGGACGGTGGCGGCCTGCCGGGCGTTGAGCTTGGGCTTGCGGCCGCCGGTGCGGCCGCGGGCCCGGGCGGCGTCCAGGCCCTCGCGGGTGCCCTCGATGATCAGCTCGCGCTGGAACTCGTCGATCGCGCCGAGGATATGGAAGGCCAGCCGCCCGGTCGGGGTGGTGGTGTCGATCTGCTGCTTCAGGACGACCAGGCCGGCGCCGCGCTCGCGCAGCTCGTCGGCGAGGGCCAGGAGGTGCTTCAGCGACCGCATCGCGCGGGACAGCCGGGTGATGACGAACACGTCGCCCTCGCGCAGGTAGGCCAGGGCCCGATCGAGCTCGGGGCGGGCGGCGTGCTTGCCGGAGGCGGTGTCGGTGAAGATCTTGTCGCATCCGTAGGCGGTCAGCTCGTCGACCTGGCTGTCGTCGTTCTGGCTGCGGGTGGACACCCGCGCGTACCCGATCTTCGCCATCACCCGGGCCCGGCCCTCGGGGCAGGCGGCGCGTACGGTCGGCCGGGCCGGAGCTGCCCGCGCCGGTGCCCGGCTGCGGTAATGAGCCGGGCCGCTGCCATGACCTTGACTGTAGCGCAAACGGCCAGTCAGACCTAATAGGCGACGTAGTTTTCCCGACACTGTTTCCCGACGCTTTGACCTGGCGGGCGCCGTGCAGCGCTGCGGTCGGCCGACCGTGTAGGGGTAACGGTCGTTACCCGACACCAGGATGGCTGGCATCTCATGATCAGGAGCCGCGCGCGGGAACCGTAGCCTGGAAACTGGCCAGGGAGGTGCCTTGCCAGGCTGTCTGCTTACTCCGGGAACGATCGCTGAGGTGACGCAGTGGCGCTGCCCGCCGGCCCGGGTTCATGCGGCCGGCCGGTGCGCTCCGGTGGTACCCGGGGTTGCCGGATGCGGCGCGGGGATGGGTGAAGTGCGGCACCGGGTGGGAGACTCGACGTCATGGCAGAAGGGGACGGCGGCGCGGGCGCCGGGCTGGAGTGGCGGTGGGATGTGGCGCTGTCGTTCGCCGGGGCGCAGCGGGACTACGTCGAGCAGGTCGCCACGGCGCTGAAGGAGCGGGGCCTGCGCTGCTTCTATGACGCTGATGAGCAGATCGAGTTGTGGGGGAAGTACCTGGCCGAGGAGCTGCCGGCCATCTACGGGGAGCAGGCGGCTGCGGTAGTGGTGTTCATCTCAGCCGACTATCTCGATCGGGACTGGACCCGGCTGGAGCGGCGGGCGGCGCTGGGGCGGGCGGTGCGGGAGCGGCGGGAGTACGTGCTGCCGGCCCGGTTCGATGACACGCCCCTGCCGGGGCTGCTGTCAGACATGGTCTCGGTGAACCTGCGCCGCTATACCCCCGGCCAGTTCGCCGACATGGTCGCAGTCAAGCTGGCCGGGCTGGACATCACGGCCCCGCTGCCGGCGGCGCCGGTTCCGCTGGCGGGGCCGGCGGATCTGGTGCTGGCAGTGGCCGGGGGCCAGGTGCGGCTGTCCGGCGGCGGCGTGGACGTGTCCACCGGTCACGGCGGGGTCCGGGCCGGCCTAGCGGAGGCGGTGAACGAGGCGCGGCGGGCCCGGAGCCGGGCAGGGCTGCCGGTCCGGGACCTGGCGGGGAGCCAGGTGGGGGGCGGGGAGCTGCCGGTGGGGCGGGCGGGGCGGCTGCTGGCGGAGTCGTTCTTGCCCGGTCCGGTCGCTGCCGCGCTGGAGGGGGTGCTGGCGGGGGCGGAGCGGGCGCATCAGCTGGTCCGGGTCGGGCTGGCGGTGCCGGGTGAGCTGGCGGGGCTGCCGTGGGAGGCGCTGCCGGCCCCGGACGGGCGGGGGCCGCTGGCGCTGCACCCGCTGGTAAGTGTGTACCGCAAGACCGGGGCGGCGCCGGGGCGGCGGCTGCCGGGGCCGCTGCGGATCGTGGTGGCGATCGCCGCCCCCGACACCGGCGGCGGGCCGGTGCTGGATTATGAGCAGGAGCTGCGCAACGTGCTGGCCGCGGTCCGGGCGGCCCGGCAGGGCGCGGCGGATGTGCGGGTGGTCCCGTTCGCCACCATAGGGGCGATCCGGGCGGAGCTGGACCGGGGCCCGGCGCACGTGCTGCACCTGACCGGGCACGGCTCCCCCGGCACCCTGGCCCTGGAAGACGAGGACGGGGCGGCGCGGCCGGTCACCGCCGATGAGCTGGCGGACCTGGCGGTCCCGCCCGGGCAGATGCCGCCGGTGGTGGTCTTGTCGGCGTGCTACACCGATGGGGCGGGCAGCGAGGGCGGGGACTCGTTCGCGGCCCGGCTGTGCCAGCGGGGCGCGGCGGCGGTGATCGCCACCGAGACCTCCATCACCGACCTGTACGCTACCCGGCTGCTGGCCCGCGTCTACGGCGCCCTGGCCCAGGCGCGGGACCCCGACATCATCGCCGCGCTGGCGCAGGCGCGGCGCGAGGTGCAGGCCGGGCTGCAGACCTCACCAGGGCGGCGCGAAGCCGTGGTGGCCGGGCTGGGGGAGTGGGCGGCGGTCACCGTCCTGGCCGGGACGGGATCGGTGCCGGTGCTGGCGCCGGGGCAGGCCGCCTCCGTGGCGGCGGGGCCGTCGCGGCCGCGGGTCGCGGGGCTGGCCGGGCGGGCGGACTGGTATTTCGTGGGACGACGCGCCGAGCAGCGCCGCTGGGCCGCCGACCTGCTGGGCTCACAGGCCGCGGGGATCGTGATCTGCGGGATCGGCGGGGGCGGCAAGACCACCCTGGCCGCCGAGGTCACTGCCCGGGTCCTGGACCGCGAGCCGGGCCGGGTCCTGGTCAGCCTGGCCGGGCCGCTGACCCTGGAGGGCCTGCTCGGCGCGGTGATCACCGCCCTGCGCTGCGAGCTGCTGGTCCGGGACCTGGATCAGGACAGCGCGGTGATGGTCCGGGCGCTGGATGCCGCGGGGCGGGCAGACCTGGGCTGGCCGGACCGGCTGGCCCTCCTGCGCGGCCATGTCCTGGGCCGGGTGCCGGTGCTGGTGCTGCTGGACAACTTCGAGGACAACCTCCGCCCCGACGGCGAAACGGGGTATGCGGTGGCCGATGAGGCGCTGGCCGGGCTGCTGGCCGCCTGGGCTGCTGATCCGGGGGGGAGCCGGCTGCTGGTCACCAGCCGGTACCGGTTCACCCTGCCCGGCGGGGCGGAGCGGGCGCTGTCGTTCCGGCAGCTCGGGGCGCTGTCCCAGGCCGAGACGATGAAGCTGGCCTGGTCCCTGCTCGCCCTGGACCACCTCGACCAGGACCAGCTGGAGCAGGTCTGGCGGCTGGCCGGCGGCCACCCCCGGTCCCTGGAGTACCTGGACGCGCTGCTGGCCGGCGGGACCGCCCGCTACCCCGACGTCACCACACGGCTCAGCGACGCGATCACCTGCCGCCTGGACGGCGCCGCACGCGACCGGTGGCTGGCCGCCCGCACCAGCCTGGACGCCGCCCTGGCCGAAACCGTCGCCCTGGCCGCCGACGACGTCCTGCTCGAGGACCTGCTCACCCGGCTGGCCCAGGTCCCCGGCGCCACCGGCCTGCTGCTCGGGGTCTCGGTGTACCGGGAACCCGCCGACACCAACGCGGTCCTGTTCGCCGCCGGCCTGCCCGACCCCGCCGCCGGGCACACCCCGGACCGGGCGGCCGCCTCCGGGCAGATCACCGCCATCCTGGCCGCCGCCGGGATCACCGTGGACGAGTCCTTCGACCTGGCCGCTGTCCCCGGCCCGGTCCGGGAGCAGCTGGCGCCACACTTCACCGAGCTGAACCGGCCGCCTACCCCGCCGTTCCGGCCGCCCCCCGGCCTGGGCGAGCAGGCCGCCGCCTGCCAGGCCGCCAGCCTGCTGACCGTCACCAGCGACGGCGGGCAGGAGCGGGTGTTCGTGCACCGGTGGACCGCCACCGCGCTGGCCGCGCGGACCGCCCGCGAGCCCGGCCAGCCGCTGGCCGGGGCGCACCGGCAGGCCGCCGCCTATTGGCAGTGGCGGGTCCAGGTGTGGCCGCAGGACCTTGCCGCTGACGTGCATGACCTGCTGGAGGCCCGGCACCACCTGCTGCAGGCCGGGGACACCGAAGACGCCGGCCAGGTCACCGAGCAGGCCGTCATCCAGCTGTACACCTGGGGCGCGTGGGACCAGGAAGCCTCACTGATCCACGACACCCTCGCCCGGCTGCCCGCGGACTCTCCCCGCCAGGCCTCCTTGATCTTTAGTCTCGGCAACCTCGCCCGGGTCCGCGGGGACTACGACGAGGCCGCCCGCCAGTACCAGCGCTCCCTCGACATCAGCGAGCGGCTCGGCAACCAGGCCGACGTGGCAGCCTGCTACGGCCAGCTCGGCAACCTCGCCCAGGACCGCGGGGACTACGACGAGGCCGCCCGCCAGCACCAGCGAGTCCTCGGCATCTTCGAGCGGCTCGGGAACCAAGCCAACATGGCCATCGCGTATCATCAGCTCGGAATGCTCGCCGAGGCCCGTGGGGACTACGACGAGGCCGCCCGCCAGTACCAGCGCGCCCTCGACATCGACGAGCGGCGCGGCGACCAGGCAGGCACGGCAAACTCCCACGGCCAGCTCGGCAACCTCGCCCAGTACCGCGGGGACTACGACGAGGCCGCCCGCCAGTACCAGCGCGCCCTGGACATCTTCGAGCGGGACGGCGCCCAGGTCGGTATGGCTCGCACCTATCAAGGGCTTGCCACAGTCGCCGAGGCCCGTGGGGACTACGACGAGGCCGCCCGCCAGTACCAGCGCGCCCTCGACATCGACGAGCGGCTCGGCAACCAGGCAGGCATGGCCGACATCTACAACAATCTCGGCAACGTGGCTTACCTGCGCGGGGACTACGACGAGGCGACCCGCCAGTACCAGCGCGCCCTCGACATCAGCGAGCGGCTCGGCAACCAGGCCCGCATGGCCGGCAGCTACCACAATCTCGGCATGCTAGCCCAGCTGCGTGGGGACTACGACGAGGCCGCCCGCCAGTACCAGCGCGCCCTCGACATCAACGAGCGGATCGGGTCCCAGGCCGGCATGGCCGCCAGCTACCACAGTCTCGGCAACCTCGCCAAGGACCGCGGGGACTACGACCAGGCGGCCCGCCAGCACCAGCGCGCCCTGGACATCTTCGAGCGGCTCGGCAACCAGGCCCGCATGGCCGACATCTACCACAATCTCGGCATCCTGGAAATGGAACGCGGGGGTTCCATCACCGCAGCCGTTATATGGCACGTACGAGCGCTCGCGATCAGGCTCCATCTGGGCGTCCCCCAGGCTGAGATCGATCTGCGCCGCGTTGCGGTACACCGCCGGGAGCTCGGCACCGGGCCGTTCGCCCGCCTGCTGGCCCAGGCTGCCGACAGCACCGACCTGGCTGACACAATCACTTCGCTGCTTGACCAGGTGGACAAGAGCGACGACGGCATGACTGGCGGGTTATCGGAGATAATGTGCCATTACCTCTGATTACTCGGTGACTGCAGAGACAGCCGCCGTACCCCCGCCGCGGGACAAGCTGACCTACCGCTGGGAGCCGCGGCGGTATCCCTCCCCAGACGGACGATGGTGGCCCACCATGCTTAGCTCTGGTTGAAGAAGCCTCGTTCTGCGATGCGAGCCTTGTCCTCCGCGGTCACCTCGGCGTTCGCGGGGCACAGCAGGAAGACCTTGTTCGCCACACGTTCAATGCTCCCGTGCAGGCCGAAGATCAGGCCCGCCGCGAAGTCGACCAGACGCTTGGCGTCGCTGTCGACCATCTCGGTCAGGTTCATGATCACCGGAGTGCCTTCGCGGAAGTGCTCGCCAATGGTTCGCGCTTCGTTGTAGGTGCGAAGATGCAGCGTCGTGATACGGGTGAGACCGGTTGTCTGCGGCACGTGCTCGGAACCGGTGCGCGCCTCATCCTGAGTCGCCTCGTCGAGCGTATCGGCCCGGTCGTCGTCTACGTACTCTGCGTACTCGTCGTACGCGTATTGGTCGTACGCGTATCGGTCATACGCGTGTTGGTGATCGTCCTCGACTAGGCCGAGGTAGACCGCCATCTTGCGCATCGCGCCCAGAGCGGGCGATGCCCCCGCGTAGGTACTCAGGCCGGGGCTTGCTTCCGGGAGCGTGCGGTGTGGCCTTGCGTGAACCTTGTCCGCCGCAGGGGTACCAGGCTCTTCCGTGTGCCTGACGAGCCAGGTCAGGAAGCGCGCTCGCCCGGCGTCAGCGTCGTAGCCGTCGGCGTACTGTTCCGCGAGGTGTTCGGTGAGCTGTGGGTACAGGTCGTCTAGGAAGGAGTCCTCGCGAAAGCTATCGGCGTCGTCTTTGCCAGTCATCATGATGCGGCTCCTTCCCCGTCGTCTTTCCCGAAGGGGTAATACGGCCCAAGTCCCGCGATCAGTTTGCGGCGGATGGCGGTCAACTGGGCACCAACGGCTCCTGCTGAGCAGCCCAGCACCTCAGCGATCTCGGGCACTTTCATGTGGTCGTTCCACCTCATCAGCGCGATTTTCTTCTGCTTGCCGGGCAGCCCCTCGATGATCTTTGCCGCCCGTTCGAGCGCGAGTGCCGACAGTGCCTGCTGCTCAGTATCAGCCTCAGCGACCTGGTACCGGTGATGAAGATCAGGTTGTTTACGGCGGAACAGCGCGCCGCGCCGGAAATTACTGACGTCCTTATTGGACAGCGTGGTTCGCAGCCACGCCCGCTGCTGTGCTCCGGAAAGTTCACGCAGAGTCCCCCAGGCGAGCGTGGCGGCCTCGAACGTATCTTGCACTAGATCTGCGGCCCGTTCCTGATCGCGGCAGGTCCGGACGCATGCGAACCCGAATAGCCAACGGTCATGGCCCCTGAAGAACAGGGCTATCTCACCGGCGTAATGCTCCGGGATTTTGGTGTCACCATCGCGCACGCCGCACCTCCGCTCGTAGCGGGACCTGCGGACCGTCGCCTACCCTGACCCACATGGCCGGGCCTCCGGGACCTTTCTCCATGATGACGATCGTGTCGGCCGGCGAGCGCGAGACCAGGTCCACCAGGGTCCTGCGCCGTGCCCGCTCAGCAAGCAGCCGGAAGACGGCAGCGGCTGCCAGTACCACAGCGGTATACGGCCAGGCCAGTATGTGAACCGTCGCGGCGCCAGCGCTGGCCATAGCTCCCAGGCTGCCAGTCAATCGCATCATGACTACTAAGTCGCGCGGCGGCCGGAAACCTTTAGTCGTCGCCTCGCTCTGCGGAATGATAATGCCGGTTGCCATGCCCCTGCCCCGACGGACTTGCCTGGCAAGGGTGCCCGGGCGTCTCGGTGGTCATGAGCGATCGCGCCTTGTGGGTTAGCGGCTCTGTGAGTCGGCGGCGGGTGTCATGACCCTGGCTAGGAACCCGTCCAGGGTGTCGCCCATGTCGCCGTCGAGGTCCAGGGCGACGCGGATGGTCTGCTCGGTGACGTGGCGGGGGATGCCGAGCCGGCGCTCGGCTTCCCCGGTGACCGAGGTGATGACGTGGCCGGCGGTGGCGGGGCGGTGGCGGGCGAGCCAGCCGAGCATCTTGGCGATCTTGGGCATGATGCCGTAGTACGGCGGCATCTCGTCCGGCGTGTCGTCCGGGCCGGCGAGCCGGAGCGTGCCGCCAGCGGAGATGGCGCGGTCGTTGCGCTGGCTTTCGGCGAGGTCGTCGAGGAGCGCGTGCTGGAGCGTGACGGACAGGGCCTCGGCGGGGATGAGGTTGCGGAGCACGTAGCTGGCCGCCTCGTGGCCGAGGGCGGCGGCTACCTCGCGGACGTGGTCTTTGGTGCGCCAGCGCAGTGCCCACCGGCCGCGGTAGGGGCGGTAGTCCCACAGGTCGGCCAGGAAGGAGCGGGTGAGGGTGGCGGCGAGCTCGGCCTGCCCGACGGGGACCGGGTCGCCGTAGTGGCTGGGGGCTGAGACGGCAGCGTTGACGGCGTCGGGGTCGCGCTGGCGCTGCTCTGCCCATTCCTCCGCGACGGGGCGGGCCCACAGGGAGCGGTCGGCGATGATGGCCTGGGGGAGCGGGACGTCGGCCTCGCCGCGGGCGATGTAGGCGCGCAGCGTGGATGGGGCGATGCCGGTGATCTCTGCGAGGTCGCCGGCGCCGATCAGGTTCTCGGCGGCGAGCTCGGGGGCGGTGAGGCTGACGACGCAGCGGTCGAGTCCCTGGCTGTCGCGGCGGGCCGCCCACAGCGCCAGCTCGTCGTCCCACCGGCCCTCGTACGGGGCGTCCGGGTTGATGCCGGCGACGTCGACGATGGTCCCGCGGCCGGGGTCGGCGGCGCTGGCGGCGAGGATGTCGGCGGCGGTGATCGTCGCGGCGGCGGGGACGGGGCGGCGGTAGTAGTCCTCGCCGGGCCAGTCGATCACCTGCGCGGGCCGGTACCAGGCGGCGCCGTCCCACCAGTAGCCGCCGGAGCGGAAGAGCAGCGGGCCGTCGACGTAGTCCGTGTACGCGCTGACGGCGTCGTCGTCGCGGTAGAGGACCACGGACCTGCCGTGGTCGGGGTGCCAGCGGACGACCCATGCCAGGTCATGCCGCCCGGTGTCGGTGGTGTAGGCGACCCACCCGGCGCGGCCGCGGGGCCGGGCCAGGTCGTCGCGGCCCCAGGTTTCGCCGCCGGGATGGCGGCCGATCGCCTCGATCGCGGCGGGGTCGTCGACAGGGATGTGCGAGTCGTCCGCGAACGGCAGGCCGGGGATGGGGTGGTCGGTGCGCAGGCCGTTCGCCACCGCGCGGGATCTGTACAGCGCCAACGCTTTGCTCCTTTCAAGCATGAGTGCTGTAAAGATACTACAGCAGCAATGCTTGCTAATTCGCTCAGCGCTCGGCCGCCGCCGCAGGCAAGCGGCGCGGATCTTTGGAAGCGGAACGCGGCCACGACCTGGAGCCGTGCGCGGAAACTGGGTGATAACCCGCTGTATTACCCGGTCGCCTGCGAGTTCAGCTCACCTGAAGGTTCTTCACCACGAACTCACGGCTTCAGCACCTGGCAGCGCCGGAACTTCGCCGGGTTTGCCGAGAGCGCTGCGCTGCTTTCCGGCAGCTTCGGCGGGCTGGCCGTCCCGGAGATCCGGCACGGGCCGGCTGATGGATGACCGGGCGTCCAGCGTGGCCGGTGCGCCAGGGAGCTGGATCCAGGTGACGCGGCCGACTCCGGGAACTCAGGGATCGCTGTTAAGGGTTTCACGTCCAGCAGAGCGGCAGCCTGACCCGGATCTCGGCCGATCGCCCGGTGGCGACCACATCGATCCAGGCGGTGCCGATGTCCAGTGGTGGCACGATCTCAAGCCACAGGATGACCTCGCCGCTGTTCGGTGACGGGCCCGTGCCGTTGGTGCGCGTGGCGTGCCAGCGGCCGCTGCTGTCGCGTACCCACAGCGTCGGCAGCGGCCGGACTACCCTGCCGTACGTCCAGTCGTCCTCCGGCGTGACGCCGCTGACCAGCATGTGCACGATGGTTTGCGTAGCGCTGTTGTGCAGGCCGACGATCGTAGAGTGGTGCAGGCCGAGGATCGTGATGCGGGTGCCGTCCAGCTCGGGCAGCTCGGCCACGGTCGCGGCCGCGATGCCGGGCGCGGGCCCGGCCTGCGGCAGGCGGCGGGGGCGGGTCAGCATGCTGTGCCACGGTTCGGGAAGGTCGGCGGGCGGCGCGGTGATGCCGTGGCCGGGGATACCGATCCTGGTGCACAGCCCGGCGAGCTGGCCGGGGACGGGGCTGGCCGGGGGCAGCGCGCCGGACGCGTGCAGCGCGGCGACGATGTCCCCGGGCCCGTCGGCGATAAACGCGCGCAGGTCGGCCGCGCCGGCGGGCGGATGCTCGAGGTCGTCCTGCGGGACGGCCGCCCCGCTGCAGAGGATCCGGGCGGCGATGACGTCGAGCAGGAGCTCGCCGGGACTATGCGCGTTCCGGGTCATGGTGACGTCCGGCGCCGGGATCTGCGGGTCCAGGTCGATGCGGGTGGCGGGTTCGCCGGGGGCGGTGATCAGGTCAAGCCAGCGGATATGGTGCGGCGGGTCCGGGCGCAGCACGAGCTCGGCCGCTGCATGCCCGCCGCGGAACCCGATCTGGTAGCTGGCGCCGTGGTCATCTACGGCGGTGAGCGGGCGGAACGGCCAGCCGGCCATGGTGAACCGCGCGCCGTCTGCAGAGTGCAGGTAAGCCACCAGGAGCAACTCGCGGCGGACGTCGTCGTCCCGGATCGGGATCACCTGGCCGACCGGCACCACCCGCCACGATGCCCGGTGCGGTACCGGCCAGGTGTGTCCCGTGCTGAGGCCGGAGACGGGGAGCGCCGCGGTGCCGGCCCGGCCAAGAGAGCTGTGCATCAGCCGGGCCAGCCGCTTCCGCGCGTCCGGCGGCAGCCCGCGCTGACCCGGGCTGGCCTGGTTGTCCTGGCCGGGCTGGCGGACAGCGACAGCAACCTCGAGGTCGGCCCGGATCTGATCGGCAGTGCCGGCGTCGACAGCGCCCACGGCCACCAGCGCCTGCGCCACCAGCGCGAGCCTGGCGGTATTCCGCCGGCCCGGAATCCGGGCCGCGGGCAACGTCCTCGCGCGCCGCAGTTCGGCCTCTGCCAGCTGCCGCAGGTAGGTTTCCGCGCGCTCGCGGCTCATGTCCCCAGTGTCCTCCGGAAGCACGCAGCAGCTCCCTGGCCTTCAACGCCGGATGACTCCGGGATTCCGCCGGGCCCGCCGGGAGCCTAGCGCTCGGCACCCTCGGCGGGCTGGCCGTCCAGGAGGCCGCAGGCAATGAGCGCGTACTTGCTGGCGGTGGTTCGGGACAGGCCGAACACCAGGGCCAGGTGCAGCGGGTCCGCCCGCGCGGTCAGCGCTTCGTGGAGCACCCGGTCGCGGCCGATGCACCCGATGCTCACGCAAGTCACGCACCAGCGCCAGAGCCACCCCGTAACCCCTTGGCTTCACCCGAGGCGACAGGTCATCAGCTGGGGCAAGATCATTTCACGGAGACTGAAGGAAGATCAGGGCGATTCGACGGCGACCGGCTAACTTCATAAGCCCTGGTCCAGGCCCGACCGGGTCGGCAGGCAGCCATCGGAAGCTCGCGAACTCGGGGACTATTGCTTAGTCAATGTCGGTGCCCGGCGCCACCATCCAGGGCCATGCCAGGTGACCTTGAACGGCTGCCCGCGGCCGCCACTGCGCCTGCGCCCGGCGGCGCCGCCGAAGAGCTGGCCGAGTACATCCTCGATCACCCCGGTCCAACTGCCGCGAATTAAGGGCCGGGTCCGCATCGACCGCTACCGTGCGCCTGCCGCTGCCGGGACCCGGGCGTCGGGCCGGTGCCAGCGGCCCGGCTCGTGGCCGGACAGGGTGGCGCGGGCGAGTGCGGTGATGAACGCGGGCGTGGAT
>Ga0187814_10000659_pt1 | contig 12036 bp, 12 predicted proteins | sample NC_S_4_FD_132450 | JGI IMG/M metagenome (GOLD analysis project Ga0187814, IMG submission 132450) | Wetland sediment microbial communities from Neuse River Estuary, North Carolina, USA - ASW-S_4 | ecosystem: Environmental > Aquatic > Freshwater > Wetlands > Sediment | place: USA: North Carolina... | reverse complement strand
CCGCGCTGGCCGCGGTGCCGAATGTCCGTGCGGTCGAACCGCGGTCGTCCTTCGGCGGCCGGGTGTACGTCGGCGCCCGCCGCGCGTTCGCCCAGGTGCTCGGGATACCGGACTTCACCAGCCAGCAGGTGAACGTCGTGCACGTCGCCTCCGGTGCCCCGCCGCAAACCGGCGCAGTCCTGACCGACGCGCAGAACGCCAGGCAGGGACTGCTGTCGGTGCAGGCCGGGCAGACCCTGCAGATCATCGGCGCCGACGGGGCCGTGCGCTCGCTGCAGGTCAGCGGCGAGGGCCGCAACCTCGACGGCGCCCAGACCGTCACCTCCGACGGCGTTATCGTGTTGTATGCCACGCCGGCGACCGTGGCGTCGCTGAGCCGAACCCCCGGATACGACGAGCTGTTCTTCACCCTCGCCGATACCCGCCCGGCCGCGGTCACCGCGACGATCACGGCGATCCGCCGCACGCTCGCCACAGTCCCCAGCTTCACCGGTTTCACCGACCTGCCGCAGGTCCGGGCCGCGGGCGACTGGCCCGGCAAGTCCAGATTCCAGAACTTCTCCAGCTTCTTCTACATCATCACCCTGCTCGCGCTGCTGTCCGCGCTCGTGCTGATCTCCAACACGATGACGACGCTGGTCGCCGAGCAGACATCTGAGATCGGGATCATGAAGGCGGTCGGCGGCCGCCGGCGGCAGATCGCCACGGTCTACCTGAAGACCGCGCTGCTGCTCGGCGGGCTGGGCACCGTGGCCGGGATCATCCTCGGGGTCGTGCTCGCCTACGTCCTGACCAGCTTCCTCGGCTCGACGCTCTTCGCGGCCAGCGTCGGCTTCGGCATCGACTGGCCCATCGTGCTCGCCAGCGCGCTGGTAGGGCTGCTCGCGCCGCCGCTGGCCGCGCTGCCCGCGATCCGGCGCGCCGTCCGGGTGCCGGTGCGGGAGGCGCTCCAGGCGACTGGCTCCGCGGTCGGCGGCCAGGACGCCGGCGACCGGCTGCTGCGCCGCGTCCGCTTCCTGCCCCGCCCGGCGCAGATCGGGCTGCGCAACGTCGGTCGGCGCCGGCGGCGCAGCCTGTCCACCGCCCTGGTGATCGCGCTCGCCGTCGGCACCCTGCTCGCGGTGCTCGGCATGGTCACCGCGGCCGCCAACGCCAGCCGCGCCTCGTGGGGGGACCACGGCGAGGACATCAAGATCACCGCGCAGGGCGGCCGCCCGCTCGACGCCCGCGCCGCAGCCCTGATCCGCGCCACCCCCGGCGTGGCGGCCGTGGAGCCGATGTTCGTCACCGACATCACGCTCGCCGGCCAGGACGCGAGGATCTGGGCCGTGCAGCAGGCCACGATGTTCCACTACCGGCTCGCCGCCGGACGCTGGTACACCCCCGCCGAGGAGCAGACCCGGGCCCACGTCGCCGTCATCGAGCAAGCCATCGCCCGCATCACCGGAACCCGGCTCGGCGACACCATCACCGTCCAGACCGCCTCCGGGCCGACCAGCTTCCGCGTGATCGGCATCTCGACGAACCAGCAGGAAAACGGCACCGCGCTGTTCGTACCGCTGACCACGATGCATGCGCTGCTGACCAGCAGGCCCGCCGACGCCAACGACTTCTGGATCCAGACCACCTCACACGATCACGCGTTCATCGACCGCACCACGACCCGCATCGAAGACACGCTCACCACTCACGGTTACGACGTCGACAGCGAGATCGTCTACGTCAAGCTGGCGGACGAGATCGCCAGCTACCGCACGCTGACCACCACGCTCGCCGTGGTCGGCCTGCTGGTCGTCGCGATCGGCATGGCCGGGCTGGCCAACGCCCTCACCATGAGCATCCTGGAACGCACCCGCGAGATCGGCATCCTCCGCTCGATCGGTGCCCGCGCCCGCGACATCCGCCGCATCTTCGCCGCCGAGACCCTCACCCTCGCCGCCGCGGGCTGGCTGATCGGGGTCCCGGTCGGCTACCTACTCGACCTGTTCCTCATCTGGATGGTCAAGACGGTCGTCAACCTGAACCTCACGCTCGCCTTCCCGCCCTGGAACCTCGCCCTCACCCTCGCCGGCACTGTCCTGCTCGCCCTCCTCATCACCCTCGTGCCGATCAGGCGCGCTGTCCACCTTCGGCCCGGCCACGCGCTGCGCTACACATAGCAGACGCATACGCTCACCTGCGCATCGATGCCTGCCGGCAGATGGCAGTCAGCCAGACAAACCCATCTGCTCGTCCACCGCCGTCCCTGCGGCAACATCCAGCCGCCCGGAACGGCGGCACTTTGCGCGGGCGCGTGAAGAGCCAGGTTGCTCTCCCGTGACGCGACCCCGTCGGCCTCGGTCCCCGGCTGCCAGGGTTCACGGCCGCCGACTGACCACAGGGCATGGCCGAGGTCCTGCCGTGCCTGCGCTCGACCCTGTCCGGCCCCCTAGGGACCGGACATGCGAGCTTCCCGCGCCCCCGATCTACTGCCGGCTTTGTACTGGGCTTCCCTCCGGCAGGAGGCCGCCGCCGGTTAGAGCGAGGATAGTGGCGTGTCGCTCGCGCGTTCCCGGGGAAGGTGCGATGCCCAGTTCCTGGGCCAGGGTTGATCGGCAGCGCTGGTAGGCCGCTGTTGCCGATGCTAGGTCTCCGGTGCCGACGTGAGCGTCCATCAGGAGCCACCAGCTTGATTCCCTGAGCGGGTCAGCCTCAACGGCCCGTTGTGCGTCGCGGATGGCGGCCGCGAAAAACCCGGTAGCGAGGTTGACGCGGGCCGAGCATTGTAGTGCCCTGATTCTCAGGTCGACGAAGTCGGCCCTGTGGTGTTCGATCCACTGGCCAGTCATGCCTGGCAGGAACGGCCGATCGGTTATTAGCTTGGCGACAAACAGCTGCTGAGCGGAAAGCATGAGTTCCCCGTTTGCGAGCTTCGCCTCTGCCTCGTGAGTCGCGGACTTGGCGGCGTCGATGTCAACCCAGCCGCTTTGCGGAAGCATGAAGCGGTAGATGCCGGGCGCCCCGGTGATGAGCGGGGCGCCGTCCAGGCCTGCGGCGGTGATGACGGCGCGGGTCCGGCTGACCAGAGCCTTCAGCGAGGCGGCCCAGGCGGGGGGCGGGGCGCCTTGCCAGATCTCCTCGGCCAGCTCGTCATGGCCGATCGCACGAGTGTGATCGGCCGCGAGCATCGCGAACAGATGCCGACCGAGCGGCCCGGGAAGCTGTTGCTCGCCGACGATCCGATCACCTGCCTCGAGGCAGATGCCGCCGGCCAGGTAGACGCGCAGCGGTGGCGCATGCATTTCGCAACTGGCTCGCAACCGGGTTTCTCTAGCGTCTGATCCCATGGCCGGAGCTTATCCAGGCGACGCGATCAGGGAAGTGATGCGGGTGAGCGTGAAAGACCTTGTCGAGCAGGCGGTTCAGGAGTTGTTCGACGAGCGGGACGCGACGGCGGTGGACCGCTACTGGTCGCCGGGGTACATGGAGCACTCGATCCTGGGCGCCGACGGGCTTCAGGGACTGCGCGACCTCGCGGCCAGCTTGCCGGAGAGTTTTCGCCATACCAGGACGCGCGTTCTCGGCGAGCACGATCTAGTCGTTGCGCACGGCCGTTATGACGGTCTGGGCGCGACGCCGATCGTCGCCTTCGATGTCTGGAGGGTCGACCACGGCAAGATCGTCGAGCACTGGGATGCCCATCAAGCCTGGGCCGAACAGACCGTCTCGGGCCACACGATGCTCGACGGACCGACGAAGATCACCTCGCCCGCCAGTACTGCCGCGAGCAGGCAGGTCGTGGAGAGCTTTGCCGAGCTGATCATGATGGGCCGGGACCGGACAAAGATAGGCCGCTTCTTCTCCGGCGACCGCTTCGTTCAGCACAATCCCCAGATCGCCGATGGCTTGAGCGGTCTGGGCCAGGCGATCCAGACCGGCGTGTGGGAGGCGGTCGTCGACAGAGTGCACCGCGTTGTGGCCGAGGGGGAGTTCGTCTTCACGCAAGGCGAGGGCCAGTTGCACGCGGAGCCGACCGCGTTCTACGACCTGTTCCGGGTGGAGGACGACAGGCTGGTGGAGCACTGGGATGTGGTGTTCACAAAACCCGCCGAGCTCGCGCATGACAACGGACTGTTCTGAACGGCTCGGCGGGCAGGCCTGCGAGGCCGCGGCGCGTTCCGCACGCGACGCTCGCATCCCCGTGATAACCAGAACGCAACCTGCGGCCTCTATGGTGGTGCTCAATGATCAAACAGATCGTGTGTGATTGCGGCTGGTCGGCCCGAGGGACCGAGGAGGAACTCGTGGCCGCCGCGCAGGACCACGGGCGGCAGGCACATCAGATAGTGCCCACCGCCGAGCAGGTGCTCGCAGCCGCGACCCCGGTCCCTGGCACCGGGACCGCCGACGAGCAGGGCTCTGCTTCGGTCCGGTGACTAGCGCATAGCCGGCCTGACCGGCAACTCATGTCCGCGACGAGGGGTTCCAGCATGCCCGGAAACACGCGTTCCATGCCGTTCGTCTCCGCCCGGCGGCAGATCCGGCTCGGCCGCCAAGGCGGCATCCCGCCGTTGGACTGTGCGGGACGGGGCGTTGAGGTCATGAGCCGACGGAACTCTGCGATCTTGGCCGTGCTGTGCGGGGTGCTGTTCCTGGATGGCCTTGACATCTCGCTGGTCGGTGTGGCACTGCCCTCGATCAAGGCGGATCTCGGCCTCGACGACTCGCAATTGCAATGGATCGTCTCTGGTTACGTGCTCGGCTACGGGGCCTGCTCCTGCTTGGCGGCCGGACGGCGGACCTGCTGGGCCGACGGCGCACGTTGCTGACCGCGCTGGGCGTGTTCGTACTCGCGTCGCTGGTCGGCGGTCTGACGAGCAACGGCACCGTGCTCATCTACGCCCGCTTCTTGAAGGGAGCGGCGTCAGCATTCACGGCCCCGGCTGGGCTGTCGATCATCACGACGTCGTTCGCGGAGGGCCCGGAGCGGAACCGGGCCCTGTCGCTGTCCGCCCTGGTCGGACGGCCTGTCGCCGCTAAAAGCGCCAGCCTGAGAGCCCGGCCCTGTCATGTCCTTCCCGCTCACTCACGCACCCGGAGGAAACGATGAAGACAATCATTCATGTATGCGAGCTGGCCGCACCCCCAGCGAAGGTGTTCCAGGCGCTGACGACGCTGCCCGGGCTCGCGTCATGGTGGACCACCAAGGTCGAGGGCAACGCCGGGCAGGCCGGAAAGATCGACTTCACGTTCGATGAAGATTTCAATCCGGAGATGCAGGTCACGCACTTCGACGACCCCACCATGCTGGCCTGGAGGTGCGTAGCCGGCGTTGAGCAGTGGAGTGAGAACACCTTCCGGTTCTGGCTCGAAGGCAGCAGCGCCGGGACCCGCCTGCGCTTCCGGCAGGACTATGCCAACGAGCTCAGCGACGACGAGTACGGCAGCTACAACTACAACTGGGGCTACTACCTGGAAAGCCTGCGCCAGTACTGCGAGACCGGCACCGGCAAGCCCTTCCAGGCTGTTGCCTGACCCTGCACAGGGTGCTAAGGCTGGCATCAGGCGTCTAGTGTCGACGTGATGACGGGTTGCCCGTGTACGGGTGGGATCGGGCGCATACTGTGGCCATGGCGGCGTGGAGGGACGTGGAGCAGGCCGAGCCCGAATTCGCGGCGCGGGTGCGCCGGCTGTTCGACGCGGGCAGGCACAAGACGATCGCGACGTTGCGCGCCGACGGCTCGCCACGGATCTCGGGCATCGAGTGCGAGTTCGCTGACGGTGAGCTCAGGTTCGGGTCGATGCCGGGGGCGCGCAAGGGTGCGGATCTGCGGCGGGATCCGAGGTTCGCCCTGCATGGCCCGGTGTTTCACCCGCAGGAGGGCAGGGAGGCCGACTGGCCGGGCGAGGCGAAGATCGCCGGGCGGGCGGTCCTCGCCGGACCGATCGGCGAAGGGCCTGCTGGAGACCTGTTTCTTGCCGACATTTCCGAAGTCGTCACCACCCGGCTGAACCCGGAGGCGACGTTGCTGGTCATCGAGTCGTGGACGCCGCAACGGGGGCTTCGCGTGGTGGAACGCGACTGACGAGGGCCGCTACGCCGCGATCCGGCTACCCGGGCACGGGCGGGCTCATTGCTGACGCCTGTGGCGCTAAGCGGACGCGGGCCGGGCCATGTGGTGGCATGAATGAACGCCGCGGCCCGCAGTGCCGTCACAGGCACTGCGGGCCGCGGCGGGCGGGGACGCTAGGTCAGGCACCGGCGCCGACCCGGACGGGCGTCGCGGCGGCGGGGGCGGCCGGGGTCGCCTGGGTCCTCGGGCCGGCGGCGAGCCGGCGCCCGCGCAGGTAGACCACGGCCAGGCGGGTCAGCACGTCGGCCAGGGCCAGACTGACCTTCCGAGGCCGGCGTAGTGCCGCGGCCGCCAGTCAGTGCCGTCGAGTGCCGCCGTCGCTCAGGCGACCCGGCGGTACCGGAGCACCGAAACCGGGGCGAAGACGGCGACGATGCCGACGTACCAGATGATGGCAGCCACCGCATGCGGGGCGGTCGGGCCGCCGAGCAGCAACGGCCGCACGGTGTCGAGGGTCGCGCTGACGGGTTGGTGGTCGGCGTAGGCGCGCAGCGGCCCAGGCAGGCTACGTGTTAGCAAGAAGGCGCTGGAAGGAAACCCGAGCAGGACGGTGAGCGGCAGCGCAGCGGCTCCAGCGGCCTCTGCGCTCTTGGCGGTCAGGCCGAGAAGCACGGCGACCCACGACATGGCGAAACCGAAAAGGAGCAACATGCATGCGGCGGCCGCCATAGCTGCCGCGTTCGTGCGGAGGCGGAAACCGACGAGGTATCCGACGCTGAGCATGAGGATGATGACGAAGACGTTGCGCAGCACATCAGCCAAGACGCGGCCAGCGAGAACGGCCGAGCGGGCCATGACCAGTGAGACGATGTCGTCGTTACCGCACCGCTTGCCGGGGGAAATATGTGGGGCCTGCCACTGCGGGGCGCTTGTTCGAGGCGATCTTCGCCCAGGGCCAGTCCTATCGACTGATTCCCACGCGGGCGAACGGGCAGCCCGCTTTCGGCGTGTACGTCCGGGACCCGGCGACGGGAGTGTTTCACGCCTAGGATGCTGGTCGTCACGCTGGCCGGCCATCGTATCCGGGCGATGACCCGCTTCGACAACAGCGTCATCGCGAGGTTCGGTCTTCCCCGGCGGCTCCCCTGAGTAGACCTGAAGCAGCCTCATGTGAGACCCGCCGCCAACCTTCTCCGATGAATTCATCGCGCGGTACGCCACAAGCGCCGCTTCGTGATTCCGGGCCGCCCACTTCGTCGGACTGATCGACAGTAATTATGGCGAATGCTTATCGTTATTGACAGGATCAGACAGCCGAACGTACCGAAGGGATTTCGGCCTAGTCCGCCAGGATTCGCCACCAAAACTAATTGCTGGGGTGCTGCACGGTACAGTTGATGTTCGGATTTACGCCCACGTAGTTGAGGGGGCCGGCGATGATCGTCACCGCGACCGTGCTTGCCCTGCTACAGCCGATAGGACCTTTGTAGTCACCGCGCTGCCCGGCGGCGATACCGCCGATGACCAGCCAGATGACAAGAAGCGCCGATCCGATATGCACGTGGACCTCCGTAGCATCGTCTGCATAAAATCCGGCGAGACGGCCAATCGCGATTGCCGGCCTTTACCTTGGTCCGGCATCTCCGGGGAAGCATACCCATGCGCGGCGATACCGAGTCCAGTACGCGCGAATCAAATGCCTTTTCCAGGAATCTGGAAATTGACTGGCAACGACGATCCGGTCATCGCCGTCCGTCATCGGCATGAGCTGGCGTCTCCGTCCACGCCAGCGGTTCGCCTGGCAGCTTCCAGACATCTGGAAGCTGCCCGTGATTCGTTGACTGACGGCTGCGTTGCCCGCATCCTCGGTGGCGGAGGGCTGGCAGATCAGGACGGATCGGGCGATCGGACGTGTGACGGACGAGTCAAGGACAGATCGAGGATGGTACTCGATGACTGAAGGCAGGGAAGCGGCGCGTCGGCAGGCGCGCGCTCCGCTGCGGCAGCGAAGCCGGAGACGCTGGGCGGTCGCTGGCGGCGTCGCGGCGTGCTGGGTGGTTCTGGAGGTGATGACGGGTTCCGCCGTCTCGGCCACCATGGTGCTGGTGGCCATCGCGGGACTCGGCGCCGCGAGCGTGGGTGGCCTGCGGGCCTTGGGCGTTACCAGGGATCATCCGTGGATACGGCAACTGGCCTCCCGGCCGTGGCGCGACGGGCAGGACGTGCTGAAGGTCGCCATGCGGCATCTGTCCGACGTGTTCGTGGTTACGCCCAGCGGCTTGCTGCTCGCGCCGAACGTCGTCGAACTGCAGCTGAACCCCGACGATCTTGCCTCGCTGTGCGAGCGGATGGGAGTCGGCGTGATCAGCGCGAGCGTGACGGAAGTGTATGAAGAGCAGGTAGCCGCACACGGGGCTCGCTTCGCCGGGCCGGGTAGGGCAGACGTGCACGTCATCGCCGCCGGGTCCGTCCCGCCGGGCCGCTACGTCCTGCGGCAGCCAGATCCGGTGAGCGTCGGTGCCGAGCCTGACATGCCTGATGCCTGGTACGCAGATGTCGCGCCAGAGTTGGCGTATGCAGCCCCGCTGCATACCCACGCTGGGCCCGGCAGTCACGTTTGGCAGGAATCTGACTCGGGCCTGACAGTCGTCGGCGGCATGGCCACGATCATGGAAGGGAGCCTCGCCTCCGTCCCTGTGCTGCGGCTGGTCACGGGCTCGTCGGTGGCGGAAACCATGATGTCCGGCGCCCGTGCCGGGCGCGGGCCGGTTGAGCTGGTGCTCCCCAATGTGCCCACGGTGTCCAGGGAGCATGCGAGATTCACCTTCTCTGACGGTCGCTGGTGGATCACGAACCAGGGCAGGAATGGGCTCACTCTCAACGGCGTCCCCGTGGCGGGTGAGCAGCCGCTCAGCGACGGCGATGCGATCCGCTGGGGAACGAGGCCGGACGCGCTGCTGTCCCGCGTTGAGATCAGCTGAGGCCCGGAAGTGCGACAATTGTCGTCCAGACATGGCGAGACTGGACGGCCGCGCCAATGGCGCGCCGTCGTTCGGGAGTGGCGACGCAGTGGCGACGGGTCAGCTTTTCCTGTGGTCAGAAGCGCGCGGTGAGTGGGTGAGCTGTCCGCCCGATGAGATCACCTGGCTGGACCGGCGCATGCTCAGCGGCAATGAGGATCTCACGCTGCACCGCGCCCCGCGTTGCGCGGGCCTTCGCTACGTTCACCACCGCTGGGAGCTATTCAGTCGTGATACGACCTACCGGGTGTATCTAGCGCCGGAAGCAGACGGGACACCTCTCAGCGCCGAGGCCGTGCAGCGGACGGCGCGCCACGTCCTGCCAGTAGCCCCGGCACGCTACGAGGCTCTGCCGGTTGTACTCGCAGAGGGCTCGTGGCTGGTCAGCGTGGGTACCTGGGTGCTGCGACTGCGGCTCGAGGTGCCGGTACGCTCCCGCGCCGATCCGGCCGCCCCGGACGGTGACAAGCAACAGACCACCCGGGCCGCGACGATAATGCGGCGAGGCAGCGTGCCCGGAGAAGACGCGGTGGCCCGCGTGCGCGGCTACTTCATGCGCAATGCCACGGCGCGTCTGACGATGGCCTATTACTACCAGGAGTTCATCCTCGGCCTGGCCGCCCCGCAGACGGTGCCGATGACGAATGTGGTCATCGCCCTGAACCTTAGCGGAGAGGGTGCGGTATCCGACTATAAGAAGCTGCTTCAGGGCCTCATCTGGTCCGAACGCGGCCACGCGCGTGATCTAGCCGACTTCCTGCTCGCCAACGGCCTGCTGACGCCGGCCGATCTTGACGAGGCAAGGCAGGCCGCGGCGGACAATGAACGCAGTGGCGTATGCGAGATGGCGCGGCAGCGGCTTCAGTATCGCCCGAGAGGCAACTGATCGGAACAGTGCAGTCGGCCAGCGGCAGATGAGCGCAGGCTGGCAATTTCGGCTACATGCCCCAGTAGTCGTCGCGGGCGCTTGGGATCAGGAGGGCTGACGGCGACACGTCACGCAGATTTCCCGGGTGGAGAGGCAGTGCGGCCGCCTTCTTGTTCGTCATGGTCTTCTGGTGGAGGAGGCAGTGACGTGGCACGCGAGTGGGGTAGCGCGGACTGGGAGCGGCTGCTCGCCCAACGCGGCGATCGGCTCATGGGCACTGCGATTGCGCTGACCGGAAGCCGGGACGCGGGCGAGGATCTGCTGCAGGCTGCCCTGGAGCGAGTCCTGAGGAAACCGCGCCAGGGCGACTGGGACATAGAGGGCTACTTGCGGCGTGTCCTGTACAACCTGGCCGCCGATGGCTGGCGGCGGCGCGGCAGGTGGCGGCAGAGGCTTCCACTGCTGCGCTCTGAGGCCATGGTGGCCGCTGCTGACGACACTGCGGTGGTCGACCTGCGGGACGTGCTAGTGCGGCTGGTGCTCCAGTTGCCGCCGAAGCAGCGCGCGGTGATCGTGCTCCGTTACTGGGAGCAGCGTACCGAGGCTGAGACAGCCAGCTTGCTCGGCTGCTCGGAAGGGACGGTCAGGTCCGCGTCCGCGCGGGGGCTGCGCAGGCTGCGCGAGCTGGCTGGTCCTTCGGCAGGCACGGGCACGCAGTTGACGGAGGGAAGGTCATGACAAACAGCATCGAGGAACTGCTACGCGAGGGCTATGACCGGCTCACCGCTGATGCCAAAGCTCCCGCCGGGATAGTCAGCCGCGCACAGCGGCATAACCGCAAGCGCCGGATCGCGGCCCTGTCAGCCACAGGCGTGGCCCTGGCGGCAGCGGCGGCGGTGATCACCGTCACCGTCGTCCCGCCGCGGAGCAGTCCTGCCCCGCAGGTGCAGACGGTCGCCTATGTGACCAGCCGCGCCCAGCATGCGCTTACGGCAGTGGCCCAGGGAAATGCCATCGAGGAGGTCAGCGCGACTGCCAGCAATGGCACGTTCGGCTTCACCGTCATCAACATGGCGCTCAGCGAGCAACAAAATCCATCCGGCAGCGCAGTCCTCCCCGGGGTCCTCGGGAGCGTAAAGGCCCAGCGGATGAGCTCGTGGTTCTATCGCGGGCTGATGTTGCAGGAAGGATTCTCTGCGACCGGAAAGCTCGTCTTCGCCGCCAGCATCGGCACGGTCACCTCGCCGTCCGGAAAGCACGTGCCCGAAGCCTACGGCGCGGCCTATCCCGTGAGAACCCGGTGGCGCTCGCCCCTCGTCGGGCCGAACGGGAACGCGCCCGCGCTCACGTGCTCCAACGCCTTCCCGGGCGCGGCCACCCCCGACCTGCGGGCCACCATCCTCAAGGCATTGTCCTGCAAGCTGTTCGTCCTTGACGGACGCCAGCAAGTCGACGGCGTGGATGCCATCAAGCTTGTCATGAAGCCGCCGGCCGGCCTCCCGGTCCGGGAAACGCTCTGGCTGGATCCGTCCACGTACCTGCCACTGCGGACCAGCACGGCATTCCTGGCCTCCCACGGCCAGGTGAGCCTCCTGGTGCAGGACTACCGGTGGCTTCCGCCGACCCCGGCGAACCTGGCCGCACTGCACGCCGCGATCCGTCGCGCCACCATCCCGGCCGGCTTCCGCATGTTGCCATCGGCCGACCTGCCACTGGCCGGGTTCGATACGCCCCTGGCTCCCCAGCCGTAGCGGTCCGCCGCGTCTGCGGGTGAGACGGCGCGTTAGCGGGTACCGGTGATGTAGTCCGTCAGTGCGGTCCGCTCGGTTTCGAGTTCGCCGATACGGATCTTCACCACGTCGCCGATGCTCACGATCCCTTGCAAGCTGCCATCAACCACGACTGGCGCATGCCGCACCCGGCGCTCGGTCATCATGCGCATGACGTCCTCGATCGGGGTCTGCGGCGTGACCGTGTGCACCTCGGCTGTGTAGATGGCTGTGACCGGCTCAGACATCACCGCGGCGCCCCGCCGGGCCAGCGCCTGGACGATGTCCCGCTCGCTGGCGATTCCGTCGACCGCGGTGCCGTCGTG
>Ga0187814_10000658_pt1 | contig 12047 bp, 10 predicted proteins | sample NC_S_4_FD_132450 | JGI IMG/M metagenome (GOLD analysis project Ga0187814, IMG submission 132450) | Wetland sediment microbial communities from Neuse River Estuary, North Carolina, USA - ASW-S_4 | ecosystem: Environmental > Aquatic > Freshwater > Wetlands > Sediment | place: USA: North Carolina... | reverse complement strand
GATGCTCCCGTTCGCGCTCGTGGACCGAGGTCACGGGACGGGGTGGATCGCCGCGATCCCCAAGGTCAACCGGCTCTCGCAGGCGATCTCCGAGTGGGGCGTGAGCATCCTCTATCGCCGGGCGTCAGTCGGTGCGGGCCTCGTTGGTGGCGCGATCGTCGTCGTCCTGGTGCTCCTCCTGGCAGCGCTCAGCAGGGACCGCTTGACCCGCGACGCGGTCAAGGTGGGGTCGCTGATCGGCGGCTTCGTGTGGCTCGCGCCACTGGCGCTCGGCTACTTCGGCTACGACTACTTTCTCTCTCGCAACGTGATGCCTGCGGTGGTCCCGTTTGCCGTGGTCCTCGCGGCGGTGTGTGTGGCGCCGCGGGCCCGGATCGTCGGCGGCGTGCTGGCGGCTGGGCTGCTGGCGATGTTCGCGATCGCCGCGGTGCGCGTCCAGACCCACGCATATCTGCAGCGCCCCGACTGGCGGGCGGTGGCGCACGCGCTGGGGCCGGCGACCGAGCCCCGGGCGATCATGGCTGCCGATGGCACGACCGCCGACCCGCTCAAGATCTACATGCCCGGGGTCGACTGGACCGAGCCCCGCGGCCGGCGGCTCTGGATCAAGGAGATCGACGTAGTGGGCGCCACGAAGCGGCTGAGCCTGCTCTCGACCGTACCGACCGGTTTTGCGGCCTTCGCCAACGGGGGCGTCCTCAATCCCGTCGGCCGCCCCATCCCCGCCGTTCACACCCCGCAGGGAACGCGTGTCCTCGCCCGGCTTCACTTGCGCAACTGGGTGCTCGCGCGGTTCGCGCTGAGTCGACCGATGCGCGCGAGCATCCGCCAGCTGAACGCGATGGCGCCCCGCTTCTTCCACAAGACCCCCCAGGCGATCCTGATCTTCTTCCAGCCGGCCGCACCGATCCTTCTGCCGCCGGCAGACCGGCACGTGAACGGCTACTGACGGCTTTCGTGCGCCGCGGTACCCTGCCGGAGAGGGGTGGGATTTCGATTCACCGAACAGAGCCCGCGCAGGGGTGCGCTCAGGCGGTCGCGGCGGTCGCCGTTGTCGCTGCGCGCAGCGCTCAGGCGGTCGTGGCGGTCGCGGTCGTCCCTGCGCGCCGCCGTCGTTGCATCCCTGGCTGTCATGGCGCTCTTGATCCCGGCCCTCGCGGCCGCCAGGGCGCGCTCGCAGGCCCACCCTCGCCCGCGGGCGCTGGTCGCGGCCGCCGTGGCCGCCAGGGCGCGGCCGCCGGCCCGCATCCGCCCGCGGCGACCCACTCCCTACCTGATTCCGCTCTCGACCAAGGACATCACCCCGTTCGCGCCGAGCAGGCTGATCGTGGGCGCGGCGTGGACGAGCCCGCGGTACGGGCCACCATCCAACCAGCGCGGGGACATCCTGCCGACCGTCTGGGCCGACGACGGCAACCAGTACACGATGATCGACGACGGCGGCACTGATCTGCGCTCGGCGACGGCGCTGTGGCGCCAGTCACTTGCCCGGATCACCGGAGCCCCGCCGAAGATCAGCTTCCAGTACGTCGGCAATCCGGACGACCCGCCGCCTCACACATTTGGCGAGATAGAGAAGGACTGGGCGCTGTGGACGGGGCCGCTCGGCCCCTACTACTCCAGTGGGCTGGTGGAAGCCGGCGGCGTGTTCTACGCCACCCAGGAGAACAACTGGGACTGGAACGCCAACGATCCGTTTCTGGGCCTTGAGGGCATCGCGTACTCCTCCAACCACGGGCGGACGTGGTCCTTCGGCGGCAAGCCGTTCCCGGCTCCCCTCGGCAACCTGAGCTGGGTGATCCGCGGTGAGGGGGGCTACTTCCAGGATGGCTGGGTCTATGCGATCGCGACCGAGCGCGAGTTCAACGCCACCAACCTGATCATGGGCCGCAGCCGCCCCGACGTCGCCGACATGACCGACCCGGCCCAGTGGCAGTGGGTATCGGGCTGGACGACGCAGAATGGCGAGCTGTGGCCCACCTACTCGAGCTCGCTGTCGAGCGCCGTGCCGGTCATCTCATGGAGCGCGCATATCACCTATCCGCAGATGGCGTACGACTCCCCGATCCACCGCTACCTGCTGACGTTCACCTTCTCCTACGCACAGACGCCACCGGGGATCTGGCGCGACGGGTCGGACCTCGTGATCCTCGATGCGCCCGACCCGTGGGGCCCGTTCACGTTCGTCGCGCACCAGCCCTACTTCGGACCGTCCAACGGGTACGGAGCCGGTTTCCCGCTCGCCTGGATCAGCCGCAACGGTCGCGACGTGTGGCTGAAATGGGCCGCCAACTTCGACGGCTGTGCACCGCACCTCGACTGCTCGGCCCGGTACGGGTTCAACTACGGGCGGATGCATCTGACGCTCGCGGGCGACAAGACCTGATGCACCTCACGCTCGCGGGCGACAAAACCTGATCACAACAAAAGATCCGCTCAGCGCGGGCGCGGGAGCGGGAACAATTACTTGCCCATGGCCGCCTCAGGCGCACCAACAGTCGAGGTGAGCGTCGTCGTGCCCGTGTATGGGTGCGCGGAGTGTCTGTCCACCCTGCACGAGCGGCTCACCAACAGCGTCTCGCAGATCACCTCCAGCTACGAGCTGCTGTTCGTGGACGATCGCAGCATGGACGAGGGATGGACCGTCCTGCAGCGTCTGGCCCGGTGCGACGACCACGTGCGCGCATTCCGGCTCAGCCGCAACTTCGGCCAGCACGCGGCGATCACCGCGGGCCTCTCCCGCGCCCGCGGGCGCTGGGCGGTGGTGATGGACTGCGATCTCCAGGAGGCGCCCGAGGACATCCCGCAACTGTGGGCGGCGGCGGGCGAGGGCTACGAGATCGTTCGCACGGTCAGGCGTCACCGTCGCCATCCGCCGCTGAAGCGGTGGGCCAGCCGTCTGTACCGCAGGCTCACGCTCGAGACCGACGTCCGCGCGGACTACAGCACCCTGAGCCTGATCTCGAGGCGGGTCATCGACGCGTTCCTGCGATTGCAAGACCGTGACCGCGAGTACATGATCGCGCTCGACTGGCTGGGCTTCGACGCGACCGCGGTCGAGGTCGACCATCACGATCGCCTCGCCGGCAAGAGCGGGTACACATTCGAGCGCCTGATCAAGGTGGCCCTCGACGGGATGTTCTTCCGCAGCACCGTCCTGTTGCGGCTCGTGGTGCTTGCGGGCTTCGTGGTCGCGCTCGCGGGCGTCGTGCTGGCGGGATTCGAGATCGCCGACTACTTCATCGAGCCGGACAAGAGCGTCCCGGGCTACACGAGCCTGGCCGTTCTCCTGCTGCTGCTCGCCGGGTTCATCATCGTCAGCGTCGGCGTGGTCGGCCTGTACGTGGGACGGATCTTCGAGCAGGTCAAGGATCGCCCACTGTTCCTGATCGACGCGGAGGTAGAGGGCACGACGGCTCTGGGAGCGGCCGCGGGCATGGACGCCCCAGCGGCGGGCACGCATGCCTCAGGACGGGAAGCCCTCACCGCGATCACGGGCTCACGCGATCAGCCTCGCAATTCCTGAGCGGCCCGCAACACGCAGACCCGTTCCCGCCCGCCCGGGATCGAGAAGGACCGCAGTGCACGGTCACGGTAGCGGTCCATCAGTTCCTCGAGCCTGCGCTCGTCGAAGCGCCGCTCGCCGCCCCCGACCCCCGGATCGGTCGTGTGCCTGCCGAGCAACCGGATGACCGGGTTCTCGCTCGAGGCGAGGTTGCGGACGGGCTCGGAGATGATCACTCGCTCGCGTGCCGCCGCCAGCATCCGGTCGATGATCCGGCCCGCGTCGGGGAGGAAGTGGTACAGGCTCGCCTGCATCAGCGCCACGTCTGCGGTGGGCAGGGGTTCGCCCGCGTCCGCCAGGTCCATCAACCGTGCATCGATGCCCTGCCGCCGCAGCGCGGCCACGAATCGCTCGTTGACGTCGAGCCCGATGTAGCCGCTGGTCCGGGTCCTCAGGTAGCGCGTGTAGAGCGTCCCCGGGCCGCAGCAGAGCTCCAGCACCGATGCGCCGGCCGGCACCTCGTCGGCGATCGCCCGCAGCCTGTCCTGATAGTGGCGGCCATACAGCGCGCGCATCACCAGCTCGTAGCCCGTGGCGCTGCGGTAGACGAGGCTCGTGCTCAAGAGCGCGAGGAGGCCTGTTGCGAGGCCGCCGCCTTCTGGTCGAGGTCCGCCAGCGTCAGCTGGTGGGCGGGCGGGCCCTCGATCGCGCGGGCGACCGTCACCTGCAGATCGCGATCGACATGCACCAGCTCACCGGACTGGAGCTCCCGCCAGCCCGCGTCCTCGTCCATCTCCTCGCTCGCGACGATCACCGCCGGCCGCGTCGCAAGATCGCCCGAGCGTACCCTGATCGAGCCGCGCGCGCTGGCGTGCTCCAGGTGGCGCTTTCCGCTGGGGCCGCCGGCGACGCGCTCCAGCACGTGCAGCTCGTGGACGTCGGGGTATCGGAGCGCCCACAGGTCCGACTCGGTGATCAGGACGCAGTTGATCGCGAACACCGGGAGGTGCTCCGCGATCCAGCGCGCCGCGGAGACGAGTCCCTCGCCGATGTCGCCGGCACGCTGGATCTCCCTGGTGACGAGGGCGAAGTAGCGCTCGGAGTCGGTCTGTCCCCTCACTGAGGACATCGCGTCGCCGAGCTCCTGCTCGAGCGCCGGGACGTCGCCGATCACGCCGTTGTGCGCGAACAGCCGCCCCGCCTGCTCGAAGGGGTGGGTGTTCTTGAGCGTGACGGGGCTGCCCGACGCGTAGCGGACGTGCGCGACGAACGTTTGCGAGGAGATCTCCTTGGCCTCCTGGGCGAACTGCTGATCCTCGTAGGCGGCAAGCGGCTGCTTGTCGACCACCGGAGAGCCGTTCTCCTTGTAGTAGCCGATGCCGGTGCCGTCGGGCTCGCGCCGGCTCTGCTGGGCCAGCGAGTCGGGTGCCTCGAGCAGCCAGAACGTGGCGCGAACGCGCTCGGGCCCACCGCTCATCCCGAAGAGCCGGCACACGACGGCGACGGTATCGGATGAGGAGCGCCCACGGGCTTTCGCGCGGCGAGCCCGGCCCACCCATCTGTCAAAGTAATTTCAAGCTCGTGGCCTACCGTTTGCTGCTGTAGAGCGACGGATCGAGGAATGGAAGGCAGACCGTGAACAAGTTCATACGCACAGCATCGACCCGCCGGCTGCTCGGCGTGATCGCGGGTGTGGTCCTGGTGATAGCGGCTGGCACGACGATCGCGATCGCGGCGAGGGGCAGCGGCCCGGTGCCGCGCCCGGCCCGTCTGGCTGCAGCGATCCACGCCGCGATGACGGCACGCGCTGTCCCGGGGATCAGTGCGGACATCACGTTCACCAACCATCTGATCAACGCGTCCGAGATCCAGGGACCGACCGACCCGCTGCTCAGCGGGGGCGACGGCCACATCTGGGTATCGAGCGACGGCAGGTTCCGGATGGAGCTCTACGGCGACAACGGCGATCCGGCAGTGGTGGTCAGCAAGACCTCGTGGTGGGTGTCTGACCCGACCACGCAGACCGTGTACGAGGGCACGCTGCCCAAGGAGAGCGGCAACGCGGCCCAGAAGAAGCGCTCTGCCACGGCGCCGGCGCTACCAACGATCGGGCAGATCCAGACCGACCTCAACCACCTGGCGGCGCACCTCAACATCTCCAGGGCGATCCCGAGCGACGTGGCCGGCCAGCCGACGTACACCGTGAAGGTCTCGCCCAAGCATGACGGCGGCCTGCTCGGAGACGCCGAGCTCGCCTGGGACGCGGTCCACGGCGTGCCTCTGAACTTCGCGCTGTACGCGCGCGGTGATGGCACGCCCGTGCTCGGCCTGGAGGCCACCGGGATCTCCTACACCACGATCAGCCCGTCAATCTTCAGCCTGTCGCCGCCCGCCGGCTACAAGACGGTCACGGTGTCCACCCCGCCGGCCGCGGGCGCCGCCCACGCCGCGACCGCCGGGAGGAAGGGGGCGCGCTCCCACACAGCGATCACCGGCGTCAAGGCGGTCGCCACGCACCTTCCGTTCAAGCTCGTGGCTCCGAGCGAGCTGGTCGGCGATCCCCGGCAGTCGGTGTCGCTGCTGAACTGGGCGGGACACCCCGCGGCGCTGATCACCTACGGCGAGAGCCTCGGGGGGATCGCAGTGATCGAGCAGGCCGCGACCGCCGGCGCCACCAAGAGCCCGAGCTCTGCCAACAACTCGAACGGCGACACGACCGGCCTCAGCCTGCCCTCGGTCTCGATCGACGGAGCGACGGGCCAGGAGCTTGACACCGAGCTCGGGACGCTGGTCCGGTTCACCCGTGGCGGCGTGACGTACACGGTTGTCGGCTCGGTCACGCCCTTCGCCGCTGACGCGGCGGCCAGGGCGCTATGACCGATACCCCGACGGGTCCCGCGGCGCCGGTGGCGGGCTCTCCCTCGCCGCCGGCGCCGGGTTCCGGCCCGTCCGTGGACGGGCGCATCGCGGCCGTCTCCGCCCCGCCCGTCGAGGTGCGCGGGCTGGTCAAGCGCTACGGGCAGCTGACCGCGGTGGGCGGCGTCGACCTGACCGTCAACGGCGGCGATGTCTACGGCTACCTCGGTCCAAACGGAGCGGGCAAGACCACCTCGCTGCGGATGATGCTGGGACTCATCCGGCCCACGGAGGGGAGCGTGCGCCTGTTCGGGCGCGACCCGCAGGTCACGGTGCGAGCGCTCGAGGGCGTGGCCGGCTTCGTCGAGGCACCGACCTTCTACCCGTACCTGAGCGGAAGGCGCAACCTCGAGCTGCTCGGCGCGTTTGACGGGGGCGGGGCACCCGCGCGGATCGACCAGGCGCTCGAGATCGTCGAGCTGTCGCATCGCGCGGGCGACCGCGTCGGCGGCTATTCGCATGGCATGCGCCAGCGGCTCGGGATCGCCGCCGCCCTGCTGCGCGATCCGAAACTGCTGCTGCTGGACGAGCCGACGACGGGGCTCGACCCCGGCGGCATGCGGGATATGCGGGTGCTGATCCGCCGCCTGGCCGGCCAGGGGATCACGATCGTTCTCTCGAGCCACGTCCTGACCGAGGTCGAGGAGGTGTGCAACCGGGTCGCGATCGTCCGCTCCGGGCGGATCGTCTACGAGGGCGAGATCGCCGACCTGAAGCGCACCGCGGGGATGACCTACCGGCTCTCGACCACCGACGACGAGCGCGCGCTGGCCGTGTGCCGCGCGCAGCCGGGCATCAGCGATGTGCGGGCGGAGGGCACGCCGCCGCGGATCTCGTTCACGGGCGATGGTGACTCGGTCGCCGAGCTCTCTCAGGCGCTGGTCGAGGCCGGGGCGCTGATCCGCGCGCTCACGCCCCAGACGGCCACGCTCGAGGACCTGTTCTTCTCGCTGGTCGAGGACGGCGCCGGCGCCCCGGCGGCGCCCGATCAGCCGCCGGAAGCCGTCCAGGCGGCGCCATGACGCCCGGCGTCGGAACCGTCTACCGGTGGGAGCTGGCCAAGCTCCGCCACCAGAAGCGCACCTACCTGGGGCTGGGAGCGGCCGCGATCGTCCCGATCCTGTTCGTGATCGCGATCCATTTCCGCCACGACCGGCATGGCGGCGACTTCGCGTTCTCCTCCTACCTGACGCGGAGCGGGCTGGCAGTTCCGCTGGTGATCCTGCTGTTCGGCGCCGTGTGGATGTTCCCGCTGATAACGGCGCTGGTCGCGGGGGACATCATCGCCTCGGAGGACCACAACGGGACCCTGAAGACGATCCTCACCCGCTCGCTGGAGCGCGGGCAGATCTTTGCCGGGAAGATGCTGGCGGCCGCGACGTATGCGGTGGTCGCGATCATCATCGACGGGACGGTGGCGGTGATCGCCGGGAGCATCCAGTCCGGGTTCAACTCGCTTCAGAGCCTCTCCGGAACGATCGTCTCCGCTCCCAAGGGGCTCGAGCTCGTGTACGTGAGCCTGCTCGTGTACCTGATCCCGATCCTCACGATCGTGGCGATCGGACTGCTCCTGTCCGCGGTCACGCGCAACAGCGCCGCGGCGGTGGTGGGGACCCTGATGATCTCGCTGCTGTTCCAGCTGATCGGAATCCTGCCCGGCCTCGGCGGGCTGCAGCCCTACCTCCTGAGCACGCAGTTCAACGCCTGGCAGGGGCTGCTGCGCACCCCCATCGACTGGACGCCGATCATCCGCGCGGCGTGGGTGTGCGCGATGTACGGGATCCCCGCCCTGGCCGCCGCCTACCTGGTCTTCCTGCGCCGCGATGTAGCCGGTGGCTGAGGCCGCCGGGGGAGTCCCGGTCGAGGGCGCGCCTGAATCCCGTGAGCGCGTGCTTGTCGTCGACGATGACCCGCCGCTGCGACGGATGCTCGAGCGCACCCTGACCGCCGAGGGCTTCGAGGTTACGGTGGCGTCCGACGGCGGCGCAGCGCTCGTCGCGGCGCAGCGGGCCGCACCCGACGTGATCGTCCTCGATGTGGCGATGCCGGTCCTGGACGGGATCGCCGTCTGCCGCAGGCTGCGCGACAAGGGGCTGCCCACGCCGATCCTGATGCTCACCGCGCGCGACTCGGTCCCGGATCGGGTCACCGGGCTGGAGGCCGGCGCGGACGACTACCTGGTCAAGCCATTTGCCGTACCCGAGCTGATCGCCAGGGTGCGAGCGCTGACCCGCCGGGGCGCCGAGACTCGGCACCGCCTCTCGTATGCCGATCTGGTCCTTGACCTGGAGTCGCGCAGGGCCAGCCGCGGGAGCCGCCCGATCGAGCTGACGGGAAGGGAGTCCGACCTGCTCGCGTTGCTGATGCGCGACCCCGGGCGGACCGTCACGCGCGAGCACGCGATCGAGGAGATCTGGGGCGGGGCCGCCGAGGCGAACGTGGTCGACCGTTACGTCACGAGGCTCCGCCGCAAGCTCGGCGAGCCGGCCCTGATCCGGACGGTGCGGGGCGCGGGGTTCACACTGAGGGCGTGAATCGCTTTCGCCGCTCGCTTCGCGCCCGTTTGGTTGCGGCGGCCGGCGGCTCGATCATCGCCGCGGTCGCGCTGTTCGGGGGGGCGGCCGTGCTGCTCGTCCGCCACGAGCTGCTCGGTTCGCTCGACAGCGCGCTGCGCGACCGCGCGCTGGAGGTCTCCGAGCTCGCGGTCTCCGCCCCGGCCGTCCTGAACGCGCCTGGAGCGCTCGAGAGCTCCGCTTCCGGCCGGCAGATCGTCGTCGAGGTGATCGATTCCCGCGGGCGGATCCTCGCGCGATCGCTGGCGCTCGGTGCAACCCTGCTCCCGCAGAACCGCCTGCTCCGCCAGGCGATCGCCTCGGGACGGACAGGATTCGAGGACGTGGAGGTGGACGACCGGCCCTACCGCCTGTACGCCGCGCCGATCCCGCAGGCGTTCGGTCCGGCGGCTGGCGGGGCGGTGCTCGCCGGCTCGGACACCAGCGACATCTCCGAGACGATCGGTCACCTGGGGCTGCTGGTCACGCTGAGCGGGGTGGGGGCCGCGCTGATCGCGGTGCTCGCGGCGGCGCTGCTCACCGGGAGGAGCCTGCGGCCGCTGCGGCGCCTGGCGCTGGCGGGCACCGAGATCGAACGCACCGCCGATCCATCCCGGCGCCTCCCGGACACCGGAAGCGAAGACGAGATCGGGCAGCTCACGGGGGTGCTCAACAGGATGCTCGGCGCGCTCGAAGCCTCCTCGGAGGGCGAGCGGCGCTTCCTGGCCGACGCCTCCCACGAGCTGCGTACTCCCGTCACCTCCCTGGTCGGTAACGCGGAGTTCCTCGCTCGGTATGGCGCCAACCCGGAGGTGATCGCCGACGTCCAGCGTGACGCGGCAAGGCTGGCGCGGCTCGTTGACAGCCTGCTCGTGCTGGAGCGCGCGGGCGCGAGCCCGCCGCGCAGCACGCCTGTGCAGCTGGATGAGATGGTGAACGACATCCTCCGCGCTCACGGCGACGCGAGGGTCCGCGCCGGCGAGATCCAGAGCGCGGAGATCACCGGCGACAGGGAGGCGCTGACCAGGGCCGTCGAGAACCTGATCGAGAACGCCCTGGTCCACGGACCCCCGGGCGGGGCCGTGACCGTCTCGCTGGTCCGGGACTCGAGCCGCGTCCTGCTGCAGGTCTCAGACGAGGGACCTGGACCCGACCCCCGTGACCACGCCCACCTGTTCGAGCGCTTCTGGCGCGGTCCGGCGGCCACCGAGGTACCCGGCTCCGGCCTGGGCCTGTCGATCGTCGCCGCGATCGCCGAGCGCCATCAGGGGCGGGCCACGGTCGACGGCGCCACGTTCACGATCGAGCTCCCCGCGATGGGGGAATTCTCACAGTGCTCTTAGTGAACGCTGATTGTCTTTGCCGACATTAGCTCCGATGGCCGGTTCACCCGACCCATTCGCCCGACGCCATGACCCGGCGCTCACGGCGCTCACCCGCGACGCGGCGATCGGCCGGATTGCGCGCACGCGGCGATGGATGATCGCCGCCGCCGCCGCGCTGACCGCCGGCCTGGCCGCGCTTGCCTCCGCCCTGCTCCCGGGCAAGTCCCTCGGCGCGAAGACGGCGAGTGCGACGCCCAGGCCTTCGCGACCGTTGACACGGTCCACGACCACGCCCAAGCTGCCGGCGCCCGCGAATGCCGCCCAACTCGGGCTCCAGGGCCCTTCGCAAGCGCCGAGCGCACCGTCCGGGTCGGACCCGCAGCAGTCCCAGTCCGCACCCCAGCAGTCCCAACCCACGCCGCAGCCATCGCCTGCCCCGGCGCCGGCAGCCGCTCCCTCCAGCGGCGGCGGCGCCGTGGTGTCCGGCGGCTCTTGAGCAGCCGGAAGGGCACGCGATGATCGAGCGAAGGTCGACCGTAAGCTTCCCCGCGCTCGGGACGAGCGCGCTCGTCGCGGTGACGGACGCGGGCGCGCTCGAGCGGGCCCGCGCCGCGGTCGCGGACGTCGTCGCGCAGTTCGACAGCGCCTGCTCACGGTTTCGCGATGACTCGGAGCTCTGTGCGGTCAACAGCGCCGCGGGCCGTGCCGTCCCCGCGAGCCAGTTGCTGCTCGACGCGGTCGCCGCGGCGCTGCGCGCCGCAGAGCTCACCGATGGTGACGTTGATCCCACTGTGGGGGAGGCGCTGGTCGCCCTCGGTTACGACCGCGACTTCGCGACCGTGGGCGCCGGCGGGCCCCCGCCCCCACCGGTCCGGATCGCTTCGGTCCCCGGCTGGCGGACCGTGATGCTGGACCGCGACGCCGGCACCATCCGAGTCTCTCCCGGCGTCAAGCTCGACCTCGGCGCGACCGCAAAGGCGCTCGCCGCGGATCGTGCGGCCGCTGCGGCCGCCGACGCCGGCTGCTGCGGCGTCCTGGTCTCGCTCGGGGGCGACCTCGCGATCGCAGGAGCGGTGCCCGAGCGAGGCTGGCACGTGCGCGTGACCGACGACCACCGCGCCGGCGTGGATGCGCCAGGGCAGTGGATCGTGGTGCGCTCCGGCGGCCTCGCCACGTCGAGCACCACGGTCCGCCGATGGGAGACCGGCTCGGGCCAGGTTCACCATCTCGTGGACCCGGCCTCAGGCCGCTCGGTGACGAGCATCTGGCGGACCGTCAGCGTTTGCGCCGCCTCGTGCCTGGACGCGAACACCGCCAGCACCGCCGCCATCGTCCGCGGCGAGCGGGCCGTGCCGTGGCTCGAGTCGCTGCACCTGCCCAGCCGGCTCGTGGAGGTCGCCGGCACCGTGCGCCACGTCGCGGGCTGGCCGAAGGACGGTGATGACCTCGCCATGCCGGAAGCCGCCGCATCGGGACCGCCACGATGACCGTCCTCGCCGCCGGCGTCGGCCCCAGCGCCTACTGGTACGTGGCGCGCGCGACCGGAGCGGTGGCACTGCTGCTGCTGACCGTGTGCGTGGTGCTCGGGATCCTCGGCTCGATCCGCTTCTCCGCCGCTCCGCGGTGGCCGCGGTTCGCGATCGACGGACTGCACCGCGACACCTCGCTGCTGGTGATCGCGCTGCTCGTTGTGCACGTCGCGACGAGCGTGCTCGACGGCTTCGCCCCGATCTCCCTGATCGACGGCGT
>Ga0187814_10000657_pt1 | contig 12057 bp, 10 predicted proteins | sample NC_S_4_FD_132450 | JGI IMG/M metagenome (GOLD analysis project Ga0187814, IMG submission 132450) | Wetland sediment microbial communities from Neuse River Estuary, North Carolina, USA - ASW-S_4 | ecosystem: Environmental > Aquatic > Freshwater > Wetlands > Sediment | place: USA: North Carolina... | reverse complement strand
CGCTGTACTTCGCAGGGGCGCTGATCGAAGCGCTGGGAATCGCGCTGGTGGCCGCGTACGGGTGGATCTTCGCGGGTGGCGCGATTGCCGTCTGTGGCCTGGTGGTCGGGACGATCGGAAACCGGCACTGGCCGGCTCATGACAAGGGCCTGCCGAGCATTGCAGCATTGAAGGCATATGTCCGGATGTCGAGCAGCACGGGCCTCGCGAGTAAAAAGCGAGGAGACACAACGGCCAGGCGTCAGAGCCGAGGCCGGCGATAACAGGAGCGGCTTGTTGGCGGCTCCCTGAGAGGAGGTACGTCATGTCAATACACAACCCAAGTCGGAAGTGGGGACGCTTCGGGACTGCTCTAGCCGTCATCTTGATCGTGATGACGACAGCGGTCTCCGGGGTGGCGGCGAAGAGCTCGTCGCGCACCACAGCGGTGAAGGCGAGGATCGCGCTCGCCCGAAGGAGCCTGCAGCCGGCCAGCGCGCCGGTCGCGGGGAGGGTGCTCGGAGGGGCGACCTCACAGACCTGGCCGGTCGTCCTGGCGATCTCAGGCGACGGTAAGTCGGTCAACGCTGCGCTTGCGGGGCTCGTCTTGAGCTGTAGCTCGGGCGCCAGTTTGCCCCTCGTGGACGGCTGGGCCAAGCTCCCGATCGGTCCCAATGGCAGCGTTCACGCGGCCGCAGCAATCCCTCCGTCATCGGGATCGGGCGTCTCGCTCACCGGCGGGTCACACTCCTTCACGGGGAAGCTCAACCGCAAGCGGGCCACCTTCTCGGGCGTGTGGCAGCTACAGCTGGCGTTCTCGTTGTCAAATGGTCAGACCGACCAATGCGACTCCGGCCGCGTCAGCTTCAGCGCGAGGCTGTAAAGATCAGTTAGTCACGGCGACCCGGTGCGCGATGCGCGCCGGGTCGCCTTGCTGCGCGCCGAACTCGATGCCTAGACAGTGACACCGAGCAAATCGAGGTCGGTAAGGTCGCTATTGATGGCCGACACGCACGAGACCCGGGCGCCCAGTCCGCGCGAGCTCAAGGCCCTGATCGAGGCCGAGCGCACGGGATTGCCCTTCCTGCGGTGGCGTGACGGCGCCGGTGAGCAGCACATCCTGATGCTTGAAGGGGACCGGTCACGCGTGACGATCGGCCGGCGGGAGCAGTCGGACGTGCCGCTGACGTGGGACAACGAGGTATCGCGCACGCATGCCCTGCTCGAGCCCGTGGGTGCAGAGTGGACCCTGGTCGATGACGGCCTCTCCCGCAACGGTTCGTTTGTCAACGGCAGCCGCCTCCACGGCCGTCAGCGCCTCCATCACCGCGATCGGATGTGCTTCGGAAATACCCACGTCGTCTACCACGAGTCGACTAGCAACCAGGGGAGCGAGTCGACAGCCAGGGCGCTTGACTCGCCGAGCGCCGTGTCTCTCTCCGAGATGCAGCGCAAGGTGCTGATCGCCCTCTGCCGCCCGATCGCTGAGGCGAGCTCGGCGATCCCCGCGACGAACCCCCAGATCGCCGCCGAGGTGTTCCTGAGCGTCGACGCGGTGAAAGCTCACCTGCGAATTCTGTTCGACCGCTTCGGCCTGGGCGATCTACCGCAGAACGAGAAGCGCAGCCGTCTGGTCTCGATCGTGCTCAGCTCCGGGCTGCTCGTCCCTCACGACTTCTGAGGTCCTCAGCGCGTCCGGACGGTGATCGTCGTCCACGCGCCGAGCCGGATCCGATCGCCGTCGGCGAGCGGTACAGCTGTGTCGGTGCCGACGGGATGCAGGTCGTCGTTTACGGTCGTGCCGTTGGTCGAGCCGAGGTCACGGAGGGCATAGCTGCCGTCTTCCTGCCGCTCGAGGAGGGCGTGCAGGCGGGAGATGCCGGGGTCCTCAGGAGGGCTGGCGAGGTCGATCTCGGGGGCTGGCTCGCCGGACCCCCGGCTCCGGCCGATCCGCAGCTCCGCTCCCTTCAGCGGGAACCGGCGCTCGACGTAATCAGCAGGGAAGGAGAGTCCGTCCGCCGCGAATCGCTCGAACTGCGCCCGATCGGCGCTGGCGACCGCCTCCCACGCCGCGATCGCGGGCTGCGGCGCCAGGAAATCGTGGCCACACCCTTCGCAGTAGCGGTCGTCGCCCGAGCGCGGGGCGCCGCACCTCGGGCACGGCTCGCGCGGGGCTGCAGGCGACGTGTCCTCGTCGTCTACGACCAGGTCGACCGTGGCCGGCGGTGCCGGGGCGGAGCGAGCAATCGGCGCCCCGCACTGGTCGCAATAGTCGCTAGTTTCCGAGGGGTGACCGCTTGGGCAGAGGACCGTCATGGTGCTGGTCCGGCCCTGACGGTCTTCGTCGAGCGGGTGTCGAGTGCCATCTCATCGACATCCGCGACCTCGCTGCGGAGGCGGACCGTTCCCGTCGCCGCATCGTCGACGTCTACCACCGCCCCCAGCAGCTTCATCGTGCCGTCGTTGCCGCTCTCGCTTGCCAGCTGGACCGCGCGGCCAAGCTTGAACGTCGCGGTCGCCTTGTCACCGGCCTTGCGAGCCTCGAGGCCCTCCTGGATGCACTCGGCGAGCTCTGCCTGTCCGGTGTAGTGGGCAACTTCGCGGTTGATCCGCGTTGACAGGTGCTGATCGTCAGTCCAGATCGCCTTGATCAACCCCTGGCTCAGTACCTCGTCACCTTCAACCAGACTGACCCTCGCGGCGAGCATCTCATCGCCGAGCGCGCGTGGCTGCACCTTGATGCACAGGTGGTAATCGCGCGACTCCTCGCCCCAGGTGCCGGTGGGGTAATCGGCCGTCAGGGCATTGACCTCGACTGCTCGATCGGTCAGCTCCTCGATCGTCGGAGCGACCTGGCGGACGAATGCCACGTGCGCGCCCTGCGGTGTCCACACCCTGAGCGACACGCGCTGGGTGGCCTTGCCCATCGCGGTGTCGATCATCGACCGAAAGTCATTGGCCATATCGGCCGGGTCGGGAATGATGTCGACGGTCCCGAGGAGGACCGAGGCGATCCGGCGAAGCTCGTCTACCTTCCAGTCCGTACCGACGCCACGACAATCGCATTGGAAATGCCCCTCGCAGGTGGCGAGAGTGGCGTCGAGGTGCTCCGGGGTCTCGTGCTGGTTTTCACCGTCGGTGAGCAGAATCGCGTGGCAAACTCGGTCGGGCGCCGTCTCAAACAGCTGCTTGGCGAGGGTCAGCCAGGAGCCGATCGCGGTCCCGCCGCCCGCGCTCAGGGACGCAACCGCGCGCTTGGCCTCCGCCCGTCTCGTGGCTGTCGCAGGCACGAGTTCGCGGTTGGGGGCGTAGGCGGGATATGCCGTCTCGGTGCCCGATATGACGCCAAATGCCACGCCGTCGCGAATGCAGTCGATCGCGACGTCTGTTGCCTCGCGCGCCGCCTTAATCTTTGAGCGCGGGACGTCCATCGATCCCGACGTGTCGACGATCACGATCTCCGCGGCCTCGGGCTGCGCGGCCGACCCGCTACCGCCAGACGCGGTGACGGTCACGATTGCGTTGACCTCCGACCCGTCGGCGGGTAGGTACTCGTTCTGGTAGACGTCGGCCGTGAACACGCTCATGGAGTGCTCCTCACTAGGGATCGATGTCGACTACCGCGACCGTGATGTTGTCCCGGCCGCCCCGAACGAGCGCGGTGTCGGTCAGGGCACGCGCGACGGCGGCTGGTGACGCCTCCGGCGGGAGCCCGTCGATCAGCTCTCCGAGCTCCGCTGCAGCGGCCAGGTAGTTCCAGAGCCCATCGGTGCACAGCAGCAGCCGGCCGTGTGCGTCTGGATGGAGCACCGTCAGGCGCGGCGGACGCTCGGGCGCGTCCGGTCCGACCCAGTTGGTGATCGAGTGCAGGTACGGACTGTGCGCCGCTTGCTCGGGCGTCATCAACCCCTGCGCGACACTCTCCTCGGCGAACGAATCATCGACGGTGAGCTGGCGCGGCCCCGCCGGGTCGACCCAGTATGCGCGGCTGTCGCCGACCCAGCCGACTACGATCTCGCCGCCGCGACAGAGGGCGCAGACGAGCGTGCAGGAGGGGTCGACACGCTGGGTTCGCGTGGTCCACTCAACCTGCTCGACAGCGCCGTTCGCGGCCTGGATCGCAGCCTCGGTGGCAGTGCTCGCGTCGCTGCCTGGATCGGCCGCCGCTTTCCTGAGCACCGAGGCGGCGGCTTCAGCGGCGTTCCGGGCGGCGGTGTTGCCGGCGCTGGCGGAGGAGATTCCATCGCACACGACCACCGCCACGCTCTGCTTACCGGCCACCTCCAACTCGAAAGCGTCCTCGTTTCGGTGGTGCACACGCCCCCTGTCGCTGACCGCAGCAGCGACCACTAGGTCGAGCTCGATCCGGTCCGTTGCGCTCTCTGAAGATTCCTCCTCCGCCACTCGCCCACCGCACTGCTCGCAGAAGTGATCACCGGGCTGAAGTGGTGCTTGGCATGTGGGGCAGCGAAGCTCGGTCGGCTCAGTCATGTCCAGGTCCTCGGTCGGGTCCGATTGGCTTGATCGACGAGGCGGATGCGTTCGGCCCGGTTGGTGGCGCGGCGGGCGAGCGCGCGGTAGGCGCGCTCGAGGCCGAGACGAAGCTCCAGCTCCGCGAGGCGGTGTCCAAGCAGGCTCGCGCGGCCGTCATCGAGCGTCTTGCCCTCCAGCGTGAGATGGAGTGCCGTATCGAGCAGCTCGGCGGCTAGGCGATCGCGTTGCTCGCCGTCGATCGGGAGGGCCTCGAGACTCGAGCCTGCGGCGAGCAAATCGTCGAGCGTCGGTTCGCCTAGGCCGTTGCGTGCGCTGAGGCAGCGAATCCGCGCGGCCTGCGCGTCGATATATCCGCTCGACGAATCGGGGACGTGATCGTAGGCTGCAATCGCGCCGGCCCGATCCACGGAGGCCACACGGCAGCGTGCAAGTCCAAACGAAGCGCTTGTAACCGACGGGTCTGTTGACGAGACGACCTCGTACCAACGCGCGGCTTGGGCACCGTCGCCGGCTAACTCGCAGGCAATCGAGAGCGCAAGCTTCGGCGCAAGCTCCCCTGGGACCGCGTGGTAGACGGTCGTGAAGTTCGCCACCGCCTCGTCGGCGCGCCCTCGCGCCAGATTGGCGACGCCGCGATACCAGCTGACGCGCCACTCCCACGGGTCGTTTTTCTCGATCCCGGCCAGCAGCGCCTCGGCGCTTTCGTACTCGCCGCTCTCGATCATCGCCGCAGCGAGCCGCAGATCGACCTCGACGGTGCGCTCCGGTGCCGCGCGCAGCTGCGTGATCATCTGCCGGGGATCGTTGGCGGTGATCGCCGCGAGGTAACCGGCGCTCGGGTCGTCGCTCGAGACCTGGGGGCGGGGGAGGATCCGCCAGTCCGGCCGCTCGATGCTGGCGCGCAGGGCGCCCGTGAACAGGGTGCTCGGTGCCGGAACGGGCCGGCCCTCCTGGTCGGCGACGACCTCGCAGAGCACGCCGTAGAGCTGCTCGGCCATCTCCTCGGCCGACTGGAAGCGATCGTCGGGGTTTGGAGCGGTGCTCTTGAGTAGGAATCTGTAGAGCGAGTCGTGGCGCTCGAACAGCGGCACCGAGTCCTGCGCGGGAAGCGTGAATCGATACGTGCTCTGATATCCGCGGAAGTCGATGCACAGCACGGCGAGCGTGCGGGCGACGGTGAACAGGTCGGAAGGAATCGACGGGCCCGCGGCGGCGATTTCCGGCGCCTGGTAGCCGACGGTGCCGAAGATGGCGCTGCTCGGTTCGTCGATCCGGAAGACGCCGCCGAGGTCGATCAGCTTGAGCGAGTGCTGCGTTTGGATGACGTTGTCGAGCTTGAAGTCGCAGAACAGCAAGCCCGTGTCGTGCAGGTAGCCGAGCGCCGGCAGGATCTCCAGCATGTATGCGATCGCCTCCGTGGGCGGGAGCGGGTCGGGCTCGCCGCCGTTCGCCTCGCGCCGCGCGGCAAGGATCTGCTTGAGGCTCCGTCCCCCGACGTACTCCATCACGATGTAGCCGGAGCTCTCGTGCTGGACGAAGTTGAAGATCTTGACGATGTTGGGATGTTCCACTTCGGCGAGAAAGCGCCGCTCGGCGAGCGCGGCTGCGGTCGCGTCGCGGTCGCCCGTGTTGAGCAGGCCCTTGAGCACGACCCATCGATCCGAGACGTTGCGGTCTCGAGCGAGATACACCCATCCCATACCTCCGTGGGCGAGGCAGCCCGCGACCTCATACTGACCGGCGACCAGGTCGCCGGCCCGGAGCTTTGGCTCAAACGAGAACGGAGCCCCGCATTTGCGGCAGAACCCGACCGCGCGGCCCGGCGAGTCGTCGCGGCTGCGTCCGACGGGCTCGTCGCAGTGCCCGCAGAAGCGACGGCTCTCCGGAACGGCCGGGTCCACCATCACCGCGTCCGCCGGGTCGCGGAACGGCACCGCCGCGATCTCCACCAGGCCGGCGCCGAGACGGTGGCGGGCACTCGCTCGCGTGCGAGTGGTGCCCGATCGGCGCCCCGGGCTCAGGGAGGTGACGGTCGGGGTGCTCGGGCCGCGCGGGGTCCTCGATTCGCTGGCGACGGAGGGCGAAGCCGTCACCCCGACCCGGTGGGGCGCCATCCCGCAGAGGTCGCAGTAGCCGTCGACGATCTGCCCGGTGCACCCAGGTTGCTCGCAGTTCACAGCGTCGCCTCCGGAGTTGATCGCGAGTGGCTGAGGGCTTGCTGGTAGCTCCGCACGAGCTGGGCCGCAACCGATAGGTCGGTCGGTGCGGTGTACAGGACCTGCTGCGCCCGCCCGATGATTTCGGCCAGCTCCGGATCCTCGAGCACACCGAGCCGTTTGGCCTTGACCTGATAAGCCTCGAGCAGCGCCCGGAGCTGGTTACGAGCTTCGATCGGGGCGCGGCTGGCCTCGAGCGCCCGCCGGGCTGCATCCAGCAGCGCCTCGGTGCGGGCCGTCCAATCCGCGAGCGAACGCCGCGCCTCCCGCCACGCTCCTTGGTGTGAGAGCTCGGCGATCTCCGTCAGCTCGTTGTCGAGCTCGTCGTTTGCCTGCGGCGCCGGCGGAGCTGAGGGGACCGAGATCTTGACGATGAGCTCGTCGTGCGCGGCCCGCCCTTCCTGAACCGCCGCCCGAAGACGCTCGAGCAACTGGCGCGCATCGAGGATCCTGGCCTCGAATCCGCGCTTGAGCGCCGCGCTGCCCTCCAGATCGTCTCGGATCGCGCGAAGCCCCCGCGCCAGCCCGTCGACGTCGTCCATTGCGACCGACAGCGGATCACTTGTCACCGAATCGCTGAGGGCGCTTAGCGCCTGCGAGGCCGACTCGAGCTCGTGACTTCCGGACTCCCCGAGCTCCTCAGCGAGCCGGTTGGCCTCCTGGAGCAGCCGGCGCGCGGCGTCGAGCTTGGGGACGAGCGTCTCCCAGGCGCCGCCGATCTGCGCGACGACCGCCTTGACCTCGTCGAACGAGGAAGACATGGTCGAGAGCAGCTCCCGAGGAGAGCAACGCTCGGCAACCTGTGGACCGCCGAGCAGGTCGCGTTCGGCCAGCGGGACCGTCGCGCTCGTGAGCTCGATCGAATCACCGTCGAGCAGCGATCGGAGCTCGTCGGCTCGCCGTGATCCGCGGAGCTTGTCAGCTCGCTCGAGAAGGCCCTCGAGCAGCCCCTGCCCTCGCCACAGCTCGGTCAGCGCGTCGCTCGCGGCCGACCAGCGGGCAGCGGATTCCCCTTCGAGCGTGCTCGCCTCCAGTAGTTGGCGGCTGGAATCGATCTCGAGCTCGACGAGGTTGGCGGAGATGCGCTCGGCCGCTTCATGGAGCAGTTGCAGCTCGTGATCGAGGTCGTCGAGCCGCATCTCAGCCGAGGTAGTGGGCCGTGGGAGGGGCTGGGATTGCAGGGGAGACCTTGCCGAGCCAGCGGGAGTAGATCGCCCGCCAGGTGCCGTCTGCGCGCATCGCCGCCAGGACGCCATTGACGAAGCGGACGAAGTCTGGATGCGCCTTGCTGATCGCCATCCCGTACGGCTCGGCAGCGAAGCTGGTACCGACGATCTTCGTGTACGGGTCCTGTGCCTTGAAGCCGAGCAGGATCGAGTCGTCGCTCGTGACTGCGTCGACCAACCCTTGCTGCAGGGCGACGAGGCAGTCGGTGCGCTGCTGGACCGGATACGGGATCGAGCGTGGAGCCTTTTCGGTGAGCGTCTTGATCGACGTCGATCCGATTGTCGCGCATACGCGCTTGCCGCTGAGATCCCTATAGCTGCGGATGGGCGAATTCGCGGGGACGAGAAGCTTCTGTCCCGCGTCGTAGTAGACGGTCGAGAAGTCGACCTGCTTGCGCCGGTCGCAGGTGATCGTCACGGCATCTGCCACAACGTCGACGGTTCCATTCTGCACCGCCGGGATCCGCTCGGCCGTGGTGATCGCCTTGAACCGGATGTCGCCCGGCTTGTTTCCGAAGATCGCGTTCGCCAGGTCGCGCAAGATGTCGATCTCGAAGCCTTCGAGCTGCCCGTTCTGCGGATTGAGGTAGGCGAACAGCAGCGTATTCTGATCGACACCCGCAACCAGATATCCGCGGCGCTCGATTCTTGCCATGAAGCTTCCGGCAGGCATCGCACCCGGCGCCGGCATCACCGCGTCAGGCCGCAGACTGGCGGTCACATCACCGCAAGGCGCCTCCGGTGAGGGTGGCGGTGCCGGGGAGGTCGACGGAAGCTTCGTGCCCAGCGCCGCAAGCGTCAGCCGCTCAGCATGGTCCGACGTGGACCCACAAGCGGCGAGCAGCGCACCGGCGAGCCCGACCAGCAGGAGGGAGGCGATCGCGCGCCTCATCGGTACTCCTGGAGCCGCTGGCGAAGGCCGAGCAGCGCGAGGCCCGCGGCAACGATCGTCAACACCGGGATTGCGATCGACAGCCCGGATATCGACGACGTCGCGTCCGCCGCAGCGTGGTTGAAGCGCCGCTGGGCCGTCCCGGTCTGCCCGGCCAGAGTGCCGCTCAGCCGATCGGAGATCGCGGTCGAGCTCGGCGAGGACGCCAGGTTGATCGCACTGCCGATCTGTCCGGCACCCTCGAAGGAGGAGACCTGCGCAGCCTCTGCTCGATAAGCGGCGAAATAGCTCTCCAGATGGCTCGCCGACGCGCCCAGCCCATCCTGGTTTGCGAGGCTCGCGGCCTCTCCGATCAGCCCACCTGGCGCGGCCAGGACCCCCATCACCCGCCTGAAGTCGGGGGGATCGGTCTCGTCGCTACCCCGGTTGACGAGCGTCAGGCTCTGATCGCTCTGCGCGCGAGAGAGCAGCACCTGGGTGGCGGACAGCACCTCAGCGGAATCGGACGCTCGCCTCGCGCTCGCGAGCGAGTTCTGCTCGCCGAGCATCGCCACGATCACCCAGATCGAGAGCGCCGCGAGAAGCACGGTGGCGAGCAGTATCGGAACGTTGAGAATTCGCCGGCTGATCCGGGCGACGTATCTCAGCGTCACGACGAGTAGCCCGACGGCCAAGCAGGCCACTAGCGCGATTACGACCAGAGGCGCAGCCGCCGTGCCCGTACCGTAGTCGCCGCTCAGCCGCTGGGCCTCGATCGCGTAGAGGTGGTCGGCCTCCGGGAGGATCGTGCCGGTCAGGAGCGCCGATGCTTGCCGCAGGTATGCCGCCCCGACCGGAAGCAGCTGACGGTTGTCGGCGCGCGCGGACTCGACGAGGCCGCTGTACACAGGTAGCTGTTCGGTGATCGTCCGGACCGCGGTGCCTGCGGCCGATGACGAGCCCGCCTCTCGCGTCAGCCTGGCCAGCGAGTCGCTTGCCAGACGAAGGTCCTGGACGTACCGCAAACGGCGAGCAGGTGGTTCCAATCCTCCCTTCAGGAACGTGGTTGTCGCGGTCGCGTTGGCGTCCGACAACGAGGTGTAGAGCGTCACCGCCTGTACCAGCAGCGGCTCAGTCGAGCCGCGGGCCGCCTCGGCGGCCGCGGCTCGGGAGCGCTCTGCGGTCGTGGCGAATACCCCGAAGCAGAGCGCGCCGACCAGCACCAGCACCGAGATCAGCGTAAGCCTTCCCGGCGTGGTCGCCGCTCGCTCACGGACCCAGCCGAGCACCGAGTTCGCTCGCGCACGCGTGCTCCGGGTGCGCAGGCGGGCTACTGGCTGCACACTTTCCACGGCGAGCTCCGGTCGTGACGAGAACACAGCGTGATTGTCGATCGCCGAAGGCTGGGTGTCAGGGAACCCAAGGTGTCGTGCTCCACACCTCCGTACCGCCAACCAGACATCCGGCCCCACACTGACCACGACCGCACTGGCACCGTGCTCATCCCCGTTCCTACGCGCTGGTGGCCCATCTTAGCCCGTGTGGGCGGGCAACGGATTCGCTCAAATACCTAATGCAGCCGCTCAGGCCGCAGCCGAAGTGATCTGCTCCCTGCTCGCGGGTAGCACTGACTGCGCCCAAACCAGGCGTGGTGCCGGCAGATCCGCTAGCGAGCGTTCAGCCTACGACACCGGCCCGGGAGCATGCTGCGCTCGGGCGCCGCTCTCGCGATAGGACCACGCGAATAGCCACAACGCCGCGCGCTCGTCATCACTCAACCACACCGCGGGTCTGATCAGCTGATCCTCGATTTCCTGCAGGTCATGTCCGGCATCTAGTCGCGATGCGATCGCTTCCTGGTAGTGCTCCGGCATCGGGACTCCTCTCCCGTTGAGGCTGCTCTCGTTGGGAGCCGTCCGAGTCGTCAAGCGGCCCGCCCGCGCGTACCGTCTCGATCCGTCCACCTTTCAAATAAGTCGCGATCGCGACCGTCATGGTGGCCGAATCCCGTTCGCTACGGTCCATGTATGCCAGGGGAGCGGCACCCATCGGATCGCGTCCATCCGACTTTGATCCTCGCGGTGTTGTCGCTCGCTGGGCTCGCCTACGCGGTCCTTGCCTCTGCGGTGATCCCGGCCCTGCCGTCCTTCCAGCACAGCCTGGGTGCGAGCGAGACGGGGGTGACCTGGCTCCTGACGGGGTTCCTGGTGTCCGCATCCGTCGCGACGTCGATCATCGGCCGGCTTGGCGACATATACGGCAAGGAGCGGTTGCTGGTGTGGACCTTATTGGTGCTCGCGGCCGGGACGTTGCTCGCGGCGGTGTCGCAGTCGCTCGCGATGCTGATCGCCGCGCGCGTCATCCAGGGCGTCGGCGGCGGAATCTTCCCGCTCGCCTTCTCGATCGCCAGGGACGAGTTCCCCAAGGAGAAGGTCGCCGGCAGCATCGGATTGATGTCCTCGATCCTGGGGGTCGGCGGTGGTATCGGACTAGTCGTCGGCGCGGTGATAGACGAGCATCTGGGCTGGCATTGGCTGTTCTGGATCCCCTTGGTGGTGACGCTCCTGGCGGCCTTCTACAGCTGGCGCTATATCCCGGAGTCACCCATCCGCTCGCCCGGCAAAGTGAATTGGCTTGCCGCTGCGCTGATGGGCATCGGCATCTCCAGCGTGTTGATCGCGATCGCCCAGACCACGATTTGGGGTTGGGGTGGGGCGAAGACGCTCGCGCTGTTCGCATTCGGAGTTCTTTTCTGCGTGCTCTGGATCGCTGTCGAGGTCCGCAGCCGCGAGCCGCTGGTGGACATGAAGATGATGCGGATCCGGGGCGTCTGGACGACGAACCTCGCGGCATTCCTCCTCGGCGCCGGCATGTACGCCTCGTTCATAGTCTTCCCTCAGTTCGCGCAATTGCCGAAGAGCACCGGCTTCGGCTTCGGGGCCTCGGTCGTCGTATCGAGTCTGTATCTGCTCCCTTGCGCGCTTACGATGGGGATGCTCGGCAGCGTGGCCGGCGCGGTGTCCCAGCGATACGGGTCGAAGCGCGCGCTTGTGGTCGGCAGCGCAGTCTCCGCCCTCGCGTTTGGATACGCCGCGCTTGCCCACCGCCACCCGTACGACATGCTGATCACGGTGACATTGCTCGGGATCGGGATCGGGCTCGCGTTTGCGGCGCTCGGAAACCTGATCGTGCAGGCGGTGCCACCCACTCAGACAGGGGTCGCGAGCGGGATGAACACGGTGATGCGCACGCTCGGCGGCGCGCTCGGCGG
>Ga0187814_10000655_pt1 | contig 12062 bp, 8 predicted proteins | sample NC_S_4_FD_132450 | JGI IMG/M metagenome (GOLD analysis project Ga0187814, IMG submission 132450) | Wetland sediment microbial communities from Neuse River Estuary, North Carolina, USA - ASW-S_4 | ecosystem: Environmental > Aquatic > Freshwater > Wetlands > Sediment | place: USA: North Carolina... | reverse complement strand
GCCAGCAGCCGCGGGGGGTTCGGGGGGTCGTCCACCCGGGCCAGCAGCCGCGGGGGGTTCGGGGGGTCGTCCCCCCGGGCCAGCAGCCGCGGCCGGACACGTGCCGGTCATGCGCGACCGGGTTCTTGAGCTGCTCGAGCCCGCGCTGCAGTCGCCCGGCGCCGTGCTCGTGGACGCGACCATCGGCCGGGCCGGGCACGCCAGCGCCCTGCTCGCGGCGCATCCGGGACTCAGCTTGATCGGAATCGACGCCGACGCGACCGCGATCGAAGAATCGCGTCGGGCATTGCAGGGATTCCCCGGCCGCGTCACGCTGGTCCAGGCCGTCTACGACGAGCTGCCGCAGATCCTGGCCGACGCGGGCCAGCAGGCGATCCAGGGTGTGCTCTTCGACCTCGGCGTGTCGTCCCCGCAGCTAGACGATCCGGCTCGTGGCTTTGCGTACGCGAAGGACGCGCCCCTCGACATGCGCATGGACCAGTCAGGCCCGCTGACCGCGGCCGACGTGCTCAATACCTATCCCGCTGATCGACTCGTCCGGATTCTGCGCGACTACGGCGAGGAGCGATACGCGCGGCGGATCGCGGACGCAGTGGTCAGGGAACGGGCGCGGGCGCCGTTGCAGAGCACGTCGCGGCTCACGGAGATCATCAGGGAGTCGATCCCGGCGCCCGCGCGCCGGACCGGTGGGAACCCGGCCAAGCGTACGTTCCAGGCGCTGCGGATCGAGGTCAACGGCGAGCTCGACGCGCTGCAGCGGGCGCTGCCGGTCGCCCTCGACTCGATCGCCGTCGGCGGCCGGATCGTCACGCTGGCCTACCACTCGCTCGAGGACAGGGTGGTGAAGCGCGCGCTGGCCGCGCGGGCAGCAGACACGACGCCGCCAGGGCTGCCGGTCTCCCTGCCGCAGTCGCGACCGCAGTTCCGGCTGCTGACCAGGGGAGCAGAGCGTCCAGCCGCGGCCGAGCTTGCAGTGAACCCGCGGGCGGCCTCGGCCCGGCTCCGCGCCGCTGAGCGGATCAGGACCGCGGCATGACGACGACGGATTCCAGGACCGGCCGGCCGGTGCCGGCCGGCAGATATTGCGCAGGGAGGGGCGACCTGACGTGACGGACACAACTGCCGAGCGGCGGCGAGTCGCGGGCCGGTCCCGGCCTGGCCAGACGGGCACCTCTCGCCGTGGCGGCACCACCACGTTCCTTCCCCGCGAAGCGGGGAGCGGCGCCAGCGCGCGGCCTGGCACGCGCGCCGTCAGCGGGGGCGGCGGCCAGACCGGCCTGGCGGCCCAGTCGGTGCGCGGCAGGCCAGCGGTGCGACCGCCGGCCCGCCGCCCGGTGTCCCGCCCCGCGATGCCGCGCCAGACGATGCCCCAGCAGGTGCGGAGGACCCGAGCCGAGAGCGCCGCCACTACCAGACGCGCCGGCACTCGGCCGCGGATGCCGTTCGTGCTGCTGGTACTCACGCTCCTCGGTGGCGGCCTGATCTGCCTGCTCGTTATCAACACCACCCTGGGCGCGGCCAGCTTCCGCATCAGCCAGCTGCAGAAGACCAACGCGAACCTGTCCACCCAGGAGCAGGGCCTGCAGGAGCAGGTCGCTCTGGAGCAGGCACCGGCTGAGATCGCCAAGCGCGCCTATCAGCTCGGGATGCGCGTCCAGACCACCACGCGCATTGTCGACCTGCGCACCCACCAGACCTACTCGCTGACTGGTCAGGCGGGCGTCGACGTCAGCCTCGGCGCGCCCCCCGCTTCGGCGAGCCCTGCCGCGTCGGCCACCCCCGCTACCTCGGCGAGTCCCGCCAGCCAGGGCACGCCGAAACCGGGCAGCACCCCGCAGCAGACGGTCAGTCCCACGCCGCCGCAGGCTGCACCGAGCCCGAACGCCACCACTGGCGGGTCAACCCGGTGACGGGCGGTCCGGGGCGCGGCAACGATGAGTGGTCGCCGAACCTGCGACGCAGCAGGCCCGCGCCCGGTTCGCGCGGCCCGTCCAGGCCGCCGGCAGCGCCCGGACCGGCCGGGCGGCCCTGGGCACAGGCCAGGCCGGAGCGGCGGCCGCCGTTGGGCAGACCCGGCCGGGCTGTATCAGCCCGGGGCACGACCCCCGGAGCCCCCGGTGGGTCAGTCCGGGGCACGGCCCCCGGAGCCCCCGGTGGGTCAGCCCGGGGCACGGCCCCCGGAGCCCCCGGTGTGCCGTTCCCGCGGAGTCCTAGATACGGCTCGCCCGCCCGCGGCCGACGGGTCATGGGCCGAGCCCAGGTTGGTGTCCGGAACGGCTACCGGACGCGCGCACCGGCCCGGCCGGCGCGGCTGGCCAGGCCGTCGCTGCGCCGGGCCGACCCGGCCCGGCGGCTGCGGATAACGCTGCTCTGCATCGCGTTCGCGCTGACGATCTTCGTCGGTCGGCTGGTCCAGCTTGAGGGCTTCGACTCGGCCACCTACAAGGCGGACTCGCAGCAGGAATTGCTGCGGCAGATCCCGGTACCGGCGGTCCGCGGCGACATCACCACCAGCGACGGCGCGTTCCTGGCAATGACCGTGCAGACCGACGCCGTCTTCGCCGACCCGAAGCTGATCCCGGTTTCCTCGCGGGCGGGCGTCGCCGACCGGCTAGCCGGCCCGCTCAAGCTGTCCGCGGCCGCGATTCTGCACCTGCTAAATCATCCCTCCAGCCCGCAATACCAAGTGCTGGCCCGCGGCACCTCGGTAGCCACTGGCAGCCGAATCACCGCGCTGGGCCTGCCGGGCATCGACCTGACGCCGAGCTACACCACCGAATATCCGAACTCTGACCTGGCTGCCGCCGTGACCGGATTCACCACTGAACAGAACGGCACCCTGACCGGCGTGCAGGGCCTCGAGCAGGAGTACAACTCCCTACTGGCCGGTCGCCCCGGCCGTGAGGACGTCGAGGAAGGCGCGGACGGCGAGCCGATCCCGCTCACTGAGGTGAACGTGACCCCGGCGGTTGCGGCCCGGAGTATCCGGCTGACTATCCAGTCCGATATCCAGTACGAGGCGGACCAGGTCTGCCGGCAGCGAGCTGAGCAGACGCACGCGAGCAGCTGCTCGATCGTCGTGATGCAGCCCGGCACCGGCGCGATCCTGGCGATGGCGCAGTGGCCGAGCTATGACCCGGCGAGCGTGTCGAGTATGGCGAGCACTAGCAACATCAGCGCCGCCGACGTGTTCGCGCCCGGCAGCACGCTCAAGCCCGTCACGGTCGCTGCCGCGCTCGAGCAGGGCGGCCAGACGCCGATGAGCGCTTACACGATTCCGTATCAGATCACCATCGACGGGAAATACACCTTCCACGACGCCGAACTGCACCCGACCGAGCGCTACACGATCGCCGGGATCCTGGCGAACTCGAGCAACGTAGGCATGGTTCAGGTCGCGCAGCACATCACCCCGCAACAGCAATACGACTACCTGCGCGCGTTCGGGCTCGGCTCGGCTAGCGGGCTCGGCTTGCCGGGCGAGAGCGCGGGCCTGCTCACCCAGCCGGGCGCCCCCAATTACTGGGGCGACAACCCGTTTGAGTACTCGTTCGGCCAGGGCCTGGGGGTTACCGCGATCCAGATGGCCAGCGTGTACGCCACCATCGCCAATGGCGGGGTGCGCGTGCAGCCCACGCTCGTGGCGGGGACTACGAATGCGGCCGGTCAGTTCACGCCAGCTCCGGCGCCGGCGGAGCGGCGGGTGATCAAGGCCAGCACCGCGAGCGAACTGATGACGATCTTGCAGCAGGTGCCGCAGGTGGACGCGCAGGTCGGGCAGGACTGGGGCCTCATTCCCGGCTACGCCGTGGCAGCCAAGACCGGCACCGCACAGGTCTCCGGGCCTGGCCTGGGCAACTGCCTCTGTCAGTATGGTTCCAGCTACATTGGCATCGCCCCGGCCGACAACCCGCAGTTGGTCGTCGCTGTGAACATTCAGGATCCGCGGGGCAAGTACTACGGCGACCAGGTCGCGGGACCAGCCTTCTACGACGTGATGAAGTTCGCGCTGCAGACTATGAAGATTGCCCCTGACTATGCCAAGGCGCCCTATATCAGACTCACGGCATCGTGAGGGGAGGTACCCTCTGCCCGTGCCAGTGGCCTTCCGCCCAGAACACGTCGACCCTCAGCCGCTAGCCGGGCTCGCGGCACTGCTTGGTCTGCGTCCCTCGGGCCCGCAGGCGGATGATCCCGAGGTAAGGCTCACCGGCGTCACGCATGACTCGCGAGCGGTCCGCCCCGGCGATCTCTACGCGGCGCTGCCCGGCGCCACCGTGCATGGCGCCCGGTTCTGCGCCGAGGCGGCAGCGGCAGGTGCGGTGGCGGTGCTGACGGATCCGTCCGGGCGCGAAATGGCAGTCGCCTCCGGCCTCCCGGTCTTCGTCGTGGCCGATGCGCGATTCCGGCTGGGCGAGGTGGCCGCCTGGATCTACGGCGAGCCGTCCCGCAAGCTGCTCCTGATCGGGGTCACCGGTACCGCGGGCAAGAGCACGACCAGCTATCTGGTCGAGGCGGGGCTGCGGACGGCCGGCTACCAGACCGGCCTGATCGGCGGCGTTGAGACCCGGATCGGCAGCGTGACGCTGCACAGCGCACTCACCACCCCGGAGGCGACCGACTTGCAGGCGCTGCTCGCGGCGATGGTGCAGCGCCGGGTCGGTGCGGCGGCGATGGAGGTATCGAGTCACGCGCTGGCACTTGGCCGGGTCGCCGGCACGCACTACGACGTGGCCGTGTTCACGAACCTGTCCCAGGATCACCTCGACTTTCACGCCAGCATGGACGACTACTTCACCGCCAAGGCCGAGCTATTCACCCCGAAGTACGCCAGGGCCGGCGTGGTTAACATCGATGACGCACGCGGCCGCGAACTCGCGGCGCACGCGGCCATCCCGGTCACCACTTTCTCGGCGGAGGGCCGCCGCGCGGCCGACTGGCGCGCCACCGACATCCGGCCCGGCGCGGACGGCTCGGCTTTCCGGGTGATCGGCCCCGGCGGCGTGTCCGCCGACGCGGCCGTGCCACTGCCTGGTGAGTTCAACGTCGCCAACGCGCTCGCGGCCATCGTGGCGCTGGTCGAGACGGGAGCCGGCCTGGCGGACGCGGTTGCGGGCGTCGCCGCAGCAGCGGGCCCGCCCGGCCGCGTCGAGCGGGTCGACCGCGGGCAGGACTTCACCGTGCTGGTCGACTACGCGCACAAGCCCGGTGCGGTCGAGGCGCTGCTGACGGCGATGCGCGACGTAACCCAGGGCAACCTGGTGATCGTGGTCGGCTGCGGCGGGGACCGCGATCGCGGCAAGCGCAAGATGATGGGGGCGGCGGCGGCCCGGCTGGCCGACATCGCGATCTTGACCAGCGATAATCCTCGGTCCGAGGATCCGCTGGCGATTCTGGCTGAGATGCTGGCCGGCGCGGTGGAGGTGCCGCAGCAGGAGCGGGCGCAGGTGGTCGTGCAGCCCGATCGCGCTGCCGCCATCGAGACAGCCATCGCCGCCGCGGGCAAGGGCGACGTGGTGCTCATCGCCGGCAAGGGCCACGAGCACGGGCAGTACGTCGCGAGCACAGTGCTCCCGTTCGATGACCGGGAGGTGGCAGGCGCGGCGCTGCAGCGTCGGCTGGACGCGCCCCTGGCGGACGCGTGATCCCGCTATCGGTCGCGCAGATAGCGGCGGCTACCGGAGCCAGGCTGGCCGATGTGCCCGATCCGGCAGCGCTGGTGACGGGGCCGGTGGTGATCGACTCGCGGGAAGCCGCACCGGGCAGCCTGTTCGCGGCGCTACCGGGCACCCGGACCGACGGCCACGAGTTCGCCGCCGCGGCGGTAGCCGCGGGGGCGGTCGCGGTGCTCGCCTCCCGGCCGGTCGGCAGTCCGGCCCTGATCGTGCCGGACGTGCAAGCCGCGCTCGGCAAGCTGGCCAGGGCGGTCATTGACCGGGCGGTTGATCTCACGGTGATCGGCATCACCGGGTCCGCGGGCAAGACCACCAGCAAGGACCTGGCCGCGCAGCTGATCGAGAGACTCGGCCCGACCGTGGCGCCGCGGGACTCGTTTAACAACGAGATCGGCCACCCGCTCACCGCCCTGCGAGTCACCGCGCAGACCCGGTACCTGGTGTCGGAGCTAGCCGCCCGGGGGCCAGGGCACATCACCGAGCTCTGCCAGATAGCGCCGCCCCGGCTCGGCGCGGTCCTGTGCGTCGGCCACGCGCACACCGGGGAGTTCGGCAGCCTGGATGCGATCGCGGCGGCCAAGGGCGAGCTGCCTGCTGCGCTGCCGGCCGACGGGGTGGCGGTGCTCAACGCCGACGACCCGCGCGTCGCCGCCATGGCCGTGCGGACCCGGGCCAGGGTAGTTAGGTTCGGCCGCTCGCCGGAGGCGGACGTGCGGGCGGAGCAGGTGCGCCCGGACGAGTCGGGCCGGCCTGGCTTCCTGCTGGTAACGCCGTCCGGGACCGCGCAGGTCCAGCTCCAGCTCTATGGCGAGCATCACGTGTACAACGCGCTGGCCGCCGCCGCCCTGGCCGGGCTGCTTGGCATGCCGGCCGCCGACGTCGCGGCGGGGCTGTCGGCGGCGGTACCGCGGAGCCGGTGGCGGATGGAGGTGACGCGACTGCCCGGCGGCGTCACGGTCATCAACGATGCCTATAACGCCAATCCTGACTCCGTGCGCGCGGCCATTGCCGCGCTGGCCGTCATGGCGCGCGGCCGCCGCGGTTTCGCGGTCCTCGGCCAGATGACCGAGCTCGGCGACGACGCCGATCGGCTGCACGAGGAGGTCGGCGTCGCGGCAGCGGCCGCCGGGCTGTCCGGCTTGATCGTGGTTGGTGAGCAGGCCGCCCCGATGCTGGCCGGGGCCAAGGCAGTGGCGGGCTGGCAGGGCGAGCTGGTACACGTGCCGGACGCGGTAGCCGCGGTCGGCGCCATCCAGGACCGGCTGCGGGACGGCGATGTGGTCCTGGTGAAGGCTTCGCACTCGATCCACCTCGAGCGGGTGGCGCTCGCGCTTACCGGTGAGCAGCCGCTGTCCGATCAAGCCCAGTCCGTTGCAGATCACGCCGATCCGGTGTCGCGCCCAGCCGAGGCGGGATCGGGCAGTTGAAGACCATCCTCGTGACCGGGGCGGTGTCGCTCCTGCTCGCGCTGTTCGGCACGCCCCTGGTGATCGCCGTGTTGCGGCGACAGGGGTACGGCCAGCCGATCCGAGTCGACGGCCCGAAGTCGCACGAGACCAAGCGCGGCACGCCGACCATGGGCGGCACCGTCATGGTGCTGGCCGCGGTGGTTGGCTACGCGGTCGGGCACGTCACCACGCATGACCCGATGAGCGCGTCCGGGCTGCTGGTGCTGTTCCTGATGGCGGGCCTTGGCCTGGTCGGGTTCATCGATGACTTCATCAAGATTTACCGCCAGACCAGTCTCGGCCTGCGCAGCGGCGCCAAGCTGGCCGGCCAGATCGTGGTTGGCGCCGTCTTCGCCCTCGAGGTGCTGCAGCATCCCGACGGCTACGACCTGACGCCGGCCGACGCGCACCTGTCGTTCCTGCGTGACCTCGGCCCGGCGCTCGGCACGCTGCCGTTCGTGATCTGGGTGGTCATCATGATCGCCGGAGTGTCGAACGCGGTGAACCTCACCGACGGCCTCGATGGCCTGGCCACCGGCGCCACCGTGCTCGTGCTCGCTGCCTACGTGCTGATCGGCATCTGGCAGGAGCGCAACGACTGCACGACGTTCCTCTCCCGGCAGTGCTACCAGATCAGGGACCCGCTCGACCTGGCCGTCGTCGCCGCGGCCGTGCTCGGCGCTTGCTTCGGCTTCATCTGGTGGAACGCGCCGCCCGCTAGGATCTACATGGGTGATACCGGGTCACTGGCCCTCGGGGGCGTGCTGGCGGGCCTGGCCATCTGCACCAAGACCCAGCTGCTGCTGCTCATACTCGGCGGGCTGTTCGTGATCATCACGCTGTCGGTGATCATCCAGGTCGGGTTCTTCAAGATGACCGGGAGACGGGTGTTCAAGATGAGCCCGCTGCATCATCACTTCGAGATGATCGGCTGGGCGGAGACCACGATCGTGATCAGGTTCTGGCTCATCTGCGGCCTGTGCATCGCGCTCGGCCTGGGCATCTTCTACGCCGAGTGGCTGACGACCTGAGCCGATGACCGGGTCCCTCGATGACGACGCCCTGGCCGGCTTTACCGGGCTGCATGTCGTGGTCGTCGGGCTCGGCGTCACCGGGCAATCGGTCGCGACGCTGCTGACCGGCCGCGGTGCCGCCGTCACCGCGGTCGACTCGCGCGACGACGCCGAGCGGCAGGAGCTGGCGGAGCGGCTGCGCAAGGACGGCGTGGCCGTGCGCCTCGGTCCCGGTGAGCTCGGCCCGGGTGCCACCCTGCCGGCTGACACCGCCCTGGTCGTGACCTCGCCGGGACTGCGGCCAGACACTCCGCTGCTGGCCCGAGCGGTCGCGACCGAGGTCGAGGTGATCGGCGACGTTGAGCTGGCCTGGCGGCTGCGGCCAGCTCCCGGCGGCACCCGCCAGCAGTGGCTCGCCATCACCGGCACCAACGGCAAGACCACGACGGTGCGGATGCTGGCCGCGATGCTCGCCGCGGCCGGGCACCGCAGCGTCGCCGCGGGGAACGTGGGGGTTCCGATCCTGGATGTGGTGACCGATCCGCAGCCCTACCCGGTCGTGGCGGTCGAGCTGTCCAGCTTCCAGCTGTACTGGAGCACCACGATCGCGCCGCTCGCCGCCGTGGTTCTCAACCTGGCCGCACACCATCTGGACTGGCACGACGACATCGAGTCGTACGCGGCGGCCAAGGCGCGGATCTTCGCGGGCGGCACGATCGCCGTCTGCAACGCCGAGGACGCGCGGACGGTCGCGATGGCCGACGCCGCGGTGGCCCGGACGCCCGCCCTGCCCGCGGCGCTCAGGCCGGGGACAACTGCCGCCGGCCACGGCCCGGCCAGCCGGAAGGTAGCGTTCCGGCTCGGGCCGCCCGGACCCGGGGAGCTGGGCGTCACTGATGGCTGGCTGGTAGACCGCGCCTTCGCGGGCCCTGGTGAGGAGGCGACGGCCGGGGCCGGGGTCCGGCTGGCGGAGGTCGCCGCCATTCGTCCGGCCGCGCCGCACAACGTCGCCGACGCGCTCGCCGCCGCTGCGTTGGCGCGTGCCTACGGCGACCAGCCAGGATCGATTGCCGCCGGGCTGGCGACGTTCGTGCCCGAAGCCCACCGCATCTCCCTGGTGGCCGAGCTTGACGGCGTGGCCTTTATCGACGATTCGAAGGCGAGCAATCCTGCGGCCGCGGCGGCGTCGCTGACCTCGTTCCCGTCCATCGTGTGGGTGGCCGGCGGCCTGTTCCGGGGCAGCGACGCTGACCTCGACGCCGTCGTGGCCGTGGCGGGGCCGCGGCTGCGGGCCGCCGTGCTCATCGGCACTGACGGCGGCAGATTCGCCAGCGCACTCGCGCGACACGCGCCAGATGTCCCGGTAACGGAGCTGACCAGCACCGACACTGGAGTCATGGAGCAGGCGGTGGCGCAAGCGGCGGCGGCCGCACAGCCGGGAGATACCGTGTTGCTGGCTCCGGCCGCGCAGTCGTGGGACATGTTCCGCGACTATCAGGCGCGCGGTGACGCGTTCGCGGCAGCGGTGCGCCGGCTGGCGGACCACCGGTGAGCGATGCGCCCCCGGCCGAGACCGCGCCGCCCGCCGCATCCGCGGTCGGCCCGGCCCGGCCCGCCGTGCTGCGGCTGCCCGGCCGGGATCAAGCGCGGGCCGCCGTGCTGGAGACGGCGCACGGACTGCAAGACGGCGCGCTGCGGCTGAAGGCGCTGCTCGACCGGCCGCTGGCGTCGTATTACCTGGTGCTCGGCTGCACGCTGCTGCTGCTGGCGGTCGGCCTGATGATGGTGTTCTCGGCGGGCACGGCGTACGACCTGGACCAGGGTTACCCGCCATACTCGATGTTCGAGAAGCAACTACTCGGCGCCGCGCTCGGGCTGGTGCTGATGTGGCTTGCCGCCAAGTCCCCGCCGCGGTTGTTCCGGGCCTGCGCGTACCCGCTGCTGCTGGCCGCGCTGGCTGGGCTGGTCCTCGTGCTGGCGTTCGGCGTCGAGGTGGATGGCGCCAAGCGCTGGCTGATCGTGGCGGGCACTCAGGTGCAGCCGTCCGAGCTGGCGAAGCTCGCGCTCGTGGTCTGGGGTGCGGACCTGCTAGCCAGGAAGGACCGGCTGGGCCAGCTCGCCGACTGGCGGCACCTGCTCATACCGCTGATGCCCGGCGCCGCGCTGCTCAGCCTGCTGGTGATGCTCGGCAAGGACCTTGCCACCACCTTCCTGCTGCTGGTGATCTTCCTGGCGCTGCTGTGGATCATCGGCACGCCGGGCAGGCTGCTGACCGGCCTGGTTGGCGTCATGGCGTTCGCCCTGCTGATGATGATCGCGGTGCACCCGTATGAGTTGTCGCGCATCACCGGCTTCTTCTCGGTCCGATCGCCCAGTTGCCGCACGCTGAGCTGTTACCAGCTCATCCAGGGCAAGGACGCGCTCGGCTCTGGCGGGCTGTTCGGCGTCGGCAGCGGCGCCAGCAGGGCGAAGTGGGGCTGGGTCCCCAACAGCCCGACCGACTTCATCTTCGCCATCCTCGGCGAGGAGCTTGGCCTGGTCGGCACGGCGTGCGTGCTGGTGCTCTACGGCGGGATCGGCTACGCCGGGCTGCGCATCGCCCGCCGAGCGCCCGACACCTTCGGCCGGCTCGCGGCAGGCGCGATCACTGTGTGGCTGGTCGCGCAGGCGCTGGTCAACATGGGCGCGGTGCTTGGGCTGCTGCCGATCAGCGGCGTTCCGCTGCCGCTGATCTCCGCCGGGGTCTCGTCCCTGCTGGCCAGCCTCGTCGCGCTCGGCATGCTGATGGCCCTTGCGAGGACCGAGCCAGGCGCCGCCAGGGTGCTCGCGGCCGCTGGCCCGGCGATGCCACGGCGGCTGCTGCGCCGGCTCGGAGCCGACCGCGGGCGCACCGGCAGCCGGGGCCGATGAGTAAGGTGGCCGGGTCGAGGAAGGTGAGGAATCGATGGCGGTAAGCGTCGTCATCGCGGGCGGTGGCACTGGCGGGCACATCGAGCCCGCGCTCGCGCTCGCGGACGCGCTGCGCCGGAGGGTTCCGGAGGCGACGATCACGTGCCTCGGCACCGAGCGCGGGCTGGAGACGAGGCTGGTGCCGATGCGGGGCTATGAGCTGGCGCTGATCCCGCCGGTGCCGCTGCCGCGGAAGCTGACCCGCGACCTGGCGTCGGTTCCCGGCCGGCTGCGCGAGGCCGTGCGCGCGACGGCGCAGGTTCTGGCGCAGGTGGACGCGGACGTGCTGGTTGGCTTCGGCGGGTACGTCGCCACGCCGGGCTACCTGGCGGCCCGGCGGGGCAGGGTGCCGATCGTCGTGCACGAGGCCAACGCCAGGCCAGGCCTCGCGAACCGGATCGGCTCGCTGCTGACCCGGTATGTCTGCACCGGCCAGCCGGGCACCAGGCTGCCGCACGCGCGGTACATCGGCATACCGATCCGCCGCGAGATCTCCGGGCTGGACCGGCTGGCCCTGGCCGACAAGGCACGCGCGCACTTCGGCCTGCAACCGGACCTGCCGGTGCTGCTGGTCACTGGCGGCTCGCAGGGCGCAGCCTCGCTGAACCGCGCGGTGCTTAGCGCGGCCGAGATGCTGCGCGAGTCTGGTGTGCAGGTGCTGCACGTCGTCGGGCCGAAAGCGGGCGACGTGGCAGTGCCCGCGGGCCCGGTGCCTTATGTCGTGCTGCCCTACCTGGACCGGATGGACCTCGGGTACGCCGCCGCGGACTTTGCCCTCTGCCGCGCGGGCGCCATGACGTGCGCCGAGCTGACCGCCGTCGGCCTGCCGGCCGCGTACGTGCCGCTGCCGCACGGCAACGGCGAGCAGCGGCTCAACGCCGAGCCGATCGAGCAGGCGGGCGGAGGGCTGATCGTCGCCGATGCTGATCTCACCCCGGAGTGGATCACGCAGACCCTGCTCCCGATCCTGCACGACG
>Ga0187814_10000654_pt1 | contig 12093 bp, 5 predicted proteins | sample NC_S_4_FD_132450 | JGI IMG/M metagenome (GOLD analysis project Ga0187814, IMG submission 132450) | Wetland sediment microbial communities from Neuse River Estuary, North Carolina, USA - ASW-S_4 | ecosystem: Environmental > Aquatic > Freshwater > Wetlands > Sediment | place: USA: North Carolina... | reverse complement strand
GGTGTCCTCGTCCACCTGCCCCGCCTCAGCCAGCTCGTCGAGGCGGGCCAACCCGGCCTCGGTGACCTTGGCGCGCGCGGAGGCCTCCGCCCGCTGCCGCTGCTCGCTTTGGGCCAGGCCCAGGGCGCGCACCAGCGGGCCGAGCGTCAGGCCCTGGCCGACCAGCGTGGCCACCACCACGACCTCGGCCAGGAAGATCAGCGTGGACCGTTCGCCGAACGGCCGCCCGTTCAGCGTCAGGGGCAGGCTGAGCGCGACGGCCAGCGAGATCGCGCCGCGCATCCCGGCCCATCCGATGACCAGCCGCTGCCGCCACGGGTTGCGGACGAACGTGGACAGCCGCCCGGGCAGGAACCGGGCCAGCGGCGCGACGATCAGCTCCCAGCCCAGCCGGATCGCGATCACCGCGGCCACCACCGCGGCGGCCGCGCCCGCCAGCCACGCCGCCCCGTGCGTGCTGGACAGGTGCCCCACGATCGACCGCAGCTCCAGGCCGACCAGTACGAACAGCGTCGACTCCAGCAGGAAGATGAGCATCTGCCAGAACAGGGTGCCCGCCACCCGCGACGCCGGCTGGACCAGGCCCTCGGCCCGGGTGCCGAGGTAGGCTCCGGTCACCACGGCGGCCAGCACGCCGGACACGTCCAGCTGCTCGGCCGGAATGTAGGCCACGAACGGGGTGATGAGCGAGACCAGGATCTGGATCGAGGGGTCGTGGATGTGCCTGCGCAGGTGCCCGATCGCCACCGCCACGACCAGCCCGTAGGCGATCCCGCCGCCGACGACCTCGACCAGCCGCACTACGCCGTGGCCGAACATGAACGGATGCGCCATCGCCTCGACGGCCAGCCCGAACACGGTCAGCGCGACCCCGTCGTTGATCAGGCTCTCGCCTTCGACAATGGTGACCACGCGGTGCGGCGCGCCCAGCCGGGCCATCACGGACGTCGCGGCCACGGCATCGGTGGGCGCGACCGCGGCGGCGAACGCCAGCGCGGCCGCCCAGCCCAGGCCCGGCAGGAGCAGCCGGGTCACCCAGCCCACCCCCACGATCGTGACCGCGGTCGCGCCGAAGGCCAGCCCGGTGATCGGGACCGCGTTCTCCCTGGTCTCCCGGGGCCCGCTGAGGAACGCGGCGTAGTAGACCAGCGGCGGCACGAAGACCAGCAGCACGATGTCCGGGTGCAGGTCGATCACCGGCATCCGCGGGATCAGGCTGGCCAGGATGCCGAGCACGACCAGCACGATCGGCTCCGGCACCTCGAGCCGGCTGGCGATCGCCCGGCCGATGATCATCACCCCGGCGATCGCCACTGCCAGCGTAAAAAGCTCCTGCTCTCCCACCGGCCTCTCCCCGAGGAGCTGCACCCGGAGAACCGGGCGTGGTCGACGCAGATGGTAAGTTGCCGGGCGTGTGCCGGGCCAGCCACGCCTGGTACGCCCCTTCCTGCTGTTCGCGGGTCGGCCGGCCGAGCTTGAGCACGTCGCCGTCCAGATTGACCTCCACCGTCCGGCCGTAGCTCAGCGCCCACTGGGCCAGCTTGCTGACGACCTCGCCCAACTGCTCGACGCCCAGGTGGACGACCAGCCAGCCGAGTACCTCCGCCGCGCCCTTGGCGCCCTCCTCCTCTTGCCGGGGGAGCGGTTTTACGTCCGAGACGTCCAGGTCGAGCAGCTCGGACCGCAAGCGCCAGGTCAGCCGCGCCAGGTCTTTCTCGTCGGCATCGGTTTCAGCGATGATCCGCACGCTCATGGTGGTGACCTCGGTCATACCCGCCCCTTCATCCCGCTCAGTCCTGCCGCACGGCAGCCGAAGAATGCCACCAGCGGGTGCATTCGGTCATAATTCATTTACCACACGCCGCCGATGCGGGTCAGCCGAGCCGAGTACCCGCCGAGGCTTCAGCTGGGGAAGGGTCGTCCGAGGGGGAGGAGGGCACCGGTGACCGTGCCGCCGGCTGCCGCGCACATGGTGGTGGCCGCCCCTGAGCTCCCGCCGGGACGGCGGGAGGCGTTGATCGTCGCGACGGCCAGATACGACGATCAGGAGTTCCGCCAGCTGCGCGCGCCCGTCCGCGACGCGGAGGATCTCGCCGTCGTGCTGGCCGACCCCGAGATCGGCGGTTTCACTGTCATCCGGATGATCGACCAGGCCGAGGCCCAGATCCGCCGCGGGATTGCCGCCTTCTTGGACGGGCGCAAGCGCGATGACATGGTGCTGGTGTACCTGTCCTGCCACGGGATCCAGGACTCGCGGGGCAGGCTGTACTTCGCGGCGACCGACACGATCAAGGCCCGCCCGCAAGCCAGCGCGGTCAAGGCGGCCGAGTTGCTCGACGAGCTGGATGAGTGCAAGGCGCGGCGTCAGATCCTGATCCTGGACTGCTGCTTCAGCGGCTCGTTCGACGATCGAGGCAAGGGCGAAGACGACCTACAACGCAAGCTGGTCGGGCACAGCCGGGGCCGCGAGGTGCTGACCGCTTCCCGAGGCTTTGAGTACTCCTTCGAAGGTGAGCCGCTGGGTAACGTGGTGGGGGGGTCGGTGTTCACCACCGGCCTGGTGCTGGGTCTGCGGACTGGGGCGGCCGACAGCGACGGCGACGGCCTGATCACCGTGGACGAGGCCTACGACTATGCGTACCGGCACGTGCAGGAGGCGAGCGCCGAGCAGACCCCTCAGCACTGGCTGACCGGCGGCGAGGGAGAGAAGATCGTCCTGGCCCGGAGCCCAGTGGGGCGAGCCGTTGTCCCCGTCCCGTTGCCTGACCAGGTGAAGGTCAGCTTGGACAGCCGTTCCCCACATATCCGCATCGGCGCGGTCCACGAGCTCGCCGAATGGCTGGACGATCCCGATCCGGCCCGGTCCCTGGCCGCGTCGCGTGCGCTCCAAGACGTCGTCGACAACGACATCCCTCGAGTCGCCAAGATCGCCCGCGCCCACCTTGACCGGGTGCCGTCCTCAACCGGGCCATACCGTACCCGTGAACCGGATTCCGATAGTGACCAGCCCTGGATTCCGCAGACCGTCGCCGCCACCTTGGAGGGTGCCGGCGACCTGGGGATGGCGTTCGGCTCGGATGGGGCTCTACTGGCTACCGGCAGCCGCAACAGGACGGTACAGGTATGGGACCCCGCGACCGGCGAGCGGCTGCGAAGCCTCCAGAGCCACAGCGGAGGGGTTACCACGGTCGCTTTCAGTCCTGACGCGACCGTGCTGGCCAGCGGCAGCTACGACGCCACGGTGCGGGTGTGGAATCCGGCGACGGGTAAGTGTCTGCGGATTCTGGAAGGTCATACTGGCCCGGTTCTCGGGGTGGCGTTCAGTCCGGACGGGGCGCTGCTGGCCAGCGGCGGCGACAGGATGGTGCGGGTGTGGGACCCGGCGACCGGTGAGTGCCTGCGGATTCTGGAAGGTCATACTGGCTCGGTCATGGGGGTGGCGTTCAGTCCCGGCGGGGCGCTGCTGGCCAGCGGCGGCGACAGGATGGTGCGGGTGTGGAATCCGGCGACCGGTGAGTGCCTGCGGATTCTGGAAGGTCATACTGGCTCGGTCATGGGGGTGGCGTTCAGTCCCGGCGGGGCGCTGCTGGCCAGCGGCGGCGACATGACGGTGCGGGTGTGGGACCCGGCGACCGGTGAGCGCCTGCGGACTCTCGAAGATCACACCGGCTTGGTCCTTGGGGTCGCGTTCAGTCCCGGCGGGGCGCTGCTGGCCAGCGCGGGCAGCGACAGGACGGTGCGGGTGTGGGACCCCGCGACCGGCGAGCAGCTGCGCGTCCTCATCGGCCACACCAGCATGGTGAACGCGGTGGCGTTCAGTCCGGCTGGAATGCTGCTGGCCTCGGTGAGCAACGATGGCACGGTACGGCTATGGCACTGATCCGGGGTCGTGGCCGAGCCGGACCGCGGTAATCGCCTGATAGCGCGGCGTGCTGCGCCGTGCCATTGTTGGGATAACGCGTCGGCGAGAGGGAGCCGCAGATGCTGGCTGATGACATGGTGGCGCTAGCGTCGCTGGCCGGGCAGACCGTGGTGAAGGCAGCGGCGACCAACACGTGGGAGGCGACCAAGCGCGCGATGGCCCGGCTGCTCGGCCACGGCGACCCTAAGGACGAAGAGCTGGCGGAGCGTCGGCTGGAACAGACATGCCAGCAGCTGGCTGGGCTGGAGGGCACGGATCTGGAGCAGATGCGTTCGGTGCTGACGGCGCGGTGGGCGACGCGGCTGGCAGACCTGCTGGATACAGACCCGGATGTCGCCGATGACCTGCGTGTCCTGGTCCAGCGGCTGCAGAAGGAACTGTCCCCGGTGCTGGTCTCCGCGGGCGCCGGGCTGATCCACGGGAGTGCGGCGCTGGCGGGCCGCACCGACCTGAACCCGGGCGACGACATAGCCGAACCCGGGCTCGAAGATGTCCTCGGCCCTGAGGCGGGCATGGCGGAGCAAGAGCGCATCTTGGACGCCGGCTATCAGGGGTCAGTCATCACGAGCCAGCCGGTGCGGCTGGCCCCAAGGCCGCAGTTCCTGATCGGCCGCGAGGAATTGCTGGCCGAGCTGCATGACCGGCTCGCGCGCAGTGACGAGCCGGGACCGCAGGTCGTCGCCTTGTCCGGGTCGGGCGCGGGGATGACCAGCGTGGCAGTGGAGTACGCCTACCGCCATCTGGCCGAGGTCGGACTGGCGTGGCAGTTTCCCGCGGATAGCCCGGCGGTGCTGGCGGGCGGGTTCGGCGAGCTGGCCGCCCAGCTCGGAACCTGGGACCTGGCCAACACCAAGGACCCGGTAGCGTCGGTGCATACGGTGCTCGCCAAGTACCCGTCAAGATGGCTGCTGATCTTCGACAACGCACGGGACATCGGATCAGTACGGGCGTTCCTGCCCAAGGACGGGCCCGGCAAGGTGCTGATCACCAGTCGGAACCCGGCCTGGCCGGGCGGGGCCCTGAAGGTGCCGGGGGTTGACCCCGCTGCGGCCGCGGGCTTCCTCATCAACCGCACAGGGAACCCGGACTCGCTTGCTGCCGCAGCACTGGCAGACGAGCTCGCCGGACAGCCGCTCGCGCTGGAGCAGGCCGCCGCGTACATACGGGCCACGAGCGAGAGCCTGGCCGGCTATCTGACCTTGTTCCGGCAGCGGCGGGCGGACCTGCAGACCTGTGCCGGGCCTGTCGGGTACGACACCACAGTAGCGACCACCTGCGCGCTGGCGTTCGGCCAGCTGCAGGAGACCGCCCCCTCGGCGGTCGACTTGATGCGGTTGCTGGCGTTCTGCGCGCCCACCGCGATCCTGCTGTCGCTGCTGCTGCAACCGCGCCCTGGGCTCCCTGGCCAGCTAGGGCGGGACGTGGCACCAGTGCTGGTGTCGCTGCTGGAAGACCCACTGATGGTCGGCAACTCTGTCGCGGCGCTGTACCGTTATTCGCTGGTCACGCCGGCCTCCGGCGGGTCGGTGTCGGTGCACCGGCGGGTGCAGGCCGTCACCAAAGGCCAGATGACCCCTGAGCTGGCCGGGGAGTGGCGCTCGGCCGCCGCCGCAGTCGTCGAGGCCGCCATCCCGGGTGACCCGCGAAAACCTTCGAGCTGGCCCGCCTTCGCGGCGCTGCTGCCGCACGCCCAGGCGGTCATCAGCCCGGAAACCGATGGCATGGCCAAAATCGCCTCGTATCTGGGTTACAGCGGCAGCTTCCGTGCCGCGCGGGATCTCTACCGCACTGTGCATCGGGCCCGCGAGCAGCTATATGGCCCGGAGGACCGGTCCACCCTGGCCGCTCGCAGCAACCTGGCCCGGTGGACGGGGGAGGCGGGTGACCCCGCCGGGGCCAGGGACCGGTTCGCGGCGCTGGTGCCGGTGATGGACCGGGTCGTTGGCGCGGACGACCCATACTCTATGGTCGCCCGCGGCAATCTGGCCCGGTGGACCGGACGGGCGGGTGATCCCGGCGGGGCCCGGGACCGGTACGCGGCTCTGCTGCCCGTCCGCGAGCGAGTCCTCGGCCCGGAGCACCCGTATTCCCTGGTCGCCCGCGGCAATCTGGCCCGGTGGACGGGGGAGGCGGGTGATCCCGGCGGGGCCCGGGACCGGTACGCGGCTCTGCTGCCCGTCCGCGAGCGAGTCCTCGGCCCGGAGCACCCGGACATACTGTCCACCCGTCACAATCTGGCCCGGTGGACGGGGGAGGCGGGTGACCCCGCCGGGGCCAGGGACCAGTACGCGTCGCTGCTGCCGGACAGCGAGCGGATCCTTGGCCGCGAGCACCCATATTCCCTGGCTGACCGGCACAACCTGGCCCGGTGGACCGGAGAGGCGGGTGACCCCGGCGGGGCGAGGGACCGGTTCGCGGCGCTGCTGCCGGTGATCGAGCGCGTCGTTGGCCCTGAACATCCGTATTCCCTGGCCGCCCGCGGCAACCTGGCCCTGTGGACCGGGCGGGCGGGTGACCCCGTCGGGGCCAGGGATGAGTTCGCGGCGCTGCTGCCGGTGATCGAGCAGGTCCTGGGTCCGGAGCACCCCGATATGCTGGCTGCCCGCGCCGGCCTGGCCCGGTGGACCGGGCGGGCGGGTGACCCCGTCGGGGCGAGGGATGAGTTCGCGGCGCTGCTGCCGGTGATCGAGCGCGTCCTGGGTCCGGAGCACCCGGAATCGCTGGCCGCCCGCGGCGGCCTGGCCCACTGGACCTGGGAGGCGGGTGACCCCGGCGGGGCGGGGGATGAGTTCGCGGCGCTGCTGCCGGTGATCGAGCGGGTCCTGGGTCCGGAGCGTGCCGATTCGCCGGCCGCCCGGAACAGCCTCGCTCACTGGACCAGGGGAGTGGCATGGTAGCGGAGAACATGATGGCGCTGGCGTCGCTGGCCGGGCAGACCGTGGTCAAGGCAGCGGCGACCGACGCGTGGGAGGCGGCCAAGAACGGGATCGCCTGGCTGCTCGGCCGCGGCGACCCCAAGCAGGAACAACTGCAGCAGCGCCGACTGGATGAGACCCGCGCGCAGCTGACCGGACTGGAAGGCGCGGACCTGGGGCGGGAGCGTTCTAAGCTGGCGACGCAGTGGGCCACGCGGCTGATGGACCTGCTGGAGGTGGACCAAGGTGTCGCGGATGACCTGCGCGCCTTGGTGCAGCAGATCCAGGACGGCCTGCCCCCGGAGATGGTGTCCGCAGCCGATCACGCGGTGGCCGCGGGGCGGGACGTCACCATCACGGCGGATCGCGGTGGGGTCGCCGCGGGGGTGATCCACGGGGACGTGGCGCCGCCAAACCCTACTGGTCCGGGCCCGGCGACGACCTAGCCGGGCCCGGACCCGCGGGGCCTGCCGCGGCGAACGTGGTCTTCGCGGACCGCGGCGCCGTGGCCATCAACCGACTGGATTACCAGCGTAGAGAGATCCCCAGTCAGCCGGTCTCATTGCTCGCTCGGCCCAAGTTCTTGACGGGCCGGGATGACCTGCTCAAGGAGTTGCATACCCGGCTGACAGCAGTCAGCGGTCTGGAGCCGCGGATCGTTGCGCTGTGCGGCCTCGGGGGTGTAGGCAAGACCAGCTTGGCGCTGGAATATGCTCACCGGCACCTGGTCGAGACCGGTCTCGCCTGGCAGCTTGCCGCCGAAGACCCCGCGGTACTGACATCCGAGTTCGGCCTGCTCGCCGACCAGCTCGGAGCCACGGACATGCTCCATCGGCAGGACCCTGTTAAAGCGGTGCACGGCGTCCTGCGTGCCTACCAGGTGGAGTGGCTGCTGATCTTCGACAACGCGCCGGACCCGCCCTCTGTGGAGAAGTTCGTGCCTCCGGCCGGGCGCGGCAGGGTCCTGATCACGAGCCAGAACGCGCACTGGCCGGTCTCTACGCTGGAAGTGCCGGTTCTCGATCTGGAGGTCGCGGCGGGTTTCCTGATCAGCCGGACCCGCGACCCGGACCAGCGGGCCGCCGGGGACTTGGCGTTTGCGCTGGGCGGGCTACCCCTGGCGCTGGAGCAGGCCGCCGCGTACATGACCGATACCGGGAGGAGACTGGCGGACTACCTGGCGTTGTTCCGGGACCGGCCGGAGATGCTGGGCCCGGTAGCGAGAACGTGGACGCTGGCCTTCGACCAACTCCAGCTAACCAAGCCGCAGGCGGTCGGCCTGCTGCGGCTGCTGGCGTTCTGCGCGCCTGCGGCGATCCCGCTGCGACTGATCCTGCAGTCCTCCGGCGGTCTCATCAGGCAGCTTGAGCCGGAAGTGGCACCGGTGCTCGCACCGCTGCTGGAAGACCCGGTGGCGGACGACGACGCTATTAGGGCGCTGCGCCAGTATTCGCTGATCGGCCCCGTCAACGGGTCGGTATCGGTGCACGGGCTGGTGCAGACCGCCACCCGCAACCAGATACCAGGCGAGCATCGCGAGCACTGGCGCCAGGCGGCCGCGGTGCTGATCGAAGCGGCGATCCCCGCCGACACCAAGTCGCCGGAGACCTGGCCGGTCTGTGCCACGCTGGCGCCGCATGCCCGGGAAGTGCTGCCTGAGTACAGCGTCGGGATGGCCAGGATCGCCTCGTATCTGGGTCACAGCGGCAGCCACGCGGCCGCTCGTGACCTCCAGACCAGGATCGTTGAAGCAGTTTGTCGGCGCCTTGACCCTGAGCACCCGGACGCCATAGCTGCCCGCGCCGACCTGGCCCACTGGACCGGGCAGGCGGGCGATGCGGCCTGGGCCCGCGACCAGTTCGCCGCGCTGCTGCCCCTCCGGGTGAAGGTCCACGGGCCTCAGCACCGGGAGACCCTGATCGCCCGAGCCAGCATGGCCGGCTGGACCGGGGAGGCGGGTGACCCGGCCCGGGCTCGTGACATGTTCGCGGATCTGGTGCCCGAGATCGAGCACGCCTTCGGCAAAGAGCACCAGGAGACTCTGACCGCCCGCGCGAGCCTGGCCCGCTGGACCGGGCAGGCGGGCGACCCGGCCGGAGCCCGGGACCAGTTCACAGATCTGCTGCCCGTGATCAAGTACATGCTCGGCCCGGTGCACCCGGACGCCCTGACCGCCCGGCACAACCTCGCCCACTGGATGGGGCAGGCGGGCGACGCGGCCGGAGCCCGGGAAGAGTTCGCGGCGCTGTTGCCCGCCGCCGACCTGATCTTCGGCCCCACGCACCCAGCTACCCTCAGGGCTCGCCACGGCCTCGCCTGGTGGACCGGAGAAGCCGGCGACGCGGCCGTGGCTCGCGACATGCTCGAGAAACTGCTGCCGGAGATCGAGCGGGTCTCGGGTGCCGACCACCCGGACACCAGGGCCGCCCAGTATGACCTCGGCATATGGACCATGCGAGCGGGCGACGGGAGCTAGGCGAACGCTACGATCCCATCCGCGCCGGGCTCGACGAGCGGGGCGTGCAGCCCTTAGAAGGCTCCGCGCCTCATCGTGGACACTTACGGTGCTTATTTGGTGGTAACTGTCCACAGTGATTCCGCCCACAGCCGGCAGCTGTGCCGCCATCTGCGATAAGTGTTGGCCGCGGCCCGACCCCATCCGCGAGCATGAAGGAGATGGCCCGTTACCCCTCAGTCTCGCCGGTCGCATCGAACCCGTCCCGCGCCACGCTGGTCGCCAGCGCCACGAAGCTGCGCACGGCCGGCCGCTCGTCGTCGGCCCGCCACGCCACGCACAGCGATGTCGTCGGCACGCCCTTGCCCGGCACGAACACCAGCCCCGGCCGCGCGTTGAACACCTCGGAGGACGCCGGGCACAGGCTGATGCCGCGCCCGGCCGCGATGAGCTCCCGCCACTCGTCGATCGTCCTGGCCACCGCCCCGATGATCGGAACGTCCCCGCCCGGCCGCGGATTGATCAGCCACTCGTCCCGCCACCGCTCAGCCGCGCATCCGTCGACCGCCGGGCAGGCGGCCACCCAGGGGAGCCCGGCCACGTCGGCCAGCTCCAGCACGTCCCGGCCGGCCAGCGGATGACCCGCCGGCAGGCAGAACACCCGCGGCTCGACCTCCACCTCCTCCAGCGCGATCCCCGGGGCGTCGATCGGCGGCCGGATCAGGGCCACGTCGGTGCTCCGGTCGAGCAGCCCGGCCGCGGGCCAGGCCAGGTCGTAGGTGGCCAGGGACAGCTCGACCCCGGGATGCGCCCGGGAGAACGCGGTCAGCAGCCGGGTCCGCATCTCGCCGCTGGCCGCCACGCTCAGGCCGACGCACAGCCGCCCGGTCACCGCACGAGCCGCGTTCAGCGCCGCCGCCACCCCGCGCTCCACGTCGGCCAGCGTCTGGAGGGCATACGAAAGGAACGCCGAGCCCGCGGGCGTGACCACCACACCCCGGCTGGTGCGGCGCAGCAGCTGCGTACCGACCGCGGTTTCCAGCTGCCGGATCTGCGCGCTGAGGACCTGCTGCGCGACGTGAACGCGCCGGGCGGCGGCGGTAAAGCTCGCGTCCTCAGCGACCGCGACGAAGTACCGCAGGTGCCGCAGTTCGATGTTCATCCAGAGCACAATCCTAGTCGCCGCGCAGGCGGGGCAGACGGGGCAAGAATGAGCTACGAGGGAGGCCTGACAGCACATGAGCGAACTCAAGGACGCAACCGGGGAACTGGGGCGGCTCGCCCAGGTGATTGCCACGCGCGGCGGGCTGGCCCCGCCCGAGGCGCCGTTGGTGATCGAGCACCGCGAGGCGCTGTACTACATGCTGTGCGAGGCGGCCGAACTCGAGCACGGCATCATGTGCCAGTACCTGTACGCCGCGTTCTCGCTGAAGCAGTCCGAGGCCGAGGGCCTCAGCCCTGACGAAGCCCGAGCCGTCCAACGATGGCGCAAGCGCATCAGCCACGTGGCCACGCAGGAGATGCTGCACCTGTCCCTGGTGCAGAACCTGCTGTCCGCCATCGGCGGTGCCCCGCACCTGTCCCGGCCGAACTTCCCTCATCCCGCCAGCCACTACCCGGCCGGCGTGCACCTGGCGCTGCTGCCGTTCGGCGAGCCCGCGCTCCAGCACTTCATGTTCCTGGAGCGGCCGGAGGGCATGGACATCGACGACGCGGCGGGGATGGCCGCCTTCGGCCGCGCGGCCCCGGCCATGCAGACCGGCGAGATCGTCCCCCGCAGCCAGGACTTCAAGACCGTCGGGCACCTGTACCGGTCGATCGAGGCCGGGATCGCGCACCTGGCCGACAAGTTCGGCGAGCGGCGGCTGTTCGTCGGCCCGCCGCGGGCCCAGGCCACCCAGCAGTACTTCGGCTGGCCCGAGCTGATCGCGGTGACCGACGTCGCGTCGGCGCAGAAGGCCATCGACGAGATCCTCGAGCAGGGCGAGGGCCCGCGCGGGCACTGGAAGGACGCGCACTTCGGCCAGTTCGTCGAGATCCTGGACGAGTACACCGCGCTCCGCGGGGCCAACCCGGCCTTCGACCCGGTCCGCCCGGTGGTCACGGTCAACGTCAGGGCCGGCGAGCGTGACACCGGGGTCCCGCTGGTCACCGACCCGCTGACCAGGCAGGTGATGGACCTGTTCAACGTCAGCTACGAGGTCCTGCTGCTCATGCTGCAGCGCTTCTTCGCCCACACCGAGGAGACCGACGCCCAGCTCAAGGCCCTAGCCGACGCCACCGTCAACCTCATGTTCCAGGCCATCAAGCCCATCGGCGACCTGGTCACCACGCTCCCGGCCGGCCCGGAGTACCCGGCCCGCACGGCCGGCCCCAGCTTCGAGCTGTTCTACGAGTCCGACACCGTGCTGCCGCACCGCGAAGCCGCCTGGATCCTGCTCACCGAGCGTATCCGCCAGGCCGCCGAGTTCTGCGAGCCCGGCGCCCCCTGCGCCCCCGGCATCGCGGACGGCCTGGCCGCGGTCCAGACCAGCCTGATCGAGATCGCCCGCTCCCTCGAGGCTCACCTGCCGGCCCGCGACCTCCCGCCAGAAATCCCGGCGCCGGCTGAGGCCGTAGCCGACCTCCTGGCCCGCGCCGAGGATTTTTACCGAACGGGCCAATCTTTCACCGCCCACGCCAACGACCTGCTCTCCAACCCGGGCGACCTGATCCGCTCGGTCTATCCGGTCGTCCTGGCCAGCCGGGACGACGCCCGGACCGTCGCGCGCCTGGTCAACAGCGTGCTGCGCCCCCTGGCT
>Ga0187814_10000653_pt1 | contig 12102 bp, 9 predicted proteins | sample NC_S_4_FD_132450 | JGI IMG/M metagenome (GOLD analysis project Ga0187814, IMG submission 132450) | Wetland sediment microbial communities from Neuse River Estuary, North Carolina, USA - ASW-S_4 | ecosystem: Environmental > Aquatic > Freshwater > Wetlands > Sediment | place: USA: North Carolina... | reverse complement strand
GTGCAGTGGCTGGAACAGCACCTGGAGAAGTACCCGGGCACCGTCGTCGCGGTCACCCACGACCGGTACTTCCTGGACGACGTGGCCCAGTGGATCCTCGAGCTCGACCGCGGCCACGCCTACCCCTACGAGGGCAACTACTCCACCTACCTGGAGACCAAGGCGGGCCGGATCAAGGTCGAAGGCGCCAAGGACGCCAAGCGCCGCAAGCGGCTGGAAGACGAGCTTGAGTGGGTCCGCTCCAGCCCCAGGGCACGCCAGGCCAAGAGCAGGGCCAGGCTGCAGCGCTATGAGGAGATGGCCGCCGAGGCTGACAAGAACCGCAAGCTGGACTTCGAGGAGATCCAGATCCCACCGGGCCCGCGCCTGGGCAGCGTCGTGGTCGAGGTCGCCAACCTGGTCAAAGGCTTCGGTGACCGGTGCCTGTTCGAAAACCTCTCCTTCAGCCTGCCCCGCAACGGCATCGTCGGCGTCCTCGGTCCGAACGGCGTCGGCAAGACCACCCTGTTCAAGATGATCGTCGGCGAGGAACAGCCCGACGAAGGCACGATCAGGATCGGCGAGACGGTCACGATCTCCTACGTTGACCAGGCCCGGGCCCGCATGGACCCGAACAAGAACGTCTGGGAGGTGATCTCGGACGGCGAGGCGCACATCCGTGTGGGCAACATCGAGATCCCCAGTCGCGCGTACGTCGCCGCGTTCGGGTTCAAGGGCGCGGACCAGCAGAAGCCGGCCGGCGTCATGTCCGGTGGCGAGCGGAACCGGATGAACCTGGCCCTCACCCTCAAGCAGGGCGGCAACCTGCTCCTGCTCGACGAGCCGACCAACGACCTGGACGTGGAGACCCTGGCCTCGCTGGAGAATGCGCTGCTAGAGTTCCCCGGCTGCGCGGTCATCACCAGCCACGACCGCTGGTTCCTGGACCGGGTAGCCACGCACATCCTGGCCTGGGAGGGCGGCGCGAACTGGTTCTGGTTCGAGGGCAACTTCGAGGCCTACGAGAAGAACAAGGTCGACCGCCTCGGCGCCGAGGCCGCCCGCCCGCACCGCGTCACGTACCGCAAGCTGACCCGCGACTAGGGGCGGGCTGCAGGTTACGCCGGAGTGAGACCGAGGTCGCCGCGGTGCGCCGGCTCGACGTTGACCAGGCTGTGCGCGGCCATCACCAGGTAGTCCCAGAGCTGCGCGTCCAGCGCCTGGTCCAGACCCAGCTCGTCCAGTGCCTCGCGCATGTGGCGCAGCCAGGCATCCCGCTCGGCCTCGCCGATCGCGAACCGGGCGTGGCGCATCCGCAGCCGGGGATGCCCGCGCAGCTCGTCGTAGGTGCGCGGCCCGCCCCAGTACTGCATGAGGAACAGCCGTAGGTGCTCCTCGGCCGGGCCGAGATCCTTGGCCGGGTACACCGGCCGCAGCGCGGGATCGGCCGCGACGCCCTGATAGAACCGGTGGACCAGGCGGCGGAACGTCTCTTCCCCGCCCGCGGCCTCATAGAAGCTGGTCGGCTGGCTCATGTTTTCAGCTTACGGCGGAGACCCGGCCGGATCGTCCTCCGCCGCCCGGGGCAGCGGCGAGAGCGGGCTCGCGGCCGAGGAGAACAAGCCATCAGAACAAGCCAGCAGACGGCCTACGCTACGATCAGTCCGGTGTAACGGGCGGCGAACGCGAGCGTGTCCCCGGCCAGCTCGGCCGTCCGGCTCACCGCCCGCGCCCCGTGGCCCACCTGGTCCTCCGCCCGCAGCAGCACCGGCCGCCCCGCGACAGACGTGGCGTGCTGCAGCGCCGCGCACATCTTGTACGCGTGCACCGGGTCGACCCGGGTGTCGTTGGTGAACACGGTGAACAGCACGGCCGGATAGGCCGTCCCGGGCACCACGTGATGGTACGGCGAGTACGAAAGCAGCCACCCCAGCTGCGTAGCATCCGACGCGCTGCCGTACTCGACGTTCCACGTCTGCCCCAGTCCGAACCGTTCGTACCGCACCATGTCGAGCAACGGCGCCGAGCAGATCACTGCCGCAAAAAGCGAAGGCCACTGCGTCAGCGCCGCGCCGACCAGGAGCCCGCCGTTCGACCCGCCCGAGATGGCCAGCTGCCCGGCTGTCGTCCACCCATCCCGGATCAGGGTCGCCGCGGCCCAGCGGAAGTCGTCGAACACGTTCTGCTTCTTGCCGAGCATCCCGGCCCGGTGCCACTCCTCGCCCTCCTCGCTGCCGCCGCGCAGGTTGGCCACCGCGTACACGCCCCCCGCCTCCACCCAGGCCAGCGCGGACGGCGAGTACGCGGGCGTGAGGCTGATGTCGAACCCGCCGTACCCGGTCAGGATCGTCGGCCGGGGGCCCGGCGGAGCGTCCGAACCGCTGACGACCAGCATCCGCACCGGTGTACCGTCCGAAGACTCGTACGTCACCTGCCGCGCCGTCACCGCCGGGACCGCCACCGACCCAGGCGCCACCGCCCACGTCCCCACCGAGGAGTCCCGCGCGTCGAACCGCAGCACCAGCGGCGGCGTGGTGTAGTCCGTGTAGCCGAACCACGCCTCGTGCCCGCCCTCGGGCCGCTCGCTCAGCCCGCCCGCGGTGCCCAGGCCTGGCAGCTCGACGCCGGCCAGCCGCGAGCCGGCCGCCAGGTCGTGCACGGTGATCTCGCTCAGCGCGTGCCTGGTCCAGCTGGCCACCAGGACCGTCCGCGCCAGCTCCGCCCCGTCCAGGATCGCGTACCCGCGCAGCACCGCCTCGGGATCCTCCCGGATCAGCTCCCGCCAGCTGGCCGGGTCGGCCAGGTCGGCAGCCGACGGATCGGCCACCGCGATCCGCCCCCGGGGTGCGTCACGGTCGGTGAACACGTACAAGAGCCCGTCTCGCCCCGCCCGCACCGAGGTCTGCGCGTCCACCCCCTCCTGCACCACGCGCAACTCAGGCGTCATAACGTCAGACAACGACAGGTCGGCCAGCCACAGGTCGTTGCGCGGCGCCGTGCCCCGCGACGCGGACAGGGCCAGCCAGCGCCCGTCCCGGCTGACCGAGGCGTAGTAGTAGTCCGTCTTGTCCCGGCCCGAACCGAAGATGAGCACGTCCTGGTCCGCGGGCGTGCCGACCTGGTGCAGGTAGACCCGCCGGTGATACTGGCTTTCCCCGGCAGGCACCTCGGACGGCGGCAGGCGCCGCGTGTAGTAGAAGGCCTTCCCGCCCGGCAGCCAGGCCACGTTCGAGTACCGGCACCGGTCGATCGGCCCGTCCACCAGCGAACCGGTGCCGATGTCGAGCACCCGCAGCAGGGATTCCTCGTCGCCGCCCTCGGACAGCTGGTAGGCCACCAGCCGGCCCTCCTTGTCGGGCTGCCAGGCGTCCAGCGTGGTCAGCCCGGACGGGTCGATAGCCATCGGGTCGACGAGCACCTCGACCGGGCCGTCCGCCACCTGCGTGCACAGCACGGCATGCTCTTGGCCCGGGTCGCGCTTGGTGAAGAACGACCGCGCGCCGCGCCAGACGGGCGTCCCCACGACCCCCACGCCAAGCAGCTCACGCGCCCGCGCGGCCAGCCGGTCGCGCCCCGGCCACCGGGCCCGCTGCGCGGCGAACAATCCGGACTGGGCCCGCAGCCAGTCCGCCCGTTCGGCGCGGTCGGCCTCCTCCATCCACCGGTAGGGGTCGCTGACCTGATGCCCGAAGATCTCTTCGGTCAGGTCCTGCCGCCGCGCCTCCGGATAGCCCTCGCGTGTCCCGCTCATGCTCGAACTTTACGAGCCCACCGACCTTGTACGCTTATGTGGTGGCAGAAGGGCGTACCAGGCGACACACTGGGAGCATGAGCTTCTGTTAGACGGCCGGCGCCAGCGGGAGGTGCGGTGCGACGAGTGCTGCTGCTCAACGTGACGTTTGAACCGTTGACCACCGTCGGCCTGCGCCGCGCCGTGTGCCTGGTGCTCGGCGGCAAGGCCGAGGTTGTCCACCACGACGTCGACGGAGCGGTTCTGCATGCCGCGTCGGTGGCGCTGGCGACGCCGTCGGTGATTAGGCTCAGCCGCTACGTCCGGGTGCCCTACCGCAACCGGGTGCCGCTGACCAGGGCCGCGCTGATGCGCCGGGACAACTACCGCTGCGCATACTGCGGCCGCCGCGCGGAAACCATCGATCATGTGGTGCCCCGGAGCCGCGGCGGCCAGCACGCCTGGGAGAACTGCGTCGCATCCTGCACCATCTGCAACCACCGCAAGGCCGACCGCATGCTCGAGGAACTCGGCTGGACGCTAGCGGTGCCACCAGCAGTACCACGCGGCGCCCACTGGAGACTGGTGGGCGCTCAGCACGACGGCGACCCCCAGTGGGCCGCTTATTTGCGTGAGCCCAGTGCTGCCTGAGAACCCTGGGCCGCGTTATCTCGCCTGGTCGTCGTACCGCACGTTCCCGCCGCACCAGGTTGCGGCCTTTTTTATGCCGAACGGAACGTGGTTTCACGCTCTATTATCCTGCTCGCTCTGCCTTCCCACTGGCCTCCGGGCCGCTCTATCTTCCCCGCTCCGAACTCACGGAACTCCCGCTGGGTCAGCCCGCCCAGGATGGCCGCCGCCACCAGGCCGCCCGCCACCGGGAAGAACAGCGACGGCCCGATGTGACGGACCAGCACCCCGGAGATCGCCACCGAGAGCGGGAAGGTGCCGAACGCGCACAGCATCAGCGCGCTCATTACCCGGCCGAGTAGCGCCGGGGGCGCCCACTTCTGCAGGGCGGTGAGGAAGGTAACGTTGCCCAGCCCGTTGGCGGCGCCGCTGACGAATAGCATCGCGGCCGCCCCGGCCTGCGCGCCGAGGTACGGGGTGAGTGCGATCGCCGCCGACCCGGCCAGGAACACGGCTGACGCGAAGACGGCTGGCCTGCGCAGCCCGCCGGTGCGCGCCGCGGCCAGCGTCCCGATCAGCCCTCCCGCGGCGAAGCAGGCCAGCAGCGCCCCGTAACCGGCCGCCCCGAACCGGGCGTGCGCCAGCGAGGGCAGCGCCACCTCGCTCATCCCGCCGCCCGCCAGGTTCGCCGCGATGACCACGATCAGGATGACCTGCAGGGACCGGGACCTCCGTAGAAGCGCCAGCACCCCGCCGTCCCCGCCGCCAGCCATCCCAGCGTTCCCGCCGCCAGTCGCCTCATCATTCTCACTGATCCCGCTGGCCACTGTGGCTACGGATCCGTCCGCAGGCCGCCGGGGGATCAGCGCCAGCGTCAGCGCCGACACCGCGAACGACGCCGCGTCGATCGCGAAGGCCCAGGTCGACACGTGGGTCGTGGCGACCAGGGCGCCGGCCAGGGCCGGGCCCAGCAGCGACCCGGTCTGCACGGCTGCGGTGGATATCGCGTTGCCTGCCGCGAGTTGCTCCCCGTTCAGCAGCGAGGGCATGATCGCGAACGACGCCGGGATGAACAGGCCCTCGCCGGCGCCGATGCAGGCGGCGATGGGCCCGAGCGCGGCCAGCGAGGCCGTGTGCCGGGCCGCGAGCACGGCCAGCACCGCCAGCAGCACGCACCGCGCCGCATCGGCCGCCAGCATGACCGTGCGCGCCCCCACCTTGTCGGCCAGCACCCCGCCCACCGGGATCAGCACCGTGCGCGGTACGCCGTAGCAGGCCAGGACGGTGCCCAGCAGGATCGCCCCGCCATGGCTCGACAGCACGAGCCAGGGGAGGGCCACCGCGTAGCAGTAGTCGCCGATCGTCGACGCGAACTGCCCGCCGGCCAGCAGCCGGAAGCTGCGCACCGCCAGCGGCCCGGACGCCAGGCGGCTCAGTGTCTTTCCTCGCTCGCCTCCGGGGCGCTCTTCAGGCACCGCCTTCCCTCCTCGCTCCTTCGTCGCTCGTCAGTCCAGGCGGTGCCGCGCCCCTTTGGCTCGCTCGGTGCGCCTCTTCCGGCCGGAACCAGGGGAACATATCGAGCATCATCCGCACCGGCAGCGCCCCCGGCGACCGCTCGGCCTCCTCCAGCCGCACGTAGGGTTCCAGGATGTCCAGCACCTTCGCGCGCAGCTCGTTCAACTCCTCCGGCGTCACGTGCGCGACGCTGAACAGTTCGCCCGAGGCGGCCTGCCAGTCTGCCGGATACTCGGACTTGCGGTCCAGGTAGCGGGCACGTATCTCCTCCGCCGCTTCCCGCAGGTTCTCCACCAGCAGCCGGCTGGCCACCCGGCCGGCGGGCGTGGTGTCCGGGCGGTCCTCCATCGTGAAGGCGAGCAACCGGGCCCGCCACGGCCGCTCGCGCCCGTCCGCCGCGCTGGCGATGTCTTCCTCGATGAACCCGTACCGGGCCAGCGTCCGCAGGTGATAGCTGCACGCCGACGGGGAGAGCCCCGCCACCTCCGCGCACTCGGTCGCCGTAGTCGGCCCGCGCATTGCGATGTGGGTCCAGATCGCAATCCGGGCCGGATGCGCGAGCGCGCGCATCATCTTCGGATCGGTGAGCTTGATCGGGTTCCCCGGCATCCCCGGTTCGACGCTCTCCTTCAGCGTGCCCGTCTCCGCGCTGCCGCCTTGTCCCGCGGCCCGGGCCTCGTCCTCCTGCCCCCCCGCCTCCGCCTCTTTCCCCTGCATCCCTGTCCTCCCTTCCATATATGAAAGAGTACTTTCGAAACGAATGCTTCGCAATATGCCAGGTACGATTCAGGTGGAGGTCATGGTCGATGCAGCGGGAAATCTTCACCCAGGAACACGGCGCGTTCCGTGACATGGTGCGGGCCTTCATCGCGAAGGAGATCACGCCCCATCACGAGCAGTGGGAACGGGACGGGATCGTGTCCCGCGACGTGTGGCTGGCGGCCGGCCGGGCCGGCCTGCTCGGCATCCACATCGACGAGAAGTACGGCGGCGGCGGCGACCACGACTACCGGTACTACGTGATCCTGAACGAGGAACTAGCCCGGGCCGGCGCCAGCGGGCCGATGTTTCAGCTGCACAACGACATGATCGGCCCGTACCTGGACCGGCTGTGCACGCCGGAGCAGCGGGAGCGCTGGTTCCCCGGCTACTGCTCGGGGGAGCTCATCGCGGCCATCGCGATGACCGAGCCCGGGGCGGGCAGCGATCTGCAGGCGATCCGGAGCACCGCGGTCAGTGACGGCGACCACTACGTGCTGAACGGCCAGAAGACCTTCATCTCCAACGGCCAGCTCGGCGACATCGTGATCGTGGTGACCCGCACCGACCCGGCCGCCGGGCACCGCGGTATCAGCCTGCTCGTGGTCGAGCGCGGCATGCCCGGCTTCACCCGCGGCCGGAACCTGGACAAGCTCGGCATGCACGCCCAGGACACCTCGGAGCTGTTCTTCACCGATGTCCGGGTGCCGGCCGCCAACCTGCTCGGCGAGGAAGGCGGCGGCTTCGTCGCCCTGATGCAGAACCTGCCCCGCGAGCGTGTCACGATCGGTGTCACTGCGCTGGCCGTCGCCGAACAGGCCTTCGCCGACACTCTGGCCTACTGCAAGGAGCGCACCGCGTTCGGCCAGCCGATCGGCAGCTTCCAGCACAGCAAGTTCCTGCTGGCCGAGATGGCCACTGAGATCGCGGTGGCGCGCGAGTTCACCGACCGCGCCATCATGGAGCACTGCGCGGACCGGCTGAGCACCGACGAGGCGTCCATGGTCAAGTGGTGGAACACCGAGCTGTGCAACCGCGTCACCGACCACTGCGTGCAACTGCACGGCGGGTACGGCTACATGCGCGAGTATCCGGTCGGCCGCGCCTGGGCCGACAGCCGTGTGCAGTCGATCTTCGGCGGCACCACCGAGATCCAGAAAGAAATCATCGCCCGCAACCTCGGCCTATAGCTCTGGCCTGGTATTTCGCGAGTCATGTGCTCTCGGATTCTGACGTGTTGTTAGATGGAGTGTTAGAAACAGCCGTCAGCGGCAAATCGATGCCGGGCAGTGGAGACTCGTGGTGCTTGCTCCGCCAGTACCCGGCTGAGCCGCGCGCACCTTGCGTCACGGGGTAGCCGGTATCGTCGGTATCGCCGCCACTGGCCAGGGCGCCTGGTGGTTAGCTGCGCATTAGTTGGACAGCGGCCATTCGGGTCTTGAGCTGGGATGACCTCGGCGGCGAGGTCGGTGCCACGTCTACCTATTTCCACGCCAGCTTGTCCGAGGTCGCCGCGGCGCTGGCCGCGCTGACCGCCCGAGGCTCATGGCGGGCTAGAACAAGGTCGGGTCAGGCTGTTCTCCTCGCATCGCAAGCTCGGCCAAGGCCTTCTTGCGATCCAGTGCTACCGGGGCGTCGCCGTAGAGCACGTGCAGCATGTCGAGCACGTCCGCACGACCGCCCATGATCGCGCGCCAGTGGTCCGGGCTTCTCTTGTCGCGCGTTGGATTGATACCCGTGCCGCACACTCCGCGCGCCCAGTCGACGAAGGCGCTGACGACTTCGTAGCTCCCGGCCAGGGTGACGTTGAAGCCCCTGCCGGGCACCGAGCCGTCCCCGTCGACCATGCCGCGCCAGTAATGCGGCATCAGGTCAGGAGCCCCATCAGCCCAGGATTTTTCCGCCCCCGTTTTGTTCGGGAGGATGCCGTGGCGGACTAGGTCCATCACAACCGGCCGCTCCTGGCAGATGAGCCTGGAGTAGGGCCGGAGCACGTCTCCGATGGTCCGCGCCTCATAGTCCCAGATCTCGCGCCCGATCCCCAGGAACGCGCGGAGCTTGACCAGGTGGCCGCGGTCCTTCCGCGCCAGGGCCACCTGGAGCCGTAGGGTGCCGGGGTTGACACCGAGAATGGCACCATCGGCGTTGAGAAACCCGAGCCAGTAAGCCTGTTCGGGAGTGTCGATAGTGCGGAATACCGAGGGGCGGTTGTGGGCCGTGAATCTCCTGATGGCGGCCTCGGCCAGTCCAGTCGCGGCGCTGATTGCGGCAGGGTCGGCTCCGCTAGCCAGTAGTTGCATGGCCTGGAGGCGCTGTAGCGGCGTGGCCTTGAACCATCGCGAGGCCGTGATGCCGTGACGAGCCAGGACGTTCGACACCGGACAGGGACGACTTCAGATAACTCCCGATATGCGCGGACGTCGGCTGGAGTGCCATCAAGACGCTGGCCGCCCAGATCTCGGCGTGCGCCAGAAAGGCGGTGCCGGTGGGGATCGCAGGTCTGCTTGCCGGGGTAAGCCATGCCTGTGCAGGCGACGGAGTGGATCTCACCAAGCCGATCAGCGGACGCCCGGCTCTGCCGGGTTGAGGATGCTGGAACAACGGGGGATACCGTGAGCCGCCGGGCGCCGCGCTGGTCCTGGCCTGGACGGGGCCCGATCAGGCGGCCGTCCTGGCAGGCCAGCCCCGGCGCCGCTTTCACCTGCCCGGGCGTGAGCCGCCCGGGTCAGGTCCTGTTGCGGTCTTCGCCCGGTGCGCCTGCCTCCAGCCGGGCCAGTTTCGCCTTTGCCAGCTCGAGCATGGGCGCCACTCCTTCTGGTTCGATGCCGAGACCGGCGGCGATGAGCGTGTCGGCCGCGCCGGCCTCGTGCAGCCGCAGCCCGATCGCCAGTGCCAGCGGCAGCCGCCGGATCCGCGCGTCACGATCCACGGCACCGACCATAGACGGCGGGGCGCGGCGGGTCCTCAGTAGCGCGCTACTGCAAACCACCAGGCTCCGGTCCGACCTGGAGCGGGCGGAGCTCGTGGCGGGTCCCGATGCCGAGTTTGCCCATCGCCCGGTACAGGTGCGACTCGACGGTCCGCACCGACAGCACGAGCCGCTGGGCGATCTCGGCGTTGGTCGCGCCGTGGCTGGCCAGCTCGGCGATCTCGCGTTCGCGGCGGGTCAGCCCGGCGGGGGCGAGCCGGACGGCGGCCAGCACCGGTGACCGGAGGGTCTCGCACTGGTCCTGGAAGCGGCCGCTGAGCGCCAGTGCGCGCCGGGCCGGGTCGCCCCGGCCGGCCCGGGTGTGGGCGACCGCGGCCTGGGCTGCTGCCTCGGCCGCCCACAGCCACGCGCCGATCTCGCCCAGCGCGGCGGCGGCGCCGGCCAGCGCCGCGCCGTCCCGGTCGGCCAGCGCGCTGGCCTGCCGGGCGAAGGCGCCGATGAGCGGAGCGTCGCAGGAGGCAGCGGCGGCCCGCAGCGCGGGTGCGACGATCTTCGGGTCGGCGTCGGCTCGCAGTGCCTGGTAGAGCAGATGTCCCCGGTCGGTGGGGATCTCCTCGCCGGCGGCAGCATCGAGGAGCACCCCGGCGGCGTGGCTGGTCTTCCCCTCGGCGACCGCCAGCGCCGCGCAGGCCCAGGCCTGCTGTGGTGCCAGGTACGGAACCGTGGCCCCGGCGACCAGGGTACGGTATGCAGCCTGCGCCTACCGGGCGGCGACCAGGTCGCCGTGCATCGCCTCGCTGATGATCAGGTACAGCCATGTTATCGGCAGCCGGCGCAACGGGTCGCGGCGCATCAGCGAGGGGATCGCCTCGCCCAACCGCCGCGTCGCCGTCACCGGCTTCCCCCGCCGGATCGCGAAGCTGCCCAGCGCGGATGCGACCTGGCCGCGGGTCAGCGGCTCATCCCCGCGCGCGGCCGCGTGTCCGGCCTCGCGCAGCCATGCCTCGGCTTGGTCCCAGTCGTAGCCGGAGTCCAGGCACACCAGCGGCCACGCGATGAGCGCGTAGACGTCGTCATCGTCGCGCAGCGGCACGCCCGGCCGCAGCCGCTCTGAGACCACGCGCGCATCGGCGGTGCGTCCCGCCTGGTGCAGGCTGAACGCATACGCGAGCGACGCGCGGCGGCGCACCAGCGGGTTCAGGCTGTCCCGCTGCAGCACCTTCTCGGCGGCCTCGATCACCCCGGCGGCCCCGGCGCCGGCGTTCGTCGCCCGGACCTCCAGCTCGATCGCCTCGACCCGCCCGGGCCAGCCCGGGTCGGTGAACCAGCCGCGGGCGCGGGCCAGCAGGCCGAGGGCGTCGCCGGTGCGCTGCAGGCCCAGGTGCAGGACCAGCAAGGCGCGTTCAGCGAGGTAGCCGGCGGCCAGGTCGGCGCTGGCCAGCTCACCCTCCAGGCCGGCCAGCAGATCCTCGGCCTCGGTGAAGCGCCTGCGCAGCGCGTGTGCGCGGGCGATAACCAGCGCAGCCTCCGCCCCGCCTGCCGCACCTGCCCGGCTGGCCAGGCGTTCGGCGAGGCCGGGGTCGCTGGCCGCGTTGGCCTCCCGCGCCGCGGCCAGCAGCAGCGGCGGGCCGGCCGTCCCGCCCGCCCCGTCCAGCCAGCCCACCACCTTCAGCGCGTCCCCCGGCCGCTCCATCCCGCCCGCCTGCACCGCCTCAGCCAGCCGCCGCCGCAGCCCGGCCGCTCGCAGCGACGCCGTCATCTCGCGCACCACCTCGCCGTACAGCGGGTGGCCCAGCCGCGCCTCACCGCCCGCGGCCGACCCTCCCGCCGGGGTCACGACGGCGAGCCCGCGCTCCTCCAGCCGGGACAGCGCGGCCGTCCCGGCGATCCGGGCCAGGGCGCCGACCGCGAGCGGCTCGCCCAGCGCCAGCAGCCGGACCGTGTCCAGCTCCTCATCGGTCAGGCCCGCCAGCCGCGCCGAGATCAGGTCCACCAGCGCCGGGCCCGGGTGCGGCCGGAACCGCAGCTGCCACCGACCGACCGCCCGCTGCAGCGCACCGGATGCGAGCGCCCCGGTGACCAGCTCGCGCAGGTACAGCACGTTCCCCTCGCTGGCCTCAAAGGCCCATCGCAGCACCCCGGGCTCCACCTCGCCGCCCAGCGCCGCCTCAAGCAGGCCCGCCGTCTCGTCCTCGGACAGCTGCTGCAGCTCCAGCCGCAGCGCCCCGGCGTCCTTCCACAGCGCGACGACCGGATCCGGGCACGGCTCGCCCGCGCGGACGGTCACCACCACGAACGCCGTCCCGCTCGCCGCCAGGTGCAGCACCAGGGCCGCCGACGCCGCATCCAGCAGGTGCGCATCATCGACGCCCAGCAGCACCCGGCCCGCCGACGCGCGCAGCCGCAGCGCATCAGCGCACAGCTGGAACAGGTGCAGGCGATCACCAGCGCCGGCCTGCGGAGGCACCACGCCGGCGAACGCGGCCAGCGGGATCGACGCCGCCGCCCGGGTTCCCTGCACCCACTCACTCGCCCCGCCATCGCCGGCGCCGGCGCCGGC
>Ga0187814_10000652_pt1 | contig 12102 bp, 8 predicted proteins | sample NC_S_4_FD_132450 | JGI IMG/M metagenome (GOLD analysis project Ga0187814, IMG submission 132450) | Wetland sediment microbial communities from Neuse River Estuary, North Carolina, USA - ASW-S_4 | ecosystem: Environmental > Aquatic > Freshwater > Wetlands > Sediment | place: USA: North Carolina... | reverse complement strand
CACTATGGGTCACACCCCTCGCGGTCTGCTGGTTAGTGCGTGCTGCCAGCCTGCCTCACGACTGGGTCTGCGTCAGCACCCTCCCGAGGGTGACCTGGGACCATCACCTCGTGGGCGGTGACTTTGGTCACTTCCCGCAACGCTCCGTGCCGGTATTGACTTATGGTTCTCACGGAACTGCCGGAGGGGACTACGTGGCAGAGGACGCGACAGCGGAGCGCAGCGCCTCAGATGGCGCGCGGTTCGCGCTGACGAAGTTCCGGCCGCCAACGCTGCCTGCCACGCTGGTCACACGATCAATGCTGCATGACCGGCTGACGGCAGGGGCTGGCCAGCGCCTGACCGTTGTGGTTGGGTCGGCTGGCGCGGGCAAGAGTGTGCTGCTGTCGAGTTGGGCGGCGATGCGGCCTCCTGGTGTTACTTTCTGGCTGTCGTGCGACGGGGCCGACGCTGCCCCGCTCCGGTTCTGGACCGGTTTCATCCAAGCCCCCCGGGCGGTGGAGCCGGAATTCGGCGCCGATGCCGCAGACCTGCTCGCGATGGACAGCGTGATGTCGGCCGACGTCACCGCGTCGATAGCGAACGATGCCGCGAAGCTACCTGCTGGGTCGGCGATCATAGTTGACGACTTCCATTACGCGGCGGACACGGTCGCCAGGGACATGACCGATCTTGTCGAGCGCTGGCCGGCCGAGACCGTCCAGCTGGTGCTGGCCAGCCGTAGCGACCCGCAGCTGCGACTGCACAGGCTGCGGCTAGCAGGTGAGTTGTGCGAGCTTCGCGACCGGGACCTGCATTTCTCCCTGGCCGAAAGCGCCGACCTCCTGACGAATTTCGGCCTGCAGGTCGCCGCCGATGAGCTTGCGCTACTGCATCAGCGGAGCGAGGGATGGGCCGCGGCACTACAGATGGCGGCGCTTTCGCTACGCGCCACCCAAGACCCGGTGCGGACCGCACGGGCGCTCGATGTCCGCAGCCACGCGATCGCCGAGTACTTCATCTCTGAGGTTCTTGATCAGCAGCCGCCTGAAGTGGCCCGGTTCATGCTCGACACCTCCGTGCTGGGGGAGCTGACCGTGGGCGCGTGCGCGGCCGTCACTACGAGGCAGGACGCGGCGGCGCTGCTGCGCAGAATTGACGAGGGCAACTTGTTCCTGGTGGCGCTCGATGAGGAGCGGACCAGTTTCCGGTACCACCATCTGGTGCGCGAGCTGCTGCGCGCTGAGCTGCAGGCCAGGGAGCCGGCCCGCGAGCAGGCGCTTCAGCTGCGGGCGGCCGAATGGTTCGAGTCCACCGGTGACACCCGGCGCGCAGCCCGCCATTTCCTCGCGGCGCAGCAGGTCCACCGGGCGCTGGCCCTGCTGAAGGACCAGGTCATGACCGAATTCCTGCACGACCCGTCGCTGCCGGCAGCGCTGGATCTGAGCATGGTAGACCCACCGTCGCTTGTGGATGCTCCCGACCTGATGCTGGCGGTGGCAGGCGACCTGCTGACCTGGGGTGACACCGCTCGCGCCGGCGAGTACCTCGACCTGCTAGAGCGCGCTCGGCCATCGATCTCCCCCGAGTCGAGACTGGCGGCCCGGTTCGCGGCAGTGCGCTCATTCCGCCACTTTCAGCTCGGCGAGGCGGACCAGGCCGTGCGTGAGGCTCTCGCAGCACGGGCCATCCAGGAGGAGATGCAGGTCACCGACGAATGGACCACCGCCCTACCACTGGCCCTCGTGCATGCTTATCAATGGCTGGAAGACTATGAGGCGGTTGAGCGCGAGGCTGCCGCGGCCCTTGCCATGTCCGGTCTCACCGAACCGGTCGAGCTGGTGCTGGTGCCCGGTGCGCGGGCGCTGGCATGGTTCGAATCCGGCCATCTGGCTGAAGCCGGTGATGCCGCCAGGGCCGCCGACGTCCAGGCGCGGCGGCTGGGATTCGACCAGCATTTTTTCGCCCTGGATTACCTGCGCGTGCTATCAGGCATCGCGCTAGAGCGGCGGGACCTAAACACCGCGGAGCGGCTCACCGAGCAGGCGCTGTCGATATCGGAACGGCGGCGGCCCGCCTTTGAGTTCATGGCGCTGCTGGACCGGGCCGTGATCTGGGCCGCCCGCGGGCAGGTCCGTGACGCGCTGGCAACCGTCGAGGCGGCGCGAGTGGTCCTGGCCGGGACTGGGTCGGTGCTGCTGCTGCGGGCCGATGAGCTTGAAGCGCTGCTGCGCTTGTCGCTCGGTGACCCGCGCTCTGCTCGTGAACTGGCGAGCGGTCTGCCCGCCGCCCGCCGTGGCTTGCTCCTGGCCAGGGTCGCGCTCGCCACCGGCGATCACCACGCCGCGCAGGAATACCTGCAATCGCCACGGCTGGGCGAGCTGACCCTGCGGCACGCGCTGGTGCGCCAGCTACTGCTGGCCGCCGCCGCGATAGGGCGCGACGACCCGATGACCGCTAGCATCATGGGCGGTGCGCTTGAGACAGCCCGCCACGGGCACTTCTTCAACACGGTCGTCACCACTGCACCTCAGGTGACCAGCTACCTGGTCGAGCATTCGGTGCAGATGCGCCCGGACCCGTTCGCCGAGCAGCTGATCGCTGCCGCTCTCGAGGTGCGTGCCACCCAGCCGGAAGCCTTCCGGTGCGGACGCGCGCTTGCCGAGCCACTGACCGCTGCCGAGATGCGCATCCTGAAGCTCCTGCCGACCGGCACCTATCTGCAGATAGCCGCCACCCTCTATATTTCGCGCAACACGGTAAAGACCCGGCTCCGGTCGGTTTACCGGAAGCTCGGGGTGACGTCGCGCTCGCAGGCTATCGAGCGGGCAGTCGATCTGCGTCTGATTTGAGACCGCCTTCCTACGCGGCCCGGCCCTGCTATGAGGCCACAGCGAGCAACGCTGTTGTGACCACTAGAGCGCCGGAAATGGGGGGAAATCACCCTCGCAAGGGTGTCGACGCCCCAGGACGGCTCGAACAGAATCTGGAAGGCGGTCTCGAACAGGGGCCGGGACCGCAGACGAAGGGTACGCGTCACCGCCGACCAGCTAGCGGTAGTTTGTTAATTACGGATGTAGAGGTGCAGGCCGCAGCCTGCCGCGACCGAGTCGATCAGGGCTTGCAGCTGCGGGGGTCGGGCGCTTTGGACCATGCCTGCCACCAGCGCTGAAGCGCGATATACGGGGAAAGCCAGGCGCGTACCGCGCGCAGCGCCCGTGGCCAGGACGGTGCCGGCGGCGGCGCGGCGGCGCGTGGCCCCCCTCTCTCCGCCTCCACCGCCTCCCGATCAGTCCCATTGGCTAGCCTGGCCTGCTGCTGGCAGTCAGCCTTTACGCAATTGGGGGAAAATCAGGACAAAAGTCCTTTGTCCTAGGGCCATTCGCCAGCAGTACATATCTAGGGGTCTCCCGCTGGCGGGGGTTGGCTACGCTATAATGAATTACAGGAGATAAGCGCCATGCAGACAGGAGAGCGCCACACAGACGAGGAGAAAGAAATGACACTAACCGATTCGGCAACCAGTCATCTCATGCCGGGGCCGGTCCTGCCGAGAGATGGGGATAGATTCGCAGCATGGCTTGCGGATCTAACTTGGGGAAAGCTATTTCCAGAGGGACGAGATCTCTATTACGAAGGCGAGTGCCCGGATAAGTTCGCCGAGGCTATTCGAGAAGGATTCGGCTTCGATCCGTCTGCCGATCCGCTGTGGGGAAAGTGGGTCGAAGGCGATCGCGGCGAGCCCGGATTCATTTCGTATAGATTCCACTGCCCAGCCGAGCATATAGATGCCATCTATGGCATGTACGGAAGTCACCGGTTCCCGGGTCGGGTGCTATTGCTGTGCGGGTAGCCGGGGACCGAGGAACCAGCGGCGACGTGCCGGTCACCTTCCTAGGGCGCGCGGTCCACGTCCTCGTAGGCGAGGGCGAGCTTCTTCCTCGTGGTCACGGTGTCGGGATGGTCGGGGCCCAGGACCCGTTCCCGGGTGGCCAGGGTCTGCTCGAAAAGCAGGATCGCCTCATCAACCCGGCCGACAGTCCGGTAGGCGGCCGCCAGGTTGTTCCGCGCGCCTAGTGTCCTCGGGTGATCGGCGCCCAGCAGCCGCTCGCAAGCGGCCAGATTCCGCTCGAACAGCGGGATCGCCTCCCCGACGCGGCCCGTCTCCCGGTAAGCGGCGGCGAGGTTGTTCCGCGAGTTCAAGGTGCTCGGGTGGTCGGCGCCCAGCAGCCGCTCCCGGGCGGCCAGAGTCCGCTCCACCAGCGGGATCGCGTCGGCGACCCGGCCCGCCTCCCGGTAAGCGGCGGCGAGGTTGTTCCGTGAGTTCATGGTGTCGGGATGGTCAGTGCCCAGGACCCGTTCCCGACCGGCCAGGGTCTGCTCGAACAGCGGGATCGCGTCGGCGACCCGGCCCGCTTCCCGGTAGGCGACCGCGAGGTTACCGCGGGAATTCAGCGTGCTGGGGTCGTCGGCACCCAGCAGTCGCTCCCGGGCGGCCAGCGTCAGCTCGTACAGCAGCCTCGCCTCGGTGGTCCGGCCCGCGTCCTGGTAGGCGGCCGCGAGGTTGTTCTGCGAGTTCAGGGTGTCGGGATGATCCGGGCCAAGCTGGCGCTCCCGGCCGACCAGAGTCTGCTCGAACAGCGGGATCGCGTCGGCCACCCGGCCCGCCGCCTGGTAGGCGGCGGCCAGGCTGTTTCGCGAGTTCAAGGTGTCAGGATGGTCCGCGCCTAGCATCCGCTCAAGTTCCGCGGTCAGCGGCTCACCGACCGCGACTGCCTGCGTCGAGCTGTCGCCGAGCTCAATCAGGTGATAGAGCGCGAAGAAACGAAGCCGCAACAGCGCGCGAGCTAGCTCCTCGTCCGCCTCGGGGCGCGCCGCGCCCGCCAGCGCTGTCACCTGCTCGGGAATATCCCTGATGGCCAGGCGATCGGGCGACCCGGCAAGCGCCTGGGCGCGGGCCTCGAGCAATGAAGCGGCCCGCCGGCACACCTCCGTCAGCCGCTTTCTGCGGCTCAGTTCCCCTCGTATGACCCGTGACACCAGGCGGTGCACGATGATGGTCTGGCCGTCCAGGCTGAAGCTCAGCAGCGACCAGTCGGCCAGGTGGTCCAGCGCCCGGTCCACCAGGGCCGTGGCTACCCGTTGGCCGCTGCTGACCAGCAAGCCCGCCTGCCCGGCGGCTTGCAGCAGGTCCTTGCGGACCCCACCCGTCGAGAGCACTGCCATCATCGCCATCAGTGCGGTGCATACGCCCGACCGGTCATCCGCCCGGAGCGTATCCAGCGAGAGCAGTACCGCCTGTGCCACGCCCTGCGGGTACGGTTCTTCCGGGTACTCCGCGGCCGGCAGCGCCCGCATCTGGTCCAGGTACGTCTGGTATCCCAGGTGTTGGGTGGCGATCATCGCGCCCGCCTGAGCGAGCGCTAGTGGCAGGTACCCCAGTTCGGCCGCCACCGCGGCAGCCGCCGCGTCATCGGCAAGGCCGGTCCGGCCGGCCAGGAACATCCGCGCTTCGGGTTCGGAGAAGACGTCAACCGGGACGTTCGGTCCCAAATCCGACTCCCGGTGGCCGGTGATCAGGACCCGGGCCGCACCGCTGGCCGGGAGAAACGGCCGCAGCGCATCGGGGTCTTCCACGTCATCGAACACAAGCAGGCAGCGGACCCCGTCGGTCTCCAGCCGGCGCCGGACCATCAGGCCCGGGTCGCCGGGATCCTGCCTAGTGGCGCCTTCCGACAGCCCGGCAGCGGCGGCGACCGCAGCCAGGCCTGCCAGCAGGGTCCCGGTGTCCTCGGCGTGGACCCAGGCCACCAGGCGCCAGCCCTCGGCCAGCCGGGCCCGCGCATACTCGGCCGCGAGCTGCGTCGTGCCCGCCCCTCGAATGCCGGTGACCGCATGCACCACCGAACCGGGGCGGTCCAACTCCGCCAGCAGGTCCGCCCTCGGCACGAAGCCCGGAGGCTCCCGCGGGACACCACCCGCGAGCCGGTTGCCGACGGCCTTCCACGTCGCCGACTGCCGCCTCGCGTTCCTGTCGGCCTGGTCGCTAGACACGGCCCGCCACCCCGCTAGCGCCTGGCCAGGACGACTGCTTGATCCCGGCCCGAGGCCAACTGGCTGGCCACCGCCATCACCCCAACGCTCACATCCACCGCCACCCCACGTGCGCCATGAGGATCGCAGACCCCGGACAGGCAACCGCCGTGACACAGCGGTTACGGATATCAACATACCCACCCCGGGCCGGCTAAACAGGGCGGCCGTTCCCCCCTGGCCAGGAACGGTTAGCCGGAGAGAGTAAAACGAAGGGATGCCGGAACTGCCCGAGGTCGAGACCGCTCGCAGCCTGATCGCCGATCAGGCACTGAACCGCCTGATCGTGGACGTCGACGACAGCGACACGTTTGTGTGCCGACCGCACTCCCCCGGTGAGCTGCGCGGCGCGCTGATCGGGCGCACGCTCACCGCGGCGCACAGGCGTGGCAAGGCCATGTGGCTGGAGACCTCAGGGGTGGGCGACTCGCCAGGTCCCGACCTCGGCATCCACCTGGGCATGAGCGGCCGGATCGTGGTCGCGTCCAAGGATGGTCAGGCGGTCGAGGGCGGCGGACCGCGGCGCCGCGACGCGCAGCCGGGCAAGGCCGAATGGGACCGGTTCACGCTCACGTTCGCCGACGGCGGCAGCCTCGTGCTGTTCGACAAGCGCCGACTCGGGCGCGTCCAGCTGAACCCCGACATCGACGCGCTCGGGCCGGACGCCGCCACGGTCACCCCGGCGGAATTCCGCGATTTGATCACCAAGGGGTCGACCGCGGTGAAGGCCCGCCTGCTAGACCAGTCCAAGATCGCGGGCGTCGGGAACCTGCTCGCCGACGAGATCCTCTGGAAGGCCAAGGTGTCCCCGCTGACGCGGACCGGCAGCCTGCAGCGCAAGGACGCGGATCGCCTATTTCGCGCGCTGAAGGCCGCCGTGGACTCCGCGACCGCCAAAGGCGGGGTGCATACCGGTGACGTCATCGCGGCCAGGCACCCCGGCGGCACCTGCCCGCGCTGCGGCGCCGAGATGCGGCACGGAACGGTCGGCGGCCGGTCCACCTGGTGGTGCTCACGCGAGCAGGTGCGAGGCGGCTAACAGCGTGGCCCGAGCGCCAGCGCGCGTAACCTTCTGTCCGGGAGCGAACTCGGAGGTACTGAGCGTGCTTGACGACGACGCGGTCACCGACGCGGCCCGGCGGCTGCTCGCCGCCGAACGCTCGCGCCAGCCGATCCGCCAGCTGTCCCTGCAGTATCCGGAGATGACGGTCGAGGACGCCTATCGCGTGCAGCGGGCGCTGGTCGCGGCCAAGATCGCGGAGGGCCGGACCGTCAGGGCACGTAAGATCGGCCTCACCTCGCGGGCCATGCAGCAGGCGGTGTCCATCACCGAACCCGACTACGGCGTCATCTTCGACGATATGGTCTTCGCCGACGGCGGAGTCGTGCCGCTCGGCCGGCTCATCCGCCCGCGGGTCGAGGTCGAGCTGGCGTTCGTCCTGGATCAGCCGCTGAAGGGCCCGGGAGTGACCGCGCTCGACGTCCTCGACGCAACCCGGTGGGTTACCCCGGCGCTGGAGATCCTCGACGCGCGGGTGCAGATGAGCGACCCGGAAACCGGCCACCTGCGCACCATCGTCGACACGATCGCCGACAACGCCGCCGACGCCGGCATCGTGACCGGCGGGCGCGCCATCCGCCCGGACGCCTGCGACCTGCGCTGGGTCGCGGCCGTGCTCTACGTGAACGAGACGATCGAGGAGACCGGCGTGGCGGCCGGGGTCCTCGGTCATCCCGCCAACGGGGTCGCCTGGCTGGCGAACAAGCTCGCACCGCACGGCGAGTTCCTGCCGGCCGGGCAGGTGATCTTGTCCGGCTCGTTCATCCGGCCGGTCTTCGTCGGCGAGGGCGACGTGATCCACGCAGACTTCGGCGACCTCGGAGCCGTGACCTGCCGGTTCCGCTGACCGGCTGATATCAGAGCGGCCTGGCGCGGGCAAGCCAGCAGCGGTCCGCGCTTCCGGCCTGCTAGATGCGAAGGTCCCCGGCGGCGGGTACGTCTGGCCCGCTACGATCAGCGTCGCTCCCAGGGAGCCGCTTTGCTCATAGCGCGCTCATAACCTTGCTTCAGGCTCGGCGAAGCGTGGCCGCCGATCCTGAGTGCCATGAGAGTTCTGCAGGTGGACATAGTGGTGCCTGTTCGCAATGAGGAACGCGATCTCGCACCGAGCGTTCGGCGCCTGGTCAGCTATCTGCGTGAATGCTTTCCGTTTAGCGCCGGGTCACGATCGCAGATAACGGAAGTACCGATGCCACCTGGGCGATCGCCTCCCGTCTGGCTCGCGAGCTGCCCGAGGTGCGGGCCGTCCACGTGGACCTGCCGGGACGCGGCCGGGCCCTGCAGGCCATCTGGTCGGAGAGCGACGCCGAGGTCCTCGCCTATATGGATGTCGATCTGTCGACAGACTTGAACGCCTTGCTGCCGCTGGTGGCCCCGCTCTTGTCCGGGCACAGCGACCTGGCCATCGGCACCCGGCTCGCCCGGGGATCGCGGGTCATCCGCGGGCCCAAGCGGGAGCTCATCTCGCGAAGCTACAACTTGCTACTGCGAACCCTTATGGGGGCTCGCTTCTCGGACGCGCAATGCGGCTTCAAGGCCATCAGGCGCGGCCAGGCGCGGGCGCTGCTGCCGCTCACCCAGGACACGGGCTGGTTCTTCGACACCGAGCTGCTCGTGCTAGCCGAACGTGCCGGGCTGCGGATCCATGAGATTCCCGTGGACTGGGTCGACGACCTCGACTCGCGCGTCGACATCATAGCCACCGCCCTGGCCGACCTACGCGGAATGGCCCGGCTCGGCGTCGGTTTCGCGCGGGGGTCCATCCAGGTCCCCCAGCTGCGCGGCCCGGTCCGGACCAGCGGCAGGGACCTTCCGATGCAGATCGCCAGGTTCACGGTCATCGGGGTGGCCAGCACGATCGCCTACGTGGTGCTGTTCCTGCTGCTCCGCACGATCATGTCGGCTCAGGTGGCGAACGTGGTCAGCCTGCTGGTCACCGCGGTGGCCAACACCGCCGCGAACCGGCGGCTGACGTTCGGCATCAGCGGACGGTCGAACGCGGCCAGGCATCAGGTCAAGGGCCTGATCGCGTTCGGCATCGGGCTGGCCCTGACCTCGGGCGCGCTGGCCGCCCTGGGGCCGGAACATCCTGGCCGGCTAGCCGAGGTGTCGGTGCTGATCGCCGCCAACCTGGTGGCCACCGTCATCAGGTTCCTGCTGTACCGGCACTGGGTGTTCGGCAGGCCCAAGCGTGCGCCTGACGCCTGGCATCACCAGGGCCAGGTAATCAGCACCGTCCACGCAAATGAAATGGCTACTCAGGGAGAACGAACCAATTGAGCGCGACCACCTCTATTCCCATTCCGCGGCACGCGGCAGGCGGCCGCCCCGGGGGGAACCGGGTCCGGCGCCTGCTGCACGGGCCGGAAACAGATCCCGGGTGGGCTCGCCCAGCGTTGTTCGGGCTGCTCACGCTGACCGCCATCCTCTACTTGTGGGACCTGGGCAGGAATGGCTGGGCGAATGACTTCTACGCGGCCGCGGTCCAGGCCGGCACCAAGAGCTCGAAGGCATTCTTCTTCGGCTCGTTCGACCAGTCCAACTTCATCACCGTGGACAAGACACCCGCCTCGCTGTGGGTTATGGAGATATCCGGGCGGATTTTCGGCTTCAGCCAGTGGTCGATGCTGGCGCCGCAGGCGCTGGAGGGCGTGGGTTCGGTCCTGCTGCTTTACGCTGCGGTCAAGCGCTGGTTCGGGCCCCCGGCGGGGCTCATCGCCGGGCTGGTGCTCGCGCTCACCCCGGTGGCCGCGCTGATGTTCCGGTTCAACAACCCCGACGCGCTGCTCGTGCTGCTGATGACCGCGGCCGCGTACACGCTGGTCCGGGCGATCGAGAACGGGCGGACCAAGTGGCTGATGTTCACCGGGCTGCTGCTGGGGTTCGCGTTCCTGGCCAAGATGCTGCAGGCATTCCTGGTGGTGCCGGGCTTCGCGGTCGCCTACCTGTGGGCCGGGCCGCCTAGGCTCGGCAGGCGGATCTGGCAGACGGTGCTGATGGGCGTCGGCATCATCGTGGGCGCGGGCTGGTGGATCCTGGCCGCGGAGCTCACGCCGGCCGCCGACCGGCCTTACTTCGGCGGCTCTACCAACAACAACATCCTGCAGCTGGCCATCGGGTACAACGGCCTGGGCCGGCTCACCGGCGACGAGACCGGCTCCATCGGCGCCGGGAATGGGCAGGGCGGCGGTGGGGGCACGTCGTTCGGCGGCGCGACCGGGATCTTGCGGCTGTTCCATTCCGAGTTCGGCGGCCAGATCAGCTGGCTGCTGCCTGCGGCGCTGATCTCGCTGGCCGCCATGCTGTGGGTGTCGCGCCGGGCCGTACGGACCGACCGGACCCGGGCCGCCGCCCTGCTGTGGGGCGGCTGGGTGCTGGTGACGGGCGTGGTGTTCAGCTACATGAACGGCATCATCCACCCCTACTACATGGTCGCCCTCGCGCCCGGTATCGCCGCCCTGGTCGGCATCGGCGCGATGGCCCTGTGGCAGACGCGACTCGGGCTGGCCGGGCGGATCGTGACCGCCTTGGGTATAGCCGTCAGTGCCGGCTGGGCTTTCATCCTGCTCAACCGGACGCCGACCTGGCTGCCGTGGCTGCGCTGGGTGGTGGTGGTCGCGGGCGTGGCCGCCGCGGTCCTGGTCCTGGCGGGTCCCCGGCTGGCGGGCCTGGCGCGGTCGCGCCGCGGACGGCTGGCGCTCGCGGCGGTGCCGCTGGGGCTCGCGCTGGTCGCCGGGCTCGCCGGGCCGACGGCGTACGCGCTGGACACGGTCAACTCCGCGCACACCGGCGCGATCCCGAGCGCCGGGCCGCAGGGGGCCGGATTCGGCGGCGGGCCGGGAGGCGGGTTCGGCGGCCGGGGCGGATTCCCCGGCGGGCAGGCTGGCCAGTTCGGGCGCGCTCCGGGCAGCACCGGCACAGGCGGCAGCACTGGCGCGGGCGGTACCACCGGCGCGCCCGGAACTGCCGGGACTGGAACCGGGGTCCCTGGCGGGACTGGTCCGGCCGGGGGCATCCCGGGGCGGACCGGCACGTTCAGCGGTCACGGGACTGGCGGAGGCGGATTCGGCGGCGGGCTGGGCGGCAGCACCACGGTGAGCAGCGCCCTAACGAAGCTGTTCGAACAGGATGCGTCCAGCTACAAGTGGGTGGCCGCGACCGAGGGCTCGGAGGCCGCAGCGCCACTGGAGCTGGCGACCGGTGACGCGGTGATGTCCATCGGCGGGTTCAACGGGACCGACCCGTGGCCCACGCTGGCTGTCTTCAAGCAACTCGTGGCCAACCACGAAATCCACTACTACGTGGGCCAGGGCAGCGAGAGCTTCGGCGGCGGGCTGGGATCCTCAGCCATCGCGGCCTGGGTGGCGGCCCACTTCAAGAAGCAGACCGTCGGCGGGGAGACCGTCTACAACCTCACCGAACCCTTGGCCTAGGAGAAGGGAGGCCCGGAGCTGACGAGCAGCTCCGGGCCTTCGGTCGTTAGCGGATCGCGATCCTGATCGTCGGTGCCTGGGCCGCCGGCATGGTGCTGGCCATCTTGTTCCGCCCGCCGCTGAACGCCACCGCCGTCAGTCCGGACTGATCCGCTCGATGGCCGGGCGCGCTCGCCGCGTACGCCTCGTCCCAGCCCGGCACGGTCATGCTGTCCCAAAGTACCAGGGCGGGGCTTCGCTCAGAGCTTTCCCTGGTTTCGCGAGGTCAGGATGATCTGGGCCACGTTATAGGGGGTCAAGCCGAGTTTGTCGGCTATCTCCTTTGGCCGCAGTCCTTGCTCGTTGTAGAGAAGCGTCAGTTTCTCCTGCGACTTGCTCCACGGGCGGCGTGGCGCCGGGCGCGGGGAGGGGCGGCGCTGAGCGGGCGGAGCACCGTCCGAGCGGCCGGCGGTAACGCTGGCTAGGTCGGGCCCTGCGGCGGGGCCGGCTGAAGGCAGCGAGGTACCGAACGAACCTCGCCGCTGATCACGAAACTTG
>Ga0187814_10000651_pt1 | contig 12102 bp, 12 predicted proteins | sample NC_S_4_FD_132450 | JGI IMG/M metagenome (GOLD analysis project Ga0187814, IMG submission 132450) | Wetland sediment microbial communities from Neuse River Estuary, North Carolina, USA - ASW-S_4 | ecosystem: Environmental > Aquatic > Freshwater > Wetlands > Sediment | place: USA: North Carolina... | reverse complement strand
GGCAGCCGCCGGACGCCCGGACGGCGCCGGGGGAGCAGACAGCGCAGCGGTCGCCGCCGTCAGGACTGCCCTTGCTAGTGATCTTGACGTCCCCGCGGCGCTCGCCATCGCCGAGGACGAGGGCGGCCAGGCTGCGCGGGTGCTGGGCTCGCTGCTCGGCCTTTGGTAGGCCGGCTCACTCGGCTTCCCGGCTGCGGCCCATAGGCTGCGGGCAGGTTTGCAGCACTATGCCGCCTCGCTCGACTCGCAGACGACTGGGAGCGTGACCGTCCGGTAGCGCCGCCGCAGCGAATCTCAAGCCGAACTCCGGGGACGGCGCCGAGATGGCAAGCTCGACCTCCAGGCCCTGGTTGGTCGTCGCGACCACCCGATCCACGTCGGGCAACGTCCGCGCCATGACGAAGTACGGGAGCTCATCAGTCCTGCCCCGCCACTCGCTTACGGCCGAGCCTGCGGGCAGGCTAGGCCCGCCGAAGCCCGAGCCGGGCACCAGCAGCCGGTCCTCGCGGTACACCCGGATCAGTGTGTAGAGGTCATCGCTGTCGCCAAAGACAACAACGCTCCATCGCAGTCCGGCTTGCGCGGCTCCCGCGAGCACCTCTACCGGGTTATCTGCCGATCCGGCCATTTCGGCCCTTCCGAACTGCTGAATACTGCCTGCCACGACTGGCGGAAGCGGGTCATCGATGCTCACCATCGGTGACCGCCTCGGCGTGAGAGACGTCTACCAGATGCGGCTTCCGGCTGCGGCCACGATAACGTGCCCGCATGGTCTCGGCCGCCCGGCAACTGGTCAACTGGGCTGGCAACGTCCGCTATCAGGCGCGCCACGTGCGGCAGCCGACGTCGATCCCAGCGCTGCAATCGCAGGTGGCAAGCGCGCGCCACGTCCGGGCGCTCGGCACCGGGCATTCGTTCAGCCCAGTGGCGGACACAACCGGCGACCTGATCGACCTATCCGGCCTCCCGCCGGTGATCGATATCGACGCGGATCGGTCGGCCGCGAAGGTCAGCGCCGGGCTGCGCTACGGCGAGATCGCAGCACGGCTGCACGCATCCGGGCTGGCGCTCCGGAACCTTGCATCGCTTCCGCACATCTCGGTAGCCGGTGCCGTGGCCACCGGTACCCACGGCTCAGGCAACTCCAGCGGCAGTCTCTCGACGGCGGTCTCAGGGCTTGACCTTGTCACCGCTGACGGTGATCTCGTCTCGGTCGGGCGCGATGCCGATCCGGCCCGATTCGACGGCATGGTTATCGCACTCGGCGCACTCGGAATCGTCACCGCGCTGACGCTGGATACCGTGCCGGCCTTCAGCGTCCGCCAGTTTGTCTTTCAGGACATCCCGCTCGCGCAGGCGACCGAGCACTTCGACGAGATGGCCGCTAGTGGATATAGCGTCAGCATGTTCACCGACTGGAGGTCCCGGCGGCTCACGCAGACCTGGCTGAAGCTAGCCGGAGATCGCGAGCCGCCTCCGGCAAGATGGCTCGGCGGCCGGCTGGCTGACCGGCAGCTGCACCCGGTGCCGGGCCAGCCACCCGCGAACTGCACAGCGCAGCTCGGCCAGCCAGGGCCCTGGCATGAGCGGTTGCCGCACTTCCGGCCGGAGTTCACCCCGAGCGCCGGGCAAGAGCTGCAGTCGGAGTTCCTGGTGGCGCGGCAGCATGCGGTGAGCGTGCTGTCGGAGCTTGCCACCATGTCGGCCGAACTCGCTCCGGTCACGCAGGTGTCGGAGATTCGAACCGTGGCCAGCGACGATCTGTGGCTCAGCCCGAGCTACCAGCGGGACTCGGCCGCGTTCCACTTCACCTGGGTGCCGGATGATCGTGCCGTCCTGCCGGTGCTACGCCGGGTCGAAACGGTGCTGGCGCCCTTCGCCGCCCGGCCGCACTGGGGCAAGATATTTGCCCGTCGACCCGACACGGTGGCCGGACTGTACCCGCGCATGGCGGATTTCAGCCGCCTGGCCCGCGAACTCGACCCTCGCGGCAAGTTCGCCAACCAAATGCTCGAGCCCTACCTGGCACTGTGCCTGGAGTAGCTTCGAGCTGATCCGGCAGCGGCTGGTTCTGAAGGAAGATTGCAGCCATGCAGCCGGTACCGACTACAGGCCGGAGGAATGATGCTCGTCGCTGGTGTGGATTCCTCCACCCAGTCAACCAAGGTCCTGCTGTGCGACGCGGATAGCGGCGAGGTGGCGGGTCAGGGCAGCGCAGCGCACCCGGCCGGGACCGAGTGCGACCCAGCGGCCTGGTGGTCAGCGCTTCAGCTGGCGGGGGAAGGATTGCTGGAGCGTGCGGCAGCGATCGGAATCGCCGGCCAGCAGCACGGGATGATCGCACTCGATGAGGCCGGCCAGCTAGTGCGCCCTGCACTGCTGTGGAACGATCTGCGCTCGGCCGCCGCAGCGACGGCGCTGGTAGCTGAGCTAGGCGGCCCGGCCTGGTGGGCCGAGCAGACCGGAAGCGTGCCGACCGCGTCGTTCACGGTGACCAAGCTGCGCTGGATGGCCGAGCACGAGCGCGCGTCGGCCGCCCGTACCGCCACCGTGCTGCTGCCGCACGACTGGCTGACCTGGCGGATGCGCGGCGATGCGGCTAGTCCTGATGTCACCGCTGCCACGACAGACCGTGGCGACGCATCCGGTACCGGCTATTTCTGCGTGCGGACCGGGAAATGGCTACCAGAGATCGCTGCGGCCGCGCTTGGCCATTCGCTGGCCCTACCCGGCGTTGCCGGGCCGGCGGCAATCGTCGGGCAGACCGCATGGGGCGCCCAGCTATCGGCTGGCACTGGCGACAACATGGCTGCCGCCCTCGGCCTTGGCCTCGAACCTGGCGACGTGGCCATCTCGATCGGCACATCAGGCACCGCGTTCGCGGCCAGTGAGCAGCCAGCCGCCGATCCGTGCGGCGCCGTGGCCGGATTCGCCGATGCGACCGGCCGGTTTCTGCCGCTGGTCTGCACGATCAATGCCGCTGGCGTGCTGACCGCAACTGCCGCGCTGGCGGGTGTATCTCTTGACGAGCTCTCCGACCTGGCGCTCGCGGCGCAGCCAGGCGCTGGTGGTTTGACGCTGCTGCCTTACCTGGACGGCGAGCGCACGCCCGACCGGCCGGATGCGACCGGCGTTCTGCGCGGGCTGACGACAGCAAACGCTTCCCGGCAGAACCTAGCGCGGGCGGCCGTCGAGTCGCTGCTGGCCTCGCTCGCCGAGGCGGCCGGGCTGCTGACCGGGCAGGGCGTGCCGCAGCGGCGCGTGCTGCTGATCGGCGGCGGCGCGCGATCGGCGGCGGTGCGGGCGCTCGCGCCTGCGATCTTCGGCGTTCCCGTGCTGGTGCCTCCGCCTGGGGAGTACGTGGCGCGCGGCGCGGCGCGGCAGGCGGCATGGGCGCTGGCCGGCACGCCGGACCCGCCGGACTGGCCGTCAGCCCCGCCGCCCGAGGAATACGCCGCATCACCGCAACCGCAGATCCGCGCGCGGCACGCGGCGCTGCGCGATGACACAGCGGCTTGGGACACCAAGGCTAACGAGGCTGCCAGGGATTCAAGAGCACGGAACGAAGGGACCCAGCCGTGAGCCCAGCGAGATACTCGCCGACACCGCAGGACAAGTTCTCCTTTGGCATCTGGACGGTCGGCTGGCAGGGAGTGGACGTCTTCGGATCGGCCGTGCGACCGCCGATGCCAGCTGATCGGGCCGTCCGCAAGCTGGCTGAGCTCGGGGCGTACGGGGTGAACTTCCACGACAACGACGTCTTCCCGTTCGATGCAACCGCCGCAGTCCGGGCACGGCTGATCTCAGAGTTCAGGAACGCTCTGGCTGACACCGGGCTTGTGGTCACGACCGCGACGACCAACTTGTTCAGTCACCCGATGTTCAAGGACGGCGGGTTCACCGCGAACTCCCGTGACGTTCGCCGGTACGCGCTGGCTAAGGTCATGCGCAACCTGGACCTGGCGGCCGAGCTTGGCGCGCGGGTCTATGTGTGCTGGGGCGGCCGGGATGGCGCGGAGTCGGGCGCTGCCAAAGACGTGCGTGCCGCATTGGACCGCTGCAAGGAGGCCTTCGACCTGCTCTGCCAGTACGTGCTCGATCAGGGCTATGACCTGAGGTTCGCAATCGAGCCAAAGCCGAACGAGCCGCGAGGCGACATCCTGCTGCCGACCGCGGGGCACGCGCTGGCGTTCATCACTGAGCTGGAGCACCCGGACATGGTCGGGCTCAACCCAGAGGTCGGGCACGAGGAGATGGCGGGCCTGAACTACGCGCACTCCATTACCCAGGCGCTCTGGCACGGCAAGTTGTTCCACATCGACCTCAACGGCCAGCACGGTCCCCGCTATGACCAGGACCTGCGGTTCGGCGCAGGGAATGCGCGCGGTGCGTTCTGGGTGGTGGACGCCCTGCTGACCGGTGGCTATGACGGACCCGTGCACTTCGACTTCAAGCCGCCGCGGACCGAGGACGACGATGGAGTCTGGGTCTCGGCTGCCGCCTGCATGCGCAACTACCTGATCCTGAGGGACAAGGTTCAGTCGTTCCGCGCCGATCCCGAGGTGGCCCAGGCACTCGCCGCTGCCCAGGTGCCGGACCTATCGTTGCCAACCCTAGCCGCCGGCGAAACCTGGCGGGATGTGCGGGATTCCGCCCCGGACACCGCCACGCTCGGCGGGCGCGGCATGGCCTTCGAGCGGCTCGACCAGCTGGCGCTCGAGCACTTGTACGGGATCCGATAGCCAGCGGGCGCGGCGGACGAAGGCAAGTGACCAGGCCGGGTGAGCTTGCGCCAGTAGCGCGCCTAGCCGTGGCGGCCCGCTTGCCTCATTGGATTGCAGCCATCTCAGATGTGGCGAGATGACCGTCCCGCCGAAGTATGATCCGGTTAGTTGCAGCCGGAGCGGCAGGCAGCGTGGGTCCCACCAGGCGTCAGGGGAGAGATTTCGATGGGCATTCTCAACGAGGCCCGCCGCGAGTTCATCGCAGCGCCCGACACGGCCAAGGGCCAGATCGTCTATAAGTGGCCAGACCAGAACATCAGGAAGTTCGCCCGGGCCATCGTCGAACCGGACGCGGTCGCAGTCTTCATGAGCCAGGGCCAGGTTATGGGCGTGCTGATGCCCGGCCAGCACACGCTGGATGCCAAGGAACTGCCGTTCCTCGGCATGTTCGTGGACTGGGCGAGCGGCGGCAATGCCTTCAAGGCCGAGATTTACTTTGTCGGCTCCCGCGAGTTCCCGAACAATCGCTTCGGCGGCAGGCTGGACGAGGTTCAGGACCCGCAAACCGGTCTCATCGTCACGCTGCGCACCTTCGGCGAGTATTCGCTGCGTGTCAATGACCCGACCAAGCTGATCCTGAACCTGGTCGGGACCGTGGACGTGACCAACAATCAGGCTGTCACGAGCTGGGTAACGCAGCAGTTGCTGAAGGTCACCCGCACGACGGTGACGACGCAGCTGATGTCCGGGACGTGGCCCATCCTCGGACTTTCCATGCACAGCCCTGAGATCGAGACCCAGTCCCTGCAGGCGGCCAACCGGGAGCTCGACGACTACGGGATCACGCTGACCCGACTCGGCAACGTGGACGTCAACCTCGATGACGACGACAACGCCCGGTTGAAGAAGCTGGCCGGCGACACCGCCTACAGCCGGCTGGCCGGCGGCTTTCTGCAGGCCGCGCAGGCTGAGGCCCTGCAGGGCGCGGGCGAAGGCATGGCCCAGGGCGGGGCTGCCGTGACGCCGATGTTCTTCGGAGCCGGCATGGGCATGGCAGGCCAGATGATGCAGGCCCCGGCGCAGGCGCCGTATAACCCGCCGCCCGCTGGACCTGGCTTCGCCGGCGGCGGCCAGGGCTATGCGCAGCAAGCAGCAGCCGCCCAGCAGGCCGCGACCGCCCAGCAGGCTCCGCCGGCCCCGCCCGTGCCGGCCGAGGCCACCCCGGCCGCGGCCACTGCCGCGGCCACAGTGGCCTGCGGCAACTGTCAGAGCCCGGTACCGGTGGGTGCCAAATTCTGCGCCGAGTGCGGGACGCCCACGCAGAAGCACTGCACGAACTGCAACGCGAGCCTGAGCGCCACGGCGAAATTCTGCGCCGAATGCGGCACCCCCACCAGCCCGCCGTCGGCGTAGCAGCCGGTCTGAGTAGCAACCGGCCCGAGCAACGCCGAGCCGCGTACACGGTCTACATGACGGCGTCTGCATAACGCCGTCGACATAACCCAGAGCGAAGGCCGCATGCTCCGCTACGATCGCTGCCACTATTCCCCGCCGTGTCGCTAATGCCCCCCGAAAAGAAAGGCCTGCCCGGATGGACAGGATCGAATGTCAGTGGTGCAAGGCTCAGAACGAACCAGAGCGGACGAGCTGTACCACCTGCGGCGCCCCGCTCGACAAGAAGAACCTGGTCTCGGACTCAGGCTGGTCAGAGGCACCCCGGCTGCGAGACATGACGGAGTTCCGGTTCTCCAACTCCACCTGCCAGATCGAGGGCGAAATCGTCCCCGTCGCCGAGCTTGCATTGGCGAACGGCGACTCGGTGTTCTTCGAGCACCACGTGATGCTATGGAAAGAGCCGCACGTGCCGATGTCGGCGCTCAACACACCCGGCGGCCGCCGGATGATGGGCGGCATGCCGCACATCATGAGCGTGGCGCACGGGCCGGGTCGGATCGCGCTGTCCAGGGACGCCACCGGCGAGGTAGTCGTGCTGCCGCTGCACCCGTCGATGGAGATCGACGTGCGCGAGCACGCGTTCCTGGCCGGCACGCACTCGCTGAACTACTCCTTCGTCCGGATCAAGGGGCTAGCCAACGTGCTGCACGGCGGCAGCGGGATGTACATGGACAGGTTCATCACTCAGAACGAGCAGGGCCTACTGCTGCTGCACGGCTACGGCAACGTGTTCCAGAAGACATTGCAGCCGGGCGAGAAGGTGCTGGTCGAGCCGGGCGGATTCCTGTACAAGGATTCGTCGGTGACCATGAGCACGGTCCAGCAGAAGTTCAAGACTGGCATGCTGGGCAGCCACAACATGTACCTGGCCGAGATGACCGGTCCGGGCCGGGTCGGCATCCAGTCCATGTACGTCCATCACGGCACCGAGTAGGCGGCCAGATGTCTACGCCCGCCGCCAGCTATACCTGCCCGTGGTGCCGTATTCCCAGCGAGGGCGCCACAGCCACCTGCCCGCACTGCGGAGCGCCGATCGACGTCCGGGCCAGGGTCTCGCGCTCTGGCTGGGCCGAGCAGCCGCCGATCCGGGACATGGCCAGGATCCGCTTCAACCGGTCAACCTGCCAGATCAGCGGCAAGTACGTCCCGGTTGCGGAGATGCAGCTTGACCCCGAAGACTCGGTCTACTTTTCCCATCACGTCCTGCTGCACACCGAGCCGAGCGTGCAGCTAGATTCCATGAAGATGGCCGGTGGCTGGAACCGGATCCTGGCCGGGATGCCGCTGTTCATGATGACCGCCAGGGGGCCCGGGCACATCGCGTTCAGCGCCGACCATCCGGGTGAGACGCTCGCAGTCCCGCTCCAGGCCAACCACGCGATCGACGTGGTCGAGCATCGCTTCCTGGTCGCGACCGGGAACGTCGGCTACCAGTGGGAGTCATCTGGCATCTGGTACACCACGCAAAGCGGTGACGAACAGGAGTGGCATTACCCGCTGGGCCGGACCATGGACCGTTTCACCGCGCACGGCGGTCCCGGTCTGCTGCTGCTGCACGCGCCCGGCAACACCTTCATCAGAGACCTCGCGCAGGGCGAGCGGATCCTGGTGCAGCCGGGCGGGCTGATCTGGAAGGACCGATCGGTGCGCATGTTCCTGCACTTTGAGTACCCCAGGGGCAGCTACTGGTTCAGCTCGGCACGCTGGCAGGCCAAGTCCGTCTGGCTGACGGTGCAGGGACCGGGCCGGGTCGCGGTTCAGTCCGTGTTCGAGCCGCCTGAGCTTGGCGGGTCGGTGTACAACAGCTCGGGCGCGACGACCCAGCACTGGTAGCCGGGCAGCCCGGCGGCTTAAGGACTGACGGCCGCGGGCAGAGGAAGAAGATGAGCGTTTGCCGTGGCCTTAGCCGATGCCAGTTGACCTCGGCGCGCTGATCGACGACCTGGCGGCGGAAACTGCCGGGCTGCAGGAGATCACCGATCCGCTCAGCGATGCTGACTGGCGTCTGCTGACGCCTGCGCCCGGCTGGACGATCGCCGATCAGGTCAGTCATCTCGCGCACTTCGATGAGGTCGCGGTTACCGCCGTCGTCGCGCCGGATTCGTTCCGCGCCGAGATCGCGAGGACCGCCGAAGGCGGCACGGACCCAGATCTGATCGCTGAACGTTACCGGCAGCTCAGCGCGGCAGAGCTGCGCACGTGGTTCGCCGCGGCGCGCAGCCGCATGCTGTCTGTCTTCGCGGGGCTTGACCCAGCCCTGCGGGTGCCCTGGTTCGGTCCCCCGATGAGCGTCGCGTCGTTGGTCACCGCACGCCTGATGGAGACGTGGGCGCACGGGCAGGACATCGCTGACACCCTCGGCATTGATCGTCAGCCGACGGACCGGCTCCGGCACGTCGCCCATATCGGTGTGGGCGCCAGGGCCTATAGCTACGCGGCGCACGGCCTGGCGACTCCGGCCGACCCGATCCGGGTAGAGCTGGAGGCGCCGTCCGGCGAACTGTGGACTTGGGGGCCGGCTGATGCCCCCAACCGGGTGCGCGGTCCGGCCCTCGACTTCTGCCTGCTAGTAACCCAGCGACGACACCGCGACGACACCGAGGTCGCGGCGATTGGCACCGCGGCGGCGCAATGGCTGACGATCGCGCAGTCGTTCGCCGGGCCGCCCGGCGCGGGGCGGGAGCCAGGGCAGTTCGCCAGCCAGGCTGGAACCCGGCGAACCGACCCGGCGTAGCCGACGCTCCCGACGCCGACCTGGACTGGCCCGCGAACCGGCCGAACACTATTGTCCTGGTATGAGCCGCCTACGTGATCTACGCCGTGATGAGCTTGGGCCTGCTGGCCAGGACGTCTGGGACAAGGTGGTCGGCACCAGGGGAGGCCAGCTCGTGACCGAAGCTGGCGGACTGGCCGGCCCGTTCAATGCCTTCGTGCACGCACCGGATGTCGGTAGGCGCCTCGCCTCGCTCGGCGCGACGGTGCGGTTCGGAACATCCATCGAGCGGCGGCTGACCGAGGTCGCCATCATTACCGTCGGTGCGCGCTGGAAGGCCGAGTTCGAGTGGTGGGCGCATGCGCGGATGGCGCGAGAACACGGCGTGCCCGATGCCGTTGTCGACGCGATTGGCCGCGGTGACGACCCGCGTTTCTCGGCCGATGACGAGCGGACGGTGCACGCGGTGGCCCGGCAGCTTTCCTACACCGGCCAGGTGGACCAGGACACCTACGATGCGGCCCAGGAATTGCTCGGCGATACCGGTCTTGTCGAGCTGGTCTCACTGTGCGGGTACTACACGCTGATCTCGTTCCTGCTGAACGCCTTCGCCGTGCCCGTGCCACTGGGTGCCACGCCTGCCTGGACCGACTCCGCTGCCGACGGCGGGTGAGCCCGCTGGACACCGCGGACTCCTACCTTCCGCCCGAGGCTACTGGCACCGCGCCAGGCCGCGGCCGGCTCACCGGGCGGCGGATCCTGGTCGTCGGGGCCGGGACGCGACCGTCCAGCGAGCCGGACGCGCCGATCGGCAACGGGCGGGCTATTTCGGTCCTGGCGGCCCGGGAAGGCGCGTCCGTAGTCTGCGCCGATCGCAACAGCGCCGCGGCGGACGTAACCGCGCGGCTAGTGCGGGCTGAAGGCGCGACAGCCGCCGTGGTAACCGCCGACGTTGCCGACCCTGAGGCTTGCGCGACAGTGGTGCAGGAATCGTTGGCAGCGCTCGGCGGTCTCGACGGCTTGGTGCTCAACGTCGGCTATGGCCTTGGCCGGGGAGTGACCGGGACCACTGCGGCGCAGTGGGATGAGACGTTCGCGGTGAACACGAGAGCTCATTTCCTGGTCTGCGCAGCAGCCTTGCCGGTACTCGCCCCGCGCTCAGCGATCGTCTTCATCAGCTCGGCCGCGAGCCTGCGGGCGGCGACCGGCATCCCGTCCTATGACGCGTCGAAGGCCGCCCTGCTCGGCATCTGCCGTCAGGTGGCGCGGGAAGGAATGGAGCATTCCATCAGGGCCAACCTGGTAGTGCCCAGCCTGGTCGACACTCCGCTGGGACGGGAGGCATCAAGCCGCAACCCGGCCCGGACTGCCCGTCGGTTGCCGTTCGGCCGCCAGGCGACGGCCTGGGAGGTCGCCTACGCGACCGTGTGGCTGCTCTGCGATGAGTCCAGCTACGTCAACGCCCACCCGCTGGTCCTGGACGGCGGCGCCACGAGCTTCGGCTGAAGCCAACCTGATTTGGCTCTTGCAGGTCTGCCTCGCGTCTCGGCAAGCTTGCGTCAGTCGCGGTGCACCGGCAACGGGCGCACGCGGAGTCGGCCCCCTACTGAATGTTGACGTGCTTGCCCGGCTGTGGTTTCGGCCAGGGGACTGGTCCCGACTACGCCACGGTGGCCTACAGCGCCGCCACCGGCAAGCAGCTGTGGGTCAGCCGTTACAGGGGCCCCGGGAAGGGCAACGACGGCGCCTGCTGTGTGGCTGTAAGTCGCGGCGGGACCAGGGTGTTTGTGACCGGGACCAGCCATGGCCGGACGACCGGCAACGACTACGCCACGGTGGCCTACCGCGGCTGAGCCCTCCCGGCTCCAGGACAGGCCGCCTCACTGGGGCCCCTGTCCTGGAGCGGGGACCATCGTCCATCACCCGCGCTGCGCCGGGCAGACGGATTGCGACATGTGAGTGCGTCACTAGCGTTCGCGAACGAGCTTGATGTCGGCCACCGACGGTCACGTGGATGACCGTGGCTGACCGCCCTGAATCGCGCGCCGCGCGTGCTGTATCAGTCCCTATGGCGCACGATGTTGATGACGTTGCCGTCTGGTGCTCGGACGAAGAACCGGCGCACACCCCATGGCTCTGTCGTTATCGGGTACACGATCTCGTAGCCGAGTTCCTGAGCTTGTTCATAAGCGCCTTCGACGTCAGGCGTGTGGACGGAAATGACCGGGTCTTCGGGTGCGGTCGCGTCGCGGGTTATGAGCTGGACTCTCGTCCTGGTGTCGGGAGAGGTGTAGCGGGCCACCCATCCCATGTTGAACTCCTCGGTGCTCAGCCCGAGGTAGCCGGTGTAGAAGCTCTTCGCTGCCTCAACGTCAGCCACTCGAAGGTTGGCCATGATCCGTATGACGCGCATGCGGTCCTCCTGCCTGCAGCGGATGTGCATGATGATCGTCCGAACGCTGCGGCGTGTCGACTCGCGCACGCCGGTGATGGCTGTTCTCCTGCGGCGCACGGCGGAGATTACCGAGCGCGACGCTCTACGCACTCAAATCGGAAGGGCGGTGGCAGACACGCAGGAAGTTCGATCAGGATTTCTGGGAGGGCGCGGTCCAGCTGGTGCGGGAGACCGGCAAGCCGATCGTGCAGGTAGCCCGGGACCTGGAGATCAACGAGGGCACCCTCGGCAGCTGGGTGAACGCCTACCGGCGACGAGAGTGATGATGCAGGGCCCGGTCAAGCTCGGGGCATTCCAACCGCCGCGGCGGGAGCGATGCGTGCTGCCGTCTCGGACTGTCCTGTGCCACCCGGTTTGTCGGCGGGAGAAGCGAGCGGCAGGCGGATGACGAACTGACAGCCGCTTCCTGCGTTGCGCACCCCGATCTGTCCACGGTGGGCCAGGATGATCCCTCGTGCGATGCTGAGGCCGAGACCTGCGCCCTCGCCGGTCGCTGGCGTGCGGGCGGTCTCCCCGCGGAACCCGATGTCGAACACCCGCAGCAAGTGCTCGGCGGGAATCCCGCCGCAGGAATCAGAGACGCTGACGGCTGCCATGCCGGACTCCCCGTCAGCGCGCACATCGACCACGCTGTCGGCCGGAGTGTGCCGGATCGCGTTGGCGACAAGGTTGAGGAGCGCGCGCCCGACCGCGGCGGAGTCCACCCATACCGCCAGCCCAGGTACGGCCGAGCCGCGCAGCCGTACGCCCTTGGC
>Ga0187814_10000650_pt1 | contig 12119 bp, 11 predicted proteins | sample NC_S_4_FD_132450 | JGI IMG/M metagenome (GOLD analysis project Ga0187814, IMG submission 132450) | Wetland sediment microbial communities from Neuse River Estuary, North Carolina, USA - ASW-S_4 | ecosystem: Environmental > Aquatic > Freshwater > Wetlands > Sediment | place: USA: North Carolina... | reverse complement strand
ATCAACGAAGTCGTCCTCATGAACATAGCCCCGAATTTCCTGGGCGGACCTGAGGGCCGTCTGGCCTATGAATCCGGCAAGCGGGCCTTCAACGACGCGAGGATGGTTTCCCTCTTCCAGGCGATGAAGGACATCGCGCAATACTGTCCCAACGGCTTCGAAGCCCTGACCTACAACGACGAGAACGCCATGTTCGCGACGGGCAAGGCGGCCATGTACTTCGACGGTTCCTGGACCATGGCGTCCTTCAAGGATCTTCCCTTCGCCTGGTCCGTCTTCGCCCCGCCGCCGCCCAAGGGAATGAAGGGCTATGTCACCTTCCATCCCGATTCGGGAATCGCCATCAACCCGAACTCGAAGAACATCGAAGCCGCCAAAACCTTCGTCGAATGGCTCTATTCCGACGATGCCGCGGCGATCATCTCCAACGATGTTCCCACCGGTTTCTTCCCCATCGCGGCGAACTCGGCGCCGATCACCGACGAACACGCCAACCAGTTCCTGCAGATGACCAAGTCCCACCCCACGGACGTGCGCCTGGCATGGCCGCGCCTGATGAGCGGCAATCCTTCGGGCTACAACCTCCTGCAGGACGGCGCCATCGCCGTAATGACGGGCAAGGAAACGCCGCAGCAGGCCGCCGACGCCCTGGCCGCGGGCCTCGCTCAATGGTACAAGCCGGCCGATTGACGGGGATTCTCCCGTAGCGAAGGGAGGGGCGTCGCCCCTCCCCAGTTTTTCCCACGATCATGGAGAGGCCGATGCATCCCAGTCCCACGGTGAAAAAGGAAAGCGGCGCGCTCTGGTTCCTGTACGCCCTGCCCGCCCTCCTCGTGTACGTGGTTTTCATGGCGGTTCCCGTCATCAATTCGCTGCGCCTGAGCTTCTTCTCGGGCCAGGGCTACGTGCTCGACAATTTCGTCGGCTTCAACAACTACATCCGCCTCTTCACCGATCCTGAGACCTCGGCCCGATTCTTCACCGCCTTTTCCAACACATGGAAATTTTTCGGCATCCAGATGCTGGTGCAGAACACGCTCGGGCTCGGATTCGCCTTGATCCTTTCGGGCAGAGGATTCCGAGGCAAGGGCCTGTTCCGGACCGTCATCTTCGTGCCGGTGACCCTGTCGGTGCTCGTCACGGGCTACATCTGGAAGCTCATCCTGAACCCGCAGTGGGGGGCCGTCAACATCATCCTCGGCAAGCTGGGCCTCGGGAGCATCGCCCTTCCCTGGCTCGGCGATCCCCGCACGGCCCTCGTGGCCGTTTCGCTGGTCTCGTCGTGGCAGTGGGTCGGGCTTCCCACCATGATGTTCCTGGCCGGCTTGGAACGGATTCCGGAGGATCTCTTCGAGGCCGCCCAGATCGACGGCGCCGGCGCTTGGCTGAGTTTCACGAGAATCAAACTGCCCCTCCTGCTTCCCGTCATAGGCATCGTCACGGTGCTGACCTTCGTCGGGAACTTCAACGCTTTCGACGTCGTCTATGCCATGGAAGGCGCCAACGGGCCGCCCGCCTATTCCACGGATCTCATGGGAACCTTCTTTTACCGGACCGGCATCGCGGGGCAGCACCCGGTCGGAATCCCCGATCTCGGACTCGGCGCCGCGGTGGCGACGACGACCTTCATTGTACTCTTCGCGGGCATCCTCCTCGTGAACCGGCTCACCGGCGAAAGGCCCGAGAAAAAGCGCGACAGGGAGGCGAGGCGACCATGACCAGCCGCAAAAAGATCCGCGACGCGGGCAAGCCTTTCAAATACGTCTTTCTGGCGATCTGGAGTCTCCTCGTCCTTTTTCCGCTGTGGACGATGCTCATCAACAGTTTCAAATTCAAGAACGACATCTACCGCGATCCCTTCGGCCTCCCGCCAAGGTGGAACTTCGAGGGGTATCTGACGGTGTTCTCGAATTCCCCCTTTCCGCGCTATTTCCTCAACAGCCTTTTGGCCACGATCCTGTCTCTCGCCCTCATAGTCGTCCTCGGCTCCCTGGCCGCCTACGGCTGCGTGCGGTGGAAGTCGCGCTACGCCCGATGGCTCTATCTCTTTTTCGTCGCGGGTCTCACGGTGCCGATCAAGATCGGGTCGGTCAACCTCCTTCAAATCATGATCGCCCTGGGCCTCCTCGACAAAACCTTGAGCGTCGTTCCGGTCTACGTCGCGATGGGCCTTCCGATCGCGGTGTTTACCCTCTACGAATTCATCCGGGGAATCCCCGGCGAACTGGTCGAGGCGGCGCTGATCGACGGGGCCGGGCATTTCAAGATCTACAGGTCCATCATCGTGCGCTTGGTGACTCCGGCTATCGCGACGGTCGCCATATTCAACCTCGTGCCGATCTGGAACGATCTGTGGTTTCCGTTGATCTTCATCCGGAAGGACGATCAGCGGACGCTCATCCTCGGCGTGACCCGACTTTTCGGCGAATACCAGACGGATTGGTCGAAGATACTCGCGGTGCTGTCGCTGTCCTGTGTGCCGGTGATCCTGCTCTATCTCCTCATGGCAAAACAGTTCATCGCGGGCCTCACTGCCGGAGCGGTCAAGGGCTGAGCCAACCCGGTTGCGCTTTTGGGGGTGACAAGATCGCTCTTCGACATTACAGTACATATGAATGACTATTCATATGTCCGTCGAGGAAACGCGGCCCGCGTCGGGCGGAAAAGCGAAGAAATGGGCGCTCGGGCTCACGAAGGAAGAAGCGGCCCATAGACTGGCGACGCTGTTCAAAGTCTTCGCCGATCCGACGCGAATCGCTCTCCTCGAAGCCCTTCGTTCTTCGGAACTGCGGGTCGGAGACCTCTGTGCGGGTCTCGGCATGACCCAGTCGGCGGTGAGCCACCAGCTCGCGATCCTCCGCGAGGCGCGCATCGTCCGCACCAGACGCGAGGGCAAGGAAATCTGGTACGCGCTCGACGATGACCATGTCGAGCGTCTTCTCTCGTTGGGTCTCGAACATGTGAGCGAAGGGTCCGGCCCCGCGTGACCAAATATCGGATCGAAGGCATCGATTGCCCGGTCTGCGCGCAGGGATTGGAATCGGAGCTCAAGAAGCTCGAGGGAGTCCGCGAGATCGTGGTCGATTTCGCCACGTCGACTCTCCACGTGGACGCGCTCGACATCGCCGCCGTCGAGGCGGAGGCCAAAAGGCTGGAGCCCGGCATCGGACTTCTCAAGATCGGCGCCGACCGCGCGGGAACGAAGCCGCTCGCCAGAGCGGCCGACCTCGCGGCGATCGGGACGGCCGCTTGCTTGGGGGTCGCGGCCGCTCTCGCCGTCGCGTGGGTACCGGCGATTTCGCGGCTTCCCCCCATCCTTCGGGCAATTCCCTTCATCGCAGCCTGGCTTGTCGCGGGATACCCGGTCCTCAGGGGCGCCTTCGTCAACATCCTCAGGGGAAGGGTATTCGACGAACTTTTCCTCATGTCCATCGCCACCCTCGGCGCCATCGCCATCGGAGCGTGGGAGGAAGCCGTCGGGGTCATGGTTTTCTACAGGGTGGGCGAGCTTTTCCAGGACCTCGCGATCCGCCGGGCGCGCGCCTCCATCCGCGGACTCATCGACCGGAAGCCCGCCACCGCCAGGCGCCGCCACCATGAGGGATGGAAGATGGTGCCGGCGTCCGAAGTGGCCGTCGGCGATCTGCTCCTCGTCCTTCCGGGCGAGCTCGTCCCCGTCGACGGCAGGGTCGAATCGGGCAATGCGTCGATCGATACCAGGACCCTGAGCGGGGAATCGGCCCCTCGGGACGTCGGCCCCGGCGCGGAGGTGTATGGAGGATCTTTCGCCATCGACGGCTCTCTCGAAATCCAGGCGCGGTCCACGCTGGCAAACTCCAAGGTCGCCCGGATCGCGGACCTCGTCGAAGAGGCTTCGGCGCGAAAAGCCAAAGCCGAACGCTTCGTGACGCGCTTTGCCGCCTGGTACACTCCGATCGTGGTCGCGCTGGCGGCGCTGACCGCCCTCGTCCCCCCTCTCTTCGTGCCGGGATCGCGCCTGTCCGACTGGGTCTACCGGGCCCTCGTCATGCTCGTGATTTCCTGCCCCTGCGCGCTCGTCCTTTCGATACCGCTCGGCTATTTCGCGGGGCTCGGCGGCGCCGCGCGGCGCGGCATCCTCGTGCGCGGCGGCGAAATCGTCGACGCGCTGGCGCGCGCCGACGCGATCGTTTTCGACAAGACGGGGACTCTCACCATGGGAGCCTTCGAGGTGCTGGGAATCGAGGCCGCCGGGGGCCGCGGCGCCGACGAGGTCCTGGAAGTCGCCGCCCTCGTCGAGACCCGTTCGCGACATCCGATCGCGAAAGCGATCCTTCGCGAAGAGGAAAGGCGGGCGATTTCCGCCGGCATCCCCGACATCGGAATTATCCCCGGGACCGACTCGGTGAAGGACTTTCGAGAGTACCCGGGCAGGGGAATCGTGGCGCGGGTCGGCGGTCGCGTAACGCTCGTCGGCAACGAGGCTTTCCTCGCCGAGTCCGGCGTGCGGACCGCGGACCGCGGGGCTTTCGGAGCCGGCGGCTTCGCATCCGACGCGGACTCGATGGCCGCGACGGCGGTTCTCGTCGCCCAAGACGGTGTCGCCATCGGCAGGATACTCGTCGGCGATCGCGTCGGGGCGGAGACGCCGGACGCGATCGCGAAGCTTCGCGCCCTCGGTGTCGGCACCATGGCCATGCTCACCGGCGACGGGAAAGGGCCGGCGACCGCGGCCGCGCGCGAGCTCGGCATCGGAGAATGGCACGACTCGCTCGACCCCGAAGGGAAGCTGCGCGAACTCGAGGCGTTCATGGGGCGGAAGTCGCGCGACCGCGAAGCCGCCGGCGCGACGATCTTCGTCGGCGACGGCACGAACGACGCGCCCGTCCTCGCCAGGGCGGACGTGGGGATCGCGATGGGCGACGGCAGCGACGCCGCCATCGGCACGGCGGACGTCGTCCTCGCCGCCGGAGGTCTCGGCTCGATACCGGAGGCGATCCGCCTGGCGCGAAGGACACGCGGCATCGTCAGGCAGAATGTGGTCCTTGCCCTCGGCGTCAAGTCGGCCTTCCTCGCCCTCGGCGCGGCAGGCATCGCGGGCATGTGGCTGGCCGTCTTCGCCGACGTCGGCGTCGCCATCCTCGCCGTGCTCAACGCGGGCAGGGGCATTGCCGCGGGGCGAGTCGGACTCCCGTCCCGCGGAGGAAGCAGACACAATTGAGATCTTCCGCGCCCCCGCTCCGATGAGGTGACGGCCGCCGTTCCGGCGAGGGGCCCGGCTATTTGTCCTCCGAAGACAGGCGGGATTTCCCGACGCTGTCGCCTATCCCTTTCCAGGCGAGGACGACCGCGGTGGTAAGGATGCCTCCGACCACGGCCTCGACGAGACTGTTGGCCACGAAAACGGACCCGGCCACGGCGAGGGGGATGGCTTTGTAGGCGACCAAGGTGCCGAGGACGAGCAGGGCGTTGGTGAGGGAGCCGGCGACTCCGGCGACCGCCGCCGAGACCGCCCTGAACTTGCCGCGGAAGGCGGCGAAAACGGCCCAGGCCACGACACCGACGAGAATTCGCGGGATGACCGAGACGACGGGATTGGTGAAAAAGACATCGATGGGACCCCCGGGCGAGGTGGCGGCCTTCACGAGGCTCGAAACGCCGAAAATGGCGCCGACGAGCGCTCCGACCAAGGGACCCTCGAGCACGGCCCCGATTATCGCCGGCACATGCATCACCGTCAGCGACGCTCCCGCAAGCCACGGAATATAGCCGAACGGAGTGAGGGAAAGCACGATCGAGACGGCGGCGAGGGCTCCCGCGACGACGGCCTTCCTGACGGGCGACGAAATGGACATGTCGTACCTCCTGTTCCGGTATCCGCCTACCATGGTCGAATCCGGACATTGATTATGAGAACGTCGAGCGCGATCCAGGCCGCCGCCGCGAGGACGGCGAGGAGGCGGATGACGCGTTCTCCGGCTCGCAGGGCGAGGTGCGGCGCCTCGGCGCGCCCCTTGCCGGTATAACAACGGGCTTCCATGGCCTCGGCCAGGAGTTCGGCGCGCTCGAGGGCGCGGACCGTCACGGGGACGAACAGAGGGATCCATGCCCGCGCCTTCGCGATGGGGCCTCTTTTCGAAGAGCCGAAATCCGCCCCCCTGCAGGCCTGCGCCTTGACGATGGTTTCGAGTTCTTCGGCGATGATGGGCACGAAGCGGACCGCGGCGCCCACGGCGAGCGAAACGAGGTGGGTCGGAATCCCGATGCGCCCCAGCGGGAGGAGCCCCTCTTCCACGCCGCGGACGATTTCCTCCTCGCTGGTCGTCGCCGTGAAAAGACTCACGAGGACGATCATGGACGCTCCCCGTGTGACGATGAGGACCGACATCCACAATTCTCTTGCCGTTCCGACCACCGGACCGATGCTGAAGAGGATGGCGCTCCTGTCGCCGGGCCAGGAGAAGAGGAACTGAAATACGGCCACGATTCCGAAAAAGGGAAGTGCGGGCTTGAGGCCTCGGACGAGGAAAGCGATTCGGATCCTCGCTTTCCCGGAGACGGGGATGGCGAGGGCCAGGGGCAGGAGAGCGCCGAGCGGCGTCGGTGAGACGAGAGCCACGAGCGCAAAAGAGAAAAGGACAAGATACTTGGTCCCGGCCCGGAGGCGGTGGATGGCGGAATCGGTATCGATATATTGGCCGATGGAAATGTCGCGGATGAACTCGAGTTCCTTCACGACGCGACCCGTCCTTCCAACGCCTGTCCGCCTCGGCCCAGTGCACCGATGAGCGACGGCATGTCCAATGGACGGTCGGCGAGGGCCACGCCGAGACGACCGAGCGCTATCGCGATTTCGACCGCCCTCGGCCGTCCGATTTCCCAAGCGGGATCGAATGATTCGTAGAAGAGCTCGACCGGGGGACCGAAGGCGAGCATGCGGCCGTGCGAAACGACCGCCATCAAGTCGGCTTTCGCCGCCTCTTCCATTGAATGTGTCGCGATGACCAAAGTGGCGCCCCGCTTGCCGGCTCCGGAAATCAGCGCGCGAACCGCGGCGGCAGTCTCCGGATCGAGAGAGGCGGTCGGCTCGTCGAGAAGTATTGCCTCCGACTCCATCGCGAAGACGCCCGCGAGGGCGAGGCGGCGCTTTTCACCTCCCGAAAGGCTCCTCACCTGCCTGTCGCGAAAGAGCTTGAAAGGCAGACCGACGGCCTCCATCCAGGCTGAGACTCTTTTTACGAGGTCGCCCCCCTTGAGTCCGAGATTTCTGGGGCCGAAGGCCACATCGTCACCCGCGAAGGTTTCAAAAAGCGCGGTCTCCGGCCGCTGGACCGACAGGGGAGCGCGAATGCGCAGGGCGCCGAGATCGGCATCGCGGGCCGCGGTGTCGATGCCGAAAGACACAGCGCGACCGCGAGTGGGGCGGGCGAGAGCATCGAGAAGCTGGAGGAGGGTCGATTTTCCCGAGCCCGTCTTTCCGACCAGGGCGAGGCTCTTCCCTCTATCCAAGACCATGTCCAGATCCTCGAGGGCGACCACTTCCGCCTCGGTGCCGTGAAGATAGGAGTATGAGGCCGCTTCGAGTCCGAATACGAAGGGTGTCATGACTTCCCGCGCCTCCGCATGCGGTGGGGAGACCGCTGACGGGGCATTTCGCTTTCCGGTGCCGCCCGTCGACGCGATGCGGCCCGCGAGCTTCTCGATCCCTTCGTGCAGGTTCCCTTCCAGTCCGAGCGCCCGGGTCAATGTCAGGTTGGGCGGAAGGGCGAGACCCAAAGCGAGGGCGGGAGGGGGCGACTCGGGATCCTCCAATCCGAACAGCGCGGCGGGGCTGCCGTCGAAAACCGCCTTGCCACGGGCGAGTACCACTATCCGAGATGCCCTGCACGCTTCTTCCATGTCGTGGGTCACGTGAACGACGGCTATGCCTCGGCCGACGAGGCCGTCCATCAGGTCGAGAACGGCTGTGCGTGAAGGGGGATCCAACATCGACGTGGCCTCGTCGAATGCGATGCATCGCGGATTCATGGCGAGTGCCCCGGCAATGGCGAGGCGCTGCTGCTGTCCGGCGGACAGGGCATGCACGGGCCGACGTCTCTCTTCGAGCAGCCCGACGGCCCCAAGCGCCTCTCCCGCCCTCGCCACGGCTTCCTGTCTCGACACTCCCAGATTAAGGGGGCCGAAAGCCGCATCCTCTTCGACGACGCTCGCGGCCAACTGGTCTCGAGGCGACTGGAAGACCAGGGCGCAGGCGGCGCGAATTTCCCAGATCGAAGCGGGGTCATCCGTCTTGTGGCCGTCTACGGCGACTTCCCCGGAACTTGGAAGTATGAGACCGTCGAAAAGTCTGAGGAGGGTGGACTTGCCAGATCCATTGCGACCGACGATGGCGACGTACTCCCCTGCCCCGATGCGAAGGTCGAGTCCGTCGATGGCCGACCGGTCGGCCCCCGGCCACGTGTAGAAAAGGTGCCTTGTTTCGATCAGAATCACGGGAATCCGCCCGGCGGCCCCGCGCAACTCGGATGCAATCTCATGTCACCTCGCGTACCGGCCGCTTAAGGGCGGTCCAGTCGCAAGGCAAATATAATGCTTTCGCTATATCCCGTCGAGCCGTTTCGTTTCCTCGGCGTAGGCGACCGCGATCGCGGCGGCGAGCGACGCGTTGTTGAGCACCAATGCGATATTCGATTCGAGGCTTTCGCCGGAGGTGAGCTCCTTCATCTTGGCAAGAAGAAAGGGCGTGACATCGCGGCCTTTCACCCCGGCGGCCGCGGCCGCGCTGAGCGCAGCCTCGATGGCTCTTTCCATCTCCGTTCGTCCCATGGCCATCGACTCGGGCACCGGATTGGCCACGACCATGCCCGAGGAGAAGCCGAGACCCAGAGCCGCCCGCATCCTCAGAGCTATTTCGCGGGGGTTGTCGGCGCGTTCGACGAGAGGGACGCCGGAATGGGCGCTGTAAAAAGCGGGGAGCTCGTCGGTCCTGTAGCCGACGACGGGCACGCCCTTCGTCTCGAGGTATTCGAGCGTCTTGGGCAAGTCGAGAATCGCTTTGGCGCCGGCGCACACGACACAGACGGGCGTTCTGCCGAGTTCCTCGAGATCAGCCGAGACGTCCCAGCTCGACTCGACTCCCCGATGTACTCCTCCTATGCCGCCGGTGGCGAAGACCCGAATCCCCGCCATGGCCGCGACGATCATCGTCGCGGCGACCGTTGTGGCGCCGTCGGCTCCCGAGGCGACAAGGCGAGGCAAGTCGCGGCGACTCGCCTTTTCGACCGAAGCGTCCGGTCGACCGATATGCTCTATGCCCGCCCGATCGAGGCCCGCGACGAGTCTGCCGGCGACGATGGCGATCGTCGCCGGAACGGCTCCTCCCTTCCTGATCGTCTCCTCGACCCTGAGAGCCGTCTCGACATTCCTCGGCCAGGGCATGCCGTGCGAGATGATGGTGGATTCGAGGGCGACCACCGGCACGCCTGCAGCCAGGGCTTCCTTCACTTCGATACCGATGTCGAGGGGGGATGTCACGAAGAGCTCCTTGGGATGGCCGACACCTTAACAGATTTCGGCGGTTTCTTCGTTCCCCCCGCGCCTTGAACTTGCGGGGCTTGTGGGGTAGAGTTGAAAAACCGAGCGGGGAGCGAATGGACCAGATATTCGAGCGTTTTGAGCGCCTGTTCAAGTCCTGGACGACCCAGGACGTCGGCTCCCATTCCGATCGGACCGGCAAGAAGAGCGGAGACCCCGATGTCGATGCCGCGATGGACGAACTCGACGATTTTCTCTCGGCGGCGCGGGGGAACGACCAGGCCTCCGAGCGTGAGCGGGCGCGAAAACGGGCCGAAGAGGAAGCTCGGAACAGGACTTCGGCTCGACACCCCTCGACCGCCCGTGACCCGCGGCTCGCCGCCGCCTATGAATATCTCGGTTTGCCCTTTGGAACGCCCCTCGAAGAAGTCAAGGCGAAATACAAGAAGCTCCTGCTCAAGCACCATCCCGACAGGCATGCGGGACATCCCGAAAACGTACGCAAGGCAACTGAAACCTCGGCTCGAATAAACGAAGCGTGGCGCATCATCGAATCGTGGGCGACGACCGGACATGTGCCGGACTGAGGCCGAAGTCGCCGCGAAGCGGTCCGCCGCTTTTTCACGCCTTCGCTAAAGGGCCGAGAAACGGCGTCCGACAATCGACAGTGACATCGAAGGAGAGGGGAAGTCCGGAATGAACAGCAATCCGCTCGCAGCCTATCGTGAAGTCCGCGTCAAGACGGCAAGTCCCGCACAGATCGTGGTGATGCTTTACGAAGAGGCGGTCAAGCAGTGCGATCGCGCCCTCGACCTCATGTCGGGCATGGAGGGACGGAATCCCCGGAACATCGAGAAGATCAACGCCGCCCTCGGCAAGGCCCAGGATGTCGTGACCGAACTCATGGCGGGCCTCGATTTCGACGCCGGCGGAGATATCGCGCAGGATCTCTTCGCGCTGTACGTGTGGTTCAACCGCGAACTCATGGAAGCCAATGTCGAAAAGAACGAAAAGCGGGTCCGCGCGGTCCGCGATCAGCTCGACACCCTCCGCGGCGCCTGGGCCGAAGCTGCCACCAAGGCCCAGAACGGGGGCCAAGGCCAGGTCGGCGTCAATATCGCGGGTTGAGCGCAGGGGGCTGAGATGGCTGCTATGTACGAAGGCGAAGTCCGGAAAAGGGTTGCCATGTTGCGGCGCCTCCGCGAGCTCTTCCTCGAACAGCGGGGAAAATTCGAGAACTATCTGCGAGTGCTCGACCACGAGAAGGGAGACATCGAGTCAGGCGACGTCGACAGGCTCGTCGCCCATGTCGAGATCGAAGAGGCGATCGTCTCCGAGATCTTCACCTTCCAGAAGGCCATAGATCCGCTCGAGGACATGATGCGTACGACCCTGGCGCCGGGCAACTCGGGATGGGGCGAGGTCGGAAGTCTCAAGGACAGCCTCCAGGACTTGAAAACGGAGGTCCTGAAGCGGAACGAGGAAAACCGCACCCTCCTCCGCGCCCGGATGGATGTCATACGCTCGCAGATTTTGGCGTTGCGCAAACCGCTCGGAGCGCGCCGTTCGGTGTACGCCGAACGAGACGCAGGCAGCCTTATCGACCTCGGGGCCTGAAGGGTCGATTTCGACCTCGGGGCCTGAAGGGTCGATTTCGACATCGGGGCCTGAAGGGTCGATTTCGACATCGGGGCCTGAAGGGTCGATTTCGACATCGGGCGACCGTGGGCGCCCCGGCCGGTCTTCACTCCCCCTCCCCGCTTCGTCTATGCTCAGCCTATGAAGCCTCCTCTGTATCTGCTCGACTCCTACGCATTCATCTATCGCTCATATTTCGCCTTCATGAATCGGCCCCTCCGGTCGCCGGCGGGGCGCAATGTTTCGGCGGCTTTCGGCTTCTTCAAATTCGTGTTTCAGCTCTTCGACGAACGGAATCCCGGCGCCTTCGCGGCGGTTTTCGACCCGAAAGGCAAGACGTTCCGACATGAAATGTACGCGGAGTACAAGGCCACCCGTCAAAAGACTCCGGAGGAACTCCACGAGCAGGTGCCGCTGGTCGAGGAAATTCTCCGGGCCCTCGGTGTCCCGGTCCTTCGCGCGGAAGGTTACGAAGCGGACGACGTGATCGCGACGCTCGCCGAAAGGGCCAGGACCGAGGGCAGGGACTGCTGGATCGTGTCGGGCGACAAGGATCTTCTCCAACTCGTCGGCGGCGGCGTCAAGGCGTTGCGACCCGGCTCGGGTTTCGTGTTCCAATCCTACGGTGTCGACGAGGTGAAGTCCGAATGGGGGGTGGGCCCGGAGGGTATCCTCGATTACCTCACACTCACCGGCGACGCTTCCGACAACGTTCCCGGCGTGAAGGGAGTCGGGGACAAGACGGCGGTGAAACTGCTGTCCGAGTTCGGCACGGTCGAAGCGATCTATGCGCGACTCGGCGAAGTGAAACCGGATTCGCTGCGCAAGAAACTGGAAGACGGAAAGATTTCGGCGGAGCTTTCGAAGCGCCTCATCACTCTGGAAAAGAACGTGGCCCTGCCATTCGCCGGTCTCGACGAACTCGAGCTCCAAGGTCTCGACCGGAGCGCGGCGAACGCGATCTTCCT
>Ga0187814_10000649_pt1 | contig 12122 bp, 12 predicted proteins | sample NC_S_4_FD_132450 | JGI IMG/M metagenome (GOLD analysis project Ga0187814, IMG submission 132450) | Wetland sediment microbial communities from Neuse River Estuary, North Carolina, USA - ASW-S_4 | ecosystem: Environmental > Aquatic > Freshwater > Wetlands > Sediment | place: USA: North Carolina... | reverse complement strand
CGGCCGCCTGCACCGTCCAGGTGCCGGCCGGCACCTGGACAAAGCCGGTCGCGGTCCCGAACTGCAGCCCTGACGCCAGCATCTGGGTGCCCGCGGTGACGGTGACCGAGCCCTGCTGCAAGGACGCCTGGATGACCTGAACCAGCGCCGACCCTGGCGGGGTCGTCAGCGGGTCAGAAAACACCTCCAGCCGCAGGCCCGCCGCCGGCCCCATGCCAGCCACCGTGTAGGCGTCCCCGGCAACCACGTTGACGGTCGTGGACAGCACCGGCTTGGTGCTGGCCGCAGCGCCGGCCGGCCGCATCGCGACGGTGTACTCCCCCGCGGCGAGCGGCTCGTACGGCGAGACGGTCCCGTAGCTGACATGGTGAAGCACAAGCTCTGCGTTCGCGTTGCCGAACGAATAGAGGTAGACGTCGACCGCTGGCGTGTTCGGCGACAAGTGCGCCAGCCTGACCCAGCCGTCACCGGTCTGCGCCGACGCGGCCGGAACCGCCAGCGTCAGCAGCCCGACCCCGATCATCAGGGCGCCGGCTAGCCCGGCTGTTGCCGTCCGGGCCAGCCGTCTCGCACTCGATACTGCGTACATCAGCCCTCCCCTGCTGCGGGCGCCTCGCTGCATGGCGCGGCGCGTCGGTTCTTCTGTCATGTCAATTCGCCTGCCCGGTCAGCAGCCCTGGCGGGCTGGGCGCAGCGAACTCGATCTGCAGCGCGGCGGCGCTGCCGGTGCCGAGGATCGCCGTACTGGCGCGCAGCGGCGCCCGCTGCGCGCGCAGGAACGCGAGCACCTGGCCCAGGTAGCTGGTTGCGCGGTGGCCGCTCAGCTGCACCGCGGCGATCGTCACCGAGCGCAGCGGCGTACCTGGCGCGGCGCCAGGCCCGGCGTCGCCAAACCGCAGTACGTAGATCGGCACGCTGTGCGCCAGCGTGGCGAGCGTTATCAGCAGCCGCGAGTCAACCTGGCCGGCGGCTAGCTGCTGCTGGCTCGTCGGCAGCAGATGGATGTTCTGATTGTGCGCGAGCAACTGGCCTGCGCTCGGCGCGCCGCCAGGTCCGCGTGATCGGCCGATAGGTACGCTGCGGACCCGTCCGCCGCGGTGACCCGGACCTGCACGGCGGCCGGGCCGGTACCGAATCTGGCGATGACGACCGGCGCGTAGACGGTGGCCAGCCGCGGTCCGAGATCGGCTCGCACGGCGGTCGTCGCGACCACGATCCCGGAACCGAGCGGATCACCGGTCACATTGCCAAGCGAGTCAAGGTCACCGGGCGGGAAGCCGCGCTGTTGCAGCGCGGCGCACATCAGCGGATCGCAGGCAACGATGACGGCCCGGCTGACCTGAGCTGCGATCCAGGCCGCCGCGGCCGCGCGGCTGACCGCCGCGGCGGACACCGCGCGGGTGCTCACCGGATTCCGGGGCCGCGGCGACGCCGCGGGCCGCTGGCTTACGCCCGCCCGCTGGCCGACCATGACCATGACGGTCCCGGCAGTAAGGACGACCACGACCAGCCCGCCGGCCAGCGCCCGCCGCCGGGCTAACCGCGCGGCGCCCGCATGGTCGGGCACCCTGAGCACGCTGCGCCGGAACCACAGCCGGAACGTCGTCGCGATCACCGTTGGCCACGGCGGCGCCGGCGGTACCTCGCGTACGGGCACAGCCTTCACCCCCCGGTCCGCACGAATTCTGACCGTACGGCCCATGACCTGCTCAGTTCACCATAAGAAAGCCGGTTCCTACAGAGAAACAACTGATTATCGGTGCAAGTCGCTGATATCTGGCGTGCAGATTCGTAACGAAAGAAACTAATTATCGGCGCGGTGTAAGCCCCTGATATCGGGCTTGCGTCAGCCGGCACCCAGCAGCAGGCCGGGACACAGGACATGTGACCGGGGTCTCAGTGATAATTCCAGAAGGGCGTTCTAGTATCAGGCAGCGTTCTAGTGATCATGAAGGGGTTCGGGTGAGGAACATGGGCAGCCTGGACGGGCGCGTCGCGATCGTCACCGGCGCAGGGCGCGGCATCGGCAGGTCTACGGCGTTGCTGCTGGCGAGTGAGGGCGCGAGCGTCGTGGTGAACGACCTCGGCGGTGCGATGGACGGCACGGGCGCTGACACGAGCCCGGCACAGCAGGTCGTCACCGAGATCACCAGCGCGGGCGGCAAGGCGATCGCCAACGGCGCCGACATCTCCGATCACGCGGCGGCCGAGGAACTGGTCAAGACCGCGATCGCCGAATTCGGCAGGCTGGACGTACTGGTGAACGTGGCCGGCATCCTGCGCGACCGGATGATCTTCAACATGTCCGAGCAGGAGTGGGACGACGTCATCCGGGTGCACCTGAAGGGCACGTTCAACACGTCGAAGTTCGCCGCGGCGCACTGGCGGTCGCTACGGGAGGAGACCGCGCAGAACCGCATCATCAACTTCACCTCGGTGTCAGGCCTGCACGGCGCGCCGGGCCAGCCGAACTACGCGGCGGCGAAGATGGGCATCGTGGGGCTGACCTGGTCGTGCGCCAACGCCCTCGCGAAATACGGCGTGACCGTGAACGCGATCTCTCCCGCCGCCGCCACCCGGATGACCGACTCGATCCCCAGCGACCGGCGGCGCGGCGACCGGCCAGCAGACGACGACCCGCAGCGGTCTCCGGACAACGTCGCCAGGGTGGTCGCCTACCTTGCCAGCGAGCGGTCCGGCTGGCTGACCGGACGGATCGTCCACTCGGCCGGCTACGAGGTGTCGCTGTACAGCAACATGACGCCGGTCGTCCGGCTGATCGCGGAAGAGCCCTGGGACCTTGCTGACCTCGCGACCGAGGTAGAGCGGTCGTTCCGCGGGACGACCTTCCCCGGCCGGGTCGTATGAGCGGGAAGCCGGTCCCCGAGCCGACGCCGGATACGCAGCCATTCTGGGATGGCTGCGCTCGCGGCGAGCTGATGCTGCAGCGCTGCCGGGCGTGCGGCAAGCCGTACTTCTACCCGCGGCCGATCTGCCCTGCGTGCGGCTCCACCGACGTCGAGTGGTTCACCGCCAGCGGCCACGCGACGCTGTACTCCTACGTGATCAACCACCGCCCGGCCCGCGGCTTCGAGGCCGACGGCCCGTACGCGATCGCGGTCGTCGAGCTCGCCGAGGGACCGCGGATGATGACCAACATCGTCGGCATCCCGAACACGCCCGAGGACCTGGTCCTGGACATGGAACTCCAGGTCACGTTCGAGCCGCGCGGCGACATGAGCCTCCCGGTGTTCGCACCCGCGGGAAAGAAGGGAAACCCATGACCGGGGAACGCGGGGTGATTATCGCCGGTGCCGCTGAAACGGACGCGGTCGGCAAGCTACCCGGCAAGTCCACCCTTCAGCTGCATATCGAGGCCGCGGTGAATGCGGTCGCCGATGCCGGGCTCATGATGCGCGACATCGACGGCATCGCCACGGTCAGCGCGCCTGGCCCGGTGCAGGTGGCTCACGCACTCGGCATCACCCCGACGTACCTGGACGGGACCGGCGTCGGGGGCGCGTCTTTCCTGCTGCACGTCCGCCACGCCGCCGCGGCCATCCGGGCGGGCTACGCCCGGACCGTACTCATCACGCACGGCGAGTCGGGCCGGTCCCGAGTCGGCGCTTCCCCGTTCCCTCGTGGCGGATCGTCGATCCCCGCCCAGTTCGAGGCCCCCTACGGAACCGCGGGACCGACCACGGCGTTCACGATCCCGGTGCTCCGCTACATGAAGGAGTACGGGCTGACCCATGAGCAGCTTGCCTACGTGGCCGTCGCGCAGCGGAAGTGGGCGGCGCGCAACCCGCGCGCGATGTTCCGTGACTTGATCACCGTCGACGACGTGCTCGCGTCCCGGGTGGTCGCCTGGCCGTTCCACCTGCTGGAGTGCTGCCTGGTCACCGACGGCGGCGGCGCCCTGGTGGTGACGTCGGCGGACCGGGCGGCCGACTTCCCCAAGCCGGCCGTGCGCGTGCTCGGTACCGGCGAGGCGTCCGAGGCGCCGATGATCTCCCAGCTGGCCGACTTCACCGAGTCGCAGGCGTTCCGGCACGCCGGGCAGGCCGCATTCGCCGAGGCCGGCATCACCACGGCGGACGTTCGCCACCTGATGATCTATGACGCGTTCGCCCACGTGCCGATCTACGGGCTCGAAGCGCTCGGCTTCACGGCCAAGGGCGAAGCCGGTCCGTTCATCGCCGCTGGCCACACCGAGCCGGGAGGCGTGCTGCCGCTCAACACCAATGGTGGCGGGCTTTCCTACACCCATACCGGCATGTACGGAATGTTCGCCATCCAGGAGGGGGTGCGGCAGGTCCGCGGCGAGGCAGCGGCTCAGGTCCCCGGCGCAGACATCAGCGTGATCCTAGGCAACGGCGGGATGTTCGCAACCGCAGGCGTGCTGGTACTCGGCCGCCACGCACGCTGAACCGAGGTCCCGTTTCAGCCGTCTAGGAGGACAGGCGATTCTCGTCGGGTAGGCCCGACGGCGCCGCCACGACCGCAGTCGCACCGGGCAGGGGACCGCATGAGCATCCTCGCGCTGATCACCTGGATCTTAGCCGCGGGCGGCGGGCTGTACCTGCTGTCCATCTGGCTGATCGAGTACGACAGTGAGTACCAGGCGACCGCCGCCACCAGGCTGCCGCCGCTGGTACTCGCCAGCCACGTGCTGCTAGCGGTCGGCGGGCTTGTCGTCTGGGTCGGCTACATCCTCTTCGATTCCGACAGCCTGGCCTGGACGGCAGTCATCGCGGTACTACTTGCCGCGTCACTCGGCACCACCATGGCGATCCGGTGGGTCGGCGTGTACCGGGCCAGCCGCCGGCAAGCGCCGCCAGGCTTCGCCACGCCCTGGCAGCTGCGGCGGACCAGGCGGCAGGCACAGGTTGGCTTGCCGGCCGCCGGGACGAGCATGCCAGTACAGGCCGGCTCCGTCGCCACGCTGGGCCGTCCGGTCGACATCGGGCCGCCCGAGCGCAACTTCCCGCTGCCGGTCGTCATCGCCCACGGCGCGTTCGCCGTCCTGACTATCGTGCTCGTGGCGCTGACCGCGCTGGGCGTCGGCGGCAGCTAATAGGACGCGCGGCGACGGGCTATCCGAGATCACAGCGCAGCAGATCGTCGAGTGTCTCTCTGCGCACGATGAGCTCCGCGGCACCGTCCGCGACCCACACGATGGCCGGCCGGGTGAGCATGTTGTAGTTCGACGCCATGCCATAGCCGTAAGCGCCGGTCACGGGGGTGCACACCACGTCACCGATTGCCACCGATGACGGCAGCGATCCGTGCTCGACCAGGGTGTCGCCGGACTCGCAATGCCGCCCCACCACCGTGACCGCTTTATCCCGCACCGCCAGCGGAGCGCGGGGCATGAACACCTCATATCCGCTGCCGTACAGAAGCGGCCGCGGATTGTCGCTCATCCCCCCGTCGACGGCCAGATATGTCCGGGCGCCTTTCTTGGCAATGCTTCCCACCGTGTAAAGAGTCACCGCTGCCGAAGCAACCATCGACCTTCCAGGCTCCGCGAGAACGCGCGCCCTGACTCCCGAGGTCTTACAACGCTCAAGTATCGCCTGAGCCCAGTCACTGAAGCTCGGCGCGTCGTCTCCGCGCAGATACCTGACGCCAAGCCCGCCACCAACCACGAACACATCAGGATCTACGGCTGTGACAAAGTCCAGCACCGAGTCGAGAGCGGAGAGGAAGTTGTCAATAGCGAAAACCAGGCTGCCAACGTGGATGTGCAGTCCCATGAACCGCAGCGCGGTACTCCCGCGCACGAGCTCCACCGCCGCCGAAGCATCGCCTGTCCACAGCGGGAAACCGAACTTTGAGTTTCTGTTGCCGGTGGCGGTGAATCGATGCGTATGCACCTCGACGCCGGGGTTGACCCGCACCAGCACGGGAGCTGTCTGCTCGAGGCGGGTCGCCACAGCGACAACCTTGTCGACATCATCGAAGCTATCCAGGACGATCCACTGGACCCCTTCCGAAACGGCCTGTTCCACCTCTTGAAAGGTCTTGTTGTTGCCGTGAACGACTAGCTTGTCCGCGGGTACGCCAGCAGCCCGGGCCACCTGATATTCGCCAGCGGTCGACACGTCGAGTGACATGCCGGAGCCATAAGCGAGCCTGGCCACCGCTTTGCAGATGAATGCCTTAGTTGCGTAGGCGACGCCGGCGCCGAAGGTTTCCACTGCCTCCGCAAAGTTCGCTGCTAGCTGCGCCCGGTCATAGACAAAGAGCGGAGTTCCGAATTCGCGAGCGGCCTCGACTAGGTCCACACCGCCTATCGACGTGCCGCCGCTCCAGGCTTGCGCCGTGCTGGGCAGCAGCGACAGGTCCAGCGGGGACTGGTCTATCACGAGCCAACCTCTCCGTCACGAGCCGCAAACATCTGGGCCGAACCGGTCCGTGCTGAGACTCTATCCGCGGCGAATTCGCAGGCACGGCACGGCGGGCCTGCTCGTTGCCAACCAGATTCGGCACTTACCCGGCCGGCCGGTGATCCGCCATATCGCCGGCCTGCAGGCGCTGCCGGACGGCCTCATAGGTGATGATCGCCGCCGTCGTCGCCACGTTGAGCGAGTCGGCGCGGCCGAACATCGGGATCCGGATCCGGACCTCGGCCCGCTCCAGCCAGTCTGCCGACAGCCCGGCCTGTTCCGCGCCGACCGCGATGAGCGTCGGCCTGGTCAGGTCCGCATCGGTCACCAGCTGCTTAGCGGCCGGCGTCGCGGCCACGACCTGCAGGCCGTGCCCGTCGGCCCAGTCCAGCACCTCGGCACTGGTCGCCGACGCCACCGGCACCGAGAAGACGGTGCCCTTGCTCGCGCGGACGACGTTGGGGTTACCCCAGTCGGTGACCGGATCGGCCGCGATCACCGCCGCGACGCCGGCGGCGTCCGCCGTGCGCAGGATCGCGCCCAGGTTCCCGGGCTTCTCCAGGCCAGCGCAGGCCAGGACGAGGGGCCGCGATCCCGGATCGAGATGCGCCAGGCTGGTCTCAACCGACGGCACTACGGCCAGCCAGCCGTCTGGCCCCTCGCGGTAGCTGATCTTCTCGAACACTGGCCGGCTGACCGCGACGACCTCGGCCCCGAGCCCGGCAACGCGCTCGGTCAGCGCAACACCAGGCACGCCGATCAGTGCCGGGCAGTAGTACAGGGTCCGGGGTCGTGTGCCGGCGGCCAGCGCGAGCTCTATCTCGGCGCGCCCTTCGACCAAGGTCACGTCCGACTGTTCGCGGGCGCGGCGCCGGCGCAGCGCGACGAGCTGCTTGATCCGCGGGTTGGCCGGGCTGGTGATCTCCAGCTCGCCCGGTCGGCGGTCAGCGGCCACGCCGGTCATGCTAGCCGTCACGTCGCCGTCTGCGCGCCCGCGGCTGCGGCTGCGGCTGCGGCCGACGCGCACGGCCGCTCTAGCGACCGCTAGAGCGATACCGCGACCGTTAGCGTGGAGCAAAAGCCCTAAGCCGGGCGTGATTTTGACGCTACCGGTCGCGGTCGCTGGCATCGCGAGGCCGGCTGCCCATCTGGGCGGCCCAACTGCCGGCGCGCGCCGCCCAGTGTCTGACGGCTTGGTCAGGCGTCGTAGTCGACGGTCAGTTCCGCGCTGACCGGCAGCGACTGGCACGTGAGCACGAAGCCCGCGTCGAGCTCTGCCTGCTCCAGGGCGAAGTTGCGGCGCATCCGGACCTCGCCTGCCACCAGCCGCGCCCGGCAGGTCCCGCACACGCCGCCCTTGCACGCGAACGGCAGATCCGGCCTGGCTCGCTGCGCCCCGTCGAGCACCGGCGTTCCCGGCGGGATCGTAGTGGTCGTTCGCCGCCCGTCCAGGATGATCGTGGCCTCGCAGCCCTCGGTGAGCGGCGGTTCCGCGTGCTGCTCTGGCTCGGGCGGCGTGTCCTCGACGTAGAACAGTTCCCGGTGCACCCGCTCGGCGGGCACCCCCAGCTCGGCCAGCACGGCGACCGCGTCGGTGATCATGCCGTAGGGTCCGCACAGCCACCAGTGGTCGACGGCCGCGACCTCGCAGAGCGCGGGCAGCAGCCGCCGCAGCCGCGCCGCGTCCAGCCGCCCGCTGAACAGCTCCACCTCCTGCGCCTCACGCGACAGCACGTGCGCGAGCTGGAGCCGGACCGGATGGGCGTCCTTGAGGTCAGCGACCTCATCGGCAAACATCACCGTGTCGGCGCGCCGGTTGGCGTACAGCAGGGTCGCCTCGGACCGGTCATCCGCCAGCGCCGAGGCGGCGATCGAGAGCACCGGCGTGATCCCGGATCCGGCCGCGATCAGCACGTGCCGGCCGGGCACGCTCAGGTCCGGCGTGAACGAGCCAGACGGCGGCTGCACCTCGATCCGGTCACCGGGCTGCACCTCGTTGACCAGCCAGCCGGACAGCTTCCCGCCGGACACCTCGCGAACGCCAATCCGCGGCGGCTCGCCAGCCTGCGCGCAGATCGAGTACGACCGTCGTTCGTCCCGCCCGCCGACGACCCGGCGCACCGTAAGCGACTGCCCCGGCGCGAACGCGTAGTCGGCTGCCAGCTCGGCCGGCACCTCGAAAGTCACCGCGACCGCGTCGGCGCAGAGCCGGTCCACCCGCGCAACGCTCAGCTCGTGAAACTGGCGCCGCGCCGCCCTGGCCGCGTCCTCCGCGGTGGCGGTCACGCTAGACCTCCTTGACGTGCTCGAACGGCTCGCCGCAGGCCCGGCAGCGATGCAGGTCCTTGCACGCGGTGCCGCTGAACGCAGCCGTCTGCAGCGTGTCGACCGAGCCGCACCGCGGGCAGGCCACCTGCGGGCCGGGCGCGAACAGCGTCAGCGGCACCGGACCGTCGCGGCGCGCGGCGCGGGAACGAGGCGGCGCGATGCCCGCGGCGGCCAGCTTGCGCCGTCCGTCTGGGCTGATCAGATCGGTCGACCAGGGCGGGCTGAGCACGGTAAGCACCTGCGCGTCGGCGAACCCGGCTGCGGCGAGCCGGGCCGCCACCTCCCTGCGCATCTCGACCAGGGCCGGGCAGCCGGAATAGGTCGGCGTCAGCGAAACGGTCACGTGCCCGTCCCCCAGGCTGATCTCGCGGAGGATGCCGAGATCCGCGAGCGTCAGCATGGGCAGTTCGGGATCGGGCACGCCGCCCGCGATCTGCCACGCCCTCGTCAGTAGCTCCGTCGCAGCCGCCTCGGTTACCATGTCGCCCCCGGCATCGCCCGCGCCACGCTCTGCAGCTCCGCGAGCAGGTAGCCCATTTCTTCTGTGTGCACGCCGTCCCGCCCTGCCTGCCCGGACACTCGCGCCAGTGCGGCGACGTCCGGCCAGTCGAGCTCGGCCTCGCCCAGCACCACCGAGGCAACGGCGTCGAACTCGTTCCGTAGCTCCGCGGGATCGACCCCGACGCCAGCGGCCGCCAGCCGCCGCTCGACCGCCGTGGGCTCAAACAGCTCCGGTACCAGCGGTGCAACCGCGGCCAGGCCCCGGGCCATCCGCTCCCGCGAGTAGCCCGTCCCGTCGCCGAGCCTGATCAGCCACTGCGCGGCGTAGTCGCGGTGATAGGTCAGTTCCTTTGCGCCCTGGGCCGCGACAGCCGCGAGCACCGGGTCGGCCGAGCCGCGCAACCGGTCCAGCAGTGCCAGCCGCCAGGCGCTGAATACGATCAGCCGCCCGATGAGCCCGGCGAAATCGCCGTCGGTGACCTCGGCCAGCCGGACGTTGCGGAACTCCCGCTCACCGCGGCCGAACGCCAGGTCGTCCTCGGTGCGCTCCGTGCCGTCGGCAGTGCCCGCCCGGGACAGCAGCAGCCGGGCCTGGCCGAGCAAGTCAAGCGCGATGTTGGCGAGCGCCGTCTCTTCTTCCAACTCGGGCGCCCGGGCCAGCCACTGCTGCAGCCGGTGCGACATGACCAGCGCGTCGTCGCCGAGCATCAGGCAGTACGCGCCGAGGTCAGCGCCGTCCACGCCGGCCGGCACGGTGGTGTCCACCCCGGCCAGCGGATCGGTAAAGCCGGTGCCGAACGCCCACCGGTGCCCGGTGTCGGTCTCCTCGCTGATCGACTCGTATGCCGTGTCGAAGCCCATGGTGTCTTCCGTGCTGGCCGTGCTCATATGTGCGGGATCGAGTCGGGGATCTCGTAGAACGTGGGGTGCCGGTACACCTTGTCGCCGCTCGGCGCGAAGAACGGGTCCTTCTCGTCCGGGCTGGACGCGGTGATGTCCGCCGCTTTGACCACCCAGATGCTGACGCCCTCGTTGCGGCGGGTGTACAGGTCGCGCGCGTGGTGCAGCGCCATCTGCGCGTCCGCGGCGTGCAGCGAGCCGACGTGCACGTGGTTCAGCCCGCGCTTGCTGCGCAGGAACACCTCGAACAACGGCCAGCTTGACCGCGGCGGCGCGGCGGCGCCAGCCACGTCCCCGTCCTGATGGTTGCTGGTTGTCATGCCGCCTCGCTGCTCCGCGCCGCGCGCTTGGCCGCGTGCGCCGCGGCCGCCTCCCGGACCCACGCGCCGCCTTCGTGCGCGGCCTGCCGGTGGGCGATCCGCTGCGCGTTGCACGGCCCGTTACCGGAGATGACGCGCTTGAACTCGGCCCAGTCGACCGCACCGAAGTCGTAGTGACCGCGCGCGTCGTTCCAGCGCAGCTGGGGGTCGGGCAGCGTGACACCGAGCGCCTCGGCCTGCGGCACTGTCATGTCAACGAAGCGCTGCCGCAGGTCGTCGTTGGTGTGCCGCTTGATCCGCCAGCGCATCGACTGCTCGGTGTTGGGTGACTGCGCGTCCGGCGGGCCGAACATCATGAGCGACGGCCACCACCAGCGGTTCGTGGCGTCCTGCACCATCTCCCGCTGCGCGCTGGTGCCGGCCATCATCGTCAGCAGCAGTTCGTAGCCCTGCCGCTGGTGGAAGGACTCCTCCTTGCAAATGCGGATCATCGCCCGGGCGTACGGCCCGTAAGACGACCGGCACAGCGGCACCTGATTGCAGATCGCCGCGCCGTCGACGAGCCAGCCGATGACCCCGACGTCGGCGAAGGTCAGCGTCGGGTAGTTGAAGATGGAGGAGTACTTCTGCGCGCCGGTGATGAGCCGGGTGGTGAGGTCCTCCCGGTCGGCGCCGAGCGTCTCGGCCGCCGAGTACAGGTACAGCCCGTGCCCGGCCTCGTCCTGCACCTTGGCCAGCAGGATCGCCTTGCGGCGCAGCGACGGCGCCCTCGTCACCCAGTTGCCCTCTGGCTGCATGCCGATGATCTCCGAGTGCGCGTGCTGGGCGATCTGCCGGATCATCGTCTTGCGGTAGGCATCCGGCATCCAGTCCCGCGGCTCGATCCGGCGGTCGCGGGCGATGGTCTCCTCGAAGTGGCGCTCCAGCTCGCCCTGCGGCGGAGCGGCCGCGTCGGCGCCGCTCGGGTCGGCCTCGATGCTCGGTCCCGCCATAGCACTCCTTAATAACCGATCATTCGGTCAGTAATTATAGCCGAGCCCGCTGTCCGTGCCAGGGGCCAAGGCCTTGCGGCCTGCGCCCGAGCGTCATAGGGCACCAAGGTGTCCGCCACGCCCTTCTTGCGACGTGGCGGACACTCTCGCGTGCATCCCGCCAGCCTGCTACGGCCAGTTCTTGGCGACCATGGTGAGCACGTCGTACTTGGCCACCGATGCGCCGTGCTGGTTGGTCACGTCCGTGTCCCAGCGCACTTCGCCGTGTCCGGCGTCTTCCCGCGGGATGATCTGCTTGCAGGTGAGCGTCACGGTAAGCTCGTCGCCCGGGTAGACCGGGGTGAGGAAGCGCAGGTTCTCGATCCCGTAGTTGGCGAGCACCGGCCCCGGGTCGGGCTGGACGAACAGCCCGGCCGCGAAGGACAGCACCAGGTAGCCGTGCGCGACCCGGCCGTCGAAGAACGGATTGGCCTTCGCCGCCTCCTCGTCCATGTGGGCGTAGAAGGTGTCCCCGGTGAACTCGGCGAAGTGCTCGATGTCAGCCAGCGTCACCTGCCGCGGACCCGCGATGACCGTGTCGCCTGGCCGCAGGCCGGCCAGCGACTTGCGGAACGGGTGCTCACCGGCGGAGTCGCGGGCGGCGCCAGGCACCCAGTTGCCGGTGACAGCAGCCAGCACCCGGGGGCTGG
>Ga0187814_10000648_pt1 | contig 12138 bp, 14 predicted proteins | sample NC_S_4_FD_132450 | JGI IMG/M metagenome (GOLD analysis project Ga0187814, IMG submission 132450) | Wetland sediment microbial communities from Neuse River Estuary, North Carolina, USA - ASW-S_4 | ecosystem: Environmental > Aquatic > Freshwater > Wetlands > Sediment | place: USA: North Carolina... | reverse complement strand
CTGGCCAAGGTTGACGTCGACTCCAATCCGCAGCTAAGCGCTGCACTGCAGGTGCAGAGCATCCCGATGGTCGTGGCGGTCGTGGCCGGCCAAGTCGCCGATGGCTTCCTCGGCGCAATGCCGGAGGCTCAAGTCAGGGAATGGCTCGGCCAGGTCATGCAGGTCGCCGAGCGACTGGGCCTGCGGCCGGGCAGCGGAAGCGGCCCGACCCAGGGTGCCGAGGCCAACGGCGAGGCCACTGCTGCTGCCGGGCAGGCTGCGCGGATGCCCGGTTACGGCGACGGAATCGCCGACTCGGTCACCGGTGCGGTCTTCGCCGAGGCGCAGGATGCGATGGAGCGCGGGGACATGGACGCCGCCGCGGCCGCTTTCGAGAAGGTACTCGCCGCCTACCCGGGAGACCCGGTCGCCACGATGGGCCTCGGGCAGGTCAGCCTGATCAGGCGGGTCGAGTCCTACGACCAGGCCACCGCGCGCCGGGACGCCGCCGAGCGGCCAGACAACGCCCGAGCTCAGGCCAGAGTCGCCGACATAGACCTGGCAATGGGCCGGATCGAGGCCAGCTTCGACCGGCTGCTGGACACAATCCGCCGGACGTCGGGCGAGGAACGGGACAAGGCTCGGCAGCACCTGATTGGATTGTTCGCGATCTTCCCGCCCAAGGACCCGAGAGTGGCGAAGGCCAGGGCGACGCTGTCAAGCCTGCTGTTCTAGCCTGATCCGGCGAGCTGCTCAAGGGCGGGCAGAGCCGCGTCCAGCGCCGCGAGCTGATCGGCCGGCAGCGTCAGCAAGATGTCGGTGAGCAGGCTCGTGGCCTCCTGGCGGATCCGCTCAAGCGCGTCCTTGCCGCTGCTGGTGATCGTTACCAGATAAGCGCGCGCATCATCCGGCGCTGGCTGCCGCAGCAGGTAGCCGCGATCCTCAAGCACATTTACCAGTCGGGTCAGAGTTGACGGGGCAATCCGTTCGGCCGATGCCAGGTCACCGAGCCGCACCGGTCCGGCATGGCCGACCGAGGCCAGGGTGGACAGCTGGCTCGGTGTCAGGCCCGCCAGGTCGTGCTTTCGTAGCCGTCGGGACAGCCTGAGCACTGCGACCCTTAGCCGCGCTGCGTCGATAGCGAGTTCCCGGTCGGCCGCGACCTGGCCGGGCTCGGTAAGCGGCGGCGGGTCCGTGGCCTCGGCGGCCCGGACTTGGGCGGCCGTAGGTGGAGCGGCTGTACTGCTGATTCCGGTGGACACACTTGCAGGGTACGTGGCCGCTGGCACCCCCGATGCCAGCACGGCGCGCTTGCCGCGCACAATCAGCCGCCCCCGTGCTGGCGTTCAGCTAACGGGCGCATGATTGGTCCATGGAGGATGAATCCCTCAGCGGTCGGCTGCTGGCGGCGACGCCGAAGCTTGGTGACCCGAACTTCCGGCGGACGGTCGTCTTGATCGTGGAAGACGACCGGGATGAAGGCACGCTGGGCGTCGTGCTGAACCGGCCAACCGAGGTACCACTCGACGAGGTGCTTGAGCCATGGACAGCCCTGGCGTCCGGCCCGCAGGTGGTCTTCCGCGGCGGCCCGATCTCGCCGACCAGCGCGCTGGCCCTCGCCCTAGCCGACGGCAGTGCGGAGCCGGTTGGCTGGCGTTCGCTCGATGGCTCGCCCTTGATGTCCAGGATTGGCCTGGTTGACCTGGGTGCGCCTCCCGAACTGCTAGCAGGCGGTATCAGTTCCATGCGGGTGTTCGCCGGATACGCGGGCTGGGGCGCGGGTCAGCTTCGCGACGAGATCGATCAGGGTGCCTGGTATGTGCTGCCCGGCGATCCGACCGATGCATTCGCGGCCGAGCCAGAGCGGCTCTGGCCAGAGGTGCTCCGCCGCCAGGGCGGAGACCTTGCCCTTGTGGCTACCTTCCCTGACGACCCGGCCTGGAACTGACCGCGCGTAGACTTTGCGGCTGTGAATAGTGAAGTCCTCCCTGGCACCGATGTTCGCCAGGACACTGATATCCGGCCCGATCTCTCATTCGGCGATGGCGACCACGAGAGGTTCGCGCACTATGTCGACAAGGACAAGATCGTCGACAGCGCGGTTACGGGCACGCCGGTAGTGGCGCTGTGCGGCAAGGTCTGGGTGCCAAGCCGGGACCCGAAGAAGTTTCCGGTATGCCCGGACTGCCAGCGGATATACGAATCACTGCCGGAGGGCGAAGGGTAGCCGCGAGCCAAGCAAAGCCGCGACTCCGGCACGGCTATCCGGCCGGTGCGCCGGCAACGGTGATACCTGCGGCTCGCATCTCCTCGATCGCTGCGGCTGTCGTCGGTGGCGCTACCCCGGCGGTCAGGTCCAGTAGGACTGTCGTGGCGAAGCCGGCTGCGGCAGCGTCGGCTGCGGTAGCGCGCACGCAGTAGTCGGTCGCGATCCCGGCGATGTCCACGTCGGTCACGCCCCGCTTGGCCAGCCAGCTGCCCAGATCCTCGCCAGCCGGGTTGCTGCCCTCGAAGCCGCTGTAGGCGGCCGCGTACTCGCCCTTGCGGAATGTCGTCTCGATCCGGCTGGCATCAAGCTCGGGGTGAAACTGAGCTCCCGCGGTCCCGGCCACGCAATGCGGCGGCCAGCTGTCGGCGTAGTCGGGCTGAGCTGAGAAGTGCGGACCGGGGTCGACGTGAAAGTCCTGAGTCGCCACCACGTGGTCATACCGGGCGCCTTCTGGCCCGGCAAGGTGGGCGGTGATGGCCCGAGCGACGGCTGCACCGCCCGCAACGGCCAGCGAGCCGCCCTCGCAGAAATCGTTTTGCACGTCGACGATCACTAGCGCTCGCACACGCCGAGAGTAGCGCTAGCTGACCTCCAGCGGCGTACCCGACGTGATCCGAAGGAGCTCGGCGAACGAGGTCGGGAACACGGTATGCACATGACCGGCGGCCGCCCAGATGACCTCATAGTCCTGCAGCGCGGCGTCCACCAGGGTGCGGATGGGCTTTGGATGCCCCACGGGCGCGACACCGCCGATTGCCTGCCCGGTGCTGGCGAGGACAAACTCGGGGTCGGCTCGGCGCACCTTTTCGACGCCTAGCTCGGCGGCGACCTTGGCCGTGTCGACCCGGTGCGCCCCGCTGGTCAGGATCAGCAGCGGCTCGCCGCCGGCGTTGAAGACCAGGCTGTTGGCGATGGCCCCAATGCCGCAGCCGAGCTGGGCCGCGGCGGTTGCCGCAGTCGGAGCGGGCTGCGGCAGCTCGCGGACTTCACCGGCGACACCGAGTGCGCGCAGCTGCCTGGCAACTCGCTCCGCATTCCTGTGCATCGAGCAAGTCTGGCACGAAAGCACGCGACGGCGGCGTCAGTCGCTGTCTGGTGCGAACGCGGTGGCAATGGCCGGGTAGCCACGAGATAGTTGGCGGGCATGAGCGGGCAGCTCGGTCAGGGCGGCCCGATGCCGTGCTCTCGCGGTCGCGAGCGGCTCCCGTCCCACGATCTCGCCGCGCCGGACCAGTGGCTGCAGCAGGTGCCGGCCTGCCGGCTCGCCTTGTGGCTCAAAGGTGGTAATCAGCTCGCGCATCGCCGATGCCGCCTGATCGAACTGGCGTACTGCCCACTTGCGGCCGCCGCGCGATGGCTTGCCGACCGAGCGCTTGGCGACCGGCCGTAGCTCGCCCTGCCCGTCCGCCCGGGCGACGAGCTTGTACACCAGCGCGGCCGTCGGCGCACCCGAGCCCGTCACGAGCGAGGTGCCGACACCATAGCCGTCAACCGGCTCGGCGGCCAGCGCGGCGATCGAGTACTCATCAAGGTCACCGGTGAGAATGATCCTCGTCTTGCCCGCGCCGAGCGCGTCGAGCTGCGCGCGGGCTTCGCGCGCCACGATGGCGAGATCGCCGCTGTCGATCCGGATCGCGCCGAGGGTAGGCCCGGCTACTTCAACCGCATGGCTAACGGCAGCGGGCACGTCAAAGGTGTCGACAAGCAATGTCGTCCCCGTGCCGAGCGCCGCCAGCTGCGCTTTGAAGGCCTCTCGCTCGTCGTCGTGCACCAGCGTGAAGGCGTGCGCGCTCGTGCCGCTGGTGGGGACTCCGTACTCGTAGCCGGCCCGCAGGTTGGAGGTGGCGGTGAAACCGGCGATATAGGCGGCCCGGGCGCTGGCGATCGCCGACCGCTCGTGCGTGCGCCGCGAACCCATCTCCACCAGCGGCCGTCCGGTTGCCGCTGTCACCATCCGGGACGCGGCCGAGGCTATCGCGCAGTCGTGGTTATAGATCGACAGCGCCAGCGTTTCCAGGATCACGGCTTCGGCGAATATCCCGTCGATCACGAGGATCGGTGAGCCGGGGAAGTAGCAGTCGCCTTCCGCGTAGCCCCAGATATCGCCGCCGAATCGGTAGGACCGGAGAAACTCCAGCGTCGGAGCGTCGGCGATCTTCGCCCGTTCAAGGAACTCAAGGTCGGCCTCGCCGAACCGGAATTGCTCGAGGGCGTCGAGCAGTCTGCCGGTGCCGGCCACGACGCCGTAGCGGCGCCCGTTCGGGAGGTGCCTGGCGAACATTTCGAACACTGCCCGCCGGTGCGCGGCGCCGCTGCCGAGAGCGGCCCGCAGCATCGTCAGTTCGTAGTGATCGGTCAGCAGCCCGGTGCCGGTGTCGGCGAAACCATTTTGGCGGGAACGAGGTTGGCCCGGTTCGCGCGAGTCCGCCTGGTCGGTCATCACCACGGCAGCTTACGGACCGGCCGGGCAGGTTGTCGTCAGGTGCGTGGTCCACCCAGCGCGCCGAGATTCAGCCCGCTCTTGAAGTCGGTGAGGGCTAACGGTATAACTTGCACGAATTGTCAGTCTGCTCAGCGGATCAGCGAGGAACCATATGCCCGTCCGTCTCGGCCGCTGGCCGCGCCTGCTGCCCGTCATCGCAACGACCGCGGCCGTGGCCGGGCTAGGACTGCCCCCTGGCACGGCGGCAGCGAGCTCGCACCGCGTGCCGGCCAATCACTGGCGCGTCGTGGCGCGGAGCGATAGCGCGCTGAACACGATCGTGGCACCAAGCGCGACAAGCGCCTGGGCGATGGGCACCAAGGCCGGAGCCCATAACGCGGCGCTGCCCGCCGGCGTGCACTGGAACGGGCGCAGCTGGTCGGCGGCCGCCTTCCCGGAGGCTGTCGCCAGCGGCATCGGGTGCTCGGGGGCATCCTCGCCGCGCAACGTCTGGGCCTTCGCCGGCGCCTCCATCTTCGGCGGGAGCGCGAGCTATGCCGGAGCCCTTCGCCTCAGCGGCGGCAAGTGGGTCGTCGACCATGCCTTCACCCCGCCCGGGCTGGTTTCCGGCTGCTCGGTATTCAGCCCGACCGACGCCTGGGTCTACGGATTGACCCATGTCGCTCCTGGCGTCGGCACCTGGCGGCTTAAGGGCCGGACCTGGAAGCCAGTGCATACGCCGAACTTCTACCTGGTAACTGCCAGCGCCGTGAGCGCCAGCGACATATGGGCGATCGCGGCCGGACCGACGGGCTTGGACAACGTTGTAGCGCACTGGAACGGACGCGCGTGGAGGCGCAACAAGGCGCTCGACGCCGTGCTGCCGCCGCCCAGCGCGACGGTCACCCCGACGATCACGGCCATCAACGCGGTCTCCGCCGGTAACGTCTGGTTGTCCGCCGAGGTCGACCGCCAGGCCGGCCCGGCCGCGGGCGTTAGCCATCTGGTGCTGCACCTGAGCGGCGGCATATGGCACAAGGTCGGCCCGGCCAACGTCGGCTACTACCTGCCCGGTGCGGTGTCCGATGGTCACGGCGGCTGGTGGGCGATCGGCCCGCCCGCCCCGCTGCCGCCGGCTGCGCCGGCCGCGCCGCTGCCAGCCAGGCCGTACCTGCTGCACGAGACCCGAGGTCACTGGCTGCCGGTAGCGCTCCCTGTGGTCCCCGGCTACGTGCTGCAGGTCATCGGCTTGGCGCATGTTCCCGGCAGCGGCGCCATGCTGGCCATCGGGGAGCTGTATAACGGCCTTGCCGGGCTGCACTCAGCGGTCCTTGCCTACGGCAACCTGAAATAGCCCGATAGGCCCTATACGCGGCGGCGGGCCGGCCGCGCTATTGGCGCGGATGTCGGTGCATTCGAAGCTCGCGCGCGAGGAAGACTATTTTGGGGGAGTGGGAGACTGAGGTACTGGGGAGGTGACGGCAGGTGGGCGTCGCGCCAATCGAGGTAGAGCAGCCGATAACAGGCCAGGATACGGCTCTGGACGCACCCTGGGTGACTGTCGTCTGGAACGACCCGGTCAACCTCATGAACTACGTGACCTACGTATTCCAGAAGGTCTTCGGCTACCCCAAGGCGAAGGCCGAGAAGCTGATGCTTGACGTGCATCACAAGGGCAAGGCCGTGGTTTCCTCAGGCACCAGGGAGGCCATGGAACGGGATGCTGAGACGCTGCACGGCTACGGCCTGTGGGCAACGGTCAGCCACGATTCGTGACCGGTTACGGGCAGGGTGATTTTCCGCTGGACTCCGAAGGCGACGACGACATCACGATGGCGTTCCGGCCTGCGCCCGGCGGCGCCGCGGCGTTCTTCGAGCAGGCTCAGGCCGGGGTGATCCGCAGTCTGGTCAGCCAGATTGCCGAACTGGTCAGTGCCGACAGCGACGCCGCGCTCGGCGAGCGCGGCGCCCCGGCGGCCGGCCCTGGCTCGGCCGATGACCTTGAAGCGCAACTGGGCCTGTCCAGCCACGAAGAGTTGCCCGACGACCCGGTGCTGGCCAGGCTCTTGCCCGACGGGTACTCCGATGATCCGGAGGCCTCGGCAGAGTTCCGCCGGTACACCGAGGAGACGCTGCGCTCGGCGAAGGTCGCGTCCGCGCAGACGGTGCTTGCCTCACTACCGCCCGGCGGCGGCGAGGTGCGGCTCAGCGAACCGGAATGCCAGCAGTGGCTCCGCGCATTGAACGATGTGCGGCTGGCACTGAGCGTCCGGCTTGGCATCACCGATGAGAACGATGACCTAATGGAACACTTGTCGGCGGAAGATCCCCGTTCCGCTTATATATGGGTTTATCAGTGGCTAGCGTATTTGCAGGACAGCCTGATAGAAGCCCTGTCCTAGCCCAGCGCTGAGCTAACCTCCTGCCATGCTGACGATCAGTGCCGGGCTGCGCTCGAAGATCCTGGCGCATGCCAGTGCTGACCACCCAGACGAGGCTTGCGGGGTGATCGCCGGGCCGGCCGGGAGCGACCGGCCCGAGCGGTTCATCCCGATGCTGAACGCCGAGCGCTCGCCCACGTTCTACCGGTTCGACTCGCTCGAGCAACTCCGCGTGTGGCGGGAGATGGACGAGCGGGGCGAGGAGCCGGTGGTCATCTACCACTCGCATACCGCGACCGAGGCCTACCCCTCCCGAACCGACATCAGCTACGCCAGCGAGCCGCTCGCGCATTACGTCCTGGTGTCCAGCTGGGACCCGGACCGCACCGAGTTCCGGTCGTTCCGGATCGTGGACGGCGCAGTGACCGAGGAAGAGGTGGCGGTCGAGGCTGCCGAAGAGGCGGCGGCTGGCCCGGAATGATCGCGCCCGGCGGCAGGTTGGATCGGTAGAGGCCGCCGCGGGCCGGCGGCGGTCTTAGCATGAGCGCCCGCGCTGCCGATCGCACCGAGTCACTGGAGTAGACAAACATGGCAATCGAGGTCCGTATCCCGACCATCCTGCGCAGCTATACCGGCGGCCAGAAGTCGATCGAGGGCTCGGGCTCGACTCTAGACGAGCTATTCGCCGACCTGGACGGCCGCTACGACGGCCTGCGCGAGCGCCTAGTCGATGACTCCGGCCTGCGGCGGTTCGTGAATGTTTACCTGAACGATGAGGACGTGCGCTTCCTTGGCGGACTGTCCGCGCCGGTGAGCGACGGCGACACGGTCACGGTTCTCCCGGCCGTAGCCGGCGGCTCGCGGTGAGATCGGATCCGGCTTCTCGTCATGCGTTATGAGTCCCTGCTTGACGCGCTAGGCGGCACCCCGCTGGTCGGGCTGCCGAGGCTGTCGCCAAGCCCGGACGTGCGGCTGTGGGCCAAGCTGGAGGACAGGAACCCCACCGGCTCGGTCAAGGACAGGGCTGCGGCCTACATGGTGGCGGCGGCGGAGAAGGACGGGCTGCTGAGCCCGGGAGCCACGATCCTCGAACCAACCTCCGGCAATACCGGCATCAGCCTGGCCCTGATGGCCAGATTGCGCGGGTACAACCTGATCTGCGTCATGCCCGAGAACACCTCGGCCGAGCGCAGGCAGCTGCTTGAGGCATATGGCGCCGCCATCGTCGCTTCGCCGGCGGCAGGCGGATCGAACGAAGCGGTCAGGGTGGCGCAGGGCCTGGCCGCCGAGCATCCGGACTGGGTGATGCTGTACCAGTACGGGAACGAGGCGAATGCCCGCGCCCACTACGAGACGACCGGGCCGGAGCTGCTCGCCGACCTGCCCGAGATCACCCACTTCGTAGCTGGCCTCGGTACGTCCGGGACGCTGATGGGGACCGGCAGGTTCCTTCGCGAGCATGTGCCAGGGGTCCAGATCGTGGCCGCCGAGCCCAGGTACGGCGAGCTGGTATACGGGCTGCGCAACTTGTCTGAGGGGTTCGTGCCCGAGCTGTACGACGAGACAGTGCTGACGTCGCGGTTCTCGGTGTCGTCCGCCGATGCGCTGCGCCGGACCCGGGAACTGCTCGAGGTGGAAGGGTTGTTCGCCGGAATCTCGGCAGGCTGCGTGCTGCACGCCGGCCTGGGGCTTGCGGCGAAGGCGCAAGCAGCGGGCCAGACCGCCAACATCGCCCTGCTGATCGCCGACGCCGGCTGGAAGTACCTGTCGACCGGCGCTTATGGCGGCACTCTTGCCGAGGCCGAGGCCAGGCTGGAGGGCCAGCTTTGGGCCTGACCAAAGACGGCGACCCGGCCCGCGGGTACCTGGCGGAAGGACGATGCAGGCTCCATGACGACCTTTGATGAGGCCACTGCGGTTACCCGCCGAGGCGACGGGCGCTACCACGCCGAGCCGGACGCGAGGTTCGCCATTGTCGCTCCGGGCGGCACGGCCACGGCGGCGGTGAACGGCGGCGCGCTGATGGCGACGGTGCTGCGCGCGGTGCTCGACTCCTCCGGCCATCCCCATCCGGTGGCGACCAGCGCGCACTTCCTCCGGGTGCCAAGGCTCGCCCCGGCCGAGGTTGAAGTCGCCTGGCTGAAGCAGGGCAGGACGGCCTCGACTGCGCGGGCCACCCTGGTTCAGGACGGCAAACCGGTGCTTGACACGACGGTGACGACCGGAACCGTGCTAGCCGGGCCCGGTGCTGGCGGGCCTGGATCTGACTGGCTCGCAGCTGCAGGGCCCGTAACTGCCGAGCAGGACGATGAGACGTCGGCTGCTCTGCACTGGACGGGGCCGCCGCCAGACTTCCCCGACATCGCGGACTGCATCGACCTCGGCAAATGGCCGGGCACCGTCGGCGCCGACGGAACGGCTGGCTTTGCCGCCCAGGTCGAGGTGCTGCTTGACCCGGCCAGCACGGGCTGGCGCAACGGGCAGCCCTCGGGCGTACCGGAGATGCGCGGCTACTTCCGGCTGCGGGAGGATCGCGACCCGGACGCTTACCTGCTGGCACTGGCGGTGGACGCGCTGCCGCCCGTGGTGTTCGGCCTCGGCGCGACCGGCTGGGCGCCGACCGTGGAGCTCACCTGGCACATGCGAGCGGTCCCGGTGCCAGGCCCGCTGCGGGTCGCGGCGCGGTGCCGCCATGTCAGCGGCGGCTGGTTCGACGAGGAATCCGAGGTCTGGGATGCCTCCGGCCGCCTCGTGGCGCAGAGCAGGCAGCTAGCCCGGGTCGGCCGGGGCAGGATGCGCGCGATGGCCAACGGGTCTGACCAGGCAGCCATACTGAGCTGATGCCGGGCTGAGCCCGAACCGCGCTGACCCGTCCGGCCGCGCTGGCCGGGCCAAGCGCCCTACGGCACGCTCTTGATCTTCCAGACGAAGATCGAGCCGAGGGCGGCCACGATCGCCGTCGCGCCGAACAGTGCCGGGTAGCCGATGAAGTCGGCGATCGGGGCCGCGATCGCGGCGCCGATGGCGGCCGGGCCGACGATGGCGATGTTGATGATGCCGAGGTCCTTGGCCCGGTCCGACGCGGCGGGCAGCACCTGGGTGATCAGTGCCTGGTCCACGGCCAGGTAGGCGCCGAAGCCCACACCGAAAAGGACGGCAGCGATTTCCGAGGACGTCCAGGTCTCTACGAAGGTGAGCAGCAGCGCGGCGGCGCCCATCAGCGCGCCGGATACCGTCACGATCATCTTGCGCTTGCCGAGCCGGTCGGAGATCATGCCGCCGACGATCGCGGTTATCACCACGCAGACCGTGTAGATGACGATCAAGATGAGCAGGCCGCTGGTCGCCGACATGTGGTTGGTCTGGAAGATCTTCACCTGATCGCGCAGGAAGTACAGCAGGTACAGCGTGCCCATGGCGATGGCTAGCGAGGCGAGGAAGCGCGTCAGCCAGGCCCAGGCGAAGTCCGGGTACTCCCTGGGGCTGATCCAGTAAGAGCCGAGCAGCTTGCGCCAGGAGAACGGAGCACGGAGTGAGGGGTCGAGCGGATGGTCCTCGGTAAGCAGCGCGAAAGGTATTGCCAGCACCAGGAGCAGCACCGCTAGCACCAGGTAGCCGGACTTCAGGTTGGACTTCAGCGGGTCCACAACCAGGATCGTGCCGATGACCAGGCCGAGTGCCTGGGGCATCCCGACCCAGCCCGCCACGGTCGCGCGCTGCGGGACCGGGACGTGATCGGGCACGGCAGCGCTCAGGCTGGCGTACTCACCGTTCTGAAACGCGCTGAAAAGCACCCACAGGATCGCCACTCCAGCGACCGTCGTCTGGAATCCCAATGCGGCCATGCAGATAGCGCCTAGCAGGGCCATGGCAAGTGTCCAGCGATGCCGGCGGCCACGCAGCCTGCCGATGCCGAATGCATCGGTTGTCCGGTCCGACAGCGCACCGGCCAGCGGCGTGGCCAGCACCGACGCCACCGCGCCCAATCCGGACACCAGGCCGAGCGAGAGAAGCTTGGTATGCGAGTTGATGTGCTGAAGCTGCAGCGGGAGCAGGACCTGAATCGGCGTGAGCGAGGCCATCCACATGCCCAGGCTGGGCAGGCTCAGCCCGGTGATCCAGGCGGGCCGGACGTGCACGGTCGGCTCGGCCAGCGCCAGCGGGGTTACGCGCACCGAGCCGGTCGACTGGTTGGTCATGACACCTCCGCGCGCTCATGGGCCCGCCTGATCGTGCCGAGGCAAGGTCTTCTTGCTCCGGATCATGCCGTTTTGGGGGATAATAGTGCCAATACAAGCTTTGTCGGCACGTTCCGTGCTTCCCGGTCGCCGCGCGGTAGCCAGGTTATCCTCAACGACTGTGCAGACGACCATCGTGGGCTGGTCAGGTAGCTTTCCTGGCCCGGATAGCCCGGCATCCTGTTACCTGATCGACACAGGTAGCTACCGGCTTGTTCTTGATCTAGGGAACGGGGCCGTCGGCGCCTTGCAGCGGTACGCCAGCCTGACCGAGATCGACGCCATCTGCCTGAGCCATCTGCATGCCGATCACTGCATCGACATGCTGAGCTACTCGGTGGTGCAGAACTACCACCCGGACGGCCGCAGGCCGCGGATACCGGTGTACGGCCCGGCCGGCACCGCCGAGAGGCTGGCCGCTGCGCTCGCCGAGCGCGATCACGGCATGACTGATGCGTTCGAGTTCTCGACGCTGAGTCCGGGAACTACAGAGATCGGGCCGCTGCGCGTTACTACTGCGCACATGAATCACCCGGTCGAGACGTTCGGATTCCGGATCGAGCATGCGGGAAAGGTGCTGGCCTACTCCGCAGACACCGGACCCTGCGAGGAACTGGTCCGGCTGGCCCGCGGAGCGGACGTATTGCTGTGCGAGGCCTCGTTCCTTGACGGGCCGGACGCGCCGCCCGACTTGCACCTGACCGCCCGGCAGGCAGCCGAGCACGGAGCCAGGGCCGACGTAGGTGAGCTGGTGCTGACTCACCTGGTGGCCTGGAACGACGCGGCAGCCTCGCTCGAGCAGGCAGCGGCCGTGTTCACCGGGCCGCTGCGGTTGGCCAGCTCAGGTCT
>Ga0187814_10000647_pt1 | contig 12145 bp, 10 predicted proteins | sample NC_S_4_FD_132450 | JGI IMG/M metagenome (GOLD analysis project Ga0187814, IMG submission 132450) | Wetland sediment microbial communities from Neuse River Estuary, North Carolina, USA - ASW-S_4 | ecosystem: Environmental > Aquatic > Freshwater > Wetlands > Sediment | place: USA: North Carolina... | reverse complement strand
GACCGCACCCAGGCCGCCCTGCTCGCGGTGCGCCACGAGCAGGGGAGCGCTAGATGAGGTGCGCGTACACGATGATGTTGTCGAGGTAGTGCCCGCTGGCCTGATCGAAGGGGCCGCCGCAGGTGATCAGCCGGAGTTCGGGGTAGCGGGCCTTCCCGTAGACCAGGGCGGTCGGGAAGGCGGCCTTGGCCACCTTCTGCACCCCATCCACCGCGAAGGCCGCCACCGCGCCGTCGGCCAGCGTGACGTAGACCCGGTCGCCGGCCCGCAGGTCCTTCAGGTAGAAGAAGACCGAGATCCCGGTGAGCGAGTCCACGTGGCCGAGGATGACCGCGGCGCCGCGCTGGCCGGGCGCCGGGCCGTAGGCGTACCAGCCGGCCAGGTTGTGATCGCCGAGCGGGGGCACCTGGACCGTCCCGTCCGCGTTCTGGCCGAGCCTCATCACCGGCGCGCTGACCCCGATGGCGGGGATGCGAATGCGGACCGGTGCCGAGCGGGCCAGGGCGCGGACGCGCGGGTCGTGCCGCTGCGCGGGCACGGCCGTCGTCACCGAGGCGGGGGTCAGGGTGGCCCCCGCGCTCGCCGGGGTGACGTCGGCCAGCCCGAACATGGCCGCCCCGAACCCGCCCGCGCAGAGCGCCGCGGCGGCCAGGGCCACCCCGAGCGACGCCCGGCCTGGCCGTTTCCGCCGGTGGCGGGCCAGGTACATCCCGGTCAGGCCGCCGGGAGGTGCGTCCGCCGCCAGCGGCGGAAGGCGAACAGGCCGAGGACCCCGGCGGCCAGCCCCGTCGCGGCGCCGCCCGCGGCCAGCGGCACGTTGCTGCCGCCTGCGGTGATGCTCCCGCCGCCGCCGGTGTTGGCCCCGCCCGCCGGGGCCGCCGAGGTCGCCATGGGCGACGGGCTGGGCGAGGCGGCCACCGCGGGCTGGGCCGTGCCCGCGACCGCGGCCGGGGTGCTGGTCACCCAGGTCTGGGCCGGCGTCGCCCAGGCCGGGGCCTGGACCTGGGTGGCCCACGACTGGCCCGACGCGCCCCAGGACTGGCCTGTCGTGCCCCAGGACTGCGTGGGCGGACTCCACTGGGCGGCGGGCTGCTGCTGCTGGGTACAGGTCGGGGCGGGCGTGGGCGGCGGCGTGGAGCACTGGCACTGCCCCCCGTACCCGCCGGCCGCCGAGCGCACCGCCGCGTGCGCCGCCGTCCCGGTGAGCACGACCGCGGCCGCCCCGACGGCGAAACAGCCTGCTAGCACGCGAATTCGCAACCCCATGTCCCGCTCCTTCTGGCCGGACCGCTCCCGCGCGGTCAGCGATTCTGAGTAAGCAAGCGGTAGCGTAGCGTGCATTTTGCCAGCAAAGCGGCGTGGTCAGCATCATGTAAGGCCAACCGGAATAAATCCCTCAAAAATCACTAAAACCCCATTTACCGAACGACGCGCCCTCTCCACCCGTATCTGCGGGCCCCGATTCGCGGAACCTCGCTGTTCACTGCTCTGAGTACACACTCAGACACATTCCGATAACGCAACCTGGGCGAGAGGGCCACGCTCGCACCGCCCGCCTTCCGCCCCGCAGATCTGACGTGGTTATTACCATGGAGCCAACCCGCACTCAGGCCGGGTCCGGTCGGCGAAACTGAAGGGTTTGGCCCGCCGGAGCCGGATGGTCCGCCGGGAAAACGGCCGCGATCTGGCCGTCCGGGCTGGCTGACCGGGGCGCGGTGGCATAGGTTCGGTCTCGGCGGCAGAGAGGGGTCTCATGTCCGACGAGGTTCTCCGCTTGCGTGGCGTCGAGGTCCGGCGTGACACGGCGGTCCTGTTGCGGAACGTCGACTGGACCGCGCACGAGAACGAGCGGTGGATCCTGATCGGGCCGAACGGGGCGGGCAAGACCACCTTGCTCCAGGTGGCCGCCACCGCGATGTTCCCCACGTCGGGCACGGTCGAGGTGCTCGGCGAGCGCCTCGGCGAGGTCGACGTCTTCGACCTGCGCCCGAGGATCGGGCTGACCAGCGCCGCGATCGCCGAGCAGGTTCCGCCCGCCGAGAAGGTCATCGACCTCGTGCTCACCGCCTCCTACGGCATGCTCGGCCGGTGGCGGGAGGACTACGACTCCGCGGACGTCACCCGCGCCGTCGAACTGCTCGACGCGCTCGGCTGCGCGCACCTGATCAGGCGGAAGTTCGCCACGCTATCGGAGGGTGAGCGCAAGCGGGTCCAGATCGCGCGGGCCATGATGCCCGACCCCGAGTTGCTGCTCCTCGACGAGCCGGCCGCGGGGCTCGACCTGGGCGGGCGGGAGGACCTGCTGCGCCGGCTGACCGGGCTGGCCCGTGACCCCAAGGCGCCGATGATGGTGCTGGTCACCCACCACGTGGAAGAGGTGCCCGACGGGTTTACGCACGCGATGCTCCTGCGCCGGGGTTCGGTGCTCGCGGCCGGGCCCATCGGCGACGTCTTCACCGCGCGGAACCTGTCCCGGTGCTTCGGCGTTCAGCTCGAGATCGACTACCGGCAGTCACGCTGGAGCGCGCGCGCCCGCTGACGGTGAGCGCCCCGATGCGTACTGGCTGAAGTCGCTTGCCGTCGGTAACGTAGCAAGCAGATCCGGAAAATCCGGACACGTCAGGGGAGCCGCCATGAGCACTCTGGTCTTGATCATCCTGCTCATAGTCCTCGTCGCCCTCGTCATCGTCGTGGTCTGGAGGTCGGTCCGCATCGTCCCCCAGGCGAAGGCGGGCATCGTCGAGCGGTTCGGCCGGTACCACCGGACGCTCAACGCGGGCCTGAACATGGTGACGCCGTTCATCGACCGGCTGCTGCCCCTCATCGACCTGCGCGAGCAGGTGGTCAGCTTCCCGCCGCAGCCCGTGATCACCAAGGACAACCTCGTCGTCAGCATCGACACCGTCATCTACTTCCAGGTGACCAACCCCAAGGCGGCCACCTACGAGGTCCAGAACTACATCACGGCGGTCGAGCAGCTGACCGTCACGACGCTGCGCAACGTCGTGGGCGGGATGGACCTGGACATGACGCTGACGTCCAGGGACCAGATCAACCACGAGCTGTCGCGCGAGCTCGACGACGCGACGGGCAAGTGGGGCCTGCGGGTCGGCCGGGTCGAGCTCAAGGCCATCGAGCCGCCCGGGACCATCACGGACTCGATGGAAAAGCAGATGCGCGCCGAGCGGGACAAGCGCGCGGCGATCTTGACCGCCGAGGGGTCCAAGCAGTCGGCCATCCTGACCGCGGAAGGCGAGCGCCAGGCGGCGGTCCTGAAGGCCCGCGGCGAAGCCGACGCGGTCATCCTGCGGGCCGAGGCCGAGGCCCGGGCGCAGGAGGTGCGCGCTCGCGGTCAGGCCGCGGCGATCGGCACCGTGTTCAAGGCCATCCACGACGGCAACCCGGACCAGGGGCTGCTGGCCTACCAGTACATGCAGATTCTCCCGCAGATCGCGCAGGGGAGCGCCAACAAGGTCTGGATCGTGCCGAGCGAGATCTCCCGGGCGCTGGAGGGAATCGGCGGATTCTTCGGCGCCGCCGGCGGGAGATTGGCGGATCAGTCCGGAACCTCCGCGCCGCCGGGACCGTCAGGCGGTTCAGGCCCGGGGCCGGAGTTCGACGTGCCCGCCGGGCGTCACGCGGGTCTCGAAGGATGGCTGGCGGGCAGTAGCAGGCCCGTGTACGACGGCGCCGTCGGCGATTACGAAGGTGGACCCGTGCCAGGGGCAAATGACGCAGGGGCGGCCCCGTTCAACAACGATCCGCCCCTGGTGTAGCGGCCCGCCCAGGTGCGAGCAGCGGTCTGAGAGCACGTGCACGTCGCGGCCCCGCCGGTACACCAGGAGGGACAGGTAGCCGAGCTGGCGGCGGACCGGCTGCCCGTCGGGCAGGTGCTCGAGCGGGCACAGGTCGTGCCACCCGAGTCCGGACAGGTGGCCGACCGGTTCCGCGTGGCTCGCTCCGGCGCCGAGCCGCAGCGCCAGGTGCCCGCCCAGGTAGGAACCGACGGTGGCCACGGCGAGCCCCGAGACGGACAGCACCCGGCCGTACGCGCGCAGCCCGCCGGCCCGCGCCGCCAGCGAGCCGAGGAACAGCGTGGCCGCGCTGGCCTGGCAGGCGGCGTGCGCCAGGCCCACCCGCTGCTGGTCCCGGTGCAACGCCGACCAGTCGGCCAGCCCGGTCGCCACCGCGGGCACGGTGCCCACGACCCCGGCCGCCACGAGCACCCGGGACGCCCGGTCCGTCCCGCCGAACAGGTCCAGCAGGATCGCCGAGGTCCAGCACCCGAGCGGTAGGCGCACCAGCGCGGGGTGGGCGGGCTGCCCGAACGGCACGCCGTGCAGCGCGTCGGTGCGCGGGCCCGCGGGCAGCGCCCGCACCACGGTGTCGGACAGCGCGCGGACCACGGGATCCAGGGCGTGCGCGCGCTCGATGCGTTCGGCCAGGGCGGAAGGCCGGGAGAGCAGGCGGACCCGGCGGGTCTTGCGAGCGCGGCGCGGCCGCCGGTCGGCGGCGAGGGGAGGGGGCACCCTTACTGCCTACCCGGCCGTAAACCGGCGTGAACTCAGATGCGTTCCTCGGTCGCGGAGTCGGGCACCCCGTCGAAATACCGGTCCAGCACCCCGCGGAACGCCGGCACGCCAGGGGCCGCGTGCATGAACAGGGTGGCGCAGGAGTGCAGCTTCTGGGCGTCGACGTCGCCGAAGATCTGCTCGGCCGTGCGGTCCGGCAGGTTAGCGAGGATGTCGGCGCATTCGATCAGCCGCGCCCCGAGCACGGGATGCGCCAGGTAGGCCCGGGCCTCCGCCAGCGACGTGATCGCGTAGGTCCGTGACGTCGGGCTGTAGCCCAGGCCGGCGATCTGCGGGAACACGAACCACATCCAGTGGCTGGTCTTACGGCCGCCGCGCAACTCGGCCGTAGCTCGATCGTAGGTGCCGCCCGCATCCTGGGCCGCCACGAACCGCTGCAGATCGTACGGGTCCTCCGTCGCCATATCCGCCTATTCTGCCTGCAGCGCACAATCGGCGGCGGACACCGTCCTAAGACCCAGCGCTGGTAGCGGTGGGTAAGTGGGCGAAGCCGTGAGACGTTTCCGCGGACGCCTGACGCAATTGCGTGGGGCGTTTCCGCGGAAACGCAGCCGGTCCGCGCGACCGCGGGGGGCGGCCTGCTAGGACTCGGCGGCCCCCGCGGCGACCGCGGCGTCGACCTCCGCCTTACGGACGGCGAATTCGGCGGCGTGCTCGCGTTCGAGCCGCTCGGCGATCTCCTCGTCGTCGCGCATCAGGGCCTCGAGGTCGCCCTGGGCGGCGTCGAGGACGCCGAGGTCGGTATAGGCCCGCTGGACCTTCTCCCCCCAGAGCCCGATGTCCCTGACGCACGGGACGATCCGGCTGAACAGCAGGGCCCGGAAGGCCTGCTGCATCTCCGAGTGCTCGGTGAACTCCAGGCACTCCGCCACGTCGAAGCCCAGCCGCTCCCAGACCTCCTGAGCGCGGAACCTGTTCCGCATCAGGTAGCAGCCCTCGACCACGAACTCCTCGCGGTCGGCCCGCTCGGCCGCGGTCAGCTGGGCGTAGTAGTCGCGCAGCGCCAGCCGGCCGAACGCCACGTGCCGCGCCTCGTCCTGCATGACGTACGCGAGCATCTGCTTTACCAGCGCGTTGTTCGCGATGTCGCGATGGACGCCGAACGCCGCCAGCGCGAGCCCCTCGATCAGCACCTGCATCCCGAGGTAGGGCATGTCCCAGCGGGAGTCGCTCAGGGCGTCCGCGAGCAGCCGGGCCAGGTCGGTGTTGATCGGGTAGTACAGGCCGATCTTGTCCCGGATGAACCGCTGGAACAGCTCGACGTGCCGGGCCTCGTCCATGGCCTGGGTGGCGGCGTAGAACTTGGAGTCCAGGTCGGGCACCGATTCCACGATCCGCGCGGCGACCGTCAGCGCGCCCTGCTCGCCGTGCAGGAACTGGCTGAACAGCCAGGCCGACAGGTGCACGTTCAGTTCGTCCCGCTCGTCCTGCGACAGGACGTCCCACTGCCGCGACCCGTAGATGGGGTTGAGCTCGTCCGGGCCTTCCATCACGTTCGCCGGGTTCACCGGCAGCGCCCAGTCGATCCGCTTGGTCGCGTCCCACTGCTTGTCCTTGCCCCGCTGGTACAGATCGAGCAGCCGCTGCCGTCCGTCCTCGTACTCCCAGGAGAACCTGGCGGCCCCGGTGGCCGGAACGTCCCAGGTACCCGGCTCCACCGCAGTCGTGTACAGGTCGTAGGTGCTCACGGCGGCCTCCTCGGCGGGGCAGGGGTCAGGGCTTGAACCGGTAGCCCATGCCCGACTCGGTGATCAGGTACCGGGGCTGGGACGGTTCGGGTTCGAGCTTACGGCGCAGCTGGGCCAGGTAGACCCGCAGGTAATTGCTCTCGGTCTCGTAGGCGGGACCCCACACCTCGTGCAGCAACTGCCGCTGCGTGACCAGCCGCCCGGTGTTGCGGACCAGGATCTCCAGCAGCTGCCATTCGGTGGGCGTCAGGCGGACGTCGCTGCCGTCGCTCCTGACCACCTGCTTGGCCGCCAGGTCCACGGTGAAGTCGGCCGTCGTGACCACGGGCTCGTCCGGCGCGGGCGACGCGCGGCGGACCGCGGCGCGCAGCCGGGCCAGCAGCTCGTCCATGCCGAACGGCTTGGTGACGTAGTCATCCGCGCCCGCGTCGAGCGCGGCCACCTTCTGACTTTCCTGCCCCCAGGCCGACAGGACGATGATCGGGATCGACGTCCACCCGCGGACGCCGTGGATCACGTCGGTGCCGTCCATGTCCGGCAGGCCGAGATCCAGGATGATCACGTCGGGCCGCTCGCGGGCCACCGCGGCCAGGCCGGTGGTGCCGTCGACGGCGGTACTGACGTCGTACTCGCGGGCGCTGAGGTTGATCCGCAGGGCACGGAGGATGGAGGGCTCGTCGTCGACGACGAGCACGCGGGTCATGACCCCAGGCCAAGCACGGACTGGTCGGCGCTCGCTGCGGCCAGCGTGATGCTGACCGTGAGCCCGCCGCCGGGAGTGTCCGCGGCGACGATCCGCCCGCCCATGGCCTCGGCGAACCCGCGGGCGACCGCGAGGCCGAGGCCGACGCCGCCCGGGTAGCGGTCGCCGACCCGGGTGAAGGGCTCGAAGATGGCTTCCTTCGCCTCGTCGGGCACCCCGGGGCCGTGGTCGACGACCTCGAGCGCGACCTGGTCGCCGTCCAGTTTCGCGCGCAGCTCGGGTGGCCGCCCGTCGGCCGGAGAGTGCCGCAGGGCGTTGGAGAACAGGTTGGCCAGGACCCGCTCGAGCAGGCCGGGGTCGGCGAGGACGAGCGGGAAGCCCTCCGGCACCGCCATCTCCACGCGCAGCGAGTCATCGAGCCCGAGCAGCGCGACCGGCGCCACCTCGTCGATCGCCGTGGGGCGCAGGAAGGGCTGCAGCGACCCCGTGTGCAGCCGGCTCATGTCCAGCAGGTTGCCGACGAGGGCGTCGAGCCGGTCCGCGTTCTCCTCGATCGTCGCGAGCAGGTCGGCCTCATCGGCCTCGGACCACTCGACGTCGGTCTGCCGCAGGCTGCTGACGCTGGCCTTGATCGACGCCAGCGGCGTGCGCAGGTCGTGGCTCACGGCCGCGAGCAGCGCGGTCCGCATCCGGTTGCCCTCGGCGAGCGCCTCGGCCTGGGCGGCCTGGGTGCGCAGCCGTTCCCGGTCGAGTGCCGCGGCGGCCTGGGCGGCGTACCCCGCGAGCAGCGCCGGAGTGGCCGTGTCCGTCTGCTCGGTGACCAGCAGGATCAGGTCGCTGCGTATGTCCAGGCGCGACGCGGCGGTCAGGCTGCCCTCGACGCCGCTCGACGCCGTCCTGACCCACCGGCCGCCGACCCGTTCCTGCAGTTCTGCCTGGCCGCCGTGGGTCCGGGTCAGGTGATCGAGTACGGCCGCGGGCGAATCGGCACCGCCCAGGACAGTCTGCGCCAGCTCGAGCAGCGAGGCCGCCTCGTCCCGGGCCCGCGCGGCCTGGACGGCTCGGCGGGCCGCGAGGTGGACCACGCTGCTGACGGCGACCGCGACCGTCACAAACAGCAGCAGGGCCAGCAGTTCCTTGGGCGCCTGGATGGTGAACGTGTGAATCGGCGCCGTGAAGTACCAGTTGAGCAGGAGGCTGGATGCCACCGCGGCCAGCACGGCAGGCCAGAACCCCCCCACTACGGTGATCGCCACCACGACGACGAGGTAGATGAGCAGGTCGTCGGCGATGTCCAGGTGCGGCCGGAAGATCGTGAGCAGGTAGGTGAGCAGCGGGAGCACCGCGGCGGCCAGCAGCACGCCGGCCAGGCGCCGCCTCATGTCGATGGCCCCCGGGTCCGGCTCCGGCGTGGCCGGGCCGCGCTGAGTACCCTGGGCGGCCAGGCGGCGGCCGCGCATGCCCGTGTAGGTACCCATGCTTACCAGTGTGAGCCGTCGGACGTACCAGCGGAACACCAGGCCCAGACCTGCGCAGGCCAGCGAGACCGCGCCGACGACGATCGCCGCATGCGCGGCGGCCGCTCCCGTCGGTCGCAACTGCCCGTAAGGCGGCCGGGAGAAGCCCACGGCGGTGAGCCAGCCGATCCCGGCCAGCAAGACCGACGCGATCGGCTCGGCCGCGAATGACATCACCCCGGCCACCGCCGCGGCGGCGACCAGCACCGCGGCCGCGTCCAGCCGTCCGTGCAGCGCGGCGGCCACCGTCCCGACGGCTAGGAACGCGGCGAAGCCGACCGGGAGCGCGAAGGGCGCCGGTATGCCGCGCTGTTTGTAGCCGAGAGTCATCATCTCTTGCTATTTCAGCCCAGGGACCAGGCAATATCAGCGGCCTTGACGGAACCTTAACGCCCGGGTCACGAAGCTTGACGGTCCGCATACGGCGGCGCGCCGGGGGCGCGAATAGCGTCAGATCACGTGATCAGCAACCGAGCGCCAGGGACGGAGCAGGGTGCCTAGTGGCAGTGCGTAGGGCGGCCGGCGTGCTCGCAGGCGGCCAGGGGACCGAACTCCCGGAAACCTTCTGGTACACGGCGAAGCGCCGTCTGCTCGGCCCACCGATGGTCAACGAGCAGCTCCGCACCGAACGGCTCTCCAAGCCGCTCGCCCTTGGCGTACTGTCCTGCGACGGGATCTCCTCCGCCGCATACGGCACCGAGGAAATGCTGATCGTGATGGTGGTCGCCGTGGGCCTGAAGGCCTTCAACCTGATCATCCCGATGACGCTGGTCATCCTGTTCGGCATCGTCATCGTCGTGCTCTCCTACCGGGAGGTCGTGACGGTCTACACCCGGGCCGGCGGCTCCTACGTGGTGGCCAGGGAGAACTTCGGGCCGCGGGTCGCCCAGATCGCCGCCGTGGCGCTGCTCATCGACTACGTGGTCACGGTCGCGGTCCAGACCGCGGCGGCGGCGGCGGTGATCGTGTCCGCGTTCCCCTCGCTGAGCCGACTGCCGTCACCGATCGGGCCGAACATACTCGATGTCCTCGCGGTCCTGATGATCCTGGTCATGTGCTACGGGAACCTGCGCGGGATCAGGGAGGCGGGCAAGACGTTCGCTCTGCCCACCTATCTGTTCTCCCTATCGGTCGGGCTGATGATCATCATCGGGCTGATCCGGGAGGCCATGGGCAACCTCCATCACGTGCCGCGTTACGCCGGATCCACCTTCGCGCTCGGCCACAGCAACCAGGGCCTGCTCAGCTTCGCGATTATTTACATGCTGCTGAAGGCGTACGCCAACGGCGGCTCCTCGCTCACCGGCATCGAGGCCGTCTCCAACGCGGTCAGCGCGCTGCGCCCGCCCGAGGGGCGCAACGCCCGCCAGATCCTGGTGATGCAGGGATCCATCGTGATCTTCCTGATCGGCGGCATCTCCTGGCTGTCCCACGTCACGCACGCGACTCCCTACCTGAACGGCTACCCGACGGTGCTGGCGCAGGAGGCCGCCCTGGTCTTCGGCAGCAGCGGGCGCTTCTTGTACTGGGTGGTCATCTTCGGCACCGCCGCCATCCTGTTCACGGGGGGAAACACCAGCTTCAGCGGGTTCCCGTTCCTCGCCAGCTTCGTCGCCGAGGACTCGTTCCTGCCCAGGTGGCTGACCAAGCGCGGGCACCGGCTGGTGTTCTCCAACGGGATCATCATCCTGACCGTGATCTCGCTGACCCTCGGGCTCGTGGTCGGCTTCAACGTCGACGGCCTCGTCCCGTTCTACGCGATCGGCGTGTTCACCGGGTTCTCCATGGCCGGCTTCGGCATGGCCAGGTACCACCTGCGGACCAGGGAGCCCGGCTGGCGCCGCAGGCTGGTGATCAACACGATCGGCGGCGTGTACACGGTCCTGGTCGTGCTCATCTTCGCGGTCGTCAAGTTCAAAGAGGGCGCCTGGCTGGTGGTGATCGTGGGACCGATCCTTGTCTACGTTCTGATCCGGCTGAACCGGGAGTATCGCGCCGAGGCCCAGGTTCTGGAGTCTATCGGCGAGCGCCGCGCCGCCGGCGCGCCCCAGAGACCTCCAAACTACAGCCGGCGGGTGGTCATCGTCTTCGTAGACGACTTCGATCTGTCCACGATCGCCGCGCTGCGGTATGCGAAGAGCCTGCGACCCACCACGGTGCGCGCCGTCCACTTCGTCATCGACGGCGAGAAGGCGGAGCGGCTGCGCGCCGCCTGGCTGCCCGATCGGAGCGTCTCGCTGGACTTCGTCGACTGCCCCGACCGGCGGCTGACCCGCTGTGCCGCCGACCTGGTCAGCCATGAGGCGGAAACGTCGGGAACGCAGGTGACGGCGATCCTGCCCCGGCGCAGCTTCTCACCCCTGCTCGGCAGGTTCCTGCACGACCGCACCGCAGACAAGATCGCCGGGGTGGTGAGCCGGGTGCCCAACGCCGCCGCCATCGTCATCCCGTTCGACGTTCAGAACCGGATTCGGGTCCTGCAGGAACGCCAGGCCGAGCGCGACATGAAGGCGCCGGCCGCCCTGACGCCGGTGCCCGGTCCGCCCGCCGACGGCGTGACCGCCGGGCAGCAGGGTTTCCCCTCGGAGGTCGCGGCCGCGCCGCAAGACGCCGCGCCCGAGCCGCTGCCCGGCGCTGGCGGGTACGACCGGCCTATACCGCCACCCGGTGTCACCCCCATCGGCTCCATCCACCAGCCGGGCCGGGCCACCGTAGAAGGCCGCGTCCGCGTTGTAGAGATCCGGCCGGTCGAACACAACTCCGTGCTCGCCTGCGAGATCTCCGATTCCACCGGCGACCTCACCGCGCTGTTCTACGGCCGCTCCCGCATCCCGGGCCTCATGTGCGGCGCCCGGGTCCGGTTCCGCGGCACCGTGGGCATCAAGAACGGCGCCCCCATCATGATCAATCCGGCTTACGAGCTCGTCATTCCGGGGGCGACCAGCAAGCCGTCCGCGGACGGCGAGTAGGCCGGCCATCACCCGGCCTGTACGGGATGTCCGTCAGACGGCCGGGAAGAGCAGTTCGTAGGCGGGATTGGTCATAACCGGCTGACCGTCCTTGATTCCTACCGCGCCGCGGAACCGGACCCGGGCGCCGCACACGATGCCCGGGATGTGCGACCGGCCGTAGAACAACGCGGTGAGCGCTCCGGTCCCGTCGGATATCTCGCACGCCAGCACGGAGTTCCGTTCCACCGGCCGGATCTCTACCACCCTGATGCGGCCCTCGACGATGGCCCGGCCTGGCTTCGTCAGCGAGCCGATCGGCGTAACGTCGGGCGCCGGGGCTGATCTGTCGCGGTCCTGCGCCGCCTGCGGCGAGCCACTTCCGTTCTTCGCGCCTGATTGCTGAGTTCCGGCGGGCTGCGGTCCAGCGGCCAGGCCGTAATGGGCCGCGACTACGGCCGCGCCGGAGGCCGCGATCTTCGCGGCCTGGCGCTCCTGGAGCACCCGGACCCGGCTCTCCACGTCGTAGGGGACGATGGTGGCCGCGGACCGCGGAATCCGGCTCACCACCGCTGCGATCTTGTCGGCGGTCCGGTCGTGCAGCAGCCGGCCGAGCAACGCGGAGTAGCTGCGCCGGGGCAGGACCACCGTCACGAACGTGTCGGGCTCGGCGGCCTCCCGTTCGACTAGTTCGGCG
>Ga0187814_10000646_pt1 | contig 12148 bp, 10 predicted proteins | sample NC_S_4_FD_132450 | JGI IMG/M metagenome (GOLD analysis project Ga0187814, IMG submission 132450) | Wetland sediment microbial communities from Neuse River Estuary, North Carolina, USA - ASW-S_4 | ecosystem: Environmental > Aquatic > Freshwater > Wetlands > Sediment | place: USA: North Carolina... | reverse complement strand
CGCGCTCGCGCACGGCAACGGCGGGTCGCTGGGCACCCGGTCGGCCGCCGCGACGCTCATCCTCGGCCGGGAGGACGCATGACAGCCGGCGCCGGGGCCTTGCCGGCGCCTCCGCCGGCGGTGAACCCGGAGACACAGGAGTTCTGGACCGCGACGGCAGCGGGCCGGCTGCTGCTGAAGCGATGCCAGGACTGCGGCAGCGTGATCTGGTACCCGCGCGCGATCTGCCCCGACTGCTCCAGCCTGCGCACCGAGTGGTTCCCGGCATCGGGCCGGGGCCGCGTCTACAGCTATACCGTCAACCACCGCGGCGAGGGCCCCTATCAGGGCTCGGCGCCGTACGTGCTTGCCTACGTCGAGCTCGACGAGGGCCCGCGGGTGATGACCAACCTCGTGCAGGCGCAGGACGCGGAGCTCGCCATCGGCCTGCGGGTCGAGGTCGTGTTCCACGACACCGGCGGCGACAGCGCCCTGCCGAGGTTCCGCCCCGAGCGCCCGCCCGCCACCAGGTAACGACCAGCCAACGGAAGGACCAGCAACGGTGCGAGGCGACACGACGGCGCCGCAGGCCGCCGGCTTCAGGTATGACGTCGACGCGCGGTGGGAAAGGCTTCCGGCCGGGATCTCCCACCGTGACGTGTCGGCGGTGGATACCGACTCCCAGGACCGGGTGTACCTGCTGACCAGGTATGACTCCAACGTGCTTGTGTACGAGCCAGACGGCACGTTCATCACCGCCTGGGGCGGGGAGAGCTTCACCAGGCCGCACGGGCTGACCGTGGGCCCGGACGACTCGGTATGGACCGTCGACAACGGGGACCACACCGTCCGGAAGTTCTCGCCGGACGGGAAGCCGCTGCTGACGCTGGGCCGGCCGGGTCAGCCGTCGGACACCGGCCGCACCACCGGCGGCGGATTCGTCATTCACAACGTGGAGACCGTCGTGCGGCCCGGCGAGCCGTTCAACGGCTGCACCAACCTGGCGGTCAGCTCGGCCGGGCGCGTCTACGTGGCGGACGGCTACGGCAACTGCCGGGTCCACGTGTTCTCCCCCGAGGGTGAGCTGATCACGTCCTGGGGCTCGGTCGGGATCGGCGCGGGCGAGTTCCACCTGCCGCACGGCATCGCGGTGGGCCCCGGTGACCGGGTGTACGTCTGCGACCGCGAGAACGACCGGATCCAGGTCTTCGATCCCGACGGGCGGTACCTCACCGAGTGGACCGACGTGCAGCGGCCCTGCCACATCGCCATCGACGCCGACGGTTACTCGTACGTGGCGGAGCTGTGGCGGCCCAAGGGAAAGGGCTCCTTCACGCACGGGTTCATGCGCGAGGACCGGCCCGGCCGGGTCACGATCTTCGACCGCGACGGCTACATCGTGGCCCGGTGGGGCGCGAGCACTGTCAGCCGGGGCGCGCCGGGCAACTTCATCGCTCCGCACGGCATCGCGGTCGACTCCCGGGGCGACCTGTACGTCTGCGAGGTGTCCTACACCTTCGGCGTGCAGGCCAACGGCTTCGACGCGGCCGAGGCCGCCGCCCACCAGATCCAGAAGTTCACCCGGCGCACGTGACGACGAAGACGGCGAAGCCGTCGAGAGGGGAAAAGCGCACATGAGGCACAGCACCGACCGGATCCGGTCGACGCATGGCGGGAACCTGCCGCGGCCGGCCGCGTTCGACGCGCTGTTGCGGCAGGGCCCGGTCGTGACGGCCGAGGTCGCCGCGGAGCTGCCGGACGCCGTCCGGTACGTGGTGGATCGCCAGCTGGAGTGCGGCGTGGACGTGATCAACGACGGGGAGTACGTGAAGGCCGCCGGCGGCGGCTCGTACTCCGGGTACATCCACCAGCGGGTGACCGGGTGGGAGGTGCTGCCGGCCGACCCGGCGAAGCCGCCCAAGCGCGATGGCGTCGGCGGGCGGGAGCGGCGGGTGTTCCCGGGGTTCTACGAATCGGGACTGTGGCTGCAGGGATCAGGGGGCCCGGTGCGGCCGGGATACTTCAAGCCGGGCCGACCGCCGGAGCGGACCACGGAGCGGGTCGCGACCGGCCCGGTGCGGTACACCGGGCAGGACGCCATCAAGGCCGACGTGGACGCGCTCACCGAGGCGCTGGCGGGCAAGCCCGCCGAGGTGGAAGGGTTCGTGGCGGCGCTCGGGCCGCTGAGCCTGGGCGCGGGGGCGCGCAACGAGTACTACTCCTCCGAGGAGGAGTACATGACCGCGGTCGCCGAGGTCGTCAGGGAAGAGTACAAGGTGATCACCGACGCGGGGTTCATCGTGCAGATCGACGAGCCCGAGTTCGCCACCTCCTGGCAGTTCTACCCGGACTGGGACGTGCCCCGCTACCGGCAGTACCTGGAGTTCTGCGTAGAGATCATCAACCACGCGCTGGCCGGCCTGCCCGAGGACCAGATCCGGTTCCACGTCTGCTGGGGCAGCGGACACCGCCCGCACGTCACCGACATCGACCTGGTCGACATCGCCGACCTGCTGCTGAAGATCAACGCCCAGGCTTACTCCGTCGAGGCCGGCAACGTCCGGCACGCCCACGAGTGGACGGTGTGGCGCGACATCAAGCTGCCCGACGGAAAGATCCTGGTGCCCGGGGTCATCTCGCACGCCACCGACCTGGTGGAAGCCCCCGGCCTGGTCGCCGAGCGGCTGATCAACTACGCCAGCGTCGTCGGCAGGGAGAACCTCCAGGCCGGGACCGACTGCGGCATCGGATCGCGGGTCGGTCACGAGGAAATCGTCTGGGCCAAGCTCCGCGCCATGGCCCAGGGCTGCGAACTGGCCAGCGAGCGGCTGTGGGGGAGGCGGTCGGCGTGACCTACGACCTGCTGATCAAGGGCGGCCACGTCCTGGATCCCGGCCAGGGGCTTGACGGCGCCCTGGACATCGCGATCACGGGCGGCAAGATCGCCCGGATCGCCGCCGGCATCCCGGCCGGGGACGCACAGCGCGTCCTGGAGATCCGCGGCGCCGGCCGGCACGTCGTGCCGGGCCTGATCGACCTGCACACGCACGTCGCCAGCGGTGCGATCACCGAGGGCGTGGGGATGGGCATGTGCGACCCCGACGACATCGGCGTGCGCTCCGGCGTCACCACGGTCGTGGACTGCGGGTCGGTCGGCGTCGCCAATCTCGGCGTCTTTCCCGCGCACATCCTGCCCGGCGCCAGGACCCGGGTCATCACGATGGTGAACGTCGGCAGCCACGCGCACACCATGCCGGGGCCGGCGGACATCAACTCGCTCGACGACATCAACAGGGATGCTCTCCAGCAGGCCGCCGCGCACAACCCGGGCCTGATCGCCGGGATCAAGCTCCGCATCGTCGGCCCCGCCTTCCAGGCCATCGGCGAGGACATCATCACCACCGCCAAGGCGGCGGCCACCGACCTCGGCGTTCCGCTGATGGTGCACATCGGGGACTTCACGGCCAGGGACGAGGCGTCGGCGGCGCGGAGCGGCGAGCTGACCAGGTTCCTGCTGCGGACGTTCGAGCCGGGCGACATCCTCACCCATCTGTGCACGCCGAACTCCGGCCGCGTCCTCGACCCGGCCGGCAACCCCTACCCGGAAGTGGGCGAGGCGCGCGCCAGTGGCGTCGTGCTGGACTCGGCGCTCGGCCGCGGCAACTTCGGCATCGAGGTCGCCAGGCGGCAGGCCGACCTGGGCCTGTATCCCGACACGATCAGCAGCGACCTGACCGCCATGGGCCAGACCTTCCACAGCCTGCTCGAGTGCATGGCCAAGTTCATGTCGATCGGCTACTCGCTCGCGGACGTGGTGAAAGCGGCCACCGCCAGCGCGGCCACGGCGCTCGGCCTAGCCGGCGAGCTCGGGGCCATCGCCGTCGGCCGGGACGCCGATATCAGCGTCATCGACGTCGTCGAGGGCGACTTCTCCTTCACCGACACGACCGGGCAGGCGTTCCGGGGCGGCTACGGGCTGGCGCCCGTCCGCACGCTGAAGGCGGGCGAGGAGTTCTCCCCGGGATGGGGAACGCACCCCTGGGGCTGGCTGCCCGCGTCCGCCGGCGGCGACGCCTGGCACACAAGCAAGGCCTAGAAGGTCAGCACCAGCCGCCCGCGCACGCCGCCGGCGTCCAGCCGCCGGTGCGCATCGGCGGCGCGCTCGGGCGGCAGCAGCTCCGCGACCCGCATGGTCAGCACGCCCTTCTCCGCCAGCTCGACCAGCGAAGCGAGCCGCGAGCCCTCGTGCAGGTGCTGGCCGACCAGCACTAGCGAGATCTTGATGTCCCGTTCGGTCTCGCCCTGGAACGGCCGGACGGCGAGCAGCTGCCCGCCGTCGCGCACGGCCGGCAAGACAGAAGGCCCGAGCAGCGCGGCGTCGAGCACCGCGTCCACGCCCGACGGGTAGAGCGCGCGCACCGCCTCCGCCATCCCGGGACCCCGCTCCACCACGTGCGCCGCCCCGAACGACCGCACCAAGGCCTCGTCCGGTCCGGGCGCCGCGTCCCCGATCACCGTCAGCCCCTCATGGGTGCCGAGCTGGATCGCGTACTGGCCGACGGCCCCGGCCGAGCCGGTGACCGCCAGCGTCGACCCGGGCGGCAGCGCCAGCATGTCGAGGGCGGCCCGCACGGTCATCCCGTTCATCGGCAGGGTCGCCGCCGCGTCCAGCGAGATGTCGTCAGGCACCCGTGCGAGCTGGTCGGCGTCGACGACCCGGTACTCGGCCTGCGCGCCGCCGCCGGGCTCCCACGGGGAGACGGCGGCGATCACCCGGTCTCCGGGCTGCCAGGACGACACCGAAGGCCCGGCCGCGTCGATCACCCCGGCCAGCTCCATGCCCGCGATGTACGGCGGCTCGATCCCGTCAGGCATGCGCCGCCCGCCGTGCCGGAAACCAAGGTCGGTCGGGTTGACGGTCGCGGCGGCGACGCGCACCCGCACCTGGCCGGGACCGGGCTCCGGCATGGGGACGGTGACGACGCGCAGCACGGAAGGGTCGCCGAACTCGGTGAAGCCGACGGCGCGGATATCGGTCATGACGAGACTCCAGAGGTAGATGTGTCTAAATCGACAATTAGGGCTCCGAGACCAGGGCCAGCAGCTCGTCGACCCCGCGCAGGTGCAGGTGCGGCTGCCGCTCGGGAGGCAGGTGGTCGTAGGCGTCCGCGCCGCCGAGCCCGGTGCCGACCGCGATGGCCAGCGCCCGGCCGCGGTGCGCCATCGGCACCTCGAGCAGCGGGTCGTCACCCACGACGGCCAGCAAGCCCGGGCGAACCCCCAGCCGCGCCGCGGCGGCGCGCAGCGCGTCGAGCGACGGCTTGCCGGTGACCCGCATTGAGCACCCGGTCACCGACCTGATCATCGCGGAGATCGCGCGCGAGGTGCCGAGCGCGCGCCCGTGAGCCGAGGCGAAGAACGGGGTCTCCGACGCGCTGAACAAGTCCGCGCCGCCCCACACCGCATCGCACGCCGCCTCGAGCGCGGGCATGGTGAACTCGGGGAACCACCCGACGAACACCGCGTCCACCGGCGCCGCCCCCGCGGCAGGCGGCACCACCTCGATCCCCGCCTCGCGCAGCGGGTCGGTCATCCCGGGGCCGCCGAGCACCATGACCCGCTTGAAGCCGCGCTTGGTGAACATTACCACCGCGCTGCTCGCCGGGGTCATCATGCGGTCGTCGGGCACTGCCAGGCCCGCCTCGCGCAGCACCCGCGCGAAGTGCGCGGGAGCACGGTTCGTCCCGTTGGTGAACACCACGTACGGCACGCCCCGGTCCCGCACCCATTCCAGCATCGAGACCGCGCCGGGCAGTGGCGCCAGTCCGTGGTTCACCCGGTCGCCGAGGACCAGCGTGCCGTCCATGTCGAAGATGAACCCGCGCGCGTTCCGCAGCCGCTCCCGCACCAGGTCAGCCACGTCAGTCACGATCCCCGCCCTTCAACGTCAGCCGGAACCCCGGCTTGTCCACCGTCAGCTCGGCCGCGGGCGGCCGGCCCGCAAGCTCACGCAGCAGCCGCAGCACCGGCTGCGTGTCCGGGTTGTAGTGGGTAGCGGCGGGCGGGCCGGAAATCATCCCGTCTACTTCTCCGCCCGGCATCCCGAACCGCAGCAGCAGCTCCTCGTCACCGACCCGCTCGCCGAACCGGTGCCGCAGCTCCGGCACCGACAGCGGCGGCGGTTCTTCCGCCAGCTCCGCCGCCCGCGGACGACTGAGGATCCGGTCGAGCACGGACGGCTCCACCGGCATCGTCGGCTTGCCGAACTTGCCCAGCACGTACCTGATCACCTGATCGGGCACCTGGTCGTACCGCGCGCCCCCGGACAGCACGTTCGCGAGCGCCTGCCCGATGACCATCTGCGGGAACGGCGTCACCATGATCGGGTAGCCGAGCTCCGCGCGGACGAGCCCGATCTCCTCCATCACCGCGCCGAACCGGTGCTCCATGCCCAGCTCGGCCAGCTGCCGCCGCAGCGTGGTCATCACCCCGCCGGCGACCTGGTGGTGCATGAACGCCGCGTCGAACTCGCGCGGCTGCCCGGCGGGCAGCCCCTCCGCCTCCGCCACGCCGTCGAAGTACCGGGCGACGGTGGCGAGCAGCCGGTCGTCCACGTCGACAGTGTGGCCGCTGGCGCGCAGGTTGGCGACGAGCCGTTCCGCGTCGGGCAGCGACGTGCCGTTGCCGAGGGCGCCGCAGCCCACCTGGAGCACCCGCACGCCGAGCTCGGCGGCCACCAGGCAGGTGAGCGGCGACAGCCCGAGCGACGCGTGCGCGTGCAGCTCGAGCGGCTTGCCGCCGAGCTCGGCGAGGACGGCGGGGATCAGCGTGCGGGCCCGCTCCGGGGTGAGGATCCCGGCGGGGTCCTTCACGTACGCCCGGTCGATGTCCCGGCATTCCGCGTACTGCCGCGCGATCCCGGCGTAGAACGCGTCGTCGTGTGCCTCCGACACCGTGTACGTGAGCGCCCCGATGACCTCCGCCCCTGTTCCGCCCGCCGCCTTCTTGATGATCCGCGCGGTCTCGCGCACCGCGTCCATGTCGTGCGTCGGATCGAGCACGACGAACCGGTCCATCCCCGCGTTGACCAGGCTCGTGTACACGAGCTCCATGACCTCGGGATGCGCCCGCTCCCACGAGATGAACCGGAACCCGGTGCCGATGAACTGCAGCCGCGTATCCGGCATCGCCTTGCGCGTCAGCCGGAGCAGGTCCCACGGGTTCTCCCGGTGCGTCCGCACCGACACCCCCATCGCGGTGCTCGACGAGAAGTCGAGCGCCCGGAACCCGACGCGGTTCAGCACCGGCGCGATCTGCGCGACGTGCGCGGTACGCAGCCCGGTCGCCCCCCACAGCGACTGGTTCCCGTCGCGCAGCGACACATCCACCAGCTCGAGATCACTCATGATCATCCAGAACGTACGCGGCTGACTCCATTCCGTCCGCCAGGGTTCCTTCGCGCGCGAGCCATCGCTCCAGGTATCTCGTGTCCACCCCGCCCTTCCCGAACTCGGGGTCGGCAAGCAGCCCGCGGTGCATGTCCAGGTTCGTGATCACCCCGTCGACGGCGCACCGGTCGAGCGCGCCGCGCAGCGTCGCGAGCGCGTCGCCGCGGCCGTCGCCGTGCGCGATCACCTTGGCGAGCAGCGAGTCATAGTGCGGCGGCACGGTCGCCCCGGCCTGGATATGCGTATCGACCCGGACCGCCGGAGGAGACGGGAACACCGCCCTGGTCACGGTGCCCGGGCTGGGCAGGAAGTCGTGGCGGGGGTCTTCGGCGTTGACCCGGCACTCGATCGCGTGCCCGGCGAACGTGACCGCGTCCTGGCGGACGCGCAGCGGGCGGCCCTCCGCGATCGCGATCTGCTCTTCGACCAGGTCCAGCCCGGTGATCGCCTCTGTCACCGGGTGCTCGACCTGGATCCGCGCGTTGACCTCGAGGAAGTAGAACTCCTCCCGCTCGGGGTCGACGAGGAACTCGACCGTGCCCGCGCCGCGGTACCGCAGGTGCTCGCCGATCGCGACGGCCGCCGCGTGCAGCCAGCCGCGCAGGTCGTCCCCGAGCAGCGGCGCCGGCGCCTCTTCGATGAGCTTCTGGTACCGCCGCTGCACCGAGCAGTCGCGCGTGCCGAGGTGCACCACCCGCTCGCCGTCGCCGAGCAACTGCACCTCGACGTGCCGCGCGGGGGAGACGTACCGCTCCAGGTACACCCGCGCATCCCCGAACGCCGCCTCCGCTTCCGCGCTGGCGACGGCGACCGCGTGCTCCAGTTCCCCGGGATCGCGCACCACCCGCAACCCCCGCCCGCCGCCGCCTCCGGCGGCCTTGACCAGCACGGGAAACCCGATCGCGGCCGCCACCTCACCGGCCCCCGCGTCCGGGAGCACATGCCTTCCTGGCAGGACGGGGAGCCCGGCGGCGACCGCGTGCTCGCGGGCGGCGAGCTTGTCCCCGGTAGCCTCGAGCGTCTCAGGCGCGGGCCCGATGAACACGACGCCCGCCGCCGCGCAGGCCCGCGCCAGGCGCGCGTTCTCCGACAGGAACCCGTACCCGGGATGGATGGCGTCCGCGCCGGCGGCGACCGCCGCGCTGACGATCGCGTCCGCGTCCAGGTAGCTCGCCGCGGCGGGCGCCGGCCCGATCCTGATCGTCTTGTCCGCGAGCCGCGCCGGCGGCGACCCCGCGTCGGCGTCGGAGACGGTCAGCACCGTCTCGATGCCCAGCCGCCGGCAGGTGCGGATCACCCGCGCGGCGATCTCCCCCCGGTTGGCCACAACCACCCGCCGGAACCCGTGCCGACCGCTCACCCGGCCGCCCCCTGTCCCCCTTCAGCGGGTCCCCCGGCCGGCAACTTCACATCAGTTTTCGTCTTTACATCAGTTTTGGTCCTTTTCGCGCCCGGTTTGTCCGTTTCTAGGGACCAAAAGTGATGTGAAGTTGAAGTGTGCGCCAGACCGTGGGAGTCACGGCGGGGACCAACTAGAGGCGGACGCCGCGCCATAGCACCACGGCCCCCACAGTTCCCTCGAGTGGTCACGCGCCCGGCTCGATCCACATCAGGATGGTGCCCTGGGCTACGGGCTCCGCGTTCGCCAGGCAGATCTCCGCTACCCGCCCGCGCGTCTCCGCGTGCACCGAGTTCATCAGCTTCATCGTCTCCACGATCGCGACGACCGTCTCCTCGGTGACCGCGTCCCCCACCTCAACGAACGGCGCCGCCCCCGGCCGCGGCGCCCGGTAAAACGTCCCAGGCAGCGGCGCCGCTACCGCCACCATCCCAGCCCGCCCAGCCCCGCCCGCGACTCGGCCCTCGCCCGCCGACCCGACCACGCCCGCCGACCCGACCGCGCCCGCCGACCCGACCACGCCCGCCGACATTTCGGAAATGTCGGATTTCTGGCAGGCGGGGGAGCCTGCGGGCTGGCGGGCCGCGGTGGAGCCGGCGGACGGGGCGGCTGTGGGGGAGCCGTTGGGCACTGGCGTTACCGGAGCCGGGTCGGCAAGGAGCTGTGACTCTTCGGTCCAGCCGCCTGGGGCGCGGCGGAGCGTCAGGCGGAACCGGGGCGTCTGGAGGTCGAGTTCGTCGTAGGGCAGCGAGTCCAGGAGGGCCAGGATCTCCGCCACGTCATCATTCGTCAGGTCCATGGCCCCGCCTCGCGCGCAGAAGGGCAAATGTCCGTCGTTAGGTACCTTATAGGGGCCCAAACTACGGACATTTCCCGCGCCGGCCTGGTCACATCGGCTTCCCGAAGAGGGCTAGGACGTGGTCGGCGGCGTGGGGCTTCGGGGCGGCGACGGGGGCCGCGCCGCGCGCGGCCCACACCGTCTCGGGACGGCACTGCAGCATGACGATGCGGTCGGCGGCCGAGGCGTCCTCCTCCTCGAGGAGGGCCCACTCGACGTCCTGGGGGGCGCCGTGGTGGGCTTCCACGCGGCGGCCGGCGTCCGCGAGCGCGCGGATCTCGTCGTCGGTGAGGCACGGCGCCTCCCGCAGGTCAGCGGGGGTGTCCGTGACAGTCACGCCGGGCCCGTTCGGGATAAAGGAATGGAGACGGTCCTTGGCGGAGACGCGGCGGCCGGTGATCTCGCCCGTGATCTTGCTGATCACGAAGCTGTCCGGCGTCACGTCGCCGGACACCAGGGCGGACCCGAGGCCCCACGTTCCCTCGATCGCCACCACCGAACGGTCGCCCGTCACCGGGGATCGCGTGAACATGACCCCGGCGGCGCGCGGGCGGACCATCCGCTGCACGACCACGGCCATCGCGATCCCGTCCTCGGGCATGTCCAGGCGGCGGCGGTAGGCCACCGACTCGTCGTTGTACAGGCTCGCCCAGCAGCGGCGCACGTGCTCCAGGACCGACGCCGCGCCGGATATGCCGAGGTAGGTGTCCTGGAGGCCGGCGAACGACGCCTCCGCGCTGTCCTCCACGGTGGCCGACGAGCGCACCGCGACATCCGCCGCCGGGCCGCCGAGCTCCGCGTACCCGGCCTCGATCGCCGCCGCGACGCCCGCCGGCAGCGGCGCGTCGGCGACCCGGGAGCGGAAGGCGGCCGCCGTCCGGGCGATCGCGGCGAGGTCGCCGGCGGGCAGCGCCTCGACGCCTGCGCGGAGCGCGCCGTCCGGGTCGAGCGCCGCCATCGACTCGGCGAACGCGCCGACCGTGATGACGAAGCCGGGCGGCACCCGGACGCCGATCCGCGCCAGGTCGCCGAGGCTCGCGCCCTTCCCGCCCACCTCGGCCGCGGACGACGCGTCCGCCAAAGGCACTACGTATGACGGCATCTACAGCACCCGCACCGTGCCCCGGTCGCCGTCCACCCGGATCCTGTCGCCGGTCCTGATCCGCTTGGTCGCGTCGCCGGTGCCGACCACGGCCGGCATGCCGTACTCGCGGGCGACGATCGCGGCGTGCGACATCGACCCGCCGATGTCCGACACCGCCGCCTTGATCTTGGCGAACACGGGCGCCCACGACGGCGCGGTCACCGGGCAGACGAGGATCTCGCCCTCGCGCAGGTCGCCGATGTCAGCGACGTCGTGCAGCACCCGCGCGACGCCCTCCACGACCCCGGCCGAGGCGGCCACGCCGACCACCTCGTCCACCGACGGGTTCAGCCACGACTCGATCCGCTCCTGCGTGACGCCCCACAGCATGCGGACCGCGGGGTCGTTCAGGGCCTCGGGCACGGGGCCGAGGGCGGGCGGCGGGGACCAGTCACGGAGGACTTTGAGCATGCGCTTGCGTTCGGCGATGATGGGCGGGAAGTGGGTGCCGCCGAGCGGCGGGGTGCCCGCGGCCCAGGCCAGCGCGACGTCCGACAGGGCCGTGTCGATCTCGGTGTGGTGCAGGTGGAAGACGTCGTCGGCCTCGGCGATGACGCCGAACCGCGCGAGCAGCGCGCCGAACTCCTTGATCTTCTGGAAGAACCGCGTGGTGAACCAGTGCTCGCAGTAGAACTTGTGGTCCTCGACGAACGGGAACACCAGCCGGCAGAGCCCGAGCATCTGGTCGAACGCTGCCTTCTCGTCATCGGAGGTGAGCAGCTCGCGGTACCCGTTCGCGATCCGCTCCCGTTCGGCGATGAGCTGCTCGGTCGGGCGCACCGGCATTGTCCCGGCGCGGATGGCGGCCACGTAGCCCGGCAGCGCGGTGAACGGCACGGTCAGGTCGTCGTTCCAGGACAGGTGGTGGTGGTAGAAGCCGTCGCCGCTTGACACGTGGAACCACGGGTCGCGGGCCTTGTCGAACGACTCCAGCCATTTCGCGCCGGCGTCGCCGCGCGTCTCAAGCGCGGCCAGCACGTCGGCCGCCACGGCCCCCTCGACGAACAGGTCGTCGACGCCCAGGTCGACCGCGAGCCGGGCGAGCCGCCGCAGCTCGTCGTCCGGCCGGTACATGATCACGTCGATGCCGGCCACCATGCGGGCCACGGTCTGGTCGCTGATCTCGGGGAACGCCTGCGTGCAGAACTGGAAGAACACCACGTACGCGCCGTAGCCGAGCATCAGCATCTCGGTGTGGTGGTGCCACATCTTGGAGTACAGCGCCAGGCACTTGTTGAAGTTCTCGACCAGGTAGTGGTTCTGCGCGACGCCGCGCGCCTCGAAGACGACCTCGTCTGACTCCCACTCGGGCAGCGCGGGGACCTCGATGCCCTCGATCT
>Ga0187814_10000645_pt1 | contig 12149 bp, 12 predicted proteins | sample NC_S_4_FD_132450 | JGI IMG/M metagenome (GOLD analysis project Ga0187814, IMG submission 132450) | Wetland sediment microbial communities from Neuse River Estuary, North Carolina, USA - ASW-S_4 | ecosystem: Environmental > Aquatic > Freshwater > Wetlands > Sediment | place: USA: North Carolina... | reverse complement strand
ATAACCCGGCGCCCCAGCCATGTCCGCGGGTCTAGGAAACGTCAGGGTCGTCTGGACATTGGGATAAACGGTTCCCGCACAGAGCGAAGAAGTGGGGCTCGGATGGCCGCGGCGCGAGTAGGCCCTGGGGCTCGGATGGCCGCCGCGCGGGTGGGCCTTAGGGCTCGGATGGCCGCCACGGCGCGGGTGGGCCTTAGGGCTCGGATGGCCGCCACGGCGCGGGTGGGCTGGGACCCCGGTGACCGAGACGAGGCCCGTCGCAGGGGGTTTAGTGGCCCTGTGACGCGGAAAACCGGTCCTGACGGGGAATTGAAGTGGCGTATGCCACGATCGAGGTGGATGAGCTTCAGGCAATCGCGCCGGGGGGCGCAACCGCGCGGACCGAGATCCCGACCGCGCGAGGCGCGGACGTGCTGATCCTCGGGCTCCACCTGCACCTTCATCTGCTGCACCACGTGAAGGGTCCGACGGTCGACTACGTGGGCGTGGCGGTCGCGGCGTTCTTGAGCTGGTTTGGGGTACCCGGCCCCGGCGAGCCCGTGCTGATCGCGGCATCGGTGGTTGCCGCCAAGCACAAACTCGATCTGGCGCCCGTGGTGGCGGCAGCTTTTGCGGGTGCCCTGGCGGGCGGGATCATCGGCTGGCTTGTCGGGTTGTTCGCGGGGCGCTCGTTGCTGACTTTCCGCGGTCCTCTGCGTAAGATGCGCCTGCGGGCGATCGCCCGGGGAGAGGAGCTGTTCAAGCGACGCGAGGTGCTTGCGATCCTGCTGGCGCCGGCGTGGGTCGCTGGAATCCATCGCTCCGGCATCGTCACCTATAACCTGACCAATGCGGCAAGCGCGTTCGTCTGGGCCGGGGGCATCGGACTTGCCGCCTACTACATCGGCCCACCCATCCTCGACCTCGTGCAGGACGCCGGCACGGTGCTAACGATCCTCGGCGGTCTGCTGTTGGTCGCGGTGATCCTCGCGGAGATCCGGCGCCGGCGCCGGCGCCGCGAGCCCCGGTCCGCGAGCTCGGTCACGGACTGACGGGCACCGGGCCCGGTCCGCGAGCTCGGTCACGGACTGACGGGCACGTGTGCCTTGTGGCATTCGGCGAGGATCGCGCTTGCCGCCTGAGGGCTGAATGCGCCCGGGGTACTGGTCGACTCACACGTCGAGCGGGCCGCCTCACCGCACTGGTAGACCTCCTGGGCCCCTGTCGCGGCCGGGATCGTCAGGTAGATGCAGCCATGGCTCGAGCTCTTCCCCGCGGTCGCGAGGGAGATCACGAGGGCAACTGCAAGCGCCGCCACCACGCCGAGGACCCCTCGCACGAGCCACCTCTCGCGAGGCGAGAGGTGGCGCTTGAGCGTGACGTCTTGCGCGTGGCCGGGAGGGAGAATCAGCACGGGAGAGGGCGGCCTCTGGGCCGCGGCACCTAACTGCGCTCGCTGCCGCCGAACAGCTGCAGCAGCAGCAGGAACACGTTGAAGATGTCCAGGAAGATGCCAGCTGCGATCGGAACCGCGCTCGCCGTGTCCGCGCGGCGCAGGCGGTTGAAGTCGAAGATCGAGTAGCCGCCGAAGATCACCAGCCCGCCGAACACCTCGTGGGTCCGGTCAGGCGAAATCGCGCTCCTCGGGAGCCCGAGTTCCTCGTATGTGGGCATCAGCAGCTCGTGCGGAAATAGTCCGGTCGCCAGTGCATTGCCAAGGCTAGCCCTGATCCGGGTTCCTTGACCGGAGATGCTCGCGCCTCAAGAATGCACCCCGGGACCCGACCGGAGGAGACCAGCATGAGCGAGTTCGATTACTTGATCGTCGGTGCCGGCTCGGCCGGCTGCGTGCTCGCGGCGCGGCTGACTGAGGACCCGGACGTGAAGGTGTGCCTGCTCGAGGCAGGGCCGCCCGACACGGCCGAGGAGATCCACGTCCCCCCGGGACAGCTCGCGCTCAGCATGAGCAAGTACGACTGGGGGTTCGTGTCCGATCCCGAGCCCGGGCTCGGCTACCGCTCGCGGGTGCTGCCGCGCGGACGGACGCTCGGCGGCTCCTCCTCAATCAACTCGATGGTCTACATCCGCGGGAACCGCGCCGACTACGACGCCTGGGCGGCGATGGGCCTCGAGGGGTGGGGGTGGGACGACGTGCTCCCGTACTTCCTCAAGGCCGAGGACAACGAGCGCGGAGCCAGCGAGCTGCACGGTGCCTGCGGCCCCCTGCGGGTGAGCGACGGCCGCGCACGGCACAGGACCTGCGAGGCGTTCATCGAGGCCGCGATTGAAGCCGGGATCCCCGCCAACGAGGACTTCAACGGGCCCGAGCAGGACGGCGTGGGCTGGTACCAGCTCACCCAGCGCGACGGGATGCGCTGCTCCACCGCGGTCGCGTACCTGCACCCCGCGATGCAACGGCCGAACCTCGTCGCGGAGACCGGCGCGTACGTGACGCGCCTCCTGCTCGAGGGGACCCGTGCGGTCGGCGTGGAGGTGGACCAGCACGACGCGCTGCGGGAGATCCGCGCAGGCGAGGTCATCCTCAGCGCCGGCAGCTACCAGAGCCCGCAGATCCTGCTGCTGAGTGGGATCGGCCCGGCGGAGGAGCTCGAGCTCGGCGGCATCCCTCCTGTGTTGGACCTGCCCGTCGGGCGCGGTCTCCAGGACCACGTAGCCACGTGGATCACGTTCACCACCGACCAGCCATCGCTGCTGACCGACGAGACCGACGAGAACCTGATCCTGCTGCAGACCGAGGGGCGCGGGCCCCTGACCTCCAACTTCGCGGAATCGGGCGGCTTCATCCGCACACGCGATGGGCTGGAGGCCCCCGACGTGCAGCTTCACGCGATCCCGATCCTCTTCCCCGAGGGTGGCGCCGGCGAGATCCTCGTCGACGGCTGGGCGCTGTCGGCGTGCCTGCTGCGCCCGGCCAGCAGCGGGTTCGTGAAGCTGCGCTCGCGCGTCCCGAGCGCGAAGCCGCGGATCCTCCACAACTACGCCGGCACCGACGAGGACCGAGCGACGCTGATGGCGGGCGTCCGCCGCTGCATGGAGATCGCGCAGCAGCCGGCGCTCCGCGCGGTGTCGACGGGTCCCTACGGTGTGCCGGACGGGGACGACGACGCGAGCGTGATCGCGCACATCGAGCGCAACTCGACAACTCTGTTCCATCCAGTCGCCACGTGCGCGATGGGTCAGGTGGTAGACGCGCAGCTGCGCGTGCTCGGGATGCAGGGCCTGCGGGTGGTCGACGCCTCGGTGATGCCGACGCTGATTCGCGGAAACACCAACGCGCCGACGATCATGATCGCCGAGCGCGCAGCGGACGTGATCAAGGAAGCCGCCGCGGGTGTGGCGGCCGCACAGGCGCGCGCCGCGGCGTGACGAGCTAGCGCCGCTAACCCGAAGTTACGACCGCAACCTCCCCGTGGTCGTCACAGTGGTCGCCGTGGGGGTGGTGAAGGTGCCCGTCGACGAGGTAGTCGACGTGGTCGCCGTGGGGGACCGCCTCGTGTCCGCAGCCCTCGCCGTGGACGTGATCGCTGTCATGCCCTTCGCAGTCGTGGTCGGGCGTGCAGCGGTCGGGGTTCCGCGCGTCGACGTCCAGGGTGTGCTCGTCGACGTGGTCCTCGTGAGGATGATGCAGGTGTCCGCCGTGGACGTAGTCGATGTGGTCGCCGTGCTCGACCGCGGTGTGCCCGCAGCCGGGCTCGTGCCGGTGCTCGTGGTTCTCGTGGGTGACGTGCTCGGTCATGGAACAAGTCTCCGGGACCGGTGCCCTGGCGACAAGCAGATGAGAACGAGAAGCGTTCTCAGAACGCGCCCCCGTCAAGCGCTCTCAGAGAGGCGCGAACGAGAAGCGTTCTCAGAACGCGCCCCCGAGCGCCCGCACACGGGTGGGCGACCTGGGCCGTCAGTAGTTCCGTGTAGCCACTCAGCGGGAATGCGCGGCTGCACCTCGGCAGCACTCTTCCTATCGTCGCCTCATGAGCGAGATCGTGCACCTGGAGCGGGCGGAGTGCCTCGAGCTGCTTGCTCGGGCTGAGTTTGGCCGGATCGCGGTGAACGTCAGCGGGGACGCGCCCGCGATCCGCCCGTTGAACTACGTGTTCGACGAGCGTTCCCAGTCGATCGTCTTTCGCACCGCCTACGGCTCGAAGTTCCACGGCCTGCTGAAGTCGGCCAAGGCGTCGTTCGAGATCGACGGGGTCGATTCCCCCCGGCGTTCCGGGTGGAGCGTGGTCGTGGTCGGCGTGACCGAGGTGATCACGAACGCGATCGAGCGGCGCCGGCTTGAAGGGCTTGGCCTCGAGCCATGGGCTCCAGGCCCCAAGCCCCATTGGGTCCGGCTTCGAGCCGGAACGGTGTCGGGGCGGAGGATCGTGGTCGACAGGAGCCATGAGGCCGCTGCGATTGGCGGACACGAACAGCCCGCCATCAGCGCCGGCACCAAGCCTGCGGTTCAGTAGCCATCGAGTGCCGGCGCCAAGCCGTTGGTTCGGTAGTTTTCCGCAATCACCCTTCGGGATGACGCGGCTGGGCACGGTCTCTTCGATGGGCTAGGCTCGCCACCAATGGCTCCGGAATCTCCACAGCATCCGTTTCGCGTGCTGATCGTGGGCGGAAGCGTCGGGGCGCTGGAGGCGGCGCTCGCCCTTCGCGACCATGCCGGCGACGTCGTGGCGACCACCTTGCTGGCGCCCGACCCCGACTTCGTCATGCGCCCGGAGAGGGTCCGCGAGCCGTTCGGATACGGCGTCGCCAAGACCTACCCGCTCGACGAAATCGCTCGTGACATCGGCGTGGACCTGATCCAGGACACCTTCGAGTGGCTCGACCCTGGAGCTCGTGTCGTGCACACCGGCGGGGATCAGGAGATCGAGTACGACGCGCTGCTGCTGGCCCTGGGAGCACGGCTCTACCCGCGCTTCAAGAATGCGCTGACGATCGACGATCGGCGGATCGACGAGCAGATGCACGGCCTGATCCAGGATCTGGAAGGCGGCTACCTGCACAAGCTCGTGTTCGTGTCCCCATCGACGATGCCGTGGCCGCTGCCGATCTACGAGCTGGCGCTGATGACGGCCCGCCGTGCGTTCGACATGGACATCGAAATGTCGATCACGATCGCCACGCCCGAGGATTCGCCCCTGGCGATCTTCGGGACGACCGCCAGCGAGACCGTTGAGAAGCTGCTGGAGGAGCACGGGATCCTCACAATCACCTCGGCTCATTGCGAGGTGCCGGAGCCCGGCCGCGTATCGATCCATCCCGGCGAGCGCTGGCTCCACGCCGACCGCGTCGTGGCATTGCCGCAGCTCGTCGGGCCCTCCACCCCAGGCGTGCCGAAATCTTCTCCGGAGGGCTTCATCGGCGTCGACCCCACGGGCAAGGTGCATGGGCTGGAGCGGGTGTACGCGGTCGGCGACGCGACCGACTTCCCGGTCAAGATGGGGGCGATCGCGGCTCAGCAGGCCGACACGGCAGCGGCGGCGATCGCGGCGCTGGCGGGCCTCGAGGTCGCGCCCGTGCCATTCAAGCCGGTGGTACAGGCGATTCTGCTGGGCGCGGAGAAGCCGCTGTACCTGAAGGCTCACATCACGGGCGGCCACGGCTCGAGCTCTGAGGCCACCGAGACGCCTGGCGATGCTCCTCGCTCGAAGATCGCGGCGAAGTACCTCGCGCCGTACCTGGATGCACGCGACCGGGTCGCGGGGAGCGCGAGTTGAGGACGCTGTGCCGGAGCGCAGGAAGCCCGAACGAAAGGAGCGCGGGTTGAACGCCGAGGAGCCACTGCGGATCGTGATCGCCGATGACCACTCGGTCGTCCGGCGAGGGCTTCGACAGCTTCTGGAGAACGAGACCGGCATCGAGATCGTCGCCGAGGCGGAGGACATCGATTCCGCCAGACGGTACGTGCGGGGCCATCATCCGGACGTCCTGGTGGTGGATCTCAACATGCCCGGCGGGTCCACGCTCGAGGCGATTCCGGCGATCCGCGCCGAGTCTCCCGACACCCAGATCGTCGTGCTGACGATGCAGAACGAGCCCGCCTACGCGCGTGAGGCCCTGAGCGCCGGCGCGCTCGGCTACGTGCTCAAGGAGGGCGCCGACGCCGAGCTCGTCGAGGCGGTCAGGCGAGCGTCCGCTGGCGACACGTTCCTGAACCCGCGTCTTGGAGCGAAGGTCGCGGCCGAGCCGCCCCCCGGCCCTCCAGGCGGTCTGTCGGAGCGAGAGGTCGAGGTGCTGCGGATGATCGCGCTCGGCCACACAAACGCCGAGATCGCCGAGACCCTGTACCTGTCGGTGCGTACGGTCGAGACGCACCGCGCACACATCCAGCAGAAGCTCCGCCTGGGAACCAGGTCGGAGCTGGTGCGCTACGCCCTGGACCACGGGCTGATCGACACGTCCTAGCCGGGGCGGAAAGGAGATCAAGGATGTTCAAGAAGGTGCTGTGGGCAACGGATGGCTCGGACTGCGCGGATCAGGCGCTGAGCTACGCCAAGGCGCTGGTGTCCGAGGACAGCGGCGAGCTGCTCGTGATCCATTGCGTCGAGTTCACGATGCCCGGGAAGGGCGGGGGCAGCCTTACGCTCCACGCCGACGAGGACGAGCTGACCGAAAAGATTGAGCGTCAAGTCAGGGAGCTCACCGAAAGCGGGCTGTCCGCGAGGCTCGATGTACTCGGCGCCGGCATGGGCGGCGCGGCCCATACGATCGCGGAGGCCGCCAGGGACAACGGCGCCGACGTCATCGTGCTCGGGACTCGCGGGCATACACCGCTGGGCGGCCTGCTGCTGGGCGGCGTCACGCAGCGCTTGCTCCACATCATGCCCTGCCCGGTGCTCGCAGTACCGGCGACCTCAAAGGCCGCCGCTTAGCGCGGCGCCGGCTACGCCGGACGCGTCGCCGGAGGGATCGGCGGCCCGGGCTGCGCGGGTGAGGATCAGCAGCGGGCAGCGCGCTGTCCGAGCGAGGTCCCCGGAGGTGCTGCCGTGGACGATCCGGCCGATGGGGCCGTAATCCCGGGATCCCACGATCAGCAGATCGAGCGAGGCGCTGTAGAGCGTCAGCTCCTCGACCGGAAGGCCGTACGCCGCATGGGGCTCGACGCCGCCGAGGGCAGCGATCTTCTCGCGAGCCCGCTCGACGATCTGCGCGACCGAGTCCTCCACCGGCTCGGTCCCGCCGAGGAACAGGTAGGCCGGGAGCGTCACCGCCTCGAACGCCGAAAGCCTGGCGCCCGACTCGGCCGCGAGCCGCTGGCCGATCGCGAGCGCGTGCTCGCTCTCGGGCGAGCCGTTGTAGGCGACTCCGATCTCCTGCATCATCGCGGGCTCGAGCGCGTAGCCGGCGGGGGCGACCGCCACTGCGCACGGCGCCCCGTTCAGAGCGGCGCGGGTGTCGTCACCCACCATCACTCTCCCGAGCAGCCCGCGCCGGCAGGAGCCCACGATCAACAGGTCCGCGCCGCTGGACTCGGCGAGCACGTGCAGTCCGCGCCCGACCGAGGCCGAGCGGACAACGTGCAGCTGCGCCGCGATGCCTGTCTCAGCGCGCTCGCGCTCGAGCAGCTCGATGCCGCGGTCGCGCTCAGCTGTCCCATACGGCGAGGTCGACCCTCGGGTGCGCAGCGCGTCGCCCATACAAACGTGGGCCAGTGCGAGCCGTGCATCGGGAGAGGCCAGGAGCCGGGCGAGCGCGATCGCGTCCCGTCCGCCCTCATTGCCGTCCACCCCGACGATCACGTGCTCGAACATCGCGCTTCCTCCTAGGTGTTGGTCCGCTCGGCTGCTTGCCATTCACGGCGCTTGATCTCGTACTCCGGCGGCAGTGCGCCCTCCAGGGCCTCGGCGGCGTCGAGCGCTTCGAGCGCCGAGCGGTAGTCGCCCCACTTCGCATCCATCCCGGCCATCATTAGGGAGAGCTCGAGGGCGTCGCGGTGCTCGGACTCGGACAACGGTGCGCCCGGGACCGGCGCTTTGTCGACGAGCAGCTCACCCGAGAGCGGCTGCGGCCTGGCGGTCGCCAGGTAGGGCGCGAGGTATCGGCCGGCGATCTTCGCCGGTGGCCACCAGAGCGGCTGACCGGCCGCCGCAGAGGCATCCCGACCGGGATGTGGTGCCAAATGGGCCTCGATCGCCACGCTCGCCTCGCGCGGGAGGCGCTGGGGCTCGGCGCGCAGGTACATCGGCGCCCCTCCTGTCAGGAGCAGTCCGCGAAGCACGGGACGAAACGGCTGCGGCGTGATCGGCACGCCCACCTCCGCGGCGATCGACTCCGCGACCGCGTCGGCCTGCTGGGCGGCGAGGCCACCCTGCTTCAGTGGGAACGCGGTCACGTCGCCTGCCGCATACACGCCTTCCAGGCCGCTCACACGTCCGTGGCGGTCGACGGCGATGAAGCCGTGCCGATCGTGCGGGACTCCCGGCACCGCCGGACCCTCCGCCAGCGGGAGGGTGATGACCCGGTCGGCGAACACCACGCCGCCGCCCGCAAGCACCAGCGCTCGCCGGCGGACCATCGCGGGCAGGGACGACGTTCGCAGCGTCACGCCGCGGGCTGCCAGGAGCCCTTCCACAGCACGCGAGGCGGCCGGCCCGAAGAGCTCGAGCGGTTCCTCCTCGGGCGTCACCAGCGTGACTGCGGTTTCGCTCCCGTGATCGCGTAGATGTGCGGCGGCCATCAACGCCAGCTCGTACAGGGGCAGTGGCCACGAGGTCTGCGAAGGCAGGGCCAGCGCGACCGATCGGGCCTGCCCGGAGACCAGCTCCTGTAGGAGGTTGCGAAGCGCGGGCACGTCGTCGCGCCCGTGGAACGTGAGGGCGCCAGGCAGCGCCCCGCGCGACCTGGCTCCGGTTGCGATCACGAGGTGATCGAACTCCACCTCTGCCCCCGAGCCGGTGACGACACGGTGCCCCGCGGCATCGACGTGCACGAGCGAGTCCGGCACCAGCTCGGCGCCCTGGTCGGCGGCTATGGACGCGATCGCGAACGAGCGCGCGTGGGACCTGTCGAATGCCTCGCCCACCGTGACGGGGCGGTACACGAAGAACCTGTCCGCGGACAGCAGCGCCAGCTCGAGGTGGCCGCTCGCGAGGGACCGGAGGGCGAGGAGCGCCTCCAGCGCTGCCACGCCGCCGCCGGCGATCAGCACGCGTGGGCGTGTGCCGCCACGGGGGCTCATGGCACAAACCCCTCGTCCAGGGTTTGCACATCCGTGATCTCGCCCCGCCAGTAGACGAACCCGTCCACGGCGGCGACCCATCCGGCTGGCCGCGACCTCGCGAGGTAGCGCTCGACGAGCTGGGGCAGGCGCCCCCCGGTTTCAGAGCCCAGGGCGGAGCCGCTGCTTGTTCGCACTTCGGCTGTCCCCATCTCATCGGTCACGCTACGGTGCCCAGATCACGGCGCCATCCGTGGACCGCCCGCCCCCGCCTGCGGATTCCCACGGAGAGCCCTGCGGCGCCGGTATGCGTAAATGCAAGCCGTGACCGACCCGTCGCCGTCCCCGCTCACCGAAGCTGAGCTGGGGTCCCTGGACGCGTGGTGGCGCGCGGCCAACTACCTGTCGGTTGGGCAGATCTACCTGCTCGACAACCCGCTCCTTCGCCGGCCGCTTCTCCCTGAGCACATCAAGCCCCGCCTGCTCGGCCACTGGGGGACCACGCCCGGCCTCAACTTCGTCTACGTGCACATGAACCGGGCGATCAAAGCCCGCGCGCTCGATGCGATGTACGTCACAGGGCCGGGTCACGGCGGGCCGGGGCTCGTGGCGAGCGGATACCTGGACGGAACCTACACCGAGGTCTATCCGCACATCGCCCGCGACGAGGAGGGCCTTCGCCGCCTGTTCAGGCAGTTCTCGTTCCCCGGTGGGATTCCCAGCCACGTGGCGCCCGAGACGCCGGGGTCGATTCACGAGGGCGGCGAGCTCGGGTACTCGCTGCTTCACGCCTATGGCGCGGTGCTGGACAACCCCGGCCTGCTCGCGCTGTGCGTGGTGGGCGACGGCGAGGCGGAGACGGGACCGCTCGCCGCGAGCTGGCACTCGAACAAGTTCCTCGACGCGGCCCGCGACGGCGCGGTGCTGCCGGTGCTCCACCTGAATGGGTACAAGATCGCCAACCCCACCGTGCTGGCACGGATCTCACGCCACGAGCTCCACGCGCTGCTCGAGGGCTACGGCTATGCCCCCAGATTCGTCGAGGGATCCGATCCTGGGGAGATGCACCAGCTGATGGCTGCCACGCTCGACGAGGTGCTCGACGAGATCGCCCGGATCCAGCGGCGCGCCCGCGAGGACGGGGATCTCGAGCGGCCGCGGTGGCCGATGATCGTGCTGGTCACGCCGAAGGGCTGGACCGGGCCCAAGGAGGTCGACGGCCTGCCGATGGAGGGCACGTGGCGCTCGCACCAGGTGCCGCTCGCCGAGGTCAGGACCAACCCCGCGCACCTGGCGCAGCTCGAGTCGTGGATGCGCTCCTACCGCCCCGAGGAGCTCTTCGACGACCGCGGTGCCGTGCGTCCCGAGGTCACGGCGCTGGCCCCTGCGGGCGAGCGGCGGATGAGCGCCAACCCGCACGCCAACGGCGGGCTGCTGCTGCGCGAGCTGGAGCTGCCCGACTTCGGCGAATACGCAGTCGAGGTCAAGGCACCCGGCCGCAACTCGAGCGAGGCCACCCGGGTCCTGGGGGCCTGGCTGCGCGACGTGATCCGTGCCAACGGCGACCGGTTCAGGCTCATGGGTCCTGACGAGACCGCCTCAAACCGCTTGTCGGCCGTGTTCGAGGCGACCGATCGCGCCTGGGACGCCGTGCGCCTCCCGACCGACGACCACCTCGCTCCCGACGGCCGCGTGATGGAGGTGCTGAGCGAGCACCTCTGCCAGGGGTGGCTCGAGGGCTACCTGCTGACCGGGCGACACGGCCTGTTCAACTGCTACGAGGCGTTCATCCACATCGTCGATTCGATGTTCAACCAGCACGCCAAGTGGCTGAAGGTCTCCAAGGAGATTCCCTGGCGCCGCCCGATCGCGTCCCTGAACTACCTGCTCTCCTCGCATGTGTGGCGCCAGGACCACAACGGCTTCTCGCACCAGGACCCCGGCTTCATCGACCATGTGGTCAATAAGAAGGCCGAGATCATCCGGGTGTATCTGCCCCCGGACACCAACTGCCTGCTGTCGGTCGCCGACCACTGCCTGCGCAGCCGCCACTACGTCAACGTGATCGTCGCGGGCAAGCAGCCGTCGCTCAACTATCTGCCGATCGAGGAGGCCGTCGCGCACTGCACGCGCGGAATCGGGATCTGGGAATGGGCCTCGAACGACAAGGGGCAGGAGCCGGACGTAGTGCTCGCGTGCGCGGGCGACATTCCCACGCTCGAGACCGTCTGCGCAGCGGCGATGCTGCGGCGCCTGCTGCCTGAGCTGAAGGTGCGCGTGGTCAACGTGGTCGACCTGATGCGGCTGGAGCCCGACAGCGAGCATCCCCACGGGCTCTCCGATGCCCAGTTCGACGCGCTGTTCACGAGTACGCAGCCGGTGATCTTTGCCTACCACGGCTACCCCTGGCTGATCCACCGCCTCACCTACCGCCGCAACAACCATCACAACATCCATGTCCGGGGCTACAAGGAGGAGGGCACGACCACCACCCCGTTTGACATGGTCATGCTCAACGACCTCGACCGCTTCCACCTCGTGATGGACGTGATCGATCGGGCCCCCGGGCTCGGCGAGCGGGCGGCGGGGCTGCGTCAGGAGATGGTCGATGCCCGGCTTTGGGCCCGCGCCTACACGCGCGAGTACGGGGACGACCCGCCCGACGTGCGCGACTGGACATGGCCCAGATCCTTGTCGTAAACGCGGGGTCGAGTAGCGTCAAGCTCAGCCTGATCGGTCCGGGCGACGACGTTCTCGCGGCGCGAGAGCTGGACGCGCCGCGTTCGACGATCGACCCGGAAGAGCTCCGAGCCGCGCTCGGTGAGGGTCTCGGGGATGCCGACGTGGTCGGCCACCGGATCGTCCACGGCGGCGAGCGCTTCCGCGAGGCCGTCCGGATCGACTCCGACGTGGAGCGCGAGCTTCACGACCTCGTGGATCTCGCGCCCCTGCATCAGCCGAAATCGCTGGCGGCCCTGGCGGCGGTCTCCGAGGCGCT
>Ga0187814_10000644_pt1 | contig 12153 bp, 13 predicted proteins | sample NC_S_4_FD_132450 | JGI IMG/M metagenome (GOLD analysis project Ga0187814, IMG submission 132450) | Wetland sediment microbial communities from Neuse River Estuary, North Carolina, USA - ASW-S_4 | ecosystem: Environmental > Aquatic > Freshwater > Wetlands > Sediment | place: USA: North Carolina... | reverse complement strand
TTCGGCGAGGCTGGCCGTGTCGGTGGCTGCTGTGCCATGCTCGCGTGCCTGGTCGGCCCGCGCGTGCGCCGGCGTTGCCAGCGCGGCAGCTGAAACCCGCCCGGCAGTTGACGCCGCAGCGCTGCCGGGGACGGCGAGGCAGGACAGGCCCGCGAGGCCGAGAGTGATTCCGATGATGCGCAGCTTCGCGGGCATGCGAGCCTCCTGGTGGCGCGCTAATACATCAGGCTCCCCCGCCGAGATTTCCTTTCAGCCTGAAATTTATTAATGACGGCTGAACTATATTGATTAGCGGCACTAAGTACAAGAGGCGCATGATGTCGACAGGCATGTGCCTAGGCTGGGCCGCCACGGCGCCTCGCCGAGCCGGCGCCGGGCTCGCGCGGCCATCGTTTCGGCGCATCCAGCTCAGCGACCATGGCCAGCGCCCGTGCGATCGCGCCGATGACTGTGGCGTTGGGGCCGAGCCCGGAGATGACGATCTCGGGTGCTCGGAACACCCGCTCGGCCACCGCGACGCAGATCTCGGGCAGCCACGGCTCAAGCGCCCGGCCGACGCTGCCGTCCAGAATGATCCGCTCAGGGTCGATCAGCGCCGTGGTGCCGACGATCGCGGCCGTCACATGCGCGACTAGCTCGCCGACCACACGTCGGCCCACGCGGTCACCGCATGCCGCCGCCGCAAAGATGTCGGCCACGCCGAAGTCACCGACCAGACAGGTCCGCTGGCCCCGCTCGATGAGTTCGGCAGCCCGCCTGCGCAGCGCTGGGCCGGAGGCGACCTCCTCGAAGCCGGCGCCGGGCTCGGCCGACCCTCGCCTGCGGCCGCCCACCGGAAGGTAGCCGACCTCCCCTGCCGCGTTGTGCCGTCCGCTGATCAGGTGGCCGTCGACCACAACCGCTCCGCCGACGCCAGTGCCCAGTGACATGGTGACGAATGAGTGACTGCCGCGGCCTGCGCCTCGCCACGCCTGGCCCAGCGCATTGAGGTTCACATCATTGTCGACCTCGAAGGGCTCGGCGAGGTTTGCAGCCAGCATTTCCAGCAGATCGAAACCCTGCCAGTGGACACTAGGCCCAGCGGTCGCGAGCCCGGAGCCGGGGTCGATGAGAGCAGGGATGCCGACCACGATCGCGCGCACCGGCATGGCCCGGGCTGTTGCGCGTGAGCGGAGTTCGGCGATGCACTCCAGTAGCGCATGTGCTGCTCGCCGCCCTTCGCCTGACGGACGGAAGTCCTCCGCCACCGTGGTCCCGGCCATGTCGGCGAGTGTGCCATGGCACCGTGTGCCGCCAAGGTCCACCGCGATCACGCACCCAGGCGGCCCGAGGAACCGCAGGACCGTTGGTGTCCGGCCGCGTCGCGACCCGTCGCCTGGTAGCTCCTCGATCAGTTCGGCGGCCAGCAGCCGCTGCACGATCCGGCTCACCGAGGCGTCCGAGAGGCCGAGCTCGACTGCGAGCTGGCGGCGGGTGACCTGGCGGCGGGACCGGACTGCGTCGAGCACAAGGAAGGTATTCAGTTCGGCGATGTTGCCGACGTCCATGCGATGGCCCGGCCTCTCTGCTTGCGCCAGCGACCATCTGCCACCGGGAAGCAGTGGCGGGCGGGTTCTAGCAGCGGCTCAGATCGCGGCTAGCCGCCCGCCGGCCGGTTCGCCGCGAAATCCCTAGTACGGATCGCCGCCAGGGATATCACGCCAGAGGCAAGGGCGATTATCGCGGCGACAAGCAGGATGTGGTTCAGCCCTGCCGTGAATGCCGCTCTCGTGATCTGTGCGGCTGCCAGCCTTGAGCTGCTGGGCAGCGCGGCGATCACCCGGCCGACCTGCCCGGACTGCACGGCATTAGCGATCTGCGGCCCTCTTGCCGACAGGCTGGGCACTGCGGCCACCCCGGCTCTTACCTGCCGTCCGACCTCGCTGGCGAACAGCGAGCCGAGCAGCGCGATGCCGGTGGCGATGCCGACCTGGCGGAAGGTCGAGTTGATCCCGGAGGCCATGCCTGCCCGCTGCGGCGGCACGACGCCCACCGCAGTAGACGCCAACGGCGGGTTAACCAAGCCGACCGCCAGTCCGCCGACGATCATCCCGGGCACCAGGTGGGTCCAGGTGGAGGTCGGCTCAAGGCCGCGCATCAGCAGCAGGCTGACGCCGATGCCGAGCAGGCCGGGGCCGATCAGCAACCGCACCGGCACGAGCGAGGAGAGCCGCCCGGCGATGGTCGCCGTGACCAGGATTCCGCCGGAGATCACGGTTAGCCGTACCCCCGTCGCCAGGGCCGAGTAGCCGAGGATGTCCTGCAAGTAGAGCACTAGGTACAGCAGCATGGCGAAGATCGAGGCGCTGAGTCCGAATGCAGCAACCAGGCCACCGCTGAATGTCGGCAGCCGGAAGAGCTTCAGGTCGAACATCGGGTGCGCAGACCGCCACTCCGCCAGCACGAAGGCGCAGAGCAGTACGGCGGCGGCCGCAAAGCAGCCGAGCACGAGGCTGTCGGTGAAAGACCGCCTGCTGGACTCGATTAGCGCGTAGACCAAGCTGCCCAGTCCGGCTGTGAACAGGGCGAAACCCAGCCAGTCCGGCATGTTGGCTCGCGGCGCGCGCGACTCTGCCACCCGGATCGCCGTGATCACGATCGCGACCACGCCGATCGGCGCGTTCACGAAGAAGATCCAGCGCCAGGAGATGCCTGAAGTGAGGATCCCGCCGAGCAGCGGCCCGATGGCGACCGCGAGGCCGGTCACGGCGCCCCAGACGCCAAAGGCGACGCCGCGATCCCGGCCTCGGAAAGCATCGGCAAGCAGCGCGAGCGATACCGCGAACATGATCGCGCCGCCGACGCCCTGCAGTGCGCGGGAGAGCACGAGCATGAGGGTGGTGACCGCGAAGCCGCAGAGCGCCGATGCGCAGGTGAATACCGCGAGCCCGATCAGGTACAGCAGCCTGCGGCCGTACATATCGGCAAGGCTGCCCGCCGTGAGCAAGAAAGCCGCCAGCGTCAGCGCGTAAGCATCGACGATCCACTGCAGGTCAGAGAAGCTCGAGTGCAGCGCGTGCTGAATGTCGGGTAGCGCGACATTGACGATAGTGATGTCCAGCAGCAGCATGAACGTGCCGAGGCAAACCGCGACCAGGGTCCACCACTTATTGCCTCGCTGGGCTGGCTCGACCCCCCCGGCAGCGGCTCGCTGGTCCTGCTGGCTGCTGGCTGGCCTCGAAGCGTCCACCAATACAGCCTCTCAGGTACTACCGACAATGCGTCGCCAGGCCCGGCAGATCGACATCCTGGACGTGCGGTGAAGCCCTGTGCGATCCTGCACGCAATAGCCGCAAATGACGGTAATGAGAGGCCAGCCCGATGGTGAAGATCGTGGATCACGGGACTTGGCAACTTTCAGCCGCGGATGAGGAACTGCACGCACCGGGGCCGGAGCTGCTTTGGAATGAGTCGTACTACTTCGACTTCGCCGCTCCGGATGGTTCGCTCGGCGGCTATGTCCGGCTCGGCCTGTATCCCAACTGGGGCCGAGCCTGGTACTGGGCGTGCGTCGTGCGGCCCGGACGACCGGCAGTCATGACGGCCGACAACGCTGCAGCACTGCCTCCGGCCGGAACTACTGGACTTAGCACAGAATCCCTTGATGCAACACAGGAGATCACGAGCCCGCTGCGCTCGGCCAGGGTCAGGCTGAACGCCACAGCCGCCGTGCTTCCGCAGACCGCTGCGGCATCCGGCGATCTCAGCACAGCCGAGCCTATCCGGCTGGCGCTCGACCTGGAATGGACCACTGTCGGCGGCGTCTATCCGTACAAGGACCTGCCGCGATACGAAATCCCATGCCAGGTGACTGGCAGCGTCCGGCTGGGCGTCGAGGAGCTGAACATCTCTGGCTGGGGTGAGCGGGACCATAGCTGGGGCGAGCGCGACTGGTGGCAGATCTCCTGGCTGTGGTCCTCGGGCCGGCTCAGCGATGGCACGGCCTTCCACGGCATGCAGGCCAACATCGGCTTCCCGATTCCATGGCCGTCGTTCTGTGTCTCGCCCGCTGGCGAGCTTAGCCATCTGAGCGGATTCTCGGCGCAGACGATCTTCGGCCCCGACGACCTTCCCGAGCGGTCCCGGTTGCAGCTGCCTGGGGCGCCAATGTCGGCAGTTCCGCTCAGCTTCGCGCCTGTCGCCCTGACCTCGCCCGATGGGCGGGTCTCACATTTCCTTCGCGCGATCTGCCGGTTCAGCGCCGATGACGGCCGGACCGGATACGGCTGGACAGAATGGAATCAGCCGCCCGGCTGGCGCGATCACGACTGGTCCTATCAGGCCGGGCAAGCAAACCAGGACCGCGCCGTCGAGGATGGCGGGCAGTGACAGCGGCAGTTTCCGGCGGCAAGGATCTAAGTGCCGAATTCCTGACCCGCGCCCTGTCCGACTACCTCGGCGGGGCCGCAGTCGCGGCGGTCGAGGCCGCGCAGGTCGGCACCGGGCAGGTATCCGACAGTTACCGGCTCCGGCTGACTTACGACGGCCCGGCGGCCCTGGCGCCCACGATGATCGCCAAGGTACCCGCGGCCGACCCGGCGAGCCGGAACGCGGCGCGGGCGTTCCGTACCTACGAGATAGAGGCCAGCTTCTACGGCCAGCTCGCCAATGACCTGCCTGTCGCGCTTGCCACCTGCTACTACTCCGCATACGACTCCGAGCCGGACGAGTACATCGTGCTGCTGGAGGATCTTGCGCCTGCTGTGCCGGGCGACCAGCTCACCGGCATCGGCCCGGACGACGCCGGGGCCGCGGTCGACGAACTGGCCGCGTTGCACGCGGCGGGCTGGGGCAGCCGGGAACTTGCTGCGCTGCCGTGGCTGAACCGGTCCAGCCCGCAGGCCGCCGCTCTTATGGCCGCAGTGGTCGCCGACCTTTACCCCGGCTTCCGGGACCGCTACGCCTCCCGACTCGAGCCTGGCACGCTGACCCTGATGGAGGACTTCCTGCCGCAGGCCGGCGATTACCTCGCCGCCACGGACGAGCCGCGCACGATCGTGCACGGCGACTTCCGCGCAGACAACCTGCTGTTCGGTCCGACCCGGCCGGTCGTGCTCGACTGGCAGACAGCCAGCTTCGGCGCGGGCACCGGCGACCTGTCGTACTTCCTCTCCTCCAGCCTGCCGGTGCCTGAGCGGCGGCAGCACGAGGAGACGCTCGTGCGGCGCTACCACTCCGGCCTCACCAGCCGCGGCGTACAGCTGACCTGGAACGACTGCTGGGCCGGCTACCGCAGGTACGCCTTCCACGGCATCGTCATGGACATCATCGCTGCCATGGTCGTCCGGCAGACAGAACGCGGTGACGCGATGTTCGCCGCAATGGCGAACCGGCACGCCCGGCACGCCCTCGATCTGCACGCACTGGCACTGCTCTGACGACCTCGATCCGGTCCACTGCCGTTACCGGCAACTCCCCGAGTCGCCGCGGTCGGCGGTCAGGCGCTGGTCACGTCCTGGCCGAGGGCGAACCGCCGCTCGCAGGCCCCGCGCAGCTTCGGGTCGAGCGACTCGGCGATAACCGGCCAGTCCGACCGCAGTAGCTGCGGGTTGAGGAACCTGGCCACGTCGTTGCGCTGGCCCTGAGTCAGCACGATGCCGTACATGCTGCGCCTGGTGACGTCATCGGTGACGTCGCACTCACGCATGCCCGGCCAGGAAAGGTGCCGCGGCAAGACGATGACGCCCTGGGACGGACCGCGCAGCTCCTCGATCCGCTCAGGCAGGCGGCCCGCGTGCGACTTCCGGCCGGAGAGCCAATCAGCGAAGGACATGGGTCAGATTATTACCGGACCAGGTGCTTGCGTGCCCGATAACACATCGAATATGTCCCGTCGCTCTGCGTCAGCAACGCTGACCTCGGCGGCGCGCGGAGACGGCCCTGGCAATCTCCACCCTTAGGCCCCAGATATCCGAATTGCGTACCCGGGCCGGTTCCGGGGATGATCGAGACATGGACCGCCCGCCGGAGAATCTATGCCAGGCAGCCGTCGGTCTGCGCCGCTGGCGCGTGGCCGATGCGGAGCTTTGCTTCCGGCTGGTCAGCGAGTCGGTAGAGCACCTCGCGCCATGGATGCCGTGGGCCACGAGCGACTACGGCCGCCGCGACGCACAGGAGTATCTGCAGCGATGCGAGGATGACTGGGCCTCAGGAACCGCGTTCCAGTACCTGATCCTTGCCGACGGTGCCCCGGCCGGCAGCGCCGGCTTGATGGCTCGGATCGGGCCAGGTGGCCTGGAGATCGGTTACTGGGTGCATCCCAGTTTCACCGGCCGCGGCGTAGCGACATCGGCCGCCGCGGCGCTGACAGACGCGGCATTCGCGCTGCCTGGCATCGACCGGGTCGAGATCCTGCACGACGAACTCAACCTGGCTAGCGGCCGGGTGCCGGCCAAGCTCGGCTACCGGCACGTCGATACCCGTCAGTCCCGATTCGACCTGGCGCCGGGCGACTCCGGCATCAGCAAGGTGTGGCGTATCACCCGCTAGGCGGCTACTACTCGCAGTAGCGCTAGGCTCGGAGCATGTCCAGACCGCGGTGGCGTTTCCTGATCACGCCCAGATGGCTGGCGTGGCATGCCTTCGCCGTGCTGGCGGCCTGGGGAATGCTCTGGCTGGGCGACTGGCAGTTCCACCGCGCCGAGGGCGGCAACCCCCTGAGCTGGGCGTACACCTTCGAATGGCCAATCTTCACGATGCTCGGCGTGATCTTCTGGGTAAAGACGATCGTTGATGAGTGGCGCGCTCAGGGGGCGCCAGCCAGTACCGCGGCGCGGGCCGACGCCGCCGAATCGCCCGCGCTGCCAGGCTATTCGGCAGCCGAGTGCGATAACGACGCCGACGACGATCCTGAGCTCGCCGCCTACAATGCCTACCTGGCCAAACTGGACAAGCGAAACCGGGAGGAGATCCGCGGTGCCTTCTGACGCGCTCCGCCTGGCAGTGCGCGGGTATCGAGCCATGGCGTACATCACCGGCGTGATGCTGGTGATCCTCTGCTTCATCTGCATGCCGCTGCGGTACTTCGGCCACGATCCGGGACCCGCCGAGGTCGTCGGCGCGACCCACGGCGTGCTCTACATGATCTACCTCGTGGTCGCGTTCGCGATGACCAGGCTGGTCCGGATGAAGGTGGCAAGCCCGGGCACCATCATCGTGCTGCTGGCCGGCACGGTGCCGGTGCTGACCTTCGTCGTTGAGCGCTGGGTAACCAGGACGCATATCAATCCGGCGCTTGCCGAGTCCGGCCTCAGTGAGCAGCCAGTACTTCGCTGAGCAGCCGGCGACGGCGCATCGGCCGGGCACCGTGGACGTAGTACTGCCCGACATGCACCTCACCCTGTCCACGGACTCAGGCACGTTCTCCCCCGGCCGGCTCGACCCTGGGACCCGGCTGCTCCTGGACACCGCGCCGCCACCACCTGCCACCGGCGACCTGCTCGACCTCGGCTGCGGCTACGGACCGCTCGCGCTGGTGCTCGCGAAAAGGTCTCCGGGTGCCCGGATCTGGGCCGTGGACGTGAACCGGCGCGCCCTTGAGCTTTGCGATCGGAACGCGGCAGCAGCCGGGCTGGCCAATGTCCGCTGCCTCCCGGCCGACGACGCCAGTCTGCCGGCCAGCTACCAGCTGATCTGGTCCAACCCGCCCATCAGGATCGGCAAGCAGGCGCTGCACGACATGCTCAGCAACTGGCTGGCCCTCCTGGCCGATGGCGCGGCGGCGTACCTGGTTGTCCAGCGCAACCTCGGCTCGGACTCGCTGCAGCGCTGGCTGGCCGACGCGGGCTGGAATGCCAGGCGGATGGCGAGCCGGGCCGGGTATCGCGTGCTTGAGGTCCGGCGATGACACCCCGCCAGCTCGGGATGACCGAGGTCAAGCGGCTCAACCGTGACTGGCGGCGGCGCACGGAGGGCAGGCTCAGCCTGCTGCTTGATAGCGTCGGCCAGCCGTTCAATGTCGGCTCGATCATCAGGACAGCCGCAGCCTTCGGCGTGCAGCAGGTCTGGCTGTGCGGCGACACCGCTGATCCAGGTCATCCGTCGGCCCGCAAGACTGCGCTAGGCACCGACCGGCTGATCTCCTTCGAGCGGGTCCCCTCCGCCGCGGCAGGAGCCCTGGCCGCCAAGGCGGCCGGCTACCAGGTCGTGGTGATCGAGCTGGCAGGCGATGCGGTGCCACTGCACGAGGCCGCGCTTGGCACGGACGTCTGCCTGGCTTTCGGCAACGAGGATCACGGCTGCTCGGCCAGTTTGCTGGCCGCAGCCGATGTCCTGGCCTACATCCCGCAGGCTGGCAAGGTCGGCTCGCTGAACGTGGCAGCCGCGGCCGCCATCGCCATGGCCGAGGCACGCCGCCGAGAGTGGGCGCTCTCGGCGGGGCTTGCCGACAGTACGCTCCGAAAGCGATCTGGCGGACCTGGGGACGTGGATACTTAGGCCGTGGCCGCCGGATTCCTTGATCCCCCCCGTCCGCACGCGTTCGCCCATCGGGGTGGCGCGAGCCATTTCCCGGAGAACACCTGGAAGGCGTTCGAGCACGCGGTCAAGCTCGGCTATGCCTACCTGGAGACCGATGCGCACGCCACTGCGGACGGCGCGGTCATTGCCTTCCATGACCGGACGCTCGACCGGATGACCGACTCCACCGGCAGGATCGCCGAGTTGACCATGGCGCAGGTGGCCGCCGCGCGGGTCGATGGCACCGAGCCGATACCCCTGCTGGCTGATCTGCTGATGGCCTGGCCTGACGTGCGCTTCAACATCGACATCAAGGATGAGCCGGTGATAGCGCCCCTGGTCGAGGTTCTCCGTGTCACCGACTCGTGGGACCGGGTCTGCCTTACCTCGTTCTCCGGGCGTCGACTCAATGCGACGCGACGGCTACTGCCCCGGCCGGTGTGCTCGGCCACGACCCCAGCTGGGGTGGCAGCGATCAGGTTCGGGCTGCCCGCCAGGATGCTGGCGGCGCGATTCGCCGACCAGCACATCCGCTGCGCGCAGATCCCCGTTTCGATGGCCACCAGCCGGTTCATCAGGCACGCCCACGCCGCCGGGCTTCAGGTGCACGCGTGGACCGTCAACGACGCCGCGACGATGGCGCGCCTGCTCGATCTGGGCGCTGACGGGATAATGACCGACCAGATCGAGTCGCTGCGCGAGTTGCTTATCGCCCGTGGCCAGTGGCAGCCGCGGACCGCCGGCTAGATCAGGCAGCCCGCGCACGGTTGGAACTGCTGCTCAGCGGGAATCTTGTCCGGGAACTCACCGTTGTCAATTAGGACGGCTGAGCGCCCGGGGAGGCAGTAACACATGGCAGAGCGAGCACTGCGCGGCACCCGACTCGGAGCCACGAGCTACGAGAACGACCGCAACACCGACCTGGCGCCGCGCCAGGAGGTGGCTTTTGACTGCCCCAAGGGCCACCGGTTCACGGTGCCCTTCTCCGCAGAGGCCGAGCTGCCGACAAACTGGGAATGCCGGATATGCGGCGCTCTGGCCTTTACCGCGACCGGCGACGTGCCCGCACCGAAGAAGATCAAGCCACCGCGCAGCCACTGGGACATGCTGATGGAGCGGCGCTCCATGGCCGACCTGGAGGAAGTCCTTGCTGAGCGGCTAGCGGTGATCCGCGGTCAGCGCGCTCCCGAAGAGGCGCCCAAGACGCGCCAGCGCAAGAGCGCCTAGCGGCGAACGCCGCCCCGTGCCAGACGCCCCCGTGCCGGATCGCCCCGTGCCAGACCCCCGCGTGCCAGACCCCACTGCGTTACCCGCAGCAGCGCCTCGGCCACGATGGCGCGATTCATCTTGCTGGTGCCCTGCGTTCGCTCGGTAAAGGTGATCGGCACCTCGGTGACGGTCTTGCCGGCCCGCGCAGCCCGGAGGGTCAGCTCGATCTGGAAGCAATAGCCCTGCGAGGTGACGTCGTGCAGCCCGATGTCACGAAGCGTTGCGGCCCGGTAGGCGCGGTAGCCTCCAGTCGCGTCGTGCACTGACAGGCCAAGCATCATCCGCGCGTACGCGTTGCCGCCGCGCGAGAGGATCTCACGCGACTTTGGCCAGTTCCTGACGATGCCGCCCTTGACCCAGCGTGATCCGACAACCAGATCGGCATCGGCCAGCGCCGACAACAGTGCGGGAAGCTCGGCCGGGTCGTGCGAGCCATCGGCGTCCATCTCGACGAGCGCGCCGTAACCGCGGTCAAGCGCCCAGCCGAATCCGGCGAGGTAAGCCGCGCCAAGCCCGGCCTTGTGCGTGCGGTGCAGCACGAACACATGCTCATCGCACAGCGCGAGTTTGTCGGCCATGTCCCCGGTACCATCCGGGCTATTGTCGTCAACGACGAGAATGTCCGCGGTGGGCACCGCCATACGCACTCTGCCGACTATCTCGTCGAGGTTATCCCGCTCGTTATAGGTGGGGATGATGACAGCTACCGGGCCGAGCGGGCCCCGCTCCGCGTCGCCGGCTTTCATCGCCCGCCTGCAGCTTGGGTAGCTCTCCGCACTTTGCTTCCTCCGTGACTTGCGGCCTCGCTCTGTTAGCCAGGCACCACCTGGCACAGCACGAACTCGGCTCGCGTTCCCCGACGACCTGGGAAGAGGGCCTGGGAACCCCTCGGACCGGAGCGCGTCCCGTCGGCAGCGGGCTCGCCCTCCGTTGTCTACTGGGTGCCCAGGCCCCTCCCGGATCCAACCCCCCGCCCAGCCAAGGCTTGGGCCAGCACGGCTGGCCGCCGCACGGCGCGGCCAACTGTGCACCTCCCCGACCTGCTGGCCCGGTGCTGGACTGCGCAGAAACATACCGTCGATCGCGACGATGTCAACCTGTCCTGCCAGGACTGATACCCGTTAGCTACCTGCCGAGGCGGCAGCGTGACGGGCCTGTTCGGAGTTGTCCCGTCGCGTTACGATTGAGGTTCCCGCAACGTGTGAGGGCGCCCATGGCATGCTTGTCGTCAGCTGGCAGCCGGTACCCTCCGCCGCCGCGATGCCGCTCCGGAGCATCTGATTTGCGGCAGATCCATACATAACCAAGCGCCCGGCCTGTTTGCCCCGCGCGATTCTCAGCTCCCGCCTGGAGGACAGGAATGACAGAGAGTTCGGAGACGCAGGTCTCTGAGGCCCAGATCGCCGTGCACTGGCGCGAGGAAGAGTATTACCAGCCGCCGGAGGCATTCGTGCGGCAGGCAAACGCCAATGACCCAGCGATACTCGACAGGTTCACCGAGGATAAGTTCCCAGACTGCTTTACCGAGTACGCGGACCTGCTGACCTGGGATAAGCCCTGGGACACCGTTCTGGACACGAGCAACGCGCCGTTCTGGAAGTGGTTCGTCGGCGGCAGGCTGAACGCCTCCTACAACTGCGTCGACCGGCATGCGGCAACGCATCCCGATAAGACGGCGATGATCTTTGTGCCTGAACTCGAGGAAGACGATATTGCGCACATCAGCTACGCCGAGCTGCTGCGCCAGGTCAACGAGTTCGCCGCGCTGCTGCGCGACTTCGCCGGCTTGAAGGCCGGTGACAGGGTCACGCTGCACCTGCCGATGGTCCCCGAACTACCAATCACCATGCTCGCCTGCGCGCGGCTCGGCGTCATTCACTCGGAGGTGTTCGGCGGCTTCAGCGGCCACGCATGCGGGACCCGCATCGCGGACTCGGGTAGCCGGGTCCTGATCACCATGGACGGCTACTACCGGGCCGGCGGGCTGACCGATCACAAGGTCAAGGCCGACGAAGCGCTCCAGGAGGCAGCGAAGGAGGGCCAGGAGGTCGACAAGGTGCTCGTCTGGCGGCGCCACCCAGGCCAGTACGCTTCACAGACGCCGATGACCGAGGGCCGGGACTTCTTCGTCGATGAACTGCTGGCCGAGTACCGCGGCCAGACAGTCGCGCCCGTGTCCATGCCGGCCGAGGCACCGCTGTTCCTGATGTACACAAGCGGGACCACCGGCAAGCCGAAGGGCTGCCAGCACAGCACCGGCGGCTACCTCGCCTACGTTACTGGCACGTCGAAGTATTACCAGGACATCCACCCGGACGACGTGTACTGGTGCATGGCCGACATCGGCTGGATCACCGGGCACTCCTACATCGTCTACGGCCCGCTGGC
>Ga0187814_10000643_pt1 | contig 12166 bp, 13 predicted proteins | sample NC_S_4_FD_132450 | JGI IMG/M metagenome (GOLD analysis project Ga0187814, IMG submission 132450) | Wetland sediment microbial communities from Neuse River Estuary, North Carolina, USA - ASW-S_4 | ecosystem: Environmental > Aquatic > Freshwater > Wetlands > Sediment | place: USA: North Carolina... | reverse complement strand
GCGGCCGGTCGTGGGGCAGTCAGCCCGGCGCGAGGAGCCCGGTCGATCGCGACGAGACCAGGGTCGTCGGGCGCCGCGTCGTGCAGTACGTCATCGACTACATCCTGGTCGGCATCGTCCCAGCCATCGCGTACTGGCTGCTCGACCGCGGCAGCGGCTTCTTGCACGGCTTCGGCTGGACCATCGCAACGCTGATCGCGATCGTGGTCTACCTCTGGTACTGGGTGCTCCGGCCGTACGGTCATCACGGTCAGACGTTCGGGATGCAGTGGCTCGGCGTCCGCATCATCAGTAAGGACGGCGGCCCGGCCAACATGCTCCAGCTCTTCGTCCGAGGCATCCTCCTGGTCATCGACACCCTGTTCTTCGGCCTGGTCGGCCTCGTCACCATGATGGCCTCGCACTACCACCAGCGCGTCGGTGACCACGCGGCCAGGACTCTCGTCATTGGGACGGCCTATGGCCTCGGCGCCATGGGCAGCGGCCGGCAGTTCGTACGGACCGGGACAGCGCGACCCGAGGACGAGCGCCTCGCCACCCCGGACATGTACGCCGAGGACAGGTACGTCCAGGACCCGAGTGCTCAGGACCTGGGCGCATCCGGTCCAGGACACGCGCCCGGCGAGCGCTGGTAGCAGCCCTCAGCTGGGTGCCCTCGAAGCCTGCGACTCGCTCAGCAGCTGCGTGCGCAGGCGTTTGCGGTCAGTCTTCAGCACGCTGGTGAGGGGGACCGCGTCAACGATGCGGACCTCACGGGGGTACTTGACCGCTGAGAGGCGCTCCTTGGCGAACGCCACCAGCTCCGCCGGAGAGACGGTGCTACCGGGCATCAGCTGGACGAAGGCCACGACCTCCTCGCCGTACTTCGGATCCGGCCGGCCCACGACCGCGGCCGCGACCACTTCGGGATGCTGGACGAGCGCGTCCTCGACGTCCCGGGGGTAGACGTTGTAGCCGCCTCGGATGATCAGGTCCTTGATCCGGTCGACGATGTAGAGGTAGCCGTCCGCGTCCAGGCGGCCGACGTCGCCGGTGTGCAGGTAGCCGCCGCGCAGGGCGCTCGCACTTTCCTCGGGCGCGTGCCAGTAGCCCGACATCAGCACCGGGCCGCGAACGCAGATCTCACCTTCATCGCCTGGCGCGGCCTCGGTCCCGTCTGGTAGCTCGATCCGCACCTGCACGCCGGGCGCCGGCTTGCCTACGCTGCCCGGCCGGGATTGCCCGAGCGGCGACGTGGCGATGATCGCGGCGGACTCGGTGCAGCCGTACCCCTCGGCGATCTCCACCGCCGGCAGCCGCACCCGGAAGTCGTCGATGACCTGACGCGGCAACGGAGCGGCCCCGCTGTTGAGCCGCGCCAGCGCGGACAGGTCAAAGTCCTCGAGCGGCTGCTGCAACAGCATCTGCAGCATGGAGGGGACTAGCGGGCTCACGTTGACCCGGTGCTGCTGGGCGAGCTGCAGCCAGCCGGCCGGGTCGAACCAGCGCATCAGCACGGTGACGCCAGGCTCCGGCGCGTGCACGCTCATGACACTGACCATCAGCCCGTAGACGTGCGACAGCGGGAGCGCCAGCAGGGCCGTTCGATGCGCCGGGTCGTACGACGTCGCGGTGGCCGCCCACGCCGCGGCGGACAGCGCGTCGTGACTGATCATGACGCCCTTGGACCGGCCCGTCGTACCGCCGGTGTAGAGGAGCGCGGCGAGCGCGGTCGAGTCGCTCTCGGCGAGCTCACCTGGCCCCGCGCGCTCGAGCTCGGCGAAGTCGAGCAGTGGCAGCGGGCTGCGCGCCCCGGAATGCTCGCCGGCGATTACGATGCCGCGGACATTGGCCACGCCCGCAGCGGCCGCAGTGACCTTGGGCAGGAATTCGGGCGTGGTGACTACGAGCACCGCACCGCTGTCGGTCAGCACGTGCCGGAGTTCGTCCTCGCTCAGCAGAAATAGCACCGGGGTGGCAACGGCGCCGGCGCGCCACACGGCGTGGTAGGTGACGCTGACCTCCGGGCAGTTGGCCATGCACACGACCACCCGATCGCCCGGTGCGACGCCGGCCGCTCGCAGCCCGCCCGACAGCCGCCGGATTCGGTCAGCCAGCTGGCCTGTCGTCCACACGGTGTCCTCGAAGTAGAGCAGCGATCGCCCCTGGTCACGCTCCCAGGACTGGTCTGCCAGCCGCTGCAGGCTGGATCCGGTTGGCTGGTTGGGCAGCCCAGCCAGGCCGACGGTGGATTGCTGGGTCATTCGGCGAGCTCCTCGTCCCGGGTCATATCGCTGGGCTCCACGGTCGGCCGGTAACGGCGGACGCCGTCCGGACCGGTGTGGCTGGCGAGCCGGCCCTGGGCTACCAGCAAGTCGAGGTGGTAGACGGTCTCGCAGATCGCGAGCGCCTGGTTCATGGGATCGAGGTCACCGAGCTTGCGCTCGCGTCTGGTCCAGGCGATGGCGAGTGCAACGTCATAGGCGGTGCACTCGCCGGCCGCCACCACGTCGGCCATCAGCCGCAGCCGCTGGTCATGATGATCGATCAGCTCGTCGATCCGCGTGTGCGTGCTACCCGACACCGGGCCGTGGGCGGGCAGCAGTCGCATGTCCGGCATGCGGCGCACCACGGCCAGGGACTCCAGGTAATCCCGCAGCGGCTGAGCCGACGGCGCTTCCTGGAAGCCGATCGACGGAGTGATGTGCGGCAGCACGTGGTCGCCGGCGAACAGCAGGCCCGCGTCCGCGTCCGCGAACACGAAGTGACCCCGGGTGTGGCCGGGAGTGGAAATGGCGAACAGCGTCCGGGTGCCGAGGTCGAACTTCTGGTCCGGGTAGATCCAGCTGTCTGGTGCCTCGTAGCTGAGCGCGGCCGCGAGCGTGGCGCCTGGCCGAAGGGCCGGGTGGCCGGGTGGCATGAAGGCACGTCTGGCGGAACTGTCAACGGCGGCGCCCCCCGCTCGCGCGCGGCCGCCGAAGCCGCGCCCGGTGACGTCGGCGAGCAGGTCGGCGACCGGATCGGCGCCGGCCGTCCTGAGCACCGCAAGCTGGGCGCGGAACGGCCGGAACTCGCCGGACATCAGCCCGTCGATCGACGGCTTCTCGCCGGTGCCGAGTGCTATCGGCGTGCCAAACAGCCGGCGGATCTCGACCGCCTGGGTGTAGTGATCACGATGCATGTGCGTGACCAGGAACTGGCGCACGTCTGGCAGCCCGGCCCCGATGGCGGCGAGCGCGTGTTCGAGCTGATCGCGCGCGTTGGCCAGCGCCCATCCCGAGTCGATCAGCACCAGCCCGGTCTCGGCCTCGACCGCGTAGACGTTGACCGCCCGGAGCGCGTCCGATGGCAGCGGCAGCGGGATCCGATGCACGCCCGGAGCGACCGGATGCGCGCCCTCTTCAAGCCACTCGTGCCGATTTGACAAGGTCACCCTCTCCGTTTGGCGCGCGTCGACATGGCCGCCGTTATCAGGCGGCTAGCTCGGCCGCGGTCCAGATGCCGACGCGGTCGATGTCGGATTCCTTCGCCACCCCCTGCGCCTGCAGGTACCGCAGGTGTGACAGCACTTCGCCGATGGCCGCCTGGCGCTGGAACGAGGCGAGCTCCGCCCAGGGTCGTGACCAGGTCACCCTCGTCGCGGCCTGCCACGCAGTCGTGCCCGCTGGACCAGCCTCCGCTAGTGCCCGGGCCGCCTCCGCTAGCCGCTCGTGGTGGTGCTCGGTCAGGCCGACTAGCCGGGAGTCCAGGCCGGTGAACCGGTACTCATGGGCCGGCAGCACCTCAGTCGGCCCGAGGCCACGCAGCGTGTCCAGCGAGGCCAGGTAGTCACTGAGCGGGTTTGACGTCATGTCGTAGGACGACACGTTCGGCGTGATCCGCGGCAGGATGTGGTCACCGGTGAGCAGCAGGTCGCGGGTCTCGTCGTGGAAGCACAGGTGACCCGGAGTGTGACCGGGTGTCCAGACCGCGCGCAGTCGCAGGCCCGGCGCCTCGATCAGGTCGCTGTGCTCGATCAGCCGGTCGGCCCGCACCATGGGCTCGATCTGCGCGTTGTGCTGGCGGCTCGTGACCAGCTCGTGCAGGTGGCTAGCCGGCGCGCCGCACCAGCGCAGGTAGATCTCGATGCCGTCGCGCATGATGTGTTCACCGCGCCGGGCGAGGAACGCGTCTTCGGCCGGGTGCATGCCCACCCACGCGTCGGTGAGCTCACGCACCTTGCCGGACTGACCGTGGTGGTCTGGATGCACGTGTGTGACCAGGATCCCGGTAACCGCGGCAAGCGGGATCTCGCACCGCGCGAGCCCGCTCGTCAGCGCCTGCCAGCTGTCCGGGTGATTCCAGCCCGGATCGACCATGACGAAGCCCGAGTCGTGCTCGATGAGGTAGCTGAGCACGTACCGCAGCGGGTTGCCGATGATGGGCACCGGAACCGACCAGACGCCGCTCGTCACGCTCTCGACCGGCGGGAACTCGGCGCGCTGCCACGCCGTGTGCTGTCGGGTGCCGGTCACCTGCATGGTCTGGAGTCCGCCTTGTTGACATGGGATGTGGCGCCGTGCTTCGCTCGGAGCCACAGAAAGCATAACCGATTTCAGTTTTTCGGCCTGGCCTGGTTTGCCGGGATGACCGAGGGGATGCGCGGATGAGCGACGACTTCCGCACCAGGGCGCGGGCGTGGCTGGCGGCCAACGCGCCGCGCCGCAGCAGCGGCGATGACGACGGTGCAGGCAGCCCGACGACCATCGCCGACCAGAAGGCATTCCAGGCCAAGCTCTACGACGCCGGGTTCGCGGGCCTCACCTGGCCGAAGGAGTACGGCGGCCAGGGCCTGACCAACGCCGAGCAGATCGCCTGGAGCCAGGAGTCACGGGACTTCGACCTTCCGAACGGCGCGTTCTTCATCGGCATCAGCATGCCGGGGAACACGATCCTGGAGATCGGCTCGGAGGCGCAGAAGAAGCGCTACCTGCCGAGGATGCTGCGCGGCGAGGAGATCTGGTGCCAGCTATTCTCCGAGCCCGGAGCCGGGTCGGGCGTCGCGAGCCTGCAGACGAGCGCCGTCCGCGACGGCGATGAGTGGGTGATCAACGGGCAGAAGGTGTGGACCTCTGGCGCTCAGTTCAGTGACTACGGTGCGATTCTCGCGCGGACTGACCCGACTAAGCCGAAGCACAACGGCATCAGCATGTTCATCGTCGACATGCACGCTCCTGGCGTGACCGTCCGGCCGCTGAAGGTCGCGACCGGCCACTCGCCGTTTAACGAGGTGTTCTTCGACAACGTCCGGGTCCCGGCCGACGCCCTGATCGGCGAGGAGAACAAGGGCTGGGATGCGGCGGTGGTGATGCTACGGCACGAGCGCATCGCGATCGGGACCATGGGCGGGTCACGGACCAACCCGCTGGGCTACGACACCCTGCGCGACCTGGCGGCCGGCCTCGGGCGGACCAGCGACGCGGGCGTCCGGCGCAGCCTCGCCGAGCTGTACGCGCGAGGGCGCGCGGCTCAGCTGTTCGCGGTGCTGCTCCGGGAGGAGGCGCAAGCGGGGCGCATGCCCGGCGCCCGCGGCTCCGTCGCCAAGCTGGCCGGGTCCGAGCTCGGCCGGTTCGCGGGGAACGTCGCCGCGGAAGTGCTCGGCGACCAGCTGGCCGGCTTCGACACCGATGAGCTGCTCGCGGTGACGACTGCGATCGTCGCGACGCCCGGCAGCGCGATCGCGGGCGGCACGAGCGAGATTCAGCGGAACATCATCGGCGAGCGGGTGCTCGGCCTGGCCAAGGATCCCGGAGTCGACCGGTCCACCCCGTTCAACCAGCTGCGCGTCGGCACGCAGCGCCAGAACTGAGCAGCGGAAGGCAGCGAAAACTCCCGATGGCACTCATTCTCACTGACGAAGAGCAGGCGCTGGCCGAATCGGTGCGCAAGTTCGTGGCCGACCGCAGCCCGCTGACGTCGCTGCGGCACCTCATCGCCTCCGGCGAGCCGTATGACGCCGACGTGTGGAAGCAGATGACGGCCCAGCTCGGACTGGCGGGACTGTCCGTTCCGGAGGAGTACGGCGGGGTGGGGGCGGGCTACTCGGCGCTTTCTGTCGCGCTGACCGAGCTCGGCGCCGGGCTGGTGGCCTCGCCGCTGCTGGCCTGCATCCTGGCCGCCGAGGTGCTGCTCCGGCTCGACGATGAGACGGCGAAGCTGGAACTGCTGCCGCGGATCGCAGGCGGCGAGCTGATCGCGACGCTCGCGGTCGCCAGCCACGCCGGCGGGCACGTGACCGCGTCCGGCTCAGGCGCCGACGTGACGCTGACGGGCACCGTGTCGCCGGTGCTGAACGGCGCGGAGGCCAGCGTGCTGTTGGTCCCCGCGGAGGCTGACTCAGGCACAGTGGTGTACCTGGTCGACGGGGCCGCCGCCGGCCTCACCCGGACCAGGCTGACCGCGGTCGATCACAGCAGGTCACTGGCCCGCGTCACGCTGGCCCGAACCCCGGCGCGGCCGCTGGCCGGTGACGCCGGCGCCGCCCTGGCTGCGGCCCAGGACCTGGCGAACCTGGCACTCGCATCGGAGTCGGCCGGGGCGATGAAGGCGTGCCTGGACATGACCGCGGGCTACGCCCGGATCCGGGTGGCATTCGGCCAGCCGATCGGCGCGTTCCAGGCGGTCAAGCACCGGCTGGCAGACATGGAGAAGTCCTGGGAGCTCGGCAACGCTGCGGTCCGGGACGCAGCCCGCGCCGGCGACGCGGCGCCCGCCCGCTTCTCGGTCGCGGCGTCGGTCGCCCGGGTGCTGCTGGCCACCGCCTACGCGGAGGCGGTCGTGGACACCGTCCAGTTGCACGGCGGCATCGGCTTCACCTGGGAGCACGACGCGCACCTGTACTACAAGAACGGGCTGTCGAACAAGGTGCTGCTCGGCGGGCCGAGCGACCAGCTTGACCGGCTGGCAGACTCGCTCGGGATCTGACCCCGCTTGCTGTCGCGCTGACCCTTGCCGCCAGGCGGCAGTGGCGGCCGGCGGACAGCAGCGGGGCGCACCCGGAGACACACGTCGCAGCGGACGCGATAAACAGAACGGATTCTAGAAAGCGGGTCAGCAGGGTTGCCTCAGGCAGAGCCGGCCATTCCGTCGACCGCCGCGCAGCACGGCAGGCACGACCGGATCCTGACTGCCGCCACCGTCATGCTCGCGGCTGGCGGCGAGGACGCGCTGCAGATGAAGGACCTCTCCCAGCGGGCCGGAGTCTCGGTGGCAACGCTCTACCGCTACTTCCCGGCCAAGGATCACGTGCTGCTGGGCATCCTGCTCAGCCGCTACACCGCAGCGCTGGCCCGCATCAGCGCGGAGGTCCCGCAGGGCGCGACCGCGCGCGAGCGGGTCACCGGCCATCTGCTGCGGGAGTTCAGGGCGGAGCAGCGCGAGCCGCGGCTCACCGCGGCGCTGAGCCGGGTGATCAGTGAGACCAGGCGCAGCTACAGCGAGGTCATTGAGCAGGTCGAGCACCTGCACCTGCAGATGCTCGAGCACGTCGCCGGCGCCGGAAAGCCACTCAGCGCCGAGCAGCGGCAGCTACTGCCGGTCGTCCAGGCGATCTTCGGCACCGCGACCAGGCGCTGGCTGGCTGGCGTCTGCTCGCCGGCCGAGGCGCGGTTCGAGATCCGGGTCGGCTGCAGGCTGCTCGACCTGCCGGACGAGACCGTTGCCAGGGACGCGCTGCTGGCCGGCCCGGCCGCCTGATCCGTGACGCGCCGAGCTAAGCGAGCCGCCGGATCGGAGGTATCGGGCGCCCGCCAAGGACACCGCGCAGACAACTAGCGCGACTACGCGCACCGTTCCCTCGGTAGGCCACGTCGCGAAGTGCGTCAGCCGCCGGCTCAGCGTGTAGGCGTGGGTGACGGCGTTGAACGACAAGTACACGACAACCGCTGCTGACAGGATCGCCGCCGTCTCCGCCACCGCCTGCAGCATCGCGGGCCCGGCCGGCCGCGAGCCGGGCACCGGCGCCACTGCCCGGCCGTCGTCTCGCCGCAGCCGCAGGTACCTGCTGATCACGAGGCTGACAGCGGCGAGCAAGAACGCGATCTCGCCGGCCGTGTCCGTGTGCAGCCACGGAGCGGAGGGCCAATACGGGCTGGCCAGCGAGCCTCCGAAGCTGGCCACCAGGCACGCGCCCGCCCAGCAGAGGACGGACGCCCAGCCGAGCCCGAAGGCTGCCGACTCGACTGCCAGCCTCCGGTTGACGTCGGTACTGTCCAGCACGCGATCACTGTAGGCGAAGCGCGTGGGTACGCTGCCGCAGGGCGCTCGGACGCGGAGGTAATCGCATATGCGCGGTGAAGCAGGCGCGGCAGACGATCTGGCGGCATCCTGGTTCCGCGTACGCGGCGGGCAGCCCGGCCTTGCCTACGGCATCATCGCCGGAGGCGAACTGGTGCACTCCGGCGGGCTCGGCGAGTGCTGGACCGGCGGACCTGCCCCGGACGCCGACGCCGTGTTCCGGATCGCGTCGATGACCAAGAGCTTCACCGCGGCGCTCGTGCTCTTGCTGCGCGACCAGGGCGGCCTGGCCCTCGATGACTCGGCGGCTGACCACGTGCCCGAGCTGAGCGGCCTGCGGCTACCGGCGTCCGACTGCCGGCCGGTGACCATCCGGCAGCTGCTGACCATGACGGCCGGGTTCCCGACCGATGATCCCTGGGGGGACCGGCAGCAGGGCCTCAATCCCGCGGTCTTTGCGCGGCTGCTCGCCGATGGCGGGGTGAGGTGCGCCTGGGCGCCGGGCACGAGGTTCGAGTACTCAAACCTCGGCTACGCCATCCTCGGCAAGGTCATCGAGTCCGTGACCGGCCAGGAGTACGCGCAGGCCGTGCGCAGCCGGCTGCTCATGCCGCTCGGTCTCGACCGAACTGGCTACCAGGTCGCGGAGTTCGATCCGGTACAGGTGGCGCGTGGCTACCGGCGCGACGCGGACGCCTGGCTGGAGCTGGCGCCGGACGGGCACGGCGCGTTCGCCCCGATGGGCGGGGTGTTCAGCTGCGTGCGCGACCTAGCCCGCTGGGTCGGCGGATTCACCGGCGCGTTCCCCGCTCGGGAGGGTTCGGTCGGCGATTCCGCGGGCTGGTCCGGAGTGGACGGGAACGGGCACGACGCTGGTCATCCGCTGAGCCGCGCGTCCCGGCGCGAAATGCAGCTCGCCCAGGTCGCCATTCCGGTCGGTGGTGACGGCGTCACGGTGCGGTTCGCCGGGCCGCCCCCGCTGTCCTACGGCTTCGGATTGTTCGTCGAGGACGACCCCGTCTTCGGCCCGATCGTCCAGCACAGCGGCGGGTATCCGGGCTACGGCAGCCACATGCGGTGGCACCCGGCAACCGGGCTCGGCGTGATCGTGCTGGCGAACGCCAGCTACGCGCCTGCCAGAGCGCTGGGTGCGGCACTGTTCGCTCAAGTGCTGCACCAGCAGGCCGCCGCGGTCAGCCCCAGCGGCTGCCGGACGTCCGGGCCGGTACCCGCGCCCGGCGGCCCGTGGCCAGAAACCCTGGCCACCCGCGAGGCGGTAGACGGGCTCCTGCACGACTGGGACGACGCGCTGGCCAGCCGGTTGTTTTCGCCCAACCTGGAGCTGGACCGGCCGATGGCGGAGCGGCGAGCCGATATCAGCCGGGTGCGCGAGCGAATCGGAGCCTTCCGGAGTGACGCCGAGCGCGTGCCCGAATGCGACTCCCCCGCGCACTGCCGGTGGTGGCTCACCGGCCCCGGCGGCACGGTGGCCGCCGAGATCAAGCTCGCGCCGCTGAACCGGCCGCTGGTGCAGGAGCTGACCCTGGCGGTACCGCCTGCAGCGGGATCACCGCTCGGCGCGGCGGTGGCGCGGCTGACCGCCGCACTCAACTCCAGCGCAGACGCGTGGCCTGCCGGGATAGCGGTGGCCGGCGGGCTGGACGCGGGTGAGGTGCTGCGTCAGCTCCGAGTGGCCGCGGCGTGGGCCGGCGCGTGCCAGCTGGACAGCTACCTCGCCGGGGACGGTACTACTGCCGTGACTGTCCGGCTGGCGGGCCCGACCGGGCGCGTTGAGCTGGCGCTCCAGGTCAGCGACTCCGGTGCGCTCATACGAGCGGGGATCTCGCTGGCTGCCGCTAGCTGACCGGCTCGAGGACGACGACGGGGATCTGCCTGGTCGTCTTCGACTCGTACTCCTGAAAGCCGGGGAAGTCCGCCTTCTGCGCGGCCCAGATCGGTGCGCGCTCGGCATCGTCTGTGACGCGAGCGCGCAGCCGCACCGTCTGCGTCCCGATCTCGGCCTGAACCTCCGGGTTGGCCACCAGGTTGTGGAACCAGGCCGGGTTACGCGGCTGGCCGGCGAAGGACGCGAACACCGCGAAGCCGCCGTCGACCTTCCGGTACATCACCGGCGTCACGTGCTCCCTGCCGGTCTTGGCACCCGTGGTGTGCAGCAAGAGCAGCGGTCCGCCGAAGTTTGCGACGTTCCCTCCGTTGGCCCGGAACTCTTCGATGACCTTGGCGTTCCAGTCGCTCGGCATGAATCTCCTCTAGGACGCGGCGCGCTGGCCGCGCACCTGTAGCTGGTCGAGCAGGTCCTGGGTAGCTGCGGCGATCGTGCTGACCGCGCGCTCGAACGCCTCGGCGTTATGCCCGGCCGGCGCGCGGAAGCCGCTCACCTTTCGGACGTACTGAAGCGCTGCCGCGCGGACGTCGGCGTCGGTGACCTGCTCGGTGTAGGGCTCGCGGAGGGTTTTGATGCTGCGGCACATGGCACCGACCCTACGCCAGCCTCGACGCGAGCGCCGAGGCTGGCTGGGCGCGTCCGCTGCACCGGGCCGTAGCGCTCGAGGGCCTAACAGCACCGACCTTGGTTCGTGATAGCCAGAACTGGCGGCGGCGGCGATGCTAGGGATGTCCGCCTCGTCCGTCCGGTGCCGTCATGCCCGTTCGGTGCGCAGGCGGCGATGTTTGGCGGACCCCTGTCGAGTGCGAGGAGCCTGGCCGATGACTGCGTGGGAGTACGGATACATCTATGTCGTCCACACGGTCGGGCCGGCTCCTGCCGTCTGCGTCGTCATCGACAGGTCAGGCAAGCCCCGGCTGCTCGACGGCTGCCATGGGCTGCTCCGCGCCGCGAACCTGCTTGGCGCTGAGGGCTGGATCGTGGCGAGTCAGGGTGAGAAGACCGCCTGCACCCCGACTATCAACGAGCTGGTCAGGACCGTCGACGGCGCGGTGCAGGGCGACAGCATGATGTGCTACTTCATGCGCCGCGAGGTGCTGACCGCTTAGTTCGCTGGCGACCGGCACCACGGGACCACCTGCTACACAGGACTACTGGCAGGCAGCGCACAGGCCGAGGATGTCGAGGCGGTGGCTGTGCGGCTCGAAGCCCTCAGCGGCGGCGATGCTGCTCACCGCGCCGGCCACCTGGTGCTCGAAGCCGGCGGGCGGCGTGACGTCGACGACCTTGCCGCAGTTCACGCACAGCAGGTGGTGATGGTGCTCGGTGAGGTCTTCGGCGAGCTCGAACCGGGTGAACTCGTCGCTGGCGGCTACCCGGCGGATGTGCCCAGCCGCCTGAAGGTCGGTCAGGTGCCGGTAGGCCGAGCTGCGCGGCAGGCCCGGCAGCCGCTCGGCGATGTCGCCGATGCTGACCGGATGGCCAGCGCTCAGCAGCAGCTCGACAATGGCCCGCCGCCCGCTGGTGTAGCGCTGGTCGATACGCCGGAGCCGGCGCTCGGCGACGCCGTGCAGATCCTCGGCCAGTCCGTCAGCTGACATGACCCTCTCCAGACTTGCTGCGTGGCCGTTCCGGCGCCGGTGTCCTAGTGCTCGTCGTAGTGATCACCGTCGGCGGCGTGCCGGTGCCCGTCGTGCACGTAGTCCACGTGGTGATCGTGCGGCGCGGCCTCGTGCCCGCAGCCGGGCCCGTGCACGTGGTCATGACCGGCATGGGCCAGGTGCGGTAGCGGATGCTCGTCGTAGTGATCGTCATGCGGGGTGTGCGCATGGCCCTCGTGCACGTAATCGACGTGTCCCTCGCGCTGCACGCTCGCGTGCCCGCACCCTGGTCCGTGGACGTGACCGGCGTGCGCGTGCTCCGGGTGAGCGCCGTGCTCGGTGCCTGTCATGGCTCCTCCCTGCTGTGCTGAACGGCGTCGGCGACGATGTGGGCGACGTGCTGGTC
>Ga0187814_10000642_pt1 | contig 12175 bp, 10 predicted proteins | sample NC_S_4_FD_132450 | JGI IMG/M metagenome (GOLD analysis project Ga0187814, IMG submission 132450) | Wetland sediment microbial communities from Neuse River Estuary, North Carolina, USA - ASW-S_4 | ecosystem: Environmental > Aquatic > Freshwater > Wetlands > Sediment | place: USA: North Carolina... | reverse complement strand
TCAAGGGAGCCGCCCGGCTCGCCGGTCCGGGGAGGGTCGAGGTCGACGACGAGGTCCTCGAGACCGAGCGAGTCGTCATCGCTACCGGCAGCGACCCCCACATCTCGGATATCCCCGGGCTCGAGGAGGCCGGCTACTGGACCAACCGCCAGGCCACCACCCTGCAGGACATACCGAGGAGCGTGGTAATCCTCGGCGGCGGCCGGTCGGAATTGAGCTCGGGCAGTTCCTGCGCGGCTTCGGCGCGGAGGTCAGCATCGTCGAGGACGCCGACCAGTTGCTCGCTCGGGAGGATCCCCGCGTGAGCGTGTCCAGCGGACGATCCCTGCGGCTCGCCTTCCCAGGTGGGAAGCCGCGACCGAAGCCTGGCCCCTGGACGAGCGAGACGTTCATCAGCGATGGCGGAGCGGGAGCCGGCGATGGCGGCCGAGGCTGCGCACTGGGGCGGCCAGGCCAACGGCCGCGCCGACTGAGGCCGAGCATCAGCGCGAACTCTGGGTGTCCGCCGTCCAGGGCGGGCACCCGCGCAACATGTCGGTGATCCGCGCGGCCGTGACCGGTGCGGAGAAGTGATAGCCCTGGGCCAGGTCGCAGCCGAGCCGGCGCAGCTCGGCAACCTGCGTCTCGGTCTCGACGCCCTCTCCCACCACCCCGAGCGAGAGCGCGCGGGCCATGGAGATGATCGCCTCGGTGACAGCGCTGCCCCGGCGCTCCGTGCCGAGGCCTTCCACGAAGGAGCGGTCTACCTTGAGCGTGTCGATCGGCAGGCGGGTGATATAGGCGAGCGAGGAGTAGCCGGTCCCGAAGTCGTCAAGCACGATCTGCACCCCGATCGACTTGAGCGCGTGGAGGGTCTCGGTCACGTCCTCGGCTTCTTCCAGCAGCACGCTCTCGGTGATCTCCAGGCTCAGGCACGCGGGGTCCAGCCCCGTCGCGCGCAGCAGAGCCGCGATCAGGCCGGGCAGGTCGCTCTGCGCAAGCTGGAGCGCGGAGAGATTGACTGACATGGCAACGGGAGCGTCATCGGGGCGCGATCGGTACCAGTCCGCTCCTTGCCTGCAGGCCCGCTCCAGCACCCACTGCCCGATCTCCCTGATCATCCCGGTCTCCTCGGCAACCGGGATGAACTCCTGCGGGAGGACGAGCCCGCGCTGGGGCTGGTTCCAGCGCACGAGCGCCTCCACGCAGACGATCGAGTCGTTCTTCAGTGAGACGACGGGCTGGTAGTGGAGCTCGAGCTCCCCTCGGGCGAGCGCCCGCCGAAGGTCGTTCTCGACTCGCAGCCGCTCCATGGCGCGCCCGCGCATGACCTCGTCGAACAGCTCGTAGCGCGCGCGTCCACGCTCCTTCGCTCGGTACATCGCCGCATCCGCGTCCCGGATCAGCGCATCCGCCGGCTCCCCGCCTTGCGCTAGGGCAATCCCCACGCTCGTCGTGACGAAGTGCTCGTTCCCGTCAAGCACGATCGGCCGGGCGAACACCGCGGCGATCCGCTCGGCCGTCGCGATCGCATCGCGCTCGGTGGGAATCTCCTCGAGCAGGATCCCGAACTCATCACCGCCGAAGCGCGCCACGGTGTCACTTGGGCGAACCGCCTGCTTCAGACGTGGTGCGACGACGGCGAGCAGCTCATCGCCGGCCTGATGGCCGAGGCTGTCGTTGACCAGCTTGAAGCGATCGATGTCGAGGAACAGGACGGCCGCGAGGCCCTCTCGCCGCCTCAGCCGGGCCAGCGCCTGCTCCAGGCGATCCAGGAACAGGACGCGGTTTGGCAGGCCGGTCAAGGGATCGTGAAGGGCGCGGTGGCGGATGTCGTCCTCGGTCGACTGGCGCTCGAGCGCGTCGGCGAGGACGTTCGCCAGGGACTGGACGAAGTCGACGTCGCCCGCGCTGTACTCCCGCACCCCGGTGGAGTGGATGCCGAGCACGCCGAAGGGGCCGTCTCGTCCCTCGATCGCGACGGTCAGGCCACTGCGTACTCCCGCGGCGCGAAGTGCCGCCGAGTGCTCGAACCGGCTCTCATTCGCCCAGTCGACCACGACCACGGGGCGCCCGCTCAGAAGCGTGAAGCCGGCCTGGGACCCCGTGCCGGCCGGAGCCGTGGTGTTTCCGACCGCCGCCTCCGGCCAGCCGAACGCGGCACGCATCTGGAAAGACCCCCCGCCTGGTATCAGCTCTCCGACCAGCCCGATCTCGACCCCGATGATCTGCGCCGCGGCGCTCACGGTCTCGTTCATGAGCTCCGAGACCTCGGCTCGCTCCAGCGCGTGCTCGCCGAGGCGCGCCACCGCGGCCTGCTGGGCCGCCCTGCGCTCGAGCTCGGCGTCGACGCGCTTGCGCTCGGTGACGTCTGACATCACGCCGTGCCAGCGCAGACGCCCCTGCGCGTCGTGCAGAAGCTGCGCGTCGTCGCGGACCCAGATCACCTGTCCGTCGCGACGAACCATGCGGTATTCGGCTGCCTCGGTTTGCGCGAGGTGTGCCTGCCGCTCGCTCGCCAGCACCCGATCGCGGTCAAGCGGGTGCAGCTGCGCAGCCCACAGGTGAGGATCGGCGCACCACTCCTCTGCCGTAAAGCCGAGGATCGTCTCGATCTGGGGGCTCACGAAATGCCACCGCCCAGCCGGACCGGTGTCGGCTATGTAGAGGATCGCCGGGACGCGTTCGAGCAGCTCGCCGTACTCCCCGGCGGAGTTGTCCAGCCGTCTCGACACGGTACTCACTTATCGGCAGATGCCAGCCGCTGCAGCACTTCTTCGGGTGTTGGCGTGACTACCCCCAGACGTCGGCAGCCGTCCGCACGATCAGCTCCAGCTTGGCGACCTCCTGGTCGTAGGTCAGCTGGTTGCCCTCGACGGTCGAGGAGAACCCACACTGGGGCGAGAGGCAGAGCTGGTCCAGCGGAACGTACCTGGACGCCTCCTCGATCCTCCGCTTGAGCACGTCTGGATCCTCGAGCTCGCCCCGCTTGGTCGTCACCAGGCCCAGGACCACCTGCTTGCCCGGTGGCACGAAGCGCAGGGGCTCGAACCCGCCGGAGCGCGCGTCGTCGTACTCGAGGAAGAACCCGTCTACGTCCAGCTCCCCGAACAGCGCCTCTGCGACGAAGTCGTAGCCGCCCTCGGCCACCCATGAGGAGCGGAAGTTTCCCCGACACAAGTGGGTCGTGACCGTGAGCCCCTCGGGCTTGTCGGCGAGCGCCTCGTTGATGTGGCGGATGTACGTCTCGTGCAGGTGCTCGGCGTCCTCGCCGCGGCTTGCCATCTCCTCGCGCTGACGAGGGTCGTTGAGATAAGCCAGGCTGGTGTCGTCGAACTGTAGGTAGGTGCAGCCGAGCTCCGAGACGGCGCGCACCTGGTCCGCATACGCCTTCACCAGGTCATCCCAGAACTCCCCGACGTCGCCGTACACGCTGGGATCGATCGCGGCCGCCCCGCCGCGGTAGTGGACCATGCTGGGCGACGGGATCGTCAGCTTCGGAGTCACGCCACCGGCGACCGTCTCCTTCAGGAAGCGGAAGTCCTTGGCGAAGATCGGCGCCTCGAGGTGCACCTTCTCGGCGACGTGGATCGCCGCGGGGGTGAACTCGATCTCCCCATCGGCGTTTCTGAAGCGGACCCTGATATCGCCTGGAGCCCGCTCGATGCCGCCGAGCTCGTAGATGAAGTCCATGTGCCAGGAGGCGCGGCGGAACTCCCCGTCCGTCGCGGACTGAAGACCCACGTCGTGCTGCATCTGCACCACCTTGCGGATCGCCTCGTCCTCGGCCTCGCGCAGCTGATCGTCATCGATTCGCCCGGCCTGGTGCTCGTCCCGGGCCCGCAGCAGCTCCAGCGGGCGCAGCAGGCTCCCCACGTGGTCGGCGCGGAACGGGGGCGACGTGCGGCGGCCAGTGCTCATCTGCCGTCGCGGCTTGCCGCGGCAGCGCGCAGCGCCTCCCACACTCGCTGTCCGTTCATCGGCATCTCGATCTGACGGACGCCGAAAGGCGCGAGTGCGTCGATCACGGCGTTCTGGATGGCAGGCGTCGCGCCGATCGTTCCGGCCTCACCGATTCCCTTCGCGCCGAGCGGGTTGGCCGGAGTCGGCGTCTGCATCTCCACCAGCTCGAACGACGGCAGCTCGGGCGCCGCCGGCATGCTGTAGCTGACCAGGTTCGCGTTCAGGGGGTTTCCGTCCTCGTCGTAGGCGATCTCTTCGAACAGCGCCTGGGCGATCCCCGCGGCCAGCCCGCCGTGAATCTGTCCCTCGAACACCAAGGGATTGATGATGCGGCCGGCGTCGTCCACCGCGACCAGGCGCTCCAGCGACACCGCGCCGGTGTCAGTGTCGACCTCCACGACCGCGAGGTGCGCGCCGAACGGGAACGTCGGCTGCGCTGCCGCGAAGTCGGCCTCAGCGCTCAGCTCGGACAAGCGCCCCGTGACCTGAAGACGCGCCGCCAGCTCGCTCCACGTCAGTCCCGGCTGCGGCGCCCCGGTGACGTGGAAGCGCCCTGCCTCGAGGTCGAGCACCATGTCCTCGGGACTCGCCTCGAGCTCCTCGGCGGCGAGCCGCTTCCCGCGCTCGACCACCTCCTCCGAGGCCTTGGCCGCTGCCACCCCCCCGATCTGCGTGGACTTCGAGCCATACGTGCCGCTGCCACGGGCGACCGCGTCGGTGTCGCCCTTGATCACCGTGATCTGGTCAAGCGGAAGGCCCAGGCGCTCGGCTGCGATCTGCGCGTAAGTGGTCTCGTGGCCCTGTCCATGCGAGAACGATCCGGTCTTGACGATCGCCTGTCCGTCGGGGGCGATCTCCACCGCCCCGAACTCCGATTCCATGATCCCATTGGTGATCTCGACGTACGTGCTGAGGCCGATGCCGAGCTGCTTGGAGGTCGAATTGCTCCGCCGGCTCGCCTGTTCCTCGCGCAGCTGCGTGTAGCCGGCGTGTTCCAGCACCAGATCGAGCGCTCGCTCGTAGTCACCCGAGTCGTAGCTGGTTCCGGCTGCGGTCGTGAATGGGAAGGCGTCCGGAGGGATGAAGTTTCGTCGCCTCACCTCGACCGGGTCGAGCTCGAGCTCGGCCGCGAACGTGTCGATAGCGCGCTCGACCGCCTGGGTTGCCTCGGGCCGTCCAGCGCCGCGCACGGCCGCCGTCGGCGTGGTGTTGGTGACGACCGACTTCAAGTCCACGTCGATCTTCGGAATCCGGTAGACCCCGCTCGCCATCAACGCGGTCAAGTTGGGAAGGAACGCGCCGATGCTTGGATACGCGCCGGCGTCCTGCACGAGGCTCAGCCGCAGTGCCTGCACCGTTCCATCGCGTCGACCACCGATCCGGAACTCGATCTGCTGCGCGCGGCCGTGGTTCATCGCCACCATGCTCTCGCTGCGCGTCTCCGTCCAGCGCACTGGCCTGTCCGTGATTTGCGCGAGATAGGCGAGGATGACGTACTCGCCCGCAAGCCCCTTGGCCCCAAAGCCGCCGCCCACGTCGGGTGCGATCACCCGGATCTGCGCCGGGTCGATGCCGAGCTCCTCCGCCAGTCCGTCGCGATCCTGATGCGGGGTCTGCGTGGCGAGCCAGACCGTCAGACGCCCATTTTCCTCGAGCCGGGCAGCGCCCGCGCGGGGCTCGATTGGGCAGGCAGATATCCGTTGGCTGGTGAAGACGCCGGATGCAACTGCCTCGCAGCCCGCGAACAGCTGCTCGTCCGTGCTCTGGGCCGAGCGCTCCACGCACACGTTCGTGCCCGTGTCCTCGAACAGGAGCACCTCGCCCGAGAGCGCCGCCGCAGGGTCGGTGACGACGGGCAAGGGCTGGTAGTCCACCTTCACTAGCTCGGCCGCGTCGGCGCTGCGCTCCCGGGTCGCGCCGAGGACGACCGCGACGATGTCTCCCGCGAACCGGACCTTCTCGGCGGCCAGATACGGACGGTGCCAGCGCTCGTCGATCCCCAGGAGAGGAAGCAGAGGCTCCTTGCCGAGCTTGATGTCCGCCGCTCCGAAGGCCCAGACGCCGGGGCGCGCCGTCGCTTCCGAGACGTCGACGCCGGTTATCCGGGCGTGCGCCCATGGGGAGCGCACGAACGTCGCGTGCAGGGCGTCCGGCATCCGAATGTCGTCGACGAAGCGCCCCTGCCCGGTCAGGAACCGGGGATCTTCGCGGCGGCGTACCCGCTGTCCGACTACGTTCGCCAAGGCGGCGCAGCTTTGCACACCGCGTCGCCCGCCTGCAACGTGGTTGGCCGCGCGCCGCTCAGGCCGTCGGATACAGCGCCGGCGGAACGGCCTCTGCCGCCTGGGCTGCGGCGACCGTGCCCTCCGGCGCGCCCATCTTGAGGAGCTCCTCGAGCAGCGCCAGCGCCTTCCGGTGCGTCCGCTCGGTGTGCTTGGGGATTGCGCGCACCGCATACGTCCCAATGACGTGAGCCGAGGGTTGCCGGTTCAGCCCCGCGTTCCTCACCTTCGACAGGAGGATCCGCGTCCACCGGCGGCGCTGCATCTCGATAGCCCAAGCTGCCACCCGCTCAGCCCGCCTGCGCTGCACGGCTGCGCCACTACGGCTGTCCACCACTCGCGATGCATACGTGTACAGATCCTGGCGGCGCTCGTCGCCGATCGAGTCGTTGTAGGCACGCAGGAAGGACCCGATCACCGGACAGGCGCACGCCGGGTGATCGCTGAACGGCTCTCCCGCCAGCATCGACGCGAGCTCCATGACGCACGCACCCTCGTCCGGGGAGCTGTGCTTGCCCTTCGATAGCCGGATGGTCTGATGTGAAACAGGGGACATGTCCTGCCTCTCGCCGCTGGGTGACCTACACCACAGAGATGCTCCGGCGAGAGCAGCTCGAAACGTCGCCTGAACCATTTGGTAATCGCGAGCACGGTGTGGCGGTTCGTCCGCCGGTTGCTCGGGCCGAGCGCGCAAGCCGCCCGGCGCCGGCCACACCGCCGGTTGCCGGCGCCGCGCGCGGGGTAACCCCAGCCACGCTGAGATGGTTCCGTGCCTATTCCCCGTATGAGCCCAAGCCCCTCGGCGGCCACGCCGTGCTCACCCTCGTGTTCAACGGCTGGGTCGCGGCACTCGCGCCCGAGCAGCGCCGTTCGGGCCGCGAACTCCCTGAGCGATTTCCGGCCGGAGATCTGTTCCTCATGTCGGTCGGCACCTACAAGCTCAGCCGGCTGATCGCCAAGGACCGCATCACCAGCTTCGTCCGGGCGCCGTTCACTCGCTTCCAGGGCGAATCCGATCCTCCCGGCGAGGTGTCCGAGGAGCCTCGCGGCTCGGGCATGCGGCGTGCGCTCGGAGAGCTGCTCGTGTGCCCTTACTGCCTCGGCCAGTGGATCGGTACCGGCTTCCTCGCCGTCTACCTCCGCGATCCCCGGCTCGCGCGCACCGTGGCGAGTCTGTTCGCCGTCGTCGCCGCATCCGACCTGCTCCAGGAGACCTGGGTGGCCGTCGACAAGCGGGCGTGACCGCCGGTCCGTCCCGGGGCGGCCAGTCGCTCCGTCAAGCGGCCAGCTTCGCGAACCCGGCGTTCAGCAGTCGCTCGGCCTGATCGATCGTGTCGGCCGAGTGCAGCAGGACGACGCCCAGCCAGGCCCGGCCGCGGCGCGCCGTCGCGATCAGGCAGGGCCCCGCCGCGTCGGTGTAGCCGGTCTTGACGCCGTCCGTCCCCGGAAAGCCCGACACCAGCAGGGGGTTGTTGTTGTACAGGTAGAGCTTGCCTCCCTTGATCGGGAACGGAACTATCGCGCTGGCCGAGCCGACGATCCCGGCGAGGAGTGGGTTCTCCAGGACCTCGTGGGCCATGAGCGCGAGGTCCGGAGCGCAGGAGTAGTTGTCCTGGTCGACGACTCCGGACACGGTGTTGAAGTGGGTACAGCCGAGCCCGAGCTGCCGGGCCTGTGCGTTCATCATCGAGATGAAGCGGCTCCGCGTTCCTGCGACGTGCTGCGCCAGCGCGATCGCGGCGTCGTTGCCCGAAGGCAGCAGCAGCCCGTAGAGGAGGGCCAGCAGCGACACGCGCTTGTTCAGCGGGAGCAGGCCTACTCCCGAGCCCGTGAAGTGGACGGCGGCGGGTGTGATCAGCACGCGGACGCTGGGTCGTGAGTGCTCGACCACGACCAGCGCGGTCATCATCTTGGTGAGGCTCGCGATCGGCACCTCCTGCCGGGGTTGGAGCTCCCACAGAACCGCGCCCGTCCTCACGTCGAACAGCATCCCGCTGCGAAGACCGAGCCTGAAGCGGATGTTGACGCGCTCCTGTGGAGGGGCCAGCTGCAGACCGTAGTTGCTTCGAAGCGGGGGAGACGTGGACGCCGTAGAGGAGCGTGCCCGAGCTCCGGCCCGTGGAGCGACCGTCGTCGGCCCTGATGCCGTCGCGGCCATGAATGCGAGCGGCGCGACGAGCACAAGTGCGAAGCCGGTGAGACCGATCGCCGCCCTGCGGCGGCGAGATCGCAAGGGTGAGTGTGGGCCCCGGCGTGGGCCCAGCGAAGACGGGCGACGGCGCCTCCTCCGGCCACGCGACGCCTGCCCTCCCTGGAGCACTCCTCGGCCGTAACTCATCTTCGCGGCGGCTGGATCAACGCTCCGATGATTCCCACACCGCAGACGATCAGAACGAACACGCCGAGCACGCCGACGACCGTCACGCCGTTGTTGGTGATGTCGAGCGCCGTCAGCACCGCCATGGCGCAGATAAACACGACTGCGAGGGTGAAGACGACGATTCGCAACGGATCAGTACACCGGTCGAGGGGGAGGCAGCTGTCTGCGACGGGTGGCGAGCAGGCGAACCGTGAGCAGACCAAATGCGAACCCTCCCACGTGAGCGAAGTACGCGACCCCACCACCGCCACCCGTGGGATTCGTCAGACCTGCCGCGCCGAACGCAGCCTGCTCGGCGAACCAGATGCCAAGCATTGCCCACGCCGGAAGCTCTATCACGGTGAAGAAGAAGATGATGAGCACCAGGGTCAGCACCCGCCCGCGAGGGAAGAGCACGATGAATCCCCCAAGCACGGCGGCAATCGCGCCGGAGGCGCCAAGTGTCGGGGCCGTGGAGTTGGGCGCCACCGCCACCTGCAGCGCGAGCGCCGCGATGCCGCCCGCGAAGTAGAAGAGGAGGAACTTCACCGGGCCCATCGCATCTTCGACGTTGTTGCCGAAGATCCACAGAAACAGCATGTTCCCGCCGATATGGATGATCGACGCGTGCATGAACATGCCGGTGAAGACGGTCTCCCACGTCGGGATCGTATTAGGGACGGCCCCGTGCCGGCACAGGATCGCCTCGTTGGCGCCGACCTGCACGAGCCCGCAGTGATACCCCGGATGGCTGAGCGTGAACGGAATCGCGCCGTACTTGACGACCTCCTGCGTATCCGGCCCGCTGATGAACGAGCCCCCATGCCGGATCGCCAGGTAGTAGACGAGGAAGTTGACCAGGATCAGGGCCGCCGTGACGAACGGGAACCGATCAGTCGGAATGTTGTCCTTGATCGGGATCACGCGCGGGGGAGCTTAGGCGCCCGCCCCGTCGCCGGGCGCCTATCAGGCGGCTATCCAGCCGCGGGCGCGTTCGCCGGTGCGCCCGCGCCAACCGCGACGATCCGCCAGGGCTGCGTGTCGTCCCCATCCAGCGCGAACGTCCAGCGCTCGGTGGACCTCGTCGCGCGGGACCGGCTGCCGGCAACGACCGCGGCGGTGTTCCGGTCCTCCAGATAGCGCCGGCCCTCGACGTCCACCTCAACCGTCATCGTGGGCGGGTCGGCGGCGGCGTCGAGACCCACCACTCTGATCTGCTCCACCTTCGGGCCCCGGACGACCAGTCGAGTCCGCGCCGCCGGACCGTCGGGGTACAGCAGCTCGCGCGCCGCTTCGGGGTGTGCGATACCTCCGAGGTGCCGGTTGCCGCCGTCGACCGCCTCGGCCCAGGCCGCCACCGCACGTCGAACCGCGACCTCCAGGACATCGGGCGCGAACCGTCCGTCGGCCAGGCTCAGGTCGAGCGCCGCCGCCCGGGCATCGCCCGAGAAGTTCAGATCCGCCACCTCCGCGATCTTTGTGCCGTCCGGCACGGCTTCGGTGACCGCGCCTTCGATGAGAGCCTCGTCGCGCATGGCCTCGTCGTCGGACCATGGCGTGGCGACGATCCGCCCCTCGAGCGCATGACGACCCTCGGCACCCTGCTCGATCGACACCAGAATCCAGCGTCCACGGTCGTTCTTGGCCAGTGTCCAGAACTCGCGGATGGTGACCGTCTCACCCAGCCGTCCCGATCGCTTGACGCGGTTGCCAAAGGAATCCTCGACGTAGTCGCGCACGCGCGCCTCGATGCGGACGACCACGCGGTCGCCGGCCGCATCTCCTCGGTGGGTCAGGCCGATGTATTCCACGCGGGGTGCGCCGAGCAGCTTGACGCGGTTGCGCCAGCCGCGCCGGCGGAAGTCGTCGAGCCGTCGCTCCCACTCGGTGAGCAGTGAAGGCGCGACGAGTCCCTCGAGCCGGATGCGGTCGGCGGCGTCCCAGGCGGACTGGATATCGGCGAACAGGCGCGCGGCAGCGGGCTTGACCACGTCGGGGGCGAAGGCGGGGTCGTCCTCCGCGGCCGCCGCCGCCGCGAGCTCGACCCGGCGCTGGCGCTTGGACGTCGGCCGGCGCGCCGCCCGGCCCTGGCTCTCCTGCGCGGCCCAGAACGCCTGGACCCTGGGGGCGAGGTTCATCACGACGACCGCGATCAGGATCAGGCCGATCAGGACCAGCGCTCCCAGGCCGTGGCCGAAGATCGCGATGCGGATCAGGATCTGGATGAGGATGTAGAGCGCCGCGCCTCGGCCTCCGCCTCCACCTCCGCCGCCGAACCCGGACGACCCCCCGCCCGCCGAAGCCAGCGCGTCGGGAGCGAGGATCAGCGCCGCGAGCGCGACCGCGGCCACGCACAGGATCAGAGCGCGGCGTCTCATTGCCCTCGCCGGGCCCTCATCCCCGCGCCGCCTGCGCGAGCGGGCCGGCGCCCGGCTGAGTCTGGCGGAAGTGCTCGTCGGCGTGATAGCTGCTGCGCACGAGCGGGCCGGCGGCGACGTGCTCGAACCCAAGCTCGTACGCCGCGCGCTCGAGCTGCGCGAACTCATCGGGGTGCCAGTAGCGGACGATCGGCAGGTGCTGCTCGGTGGGGCGGAGGTACTGGCCGATCGTCAGGACCTGGACGTGGTTCTCACGCAGCATCCCGAGCGTCTCGACCATCTCCTCGAAGGTCTCGCCGAGTCCGACCATCAGCCCGGACTTGGTCACGACCTCGTCGCCTCCCAGCTCCTTGGCGTTTCTGAGGACTCTGCAGGACCGCGGGAAGGTCGATCCCCGGCGGGCGATCGGATACAGCCGCGGCACGACCTCCACGTTGTGGTTGAACACGTCCGGTCGCTCGGCGATGACCCGTGCAAGCGGCATCTCCTCGCCGCGGAAGTCGGGGGTCAGCACCTCGACCTTGCAGTCGGGCGCCTGGCGGCGGATCTGCCTGATCACGCCCACGAACGCCGAAGCCCCGTAGTCGGGCAGGTCGTCCCGATCGACGCTCGTGATCACCGCGTGCCTGAGGCCCATCCGAGCGACGCTGCGCGCGACGCGCGCCGGCTCGAGCGGATCGTTCCACGTCGGCTTGCCTGTCTTGACGTTGCAGAAGCCGCAGCGCCTGGTGCACGTGTCGCCGAGGATCATGAACGTCGCGGTCCCCCGCTGCCAGCACTCGCCGATGTTCGGACAGGCGGCCTCCTGGCAGACCGTGTGGAGGTTCTCCGCCTCGATCAGCCGGTGCAGCTCGCGGTAGCGCGGCCCGCCCGGCGCCGGCACCTTGAACCACGGCGGCTTGCGCCCCCGGTGCGGCTGGACGTCCGGGCCCAGGATCTCCAGGACGTTCGCGCCGCCCGGATTGGCCCGCGACCGGGTCACGTGCTGACGCTCCGGATGCTCGGGCTGGGACACGATTCAAGGCTAGCGCTCGCCCTCCCGGGCCTCGCCGCGGCTCGCCCGGGGTCGCCCGCCCCTCGCCTGGCCGGGGCCCTCCCGCGCCTCGCCGCGGCTCGCCCGGGGTCGCCCGCCCCTCGTCTGGCGGGGCCTTCCCGCGCCTCGCCGCGGCTCGCCCGGGGTCGCCCGCCCCTCGCCTGGCCCGGGCCCTCCCGCG
>Ga0187814_10000641_pt1 | contig 12177 bp, 10 predicted proteins | sample NC_S_4_FD_132450 | JGI IMG/M metagenome (GOLD analysis project Ga0187814, IMG submission 132450) | Wetland sediment microbial communities from Neuse River Estuary, North Carolina, USA - ASW-S_4 | ecosystem: Environmental > Aquatic > Freshwater > Wetlands > Sediment | place: USA: North Carolina... | reverse complement strand
CGGCTGACCTGCTGGCCGTCGACGCGAAGGGATGGTTAGGGCGCAGATGCCACGCAGCGGACAGTCCGGGCAGTCAGCGCTTGCCGCGCAGATGGAGCAGAACCTGGCCGAGCACGCCACTCACCTGCACCGCGGCACACCCGGGATGACGGCGCGTGAAACCGCAGACCTGGTGATCGCCGACAGCGGCCTCGATGACGACACGTTCAACTTCGTCGGCGCGGCGAGCCTGACCAGCAGCACCGCGCCGGGCAGGATCGGCGAGACGCTGCAGGCTGTCGCCGCGACCGGCCGGCACTTCGCCTGGCGGGTCGGGCCGGCGTCTACCCCGGCCAACCTGTCGGAGTTGCTGGCCCGGGCTGGACGGCCGCCGGTTCGGCCCGAGCCTGCCATGTTCCTGCCGCTGTCCGGATGGCGCGCGCCAGCCATCGTGACCGGCCTCCGAATCCGGGTGGTCGGATCAGCCCGCGAGCTGACCGACTGGGCGTGGGTGCTCGCGGCGAACTGGGAGCCGCCGGCGCTGACGGTCGTCCGCTTTTACGCCGCGACAGCGACCAAGGTGCTCGCGGCCGAGTGCCCGGCCCGCTTCCTCGTCGGCTACTGCGACGGCCGGCCGGTGTGCTCGGCCGAGGTGACGCTGTATGCGGGCGTCGCCGGCCTCTACGACGTTTCCACTCTGGCCAGTTACCGCGGGCGCGGCTTCGGCACCGCTATCACGACGGCGGCGCTGCGGCTCGCCCAGCAGTGCGGCGCACCTGTCGCCGTGCTGCAGGCCTCGGCGGAAGGCGAGCCCCTCTACCGACGGCTGGGCTTCACGGTCTGCGGCGAGTTCACCGAGCACCCGCTGCCTCCCTGAGTAGGCGCGCAACGGGCGGGTTAGCCTGACATCTGTGGCAGATCTGGCGGGCGTGCGCAGCTTCGCCCTGTCCCTGCCGGGCGCGACCGAGGAACCGCACTTCGAGATGACCTCGTTCCGCGTGCGCGGCCGGATCTTCGCGACCGTGCCGCCCGATGAGACGCGGCTGCACGTGTTTGTCGGCGAGACGGATATCGACGCGTACGTCGCTGAGGATCCCGGTGCGTTCGAGCCGCTGCTGTGGGGCCAGAAGGTCCGCGGAATCCGGGTGCTGCTCGCCGCCGCGCCGCAGGACCGGGTCCAGGAACTGCTGACCGAAGCGTGGCGGCGCAAAGCGCCCAAGCAACTCGTGGCCGAGCACGACACGAGCGACGGCGAGCCCCGCACTCGCTGACCGCGTGCGTCCTACCCGAAAGCAGGTGACATGGCCGAAGCAGCTGACGTTCTGATTGTCGGGGCTGGGCTCGCCGGGCTCGTCGCTGCGCGCGACCTGATCGCCGCCGGGCGCTCGGTGCTGGTACTCGAGGCACGCGACCGGGTCGGCGGCCGCATCGTCAACGAGCCGCTCGGCGACGGCAAGGTCGTCGAGATGGGCGGCCAGTGGGCTGGGCCAACCCAGGATCGGCTGCTGGCGGTCGCCTCCGAGCTGGGCATTGAAACGTTCCCGACATACGACACCGGCAAGAAGGTGCTGCACTTCAACGGCAAGCGCGGCACCTACGGCGGCACGATCCCGCGCATCAGCCCGCTCGTACTTGCCGACGTCGGCCAGGCGCAGGGACGGCTGGAGGCGCTCGCCAAGAGGGTGCCGACGAACGCGCCGTGGACAGCGCGAAACGCCGACAAGCTGGACGGCCAGACGTTCGCGACCTGGATCCGCCGCAACACCGCGACGCGAAGCGCCAGGATGCTGCTCACGCTGGGAGCGGAGGCCGTGTTTGCCGCCGAGCCCGGTGACCTATCCATGCTGCACGTGCTGTTCTACAGCCACGCAGCCGGCTCGTTCCAGCGCCTGATCGACACCACCGGCGGCGCGCAGCAGGACCGGTTCGTCGGCGGGTCGGCGCTGATCGCCGACCGGCTCGCGGCCGCGCTCGGCGACGTCGTCAGGCTGAGCGCGCCGGTGACCCGGATCGAGGTCGCCAGCGATGGCGGGGTCACGGCGACTACACCTGCCGGCCGGTTCGAGTGCCGCCGGGTCATCGTGACCGCGCCGCCGCTGCTAGCCGGCCGGATCGACTACGAGCCCGCCCTCCCCCACTGGCGCGAGCAGCTGACCCAGCGCACCCCGATGGGCTCGGTCATCAAATGCCAGGTTGTCTATGACGAGCCGTTCTGGCGCGCCGACGGGCTGTCCGGGCAGGCCACCGGCGACGGGGAGGGAACGCGGGTGGTCTTCGACAACTCACCACCTGACGGCTCGCCCGGCATCCTGCTGGCCTTCCTCGAGGGCGACGAAGCGCGCCGGCTCGGCCGCGAGCCTGCAGCGGTCAGGCGCCGCGCCGTCATCGACTCCCTGGTGCGCTACTTCGGTCCGCTGGCCGGAAGGCCAGAGCGCTACCTTGAGCGGGACTGGCAGCAGGAGCGATGGACCGGCGGCTGCTACGGGACGCTGTTCGGGCCGAACGTGTGGACCCGCTACGGCCACGCACTGAGCGCGCCGGTCGGCCCGATCCACTGGGCCGGCACCGAGACCGCCACCGTCTGGGCTGGTTACATGGACGGCGCCGTGCGCTCCGGCGAGCGGGCGGCAGCCGAGGTGCTCGCGCTGCTGTCGTAGTGCGCGCTCGTGCTGCCGCGCCACGGTTTCTGGGTAGGTAAGGCGGCACCATGAGCGGGGACCAGCAGGCGAGCTCGAGCGTGAGCGGGCGACTCGCTCGGGTCGCCCGCGCCGCCGACCGGGTGCAGCAGGACCATGCGTGGCTGGCCATCGGCGTCGCCACCTGGAAGAAGTTCAGTGACGATCGGGCAGGCAACCTGGCGGCGCTGGTTTCGTACTACGCATTCGCGTCGGTGTTCCCGCTGCTGCTGGTTGCGTACACGATCCTGGACCTGCTGGCCAGGCACAATCCGAGCCTGGCCCAGCAGTTCACGAAGGCGCTCAAGGATTACCCGATCGTCGGCAAAATCGGCGTTAGCAGCGGGCTGAGCAAGACCGGGCTGGCCTTGGTTGTCGGGATCCTGCTGACGCTGTACAGCGCCCGCGGCATCGCCAACGCTATCCAGAACGCGATGAACAGTGTCTGGGCGGTGCCGCAGTATCAGCGGCCCAGATTCCCCCGGAACCTCGTGCGCAGCCTCGGGCTCTTGGCGGTGCTTGGGCCTGGCGAGATCATCACGATCGCGCTCTCCACGATCGCTGGCGGCGTGGCTCACCTGGGCGGCGCGGGCGGCACAGCGGTGGCCATCGTGGTGTCGCTGCTGCTGAACATCGGCCTGTTCTGGCTCGGCTTTCGGATCGCCACCGCAGCCGAGGTCCGCGCCCGCGACCTGCTGCTCGGCGCGATCCTGGCTGCGCTCGGCTGGCAGATCCTGCAGCTGGCGGGCGGAGTACTCATCGCGCATACGCACACCAAGTCGGCCTACGGAGTCTTCGGATTCGTACTCGGGCTGCTCGCGTCGTTCTACCTGCTGGCCCAGTTCACGCTGTACATGGTCGAGCTGGATGTGGTGCGGGCCAGACGGCTATGGCCTCGGTCGCTGGCGCCGCCGCCGCTCACCACGGCCGACATGCGCGCCTACCAGAGCTACGCGCAGGCCGGCCGGCTTCGGCCAGACATCGAGATCACGGCGGCCGAGATCCCGCCGCCTGAGCCCGGCGAGATAGCTGCCGCACCGCAGCCCGACGACGGCCAGGCGGACGCCGGGCCGGAAGCCAAACCCGGTAACGGCGAGCGTGACACCTCGCGAGGCAAGCCGGAGAACGGCGCGTAGCCGAGACGTGCCTCGTGCCGGTACCGGCTGCAACTGCGGGGCGCCAACGGGACAGCACGTCGCCGCCTCCGGCGCCGGTGCCGGCCGGCCGCCAGGTCGGAGCACATCGTTGTCTACCAGCAGCGCCGCCAGCGCGGCCGCGATCAGCAGCAGCACCGCGCAGGTGATGCTCGCGAGATCGAAGCCATCCGAGAAACGCGCTGGCTCGTGATAGCTCGCGCCGGTCAGGCCGACGGCCGCGGGTAGTGCGGCGACTGCCACGAGACTGGCAGCCCGCGCAACCGCGTTGTTCACTCCGCTCGCCACGCCGGCGTGCCGCACTGCCGCGCTTGCCAGCACCGTCGCGGTCAGCGGCGCGACGGTGAGACTCAGCCCGAGACCGAAGACGCTCACCGCGGGCAGCACGTCTGTCAGGTAGCTGGCGTGCGTCCCGACCCTGGTCATCAGCAGGAATCCGATGGCTCCAGCAGTGATGCCGATGGTCATCGGCCACCGCGGGCCCACGCGCTGGGCCAGGCTGCCAGACCGCGCCGACAGCAGCAGCATGAGCACCGTGATGGGCAAGAGCGCGGCGCCCGCCGCTAGCGGCGAGTACCCCGACACCACCTGAAGCTGGAGCACCAGCAGGAAGAGCAGCCCGCCGAACGCGCCGTATACCAGGAACGTGACCACGTTGATCACGGTGAACTGACGGGAGGCGAATACGTCGAGCGGCAGCATCGGCGGGACCGGATGCGGTGTCCGGGTCCGGCGTCGCTCGACCACGACGAAACCCGCTGCCGCGGCGGCTCCGGCCGTGGCCGCGGCGATCACGCCCACCGTCCCGGACGGCTCGGGCGCTTCGATCAGCGCGTACGTGATGCCGCCCAGCCCGAGCGCCGCCAGCACCGCGCCGGCCACGTCGAAGCTGCCGATGGCCGCGGGATCCTTGGTTTCCGGCACGTGCCGGAGGGTGACCACGACGACCGCCGCGGCGACCGGCAGGTTCAGCAGGAACACCCACCGCCAGCCGCCAGCCTGTACGAGCCAGCCGCCCAGTACCGGCCCGATGGCAGCGGCTACCCCGCCCAGGCCCGCCCAGGCCCCGACCGCGCGGGGCCGCTCATCCGCAGCGAACGTGCTCTGGATGATCGCCAGCGAACCAGGCGTCAGCAGCGCACCGCCCACGCCTTGCAGTACTCGCGCCCCGACGAGCACGAAGATGTCGGGTGCGGCCGCGCAGAGCGCCGAGGCCAGCGCGAACCAGACGACGCCGATGAGGAACACGCGGCGCCGCCCAGCCCGGTCGCCCAGCGAGCCGCCCAGCAGGATGAGGCCGGCCAGGCTGAGCGTGTACCCGGTGACGGTCCACTGCAGGCCGGCCAGTGACGCGCCGAGGGAGCGGCTGATGGTCGGCAGCGCCACGTTGACGACCGTGGAGTCGAGCAGCGCCATGCTGGAACCGAGCACGGTAGCCAGCAGCACCCACCGCCCAGCCGCGCTGCTGACCCGCAAGCGCGGCTCGCCCTCCATGCCGCCAGCATCTCACCGCAAGCTGACAGTCCCGGCGCCCGACGTCGCGGCCGGGCGCCGTCGCCATTCCGGCTGCCCGGCGCCGCGACCGACGTCCGGCGGCCTAGGGCTTATCGCCGGGCGGATCCGGCAGCCCGGCAGTCTCGGCCGGCCCAGCCGGATCCGGCTTGGTCCCGCCGGGCTCGGGCGGACCGGAGCTCAGCTCTGCTCGCTGACCCGACGGATCATCGGCGGGTGCGCCAGGTACCGGGGATGCGGCCCGGCCCGGCTCAGCCGGAGTCGCGCCGAGCCGCTGCAGCAGGACGTACACGCCGACGCCGACAACGGCGCCGACCAGCGGGGATACGAGGAACAGCCAGAGCTGGCTCAGGGCCAGGCCTCCGACCACCACCGCAGGCCCGAAACTGCGCGCCGGATTCACCGAGGCTCCGTCGATCGGGATGCCCATGATGTTCACCAGCGCGAGCGTCAGCCCGACCACCACGCCGGCCACCGACGCGCGCGCCTCCCTGTTCGTAGCCGCGAGGACGACCAGCACGAAAACCGCCGTGATGATGACTTCAGTGAGAAACGCGCCGCCGCCAGAGGAGTGCAGCAACGACAGCTTGCCGTAGCCGTTGGCGCCGAGCCCGACTCTGGTCGTGGAGTAGAACGGCGAGCTATGCAGCACCCACAGCAGCAGCAGCGCCCCGAGCAAGCCGCCGAGCAGCTGAGCGAACCAGTATCCGATCAGGTCGGTCCCCGAGATCCGTCTCGTCAGGAACGCCCCGAGCGTGACCGCCGGGTTGACGTGACAGTCCGATATCGGGCCGATGACCGCAACCAGGCCGAGCAGGATCAGCCCGAAGGTGAGCCCGGTCAGCAGGATTCCGGCTGCCACGCTTGTACCGAACGCCCTGAATCCGAAGTTCACGGTCGCCATCCCGGCCCCGAAGAACACGAGCAGGCCGGTGCCGATGAGCTCTGCGACGTACTTGCGCGCGGTCGCGTTGTCGATCACGACAGTGCCCACCCTCAGGCCGCTGCCGGACGGCCTCGCCGTCGATGCCTGCGCGCCAGGTTGCTGGGTCGCCGTGTGCTGAGCCGGGTTCGAAGTTCGCTTGAACGCCATCCGCCACCCCCATCGCCGACGTCCTGGGCCGTGGTGGCTGGTATGCCCAGAGTGATCGCACGACGCACGCGCGTGGCTAAACCCATCGACAGGCGATGTAACAGCTCATCCGGACAAAACTTGATAACCTACCCGCCGCGGCGACGGCAAAGCCACCGGGACTCGCCTCGTCTCACGGCGCTGGCCAGGTGTGCACTGGCTCGTTCGTGGCCATGAGCTCGATATAGCTCTGGGTCATCCGGCGCAGTGCCTCCGGCCGGTCCAGCCCGCGCTCCAGCCGGTGCACGGTCTCGACCTGCCAGGTCGCGCCGGTCCGGCCGGTGAGGCAGCGTTGCTCGATGATGCCGAGTAGCCGGTCGGCGTTGTCGGTCTTCACGCCCCACTGGGCCAGGCCCTCCCACGCCATCGGCAGCAGCTTGCGCAGGGTGAGCTCGGCGGCAGGCGCCTCGCCGATGCCGGGCCAGTACAGCCGCGCGTCGATGCCGTGCCGAGATCCCTCGACCAGGTTGTCGGCCGCGGCCGCGAACGACATCTGGGTCCACACCGGGCGCTCGGTCTCCGCCAGCGCGCGAACCAGCCCGTAGTAGAAGGCAGCGTTGGCAACCACGTCGGCGACCGTGGGCCCGGCCGGGAGCACCCTGTTCTCGACCCGCAGATGCGGCCGGCCGTCCTCCACGGCATACACCGGCCGATTCCACCGGTACACGGTGCCGTTGTGCAGAGTCAGCTCAGAAAGCTGCGGCGCCTCTCCGCTGTCCAGCGCGGCGGCCGGGTCCTCGTCCTCGCGTAGCGGCAGCAAGGCCGGGAAGTACCGCAGGTTTTCCTCGAACAAGTCGAAGACCGACGTGATCCACCGCTCGCCGAACCAGACCCTGGGCCGCACGCCCTGTTGCTGAAGTTCTTCCGGCCGGGTGTCAGTGACCTGCTCAAACAGCGGGATCCTGGTCTCGCGCCACAGCTCACGGCCGAACAGGAACGGCGAGTTCGCTGCCAGCGCGACCTGGATTCCCGCTACCGCCTGGGCCGCGTTCCAGTAGCTGCCGAACGCCTCAGGGCTTACCTGGAGATGAAACTGGACGCTAGTGCACGCCGCCTCGGGCATGATCGAGTCGACGTGGGTGAGCAGCCGCTCCGGGCCGTCGATGCAGATGCGCATGTCCTCGCCGCGGGCAGCGATCATCTGCTCGTTCAGTAGCCGGTACCGCGGGTTGGCTGACATCGCGTCGCTGGTGACGTGGCCCTGCCGCAGCGTGGGCAGGATGCCGATCGTCACCAGGCGGGTACCAGTCGCGAGGGCTCGAATGGCGGCGTGTTCGAGCTTCCGGCACATCTCGTCCTCGAGCGCGGCCAGCGACTCGCCAGCCAGCGGCCGCGGCGGGACGTTGATCTCCAGGTTGAACCGGCCAAGCTCGCTCGCCCAGTTCGGGTCGGCGATCGCCTCGAGCACCGTGGTGTTCGTCATCGCCGGCAACCCGTCGCCGTCGACCAGGTTCACCTCCATCTCCACGCCCACGTGCCGGGGCTCGGTATCGAATCTGGACTCGCGCAGCATCCGGGCTAGTACGTCAAGGCAAACGCGCACCTTCTCCCGGTAAGCGCGGCGATCCTGCTGGGTAACGGTGATGGACGGGACATCCCTGCCCATAATCGACCCTCCAACTGCGCCTGGGCGGGGTGCTCCGTTCAACATTCGCACGTAACAGGCCAACTGACCAGGCTTGATGACGCGGAGCCGGCTTTCCGGCCGGCCCGGCACGCTGCAGGGCCGCTCTCGCGGGGGTCTGCTAACGCGGCAAGCAGCCGGCCGGCTAGCGCTCCCGCCCTGGTTCGCCTGCGCTCAGGCCCGATCCAGGCAGCACCTGCTCGTTCGGCCGGGGGCGGGTCCGGACACCCGCGACCAGGCCCCGGGCGAACGATCGCCGGAGCCCACGCCGGTCGGCAGAGCCCGCGTAGGTACGCACCCAGCGCCGCACCGTCGCGCCACCATAGAGCAGCCGCTCGAGCGGCGCCAGCGCAGGCGTCCGCAGCGTCCAGACCTTGTTACGCACCTCGTAGAAGAACCTCCCACCCGGGTCGACGTCCGTCCCGCCGAAGGTCTTGGTCTTGTGCACGACCACGCTGTCCGGGCAGAGCAGGCCCGTGTTGCCACGCAGCAGCCGCGTGGTGAACTCAAAGTCGTCGTTCCAGAGGAAGAAGTCCGCCTGCGGCAGCCCGCGCCGCCGGCACTGACCGCCGTCGACCAGGATCGACACGAATGACGCCGACCGAATGGGAACGCACCCGCACGCCGCGGCAGCCTCGCGCTCCGAACTGGGCGCGAACGGCTTGGGCCGCGGCGTGTTCATCGGGTGCGGCCGGCCGTCGGTCCAGACCACGGCGCTGGCGACGACCGCTGGCGCCCGGCCCGGATACGCGGTCCTGGCATCAAGCAGCGCGGCGAGCGCGCCAGGTTCCGGCACGGTGTCGTCGTCCATGGCCCAGATCAGGTCCGCGCCGTCGGCCAGCGCCTGGGCGAACCCGAAGGCGAACCCGCCAGCGCCGCCGTAGTTAGCACCGAGCTCGACGAGCCGTACCGCCGGGAACGCCGCCCGCACCGCGGCCGCGGCGCCGTCGGCCGAGGCGTTGTCGATCACGATCACCGCGTCCGGCCTGCGTTTTTGTTCCTGCACCGCGGCGAGCGACTCGAGCAGCAGGTCGCGCCTGTTATAGGTGACGATGACCGCGATCACCCGCGGCTGAGAGGTGATGGCGTCGGCGGTCATGGGTTAAGACTTGGTCCGTACGCCGGGCCGCTCAAGGATTCGCCACGCGAGCACGCGCAGCCGCTGTACCACCCAGTGGCGGCCGCTGAGATCACGCACGGTCTTCTTGAGCCAGGGCGAGCCGGCGATTTTCAGCGCCACCCAGTCGGCGAACACGCCGCGGGTGATCACGTCAGGCTTGGGCGCTTGGCGAGGGAACTCGCGCCAGTATTCGTTCAGCACCAGGGCTGCCGCAGTGGCTACGGCCGCGTCAAGTACCTGCTCGGCTGGCTGACTGGAAGGACTCGCAGCAGGCCCGCGTGGTTCCCGGGGCCGCAGTTCGTCGAGCTCGCCGACGAGGTCGAACCCCGAATCGCGCAGCCCGGTGATGACCTGGTCAGCGTACTCACGGGCCCAGCGGAGGCGCCCGGGGGGGAGTGTCAGCCGTTCGGTCACCGGGCGCCTGGCCAGGGACTCGTGCGCCGCTCCCTCCTTGATCCGCCACATGTAATACCAGTCGGGGAGCTCGGCAGGCAGTTCCTCGTTCAGTCGCCGCAGGAACTCGATCTCGGCCAGTCCGAGTGATTCGTTCGCGCGCCCCACGCTGAGGTCCAGGCTGTCGGGATCGATGTCGAGCAGGCTCGCGAACCGTCGCCAGAGCTGTCCGCTGCCCGAGCCCCTGGGCGGGGCGGTGATCACATGAATGTGCTGCGCCGGCACGTGGCGAGACCAGATTTCCAGGATCTTGAGCGTGTCGTGCACCTGCCAGAACCCGTACTGCCGCCGGTCCCGGGCGGGCGCCTCGCGATCGATGACGTCGCCGAGCCAGTCTTCCCACTTGCGGGCGTTTCGGTTCTTGACGGTTTCCTGCCACTCGGCTGGCAGCAGCGCGGCGATGTCCCGCACCGTGAGCACAACGTGAACCTCGGCCGGGCTCAGTGCGATAACAGCACGCTTGACCTGGTGCTCGTTCGCCGCAGCGAACAACTCATGGGAGATGACCGCCATGCGGCGCGCCAGCTTCGACTCCTCCGCGAGGATCTCCCATTCGCCATTCCAGGAGCCATCTGGATCGTTTGCCGCCAGCTCAACCCCGGTGAGGTCCTGGCTGGCGCGGAAGTGATCTTGAGGATGATGCCCAGGCAGGATCACGCCCTGGGCGGCCAGGACGGCGCGATTTCGCCAGATCACATGCTGCAGGAACGTCGTGCCGGTCTTCGGCTCGCCGATGTGCAGTATGACTCTCGGCCCTTGCGTGGCACCCTTCGCGGCCGGAGCCAGCCGGGAGACAGCCTGGTCAGTGATGGCCCGCGCCATCAGACCATCACCTCGCCACCTTCGCTCAAGGCGGGCTGCTGGCCGTGTCGGCCTGCTACCCGCTGGACAGCCTGCTGCCAGGAACCTTAGCCGGGGCGGACCACTACTCGCCCGCCTGCCGGAACAACCGCAAGGCCCGAGAGGGCACGCCGTGAACCGGTAATGGTTGGTATGGCCCCGCCGACTACCTTAGACTGCGCACCGCGGGGGGATTGCGGGCGTCGGCTTATGCTGGTTGGCCGCCAGATGCGCCCTGTAATGTCGATTTGTCAGGTTATAACCAGCCCAGCCGGAGGTCCGTCTGTAGTGCACGAGCCGTTTTCCCTGCTGGTAGCGGTCTACGACGGCGACCACCCGGACCACCTCCGGCGATCGCTGCGCAGCGCGGTAGACGATCAGACTGTCCCCCCGGACCAGGTGATCATCGTCCGGGACGGGCCGGTCCGGCCTGAGATGGCCAGCTGCCTGGACCAGCTGATGGCGGGCAGCCCGGTGCCTGTGACGTTCATCCCGCTGGAGCGACATGGCGGCCTCGGCCCGGCCCTAGACAAAGGGCTCGCGGCCAGCCACCACGACATCGTCGCCCGGATGGACGCCGACGACGTGGCCATGCCGCACCGGTTCGAGCTCCAGTTGCCGCTCATGGCGGACGCCGACATCGTCGGGGCAGGCTTGCTGGAATTCATCGCCGACACCGACGACATTGTCGGGCAGCGCGTTCCGCCGACCGACCCCCGGCACATTGCCCGGTATGCGCGGTTGCATGATCCGTTCAACCACCCGACGGTGGTGTACCGGCGGCAGGCGGTCCTGGCTGCAGGCGGCTACGGTGATCTTCCGCTGATGGAGGACTACGCGCTGTTCGCGCGGATGCTGCGAGCGGGCGCGCGGGTCGGCAACGTGGCCGAGCCGCTGGTGTACTACCGGGTCGGTGCAACAGCATTCAAGCGCCGGGGCGGCACGGGCCTGCTGCGCTCCGAGTTGCGGCTGCAGCGCGAGTTCCTGCGCAGCGGCTTCATCTCGCCGGCCGGGTACGCACGCAACGTGCTGATCCGCGGCAGCTACCGGCTTGTCCCGTGGTGGCTGCGCCGCGCCGTCTACCGGGTGCTGGTGGAGAAGCTGTCGCAGCGAACCTCCGCGCCGCCAGGGCATGAGTCGGAAGCGGGACTCCGTCAGCTGCCGGTACGGGAATCGCACCAGCCGGTGCCGCCGGCCACGCCGGAGTCCGGCGCAGCCCTGCGGCCAGGACATGAGGCCGTGCCGCTGCAGCAGCCACATCATGAGCAGGTACAGCGGGCGAAGCCGTGAATGTCGACCTCGTAGTCGTCGGCTCGGGCTTTTTCGGGCTGACCATCGCCGAGCGCTGCGCGACCGACCTCGGCCTGCGCGTCCTGGTGCTGGAACGCCGTCCACACATCGGGGGAAACGCCTACAGCGAAGCCGAGCCGCAGACCGGCATCGAGGTGCACCGGTACGGCGCGCATTTGTTCCACACGTCAAACGCGCGCGTCTGGGAGTACGCGAACCGGTTTACCGCGTTCACCGGCTATCAGCACCGGGTCTTCTCCGTCTATAAGGGCCGCGTCTATCCACTGCCGATCAATCTGGGCACAATCTGCGAGTACTTCGGCGCGGTCATGTCGCCGGATGAGGCGCGAACGCTGATCGCAGCGCAGGCGGCCGAGGTGGCCCCGGGAAGCGCCGTG
>Ga0187814_10000639_pt1 | contig 12183 bp, 8 predicted proteins | sample NC_S_4_FD_132450 | JGI IMG/M metagenome (GOLD analysis project Ga0187814, IMG submission 132450) | Wetland sediment microbial communities from Neuse River Estuary, North Carolina, USA - ASW-S_4 | ecosystem: Environmental > Aquatic > Freshwater > Wetlands > Sediment | place: USA: North Carolina... | reverse complement strand
CGCGAAAATCGCGGGTGAAAAAGGAAGATTTCTTCAGAAATCTTCCTTTTTCACCGAAGGCCAGTAGCTCTAATGGTAGAGCGCCGGTCTCCAAAACCGGATGTTGTGGGTTCGAGTCCTACCTGGCCTGGAGGTAGACCTAAAATCCCGGTTGGTTTTTAGGTCTACCTCGCAATTCCCGCGCGGGAATTGCGTATTAGTAGGTCGGCCGCGAAAACTTCAGTTTTTCGCGGTCTTCTGTGGTCGCGGGCAACTCCCGGTTGGGGCTGCTCGCAACTTTTCGATTGCCTGTGGTCCGTTAGTCTGGCGAGGAAGGGGCGGCTGATGAAAAAGATCGCGCAGTTCTTCAAAGATAGCTATGCCGAGCTCCGAAAGGTCGTCTGGCCGAGCCGCGACGACATAATTGCATCGACGAAAATCGTCATTGTCTCGACGATCGTGATCGCCCTCGTGCTCGGCCTTCTCGATTTCCTCCTCGTCGCCGGCATCGACGTCATCTTCCGGTAAGCGGTCAGAGACAGCATGGCGAAGGCCTGGTACGTTCTCCACGTTTACTCCGGCTACGAGAACAAGATCGAGCGCACCATCCGCATGATGGTGGACAACGGAGACCTCAGCAAGGATATCGTGACCGACGTGAAGGTCCCGAGCGAGGATGTCGTCGACGTGAAGGACGGCAAGAAGCGTTCTTCTTCGAGGAAGATCCTGCCGGGCTACATCCTCGTCGAGATGGACCTGCCGGACGATGGGTGGAAGGCGACCTGCTCCGGCATCCGAAAGATCACGGGGGTGACGGGCTTCGTCGGGGCGACGCAGCACCACAAGCCGCAGCCGATAACCGCGGAAGAGGCCCGCGGCGTGCTCCAGAGAGCCGGGGAGATCAAGGGAGAGCGGGCCGCGAGGACGCGCCAGACCTTCTCGCCTGGAGAGCAGGTAAAGATCATCGACGGCCCCTTCGAGTCCTTCACCGGCGCGATCGAAGAGGTGATCGCGGAAAAGTCCAAGCTCAAGGTCATGGTCGGCATCTTCGGGCGAGCGACGCCTGTCGAGGTCGACATGTTGCAGGTGGAAAAGGTCTAGCTCCAGGCTTTTCGCGGGCGGGGGGTTCCAAGCGTTTCGGTAGGAACAGGCACCCGGTTCAGCTTTGATGTGGTCCCCGGGGAGGTAACCGAACCCCCGGCGCGACCGGAGATCATTGCACAGCGGCGCCGCGGCGGTCTTCTCGGAAGTCGACCGCGATGCTTCTCATAGAAGGGGTTTTTACTCCAAAGATGGGAGTTTCCGCGCAGACGGAAACGCTATCCCGGCGGCAGCCGCCACGTGGCGAGGCCAGGCCGGGTATACCACGAAAGGAGAAGGCAATGGCAAAGAAGAAGGTAACTGCGATCGTCAAGTTGCAGTGCCCGGCCGGGAAAGCGACACCGGCTCCGCCCGTCGGACCGGCGCTCGGTCCCCACGGCGTTTCCGCCCCGCAGTTCTGTCAGCAGTTCAACGAGCGGACCAAGAGCATGGAGCCGGGGCTCATAATTCCGGCCATCATCACGGTCTACGGCGACAAGACCTTCACCTTCATCCTCAAGACGCCTCCCGCGTCGGTCCTCATCAAGAAGGCGATGGGACTGGAGAAGGGGTCGGGGGTGCCGCACAAGGAGAAGGTCGGCAAGCTGTCGAAGGACAAGCTCGAGGCCATCGCGAAGCAGAAGATGCCCGACCTCAACGCCAACGACCTCGAGGCCGCGAAGCGGATCATCGCCGGCACCGCCCGCTCCATGGGCGTCGAGACGGAGTTGTAAGCCATGAAGCACGGCAAGAAGTACAACGAGTCGGTCAAGAAGTACGAGGGCAGCCAGGAATTCGAGGGATCGGCCGCCTGTGCCCTCGTAAAGGAGCTGCACTACGCCTCCTTCGACGAAACCGTGGAGGTTCACGTCAGGCTCAACCTCAAGAAGAGCCAGTCGGTGCGCGACACGGTCGTCCTTCCCCATCAGTTCCGCGGCGAGAAGAAGATCCTCGTATTCTGCAAACCCGACAAAGAGAAGGAAGCGATGGAGGCCGGGGCCGCCTACGCCGGCTCGGACGAGCTCATCGAGAAGGTCAAGGGCGGATGGCTGGACTTCGACGTCGCGGTCGCCACTCCGGACATGATGAAGGATGTCGGAAAGCTCGGTATGGTGCTCGGGCGCAAGGGGCTCATGCCCAACCCGAAGACCGGCACCGTCACGCACGACCTCAAGGCCGCCGTCGCCGAGCTCCGCAAGGGACGGACCGAGTTCAGGACCGACAAGTCCGGCATCATACACCTCGCGATCGGCAAGGTGTCCATGGAGAGCGCCCAGGTCAGCGAGAATCTCGCGATCCTCCTCGAGGAGATCGGGCGCAAGCGCCCATCGGACGCCAAGGGCGACTTCGTGGGTTCTGTGTATCTGACCTCCACTATGGGCCCGAGCGTCCGCGTCGCGGTCGCGAAGAACGAGAAGAGGTAAGCCATGGCCATGAGAGCAACCAGAATCCAGAGCGTGAAGGCCGACGCGATCGCCGCGCTCAGGGACAAGATCGGCGGAAGCACCGATTTCATCTTCGCCGAGTACCGCGGACTCACGGTCGAGCAGATCTCCGCCCTCCGCAAGCAGCTTCGAGAGAAGAACGCCGAGTTTCACGTCGTAAAGAACAACTTCGCCCGCATCGCCTTCGAGGACCTGGGGTATCCGAAGGCGGTCGAGCCCGTCTTGCTCGGTCCGACAGGCGTGGCCTTCACGAAGAGCGACGCCAACGAGGTGGCGAAGATCCTTCTGGACTTCGCCAAGGAAGTGCCGGCCCTCAAGGTCAAGGGCGGCCTTATTGACAGGGGTTTCATGGAGGCCGCTCAGGTCGAGGCCTTCTCGAAGCTGCCCTCCAAGAGCCAGCTCATCTCCATGCTCATGTCGGCGATGAACGGCCCCATGCAGAACCTCGTATACGCCCTGAACGCCATTCCCACGAAGCTCGTGCGGACGCTCAAGGCCGTCGAGGAGCAGAAGGCGGCTGGCTGATACGGCAATTCCGGCAATCAGGCTTCGGATTTGGCTGCCGTTCCTGTTTGCCGTTGGCGAAGGCTGCCTTAAGTAGCAGTTTTCGCGCCAATGCCTCCCGTATGGGCGGGCAAGTGTTATATTGTAGGAGAAGATAATATGGCAGCTCTCAGCAAGGATCAGATCCTCGACGCCATCGCGTCCATGACCGTCCTCGAGGTCGCAGACCTCGTGAAGGCCATGGAGGAGAAGTTCGGCGTCACCGCGGCGGCCCCCGTCGCGGTCGCGGCCGGCCCTGCGGCCGCCGCAGCCGCTCCGGCCGAGGAGAAGACCGAGTTTACGGTCATACTCAAGAGCGGGTTCCCCGCCGACAAGAAGATCTCGATCATCAAGGAAGTCCGCGCAATCACTGGGCTCGGCCTCAAGGAGGCCAAGGACCTGGTCGAGGCTGGCGACAAGCCCCTCAAGGAGAATATCTCCAAGGATGAGGCAGAGAAGATCAAGAAGCAGATCGTCGACGCGGGCGGCGCCGTTGACGTTAAGTAAGAAGCCCTTCGGGGCTCTTACCTTCGATTCCTCACGCCGCGAGACGGGAGAGCTGCGGTTGACCCATGGTCCGACCGCAGCTCGGCCCGGTTCGCGCAGGTTCCGGGGACCGGCGACGGGAGCGTGCTCCCGCGGCCCCCGGAACCTTTTGTCGCGCTGAGCCGCTTGTTGCATGTATCGAGTAGTTCAACAAGCCGTTGGTGATGTAAGAAAGCGGATCCGAACGCGGTCGTCGAAGCAGCTCGAATTAGCTCCTTGGACTGCCGCCAATATAACGCGATCCTTTCCGCCGCCTGCGGGTGCGGACGGGATGGCGGGAGCGGCAGAGCGGACCGAGCGCCGCCTGCGGCTCCGGCGAGGGGGTAAGGGATGGCGTATACCGAGAAGAAAATCCAACGCGAGTACATCGGCAAAGATTATCAGGAGGTCATGGAGCTTCCCGATCTAATAGACATCCAGCTCTCCTCTTACGAGCGCTTCCTCCAGCGCGAGAAAGTAGCCGCCAGCTCCGGGCTCGACCTGGCCGGGCTCGAGGAGGTCTTCAAGACGACCTTCCCCATCGAAAGCCCCAACGGCGACATGCTGCTCGAGTACGAGCGCTACAATCTCGACGAGTCGGCCATGAAGTACTCGGAGCTCGAGTGCAAGATGAAGGGACTGACCTACGCGGTCCCTCTCAAAGCCCGCATCAACCTCGTCTTCCAGAAGACGGGCGAGATCAGGCAGAAGGAGATCTACCTCGGCGATATCCCCCTCATGACCGACCGGGGCACCTTCATCATCAACGGCGCCGAGCGCGTCGTAGTATCGCAGATTCACCGATCTCCTGGCGTCATCTTCTGCCACGAGAAGGGCATCTATTCCGCGCGGATCATCCCCTACCGGGGAAGCTGGCTCGAGTTCGAGATCGACCAGAAGAAGGAATTGATCTACGCCAAGATCGACCGCAAAAAGCGCATCCTGGGCACTATGTTCCTCCGCGCCCTCGGCTTCGAGACGCGCGAGGATATCGTCCGCGCCTTCTACAAATCAGAGAAAGTGACGATCGGCGAGGCTCGCGAGGCGAAGGACAGGGCCATCAATCGGGTGCTCGCGAAGGCCGTGCGGGTCGAGGTGGGCGGCGAGAAGAAGAAGCTCTACCGCGCGGGCGACAAGCTGCACCTCCACGACGTCGACGAGCTCGTCAACCTCGGCGTACATGAAGTCGAGGTCGTCAACTTCGAGCATCCGGACTCCCTCCACTTCGACATGATCCTCAACTGCTTCGAGCGCGAGGACATCAAGCTTGTGAAGGAAGACCCCAACCAGGACGAGCCCTCCAAGGCCGACGCCCTCGCCGCGGTCTACACGACCCTCATGCCCGGCGAGCCCATAACCGTCGAGAACGCGGAGCGCGACCTCGCGAACATGTTCTTCTCGGGCCGGCGCTACGACCTCGGCAAGGTGGGCCGCTACAAGCTCAACAAGAAATTCGACTACACCGTCCCGGTCAAGGAGTTCACCCTCGTCCGCGACGACGTCATAGCCACGATGAAGTACCTCATGAGCGTGTACTACGGCGAGTCCAACGTCGACGACATCGACCACCTCGGCAATCGCCGCGTGCGGTCGGTGGGCGAGCTCCTCGCCAACGTCATGAAGAGCGCCTTCGGCCGCATGGAGCGGATCGCCAAGGAGCGCATGAGCCTCAAGGAGACGGACACCATCCGGCCGCAGGACCTCGTGTCCATCAAGCCGATCGTGGCGGCGATCAAGGAGTTCTTTGGCTCCTCGCAGCTCTCGCAGTTCATGGACCAGGTCAACCCTCTCGCGGAGCTCACGCACAAACGCCGACTGAACGCGCTCGGCCCCGGCGGCCTTTCGAGGGACCGCGCAGGCTTTGAGGTGCGCGACGTCCACTACACGCACTACGGCCGCATGTGCCCGATCGAGACGCCGGAGGGCCCGAACATCGGCCTCATCGTGTCGCTGGCCACCTACACCACGGTCAACGAATACGGCTTCCTCGAAACGCCCTACCGCAAGATCGAGGGCGGAAGGGTATCCAAACACATCGAGTATCTCTCGGCGATGGACGAGGACAAGTACTACATCGCCCAGGCGAGCGCCAAGATCGACAAGGCCGGCAATTTCCTCGACGAGTCGATCTCCTGCCGCCACCAGGGCGACTACACGACACGCGGGGCCGCCGAGCTCCAGTACATGGATGTGTCGCCCAAGCAGATCATCTCGATCTCCGCGGCCCTCGTCCCCTTCTTGGAGCACGACGACGCCAACCGCGCCCTCATGGGCTCGAACATGCAACGCCAAGCCGTTCCTCTCATTTTCCCGGAGCCGCCGAGAGTCGGCACCGGCATGGAGGGCAAGACCGCCTACGATTCGGGCGTCCTCCTCAAGGCGAAGAGGGACGGCGTCGTCGACTATGTCGACGCCTTCCGCGTCGTGATCAAGCCGGACGCTGAAAAGTCGGCCCGAGATGAATACGTGCTCGTGAAGTACCAGCGCACCAACCAGGATACCTGCTACACGCAGCGGCCCATCGTGCGAAAGGGCGAGAAGATAGCGAAGGGGCAGGTGGTAGCCGACGGCCCCGCCACGAAGGACTCCGAGCTCTCGCTCGGGCGCAACATCCTCGCGGGCTTCGTGCCCTGGAACGGCTACAACTACGAGGATGCGATCCTCATCTCCGAGCGCGTGGTCAAGGAGGACATGTTCACCTCCGTCCACATCAAGGAGTTCCAGACCGAGGTGCGCGAGACGAAGCTGGGACCGGAGCGCATAACGCGCGACATTCCCAACACGAGCGAGAAAAGCCTCGACAGCCTGGACAGCGAGGGCATCATCCGCATCGGCGCCAAGGTGAAGGCCGGGGACATCCTGGTCGGCAAGGTCACCCCCAAGAGCGAAACGGAGACGACGCCCGAGTTCAAGCTCCTCAACTCGATTTTTGGCGAAAAGGCCAAGGACGTCCGCGACTCGTCCCTGCGCGTGCCGCACGGCATCGAGGGCACCATCATCGACGTGCAGCGCCTGAAGCGTTCGGCCAACGACGACCTGTCACCCGGCGTCGAGGAAGTCGTTAAGGTCCTCATCGCCGCGAAGCGAAAGCTCAAGGAGGGCGACAAGATGGCCGGGCGGCACGGCAACAAAGGCGTCGTGGCCCGCGTCCTGCCGGCAGAGGACATGCCCTACCTGGACGACGGCACGCCGCTGGACATCTGCCTTAACCCGCTCGGCGTGCCCTCGCGCATGAACATCGGCCAGATCATGGAGACCGAGCTCGGCTGGGCCGCCCAGGCTCTCGACGAGTGGTACTCCTGCCACGTGTTCCAGTCGCCCAGCCAGGAGCAGATCGAGGGCAAGCTCAAGGAGGCGGGGCTTCCGCCGAGCTGCAAGGTCATGGTGCGCGACGGTCGTACCGGAGAGCATTTCATAAACCCGGTCACCGTCGGCGTGATCTACTTCATGAAGCTGCACCACCTGGTCGACGACAAGATGCACGCCCGCTCGACCGGCCCCTACTCGCTCGTCACGCAGCAGCCGCTGGGCGGCAAGGCCCAGTTCGGCGGGCAGAGGCTCGGCGAAATGGAGGTCTGGGCTCTCGAGGCCTACGGAGCGGCCAACACGCTGCAGGAACTTCTCACGATCAAGTCCGACGACATGACGGGCCGCGCCAAGGTCTACGAGGCCATCGTGAAGGGCGAGCCCCACACCGCGGCCGGCATCCCCGAGGCCTTCAACGTCATGGTGCAGGAGCTGCGCGGCCTCGCGTTGGACATTCGCGTGTACGACGCCAAGGGCAAGCAGATCGCCCTGACGGAGAGGGACGAGGACATCATCAATAAGCAGGGAGCCTTTTGACGCGCCGCGCCGATGCGCGCCGCGTCAAATTCGCAGTTCGCTACGCGAACTGCCCGATATCTGATTACGTTTTGATCGGCGAGGCACGGAGACTTGGAGGGAAGAGAAGAGAGATGAGAGCGAACGCGACGAAAGGTGCAAGCGAGGGGGATCGGCGCACAGCTGTGCTCTCGGCAAACCCCTTTCTCGCTTCATCTTTTGCCCCTGTCTTTCAGCTCTCTCTTCTCTGAACTCTCTGTGATTCAGTGGTCCGTGACACTTGAACATAGCCCGAATCGACGAGATTGGGGGGAGCTGATATGAGAGACATACAGGATTTCGATAGCATCATGATTCGCCTGGCCAGCCCGGACATGATCAGGGCCTGGAGCTACGGCGAGGTCAAGAAACCGGAGACCATCAACTACAGGACGCTGCGCCCCGAGAAGGACGGCCTCTTCTGCGAGCGCATCTTCGGCACGACCAAGGAATGGGAGTGCTACTGCGGCAAGTTCAAGTCCATCCGCTACAAGGGCGTCATCTGCGACCGCTGCGGCGTAGAAGTGACGCACTTCAAGGTTAGGCGCGAGAGGATGGGCCATATCGAGCTCGCGAGTCCTGTTTCGCACATCTGGTTCTACCGCTCGGTGCCGAGCCGCATGGGCCTCCTTCTCGACCTGCCTGTGGCCGCCCTCCGCTCGGTCCTGTACTACGAGAAGTACATCGTCATCGACCCGGGCGACACGGACCTCAAGAAGATGCAGCTCCTCACCGAGGAGGAGTGGTACGAGGCCCAGGACCGCTACGGCGGCGCCTTCTCCGCGGGCATGGGCGCGGAGGCGATCCGCTCCCTCCTCGAGCAGATCAACATGGACGAGCTCGCCGCCGAGCTCCGCGCCAGGATGATCGAGAAGGGCCCCAAGTCCGACAAGCGCCTCCTCAAGCGCATCGAGATCTGCGAGTCCTTCCGCAACTCGGACAACAGGCCGGAGTGGATGGTGCTCGACGTCATCCCCGTCATTCCTCCCGAGCTCCGGCCCATGGTCCAGCTCGACGGCGGAAGGTTCGCGACAAGCGACCTCAACGACCTCTATCGCCGCGTCATCAACCGCAACAACCGCCTCAAGCGCCTAATGGCGCTCAACGCGCCCGACATAATCATCCGCAACGAAAAGCGCATGCTCCAGGAGGCGGTGGACGCCCTCTTTGACAACTCGAAGAAGAAGCGCGTCGTCAAGGGCGCCTCGAACAGGCCGCTCAAGTCGCTTTCGGACATGCTCAAGGGCAAGCAGGGGCGCTTCCGCCAGAACCTCCTCGGCAAGCGCGTCGACTACTCCGGCCGCTCGGTCATAGTCGTGGGCCCCGAGCTCAAGATGTGGCAGTGCGGGCTGCCCACCAAGATGGCGCTCGAGCTCTTCAAGCCCTTCATCATGAAGAAGCTCGTCGAGAAGGACGTCGTCTACAACATTAAGAAGGCCAAGATGCTCGTCGAGTCAGAGACTCCCGAGGTCTTCGCCGTGCTCGACGAGGTCGTCAAGGAGCACCCGGTCCTCCTGAACCGCGCCCCCACCCTGCACCGTCTCGGCATCCAGGCCTTCGAGCCCCTCCTCGTCGAGGGCAAGGCCATCAAGCTGCACCCCCTCGTCTGCAAGGCATACAACGCGGACTTCGACGGCGACCAGATGGCCGTGCACGTTCCGCTGACCAATGCGGCGCAGGCCGAGTGCTGGACGCTCATGCTCTCCAGCCGCAATCTCCTCGACCCGGCGAACGGCAAGACCATCGTCTACCCATCCCAGGACATGGTCCTCGGCATCAACTTCCTTACCCGACACAAGCCGGGCTCCAAAGGAGAGGGAAGGCGCTACTCCTCGCCCGAGGAAGTCCTCATGGCCTGCGAGGCCCAGTCCTGCGACTACGAGGCCGTGGTCAAGGTACCGATCAAGAAGCGCCCGATCTGGAACGGCGTGAACAAGCCCCTTGACGCGGCGGATGGGAGCGCGGTCGAGACAACGGCGGGACGGATACTCTTCAACGAGGCGATGCCTCCCGAAGTCCCTTACGTCAATTACGCCCTCGGCGACAAGGACCTTCGCGGTCTCATCGAGGCCGTGTATAAGCAGTGGGGGCCCTATGTCACTGTAGCCATGCTCGACGCGATCAAGGACATGGGTTTCCGCTATGCGACCTTCTTCGGCGCGACCATCGGCATGGACGACATCGTCGTGCCGACAGAAAAAGGCAAGATGATCGACGAGGCCAACAAGCAGGTCGACGCGATACAGCACCAGTACCTCGCGGGCCACATAACCCAGGAAGAGCGTTACAACCGCGTTGTCGAGGTCTGGTCCAAGACGAACGAAGAACTCACCGCGGTGATGATGAAGACTCTTGAGCGCGACCGCTCCGGCTTCAACAACATCTACATGATGGCCAACTCAGGCGCGCGCGGAAGCCGCAACCAGATCCGCCAGCTCGCCGGCATGCGCGGTCTCATGGCCAAGCCCTCGGGCGACATCATAGAGCTCCCCATCCGGTCGAACTTCCGCGAGGGGCTGTCGGTCATCGAGTTCTTCATCTCCACGAACGGAGCGCGCAAGGGTCTCGCGGACACGGCTCTCAAGACCGCAGACGCCGGCTACCTGACGAGGCGCCTCGTCGACATTTCGCAGGACGTCGTCATCAACGAGGACGACTGCGGCACGATCAACGGCGTGCTCCACACTCCGATCAAGGACGGCGAGGAAGTCATCGAGCCTCTGCGCGAGCGCATCGTGGGCCGCTACGCCCTCGATCCGGTGCGCCATCCGATCACCGGCGAAACCATCGTCGACGCGAACGAGGAGATCACCGAGGAGGTCGCCGACAGGATCGACGAGGCGGGCATCGAGGAGGTCTACCTCCGCACCGTCCTCACCTGCGAGGCGAAGCACGGCGTCTGCCGCAAGTGCTACGGCCGCAACCTAGCGACCGGCCGCACGGTCGAGATCGGCGAGGCGGTGGGCATCATCGCGGCGCAGTCCATCGGTCAGCCGGGCACCCAGCTCACGATGCGTACCTTCCACATCGGAGGCGCGGCGACCAAGGTCTCGGAGGAGAACCGCATCTACCTCAAGTACCCCGTCCTCGTCACCGAGGTCGTGGGGACCTATGTCACCATGCCCGAGGGGCGGTACCTGTTCACCCGCAAGGGCGCCCTGCACGCCTGCAAGATCTTCACCAACATCGAGCGCTCTTCCGGCGACAAGGTGCTGGTCGAGGACGGGCAGCGCATCCTGAAGGGCGACGAAATCGTGAAGCGGGCGGACGGCTCGATCGCCAAGGCGACGGACATCTCCTACGCCAAGATCACGGAGAAGCGCGTCCTCCTCATCGCCCAGGATCAGAAGATCGAGGTGCGCAACGGCTCCGAAGTGATAGTGAAGCCCGGCGACCTCGTGGCGGCCAACGCCACGCTGGCGACCTTCGACCCCTTCTCCGACCCTATCATCTCCGAGCACGACGGTTACGTCCGCTACGAGGACATCATCCCGGGCTCCACGCTGAAAGAGGAGATCAACGAAGAGACGGGCAATATCGAGAAAAAGATCACCGAGTTCGCGGCGGAGCGCGAGGCCAAGCAGCCGCGCGTCGTCGTTACCGACGAGGCGGGCAACGAGATCGTGACCTACTTCCTGCCGGGCGGCGCCTACCTCAACGTCGAGGACGGCGAACTCGTCAAGGCCGGACGGACCCTGGCCAAGACCCTCAAGGAGAGCGCCAAGGCCATGGACATCACGGGCGGCCTGCCGCGCGTTGGGGAGCTTTTCGAGGCTCGCAAGCCCAAGACGCCGACTGTGCTCGCCACGGTATCCGGCGTCGTCGCCTTCCGCGGCATCGTGAAGGGCAAGCGCGTCGTCGTGGTCAAGGATATTTTCAACAAGGAATACAAGCACCTCGTGCCGATGGGAAGGCGACTTCTCGTGCGCGACGGCGATACCGTCGAGGCGGGCGACATGCTCTGCGACGGAAACAAAAACCCCCACGACCTCATGGGCATCCTCGGCGAGCAGTACTGCCAGCGCTTCCTCATGGACGAGGTGCAGCAGGTGTACCGGCTCCAGGGCGTCACGATCAACGACAAGCACATCGGCGTCATCATCAGACAGATGATGAAGAAGGTGGAGATCGTGGCTCCGGGCGACACGAAGTTCATCTACGGCCAGCAGGTCGACAAGTACAAGTTCCACGAGGAGAACGCGCGCGTCATGCAGGAGGGCGGCCAGCCGGCAGTGGCGCGGCCCCTCCTCCTCGGCATAACGCGGGCCTCGCTCAAGATCGACTCCTTCTTCGCCGCGGCCTCCTTCCAGGAGACGACGCGCGTCCTCACCGACGCCGCGATCGCCGGCGCAACCGACGCGCTGCGCGGACTCAAGGAGAACGTCATCATAGGCCACCTGATCCCTGCGGGCACGGGCATGCGCGGCTACCGCAACATCAAATTGTCCGACGCCGAAAACGAGGACCTCGACGCCTTCGTCGAGGAGGTCCTCGAGAAGCGCCGCAAGGAAAAGGAGCTGGCGCCTCTTCCCGCCCTCGAGGAGCGGGCAGAAAACGGCGCGGCCTTCGAGGAGGACTCGATCTTCGAGAACGACGAGGGATTCGAGGCGGTGGACAGCGACAGCGAGGAAGACTGATCAGGAAGACCATAACCCCGACGATGCCTGTGTTTGGCGCTCGGAGGGGGGTGGGAGATTCGGCGGGGCGGTCCGCACTCATGGGGCCGCCCCGCCGTTTTTTTGTCGCTCCT
>Ga0187814_10000638_pt1 | contig 12190 bp, 12 predicted proteins | sample NC_S_4_FD_132450 | JGI IMG/M metagenome (GOLD analysis project Ga0187814, IMG submission 132450) | Wetland sediment microbial communities from Neuse River Estuary, North Carolina, USA - ASW-S_4 | ecosystem: Environmental > Aquatic > Freshwater > Wetlands > Sediment | place: USA: North Carolina... | reverse complement strand
GATCGACGCGGTCAAGGGCGACGAGGGCGTCGTCGTCGCCCGCACGGCGATGTTCACCTGCTCGGACGCGACGCAGCAGGAGATCTACGAGGACATCCAGCGGCTCGGGCTCGACGGCCTCGTCGTGGCGTCGTGCTCGCCGAAGCTGCACACCTTCACGTTCCGCGGGGTCGCGCAGCGCGCCGGCCTGAACCCCTTCCAGTACACTCAGGTCAACCTGCGCGAGCAGTGCTCGTGGGCGCACACGGACGACCGCGCGGGCGCGACGGAGAAGGGCATCCGCCTGGTGCGGGCGGGCATCAGCCGCACGAGGCTCCTGCGGCCGCTCGAGCCGACGGTCGTGGAGACGGTGCCGAAGACGCTCGTGGTCGGCGGGGGCGTCGCGGGCCTCAGGGCGGCGCTCGGCCTGAGCGACGTCGGGCTCTCGGTGGTGCTCGTGGAGCGCGAGGCGGAGCTCGGCGGGTGGCTGCGCGAGTTCGGGCCGATGTACCCGCACGACCGCGAGGGCCGGGCGCTGGTCGCGGAGCTGGAGGCGAAGCTGCGGCGGCGGGAGAACGTCGCGATCTTCACGCAGGCGGAGGTCGTCAAGAAGGCCGGGAGCTTCGGCAACTACACGGTGGACATCAGGACGCACGGCGCCTCGTCGATTACGATGCAGCTCGAGGTCGGGTCGATCATCGTCGCGACCGGCTTCGACAGCTACGAACCCGAGGCGGGCGAGTACGGCTACGGCATCGACGGCGTCGTGACGCTGCCGGAGTACAAGAAGATGCTCGACGCGGCCCAAGGTCCGCTCGAGCGCGGCGGGCGAGCGGTCCGCAGCGTCGCCTACATCTACTGCGTCGGCAGCCGGCAGGGTGACGCGGGACCCCACCAGTACTGCTCGCGCTTCTGCTGCTCGGCGGCGGTGCACGCGGGGCTCGAGCTGCACGAGAAGGACCCCGGGGCGCGCCAGTACCACCTCTACCGCGAGATGCGCACCTACGGCAAGTACGAGCTGATGTTCAAGCAATCGCGCGAGGAGGGCTCGCTCTACCTCAAGTTCCCGGACGAGGAGCCGCCGCAGGTGGCGAAGGGTCCGGACGGCGGGCTGCGGGTGACGGTGCGCGACCAGCTGACGGGCGGCAAGGAGCTCGAGATCCCCGCGGACCTCGTGGTGCTCGTGACGGGCATGGTCCCGCGCGAGAACGGCGACCTCGTCAAGGCGCTCAAGCTGCCGGTCGGGCGGGACGGGTTCTTCAACGAGATCCACCCCAAGCTCCGCCCCGTGGAGACGGTCGTGGACGGCGTCACGATCTGCGGCGCCTGCCAGTTCCCGAAGAGCGCGTCGGAGAGCGTGGCCTCCGGTCTCGCGGCGGTGACGCAGAGCGCGGCGATGCTCAAGCGCGGGCGCGCCGAGCTCGACCCCCAGGTGGCGACGGTGGACCCGGAGCTGTGCACGGACTGCGGCACCTGCTACGAGACCTGCCCGTACGACGCGATCTCCGCGGCGGAGTTGCAGCCCGGTCGGCGCACGGCCACCATCGACCCCGCGACCTGCAAGGGCTGCGGCGGCTGCGCGCCGCTCTGCCCGGAGCGCGCCATCGACCTGCAGGGCTACACGAGCCGGCAGGTCATGGCGATGATCGATGGCCTGGCGAAGGAGGTCGTCTGAGATGGCCGGGGTGAACCGCGACGTGCGGGAGATCATCCGCGAGGGTCCCTGGCGCCGGCGCGACATCCTCGCGGCCCTCGCGGACGGCCCGAGGACGGTGCCGGAGATCGCCGAGGCGATCGGCGCCCCGACGGGCGAGGCGATGTACTGGGTCATGGACATGCGCAAGTACGGCTGGGTCGCCGAGGTGCCGGAGGCGAACGACGAGGGCCTCTTCTCCTACCGGGCGATCGAAAGGAAGGGAGCCTGATGGCCCTCGTGCAGCCGAGCCTCGTCGACGAGGTGCGCACGGACGCGTCGTTCAACGCGCAGGCCTGCCTGAACTGCGGGGTCTGCAGCGCGATCTGCCCGATGGGCATCGAACACCTGCCGCGCGAGCTGTTCCGCTACGTGCTGCTCGGCATGAAGGACGAGGTGCTGAAGCACGAGGAGACGGTGTTCTCGTGCCTGCTGTGCCGCCTGTGCGAGGAGAACTGCCCCGGCGGCGTGCACATCGCCGAGAACGTCCGCGCGCTTCGGCACTACTTCGACCGCCAGGTCTTCCGGATCTAAGGAGGAGGCGCACCAGATGCCGCTGCCTACCGGTGACACCATCGGCATCCTCGCGGACAATCTCCGCCTCCGGAGATCCGTGCTGCCGATCCCGCGCGCGAGCGCGATCCGCTGGACCCAGGGCCTCGACCTGCCGCGCGGCGGCGAGCGGGTGCTCTACACGGGTCTCATGTACCAGCTGATCCCCTACATCGAGGACCTCGTCGAGGCGCAGACGAAGCTGGGCGACTCCTGGCTCGCCGGCTTCACAGGCCTCGGCCGCAGCGTCAACAAGGCGATCAACGTCTCGGGGTTCCTCTCGCACCCGCGCCCGGAGGAGCTCGCGGTCTACGACCGCATCCCGCGCAACGTCGCGCTCCTCCTCAGGCGCGCGGGCGTCGAGTTCGGCGCGCTCTACGAGGACGACCTCTACTCGGGCGCCCTGGCCTACGACCTCGGGGCCGACGAGGCCCTGCGGGAGCACGCGAAGGTGGTCTACGCCACCCTCAGGCGCCACGGCGTGCGCGAGGTCATCACGATCGACCCCCACACGACGAACATGCTGCGCTCCGTGTACCCGACGCTCATCCCGGAGTACGACCTCAAGGTGCGCAGCTACCTCGAGGTGCTGGCCGAGGCCGAGCTGGTGGCGTCCCACCCCCTCGGCGACGAGGTGGCGATCCACGACTCCTGCATGTTCGCGCGGGCGGAGGGCGTCTCGGCCCAGCCGCGCCTCCTGCTCGAGGGCGCCGGCGTCGAGGTCCGCGAGCCGCGGCACGCCGGCCGGCAGACCTGGTGCTGCGGCGGGCCGGCGGAGTCGCTCTTCCCGAAGAAGGCCGCGGAGCAGGCCGGACGGCGCGTCGAGGAGCTCGCCGAAGCGGCCCCCCGAGCCGTCACGATGTGCCCGCTGTGCTACGTCAACCTGCACAAGGCAGCGAAGGGCCGGATCGAGGTCGAGGACATCTCGGATTACCTGCGCCGGGCCTACGAGGCCTGAGGGCGCGTGGAGGCGCGAGCAGTGGATACGACGACCAAGAAGACCATCATCGTTTTCAGCGGCGACCTCGACAAGGCGATGGCCGCGTTCATCATCGCGAACGGGGCGGCGGCCATGGGCGACGACGTGACGATGTTCTTCACCTTCTGGGGCCTCAACATCCTGCGCAAGACGGCGCCGCCGCACCACAAGAAGAGCTTCCTGCAGGGCATGTTCGGCGGCATGATGCCGAAGGGGCCGGCGCAGCTCGGCATCTCCAAGATGAACTTCTGGGGCATGGGCGCCACCATGATGCGCCGCGTGATGCGCCAGCAGAACGTGACGTCCCTGCAGGAGCTCATCGCGACCGCGAAGGAGCAGGGGATCAAGATGATCGCCTGCACGATGTCGATGGACGTGCTCGGGTTCAAGGAGGACGAGCTGATCGACGGGCTCGAGTTCGCGGGCGTGGCCACCTACCTCGGCGAGGCCGACGAGGCGAACGTGAACCTCTTCATCTGACCCCGCATCCCCCGGCCATGTGCTTCGACCCGGCCCAAGGACCGGGATGAGCAGAAAGGGAGGATCCGGATGTCCAAGATGGTCGTCGGCATGGCGAGCGGCAGCATCGAGAAGCTGATCGTCGCCAGCACTGTGATCGGCGGCGCGGTGGCGCTGGACTACGAGGTGGACGTGTACCTTCTGCTCGGCGGCGCGCGCGCCTTCCTCAAGGACGTCGCCGGGACCGACAGGATGGCGTGCGACTACCCGGCGCTGAAGGCCGCGATGGACGACGGCATGAGGGCGAACTCGATCCCCGACCCCTACGCCATGCTGCGCAACCTCAGGAAGGACGGCCAGGTGCGCATCCACGTCTGCGCCACGGCGGGCAAGATCTGGGGCGCGACCGCGCTCTCGGACTTCGTGGACCTCGTCGACGACCTCGTCGGAATCGGCGAGTACGTCATCAAGTCGAGCGAGGCGGACATCGCCCAGGTGCTCTGAGCGAACCGGCGGCGGGGTGCTCCCCAGGGGGCGCCCCGCCGCCTGCTCTTTGCTCGGGACCGGCTCGCGCCGGGCTCAGGACTGGCTCTCGAAGGCCAGGACGGCCCCCGTGAGCAGCACGATGCTGATGCAGGCGATCAGCAGGACCTCGGAGCCGAGCGTGGCGACGTGGCCGAACAGCGTGACCCCGAGGCCCCGGCCGCTGCCGAGGAAGATCTGGCGGATCGCGTCGACGCCGTAGGTCAGGGGATTGAGCTTCGTGATGATCTCCATCCAGGTGGGCACGTTGTTCGTCGGGAAGAAGACGCCCGCGAGGAACATGAGCGGGACGATCAGCACCTGGATGATCAACTGGAAGCCCTGCTGGGACGCGATGAACGAGGCGATCAGGATGCCGAGCCCGGAGAGGCCGAGCGAGAGCAGGATCGTCACCGGTATCAAGAGGAGGACGATGCGCGGGCTGAGCGCGACCCCCACGAGGGGCGCGAACAGCAGCAGCAAGAACGCCTGGATCAGGGCGACGCCGCTGCCGCCGGCGGCCTTGCCGAGCACGATGCCCGTGCGGGAGATCGGCGCCACGAGGATCTCCTTGAGGAAGCCGAACTCCTTGTCCGCGACGACGGAGATGCCCGCGAAGAGCGAGTTCATCAGCACCGTCATGCCCACGATGCCCGGGAACATGAACTGGATGTAGTTCACGCCGGGCGCGAGGGCGCCGATCGACCGGCTGAAGCCCGCGCCGAAGATGACGAGGAAGAGGAGCGGCATCAGGAGGCTCGAGCCGAGCCGCGCCCGATCGCCGAGGAAGCGCAGCACCTCGCGGTAGCCGACCACCCAGAAGCCGCGCCACGTCTCGCCCATGCCGCTCACCACCCGCGCATCTCGTTGAGGAACTGGTCCTTGGCGTCGAGCTCGCTGTCGCGGATCTCATGGCCGGTGAGGTGCAGGAAGACGTCCTCGAGGGTGGGACGCCGCACGCCGATCGAGAGGATCGGCTGCGAGAAGCCGCGGACGAAGTCGGGGAGGAACTGCTCGCCCGAGCGGACGTGGAAGCTCACCTGGCCGTCCTGCTCGCGCACGTCGAGGCCGTAGCGCTCGCGCACCTCGCCCGCCGCGGCGGCGTTGTCCCGCGCGCTCAGGAAGACGAGGTCGCCGCCCACCTGGTCCTTGAGGCCCTCCGGCGTGTCGAGGGCCACGATGCGCCCGTGGTCGATCACGGCGATGCGCTGGCAGTTCTCCGCCTCGTCCATGTAGTGCGTCGTGAGGAAGATCGTCAGGTGCTCGCGCTCGCGCAGGCGCCGCAGGTAGTCCCAGATGTGGCGGCGCGTCTGCGGATCGAGGCCGAGCGTCGGCTCGTCGAGGAAGAGCACCCGCGGGTGGTGCAGCAGCCCGCGGGCCAGCTCGAGCCTGCGCTTCATGCCGCCCGAGTACGTCTTGACGACGCTGTTGCGCCGCTCGAAGAGCTCGACCATCTCGAGGAGCTCGCGGATGCGCAGGTCGCGCGCCGCCTTGGGCACGCCGTAGGCGTACGCGTGGAAGCGGAGGTTGCGCTCCGCCGTCAGCGCCTCGTCGAGCGTCGACTGCTGGAACACGAGCCCGATCGAGCGGCGCACCTCGCTGCGCCGTCGCACCACGTCGAACCCGTTCACGCTGGCCCGCCCGCCCGTAGGACGCAGCAGGGTGCAGAGCACGTTGATGGTGGTGGTCTTGCCGGCCCCGTTCGGACCGAGGAAGCCGAAGATCTCTCCCTCGCCGACCGTGAAGCTGACGCCCCGGACCGCCTCGACGGCGCCGAAGCGCCGGGCGAGGTCCTGGACCTCGATCATGTCGCTCATGGGCGGTTGCAGGGAAGGCGGCATGCGGACATCGACATGGACTCCTTCGGCGCCCCGGCCTGCTGCCGGGCGCTCCCTGGGCCATTCTAGGCGCCCGGGGGGCGCTGCGGCAAGCCGCCTCTCGCCGAGGCCGGGCCCTCAGCGGCCGCCGGCCAGGACGTCGAGGTCGAGGTGCATCGAGACCACCCAGTTCGGGGCGTCCACGATCTCGGAGATCTTGAGGTCCGCGGCCACGGAGGCGAGCAGGTAGGCGTCCGCCGCGGCGAGTCCGGAGCGGCGCGCGATCTCCTCGACCATGGCGAGGGTGGCCTCGCGGGCGGCAACGAAGAGGTCCGGCCCGATGCCGGTCGTGGCGATCGCCGGGCCGGAGCGCTGGCTCGCCGGGCTCGTCTCCACGAGCGGCGTGCGCCGGCTCTCGGCCTTGCGCAGCTGCACCCGCAGCGTCACGAGGGAGCTCGTCTCGATCGCCGTGCCGCAGACCTCGCCGTCGCCCTGCGCCGCGTGGGTGTCGCCGAGCGACAGGAGGGCGCCGGGCACCGCCACGGGCAGGTGCAGGCGTGCCCCTGGCGTCAGGTGGCGGATGTCCATGTTCCCGCCCTGGGGCCCCGGCGGCACGATCGGGTGGTCGCCGGGTGCGCCGGGCGCGAGGCCGATCGTGCCGACGAACGGCGCGACGGGGATGCGCAGCCCGGGCAGGAGCTCCGCGTGGCGCGCGCTCACGCGCGAGATGCGCAGGTGCGGCTCGGGGAAGACGTCCGTGAGCAGGCCGAAGCCGGGGATGTTCGCCGTCCAGCCCCAGCTGTCGAGGTCGATGGCGAGGATCTCGACGACGAGAGTGTCGCCGGGTTCCGCCTCGTGGACGAAGATCGGGCCCGTGACCGGGTTGACGCGGCCGAAGTCGAGGCGGGCGACGTCCCGGGCGGTGGAGGTCTCGCCGAGCTGCCCGCCCGAGGCGTTCGCCACCTCGACCGTCAGCGAGGCGCCGGACTCGACCATGACGGCCGGCGGGTGGGCGCGGTTCCACGTGAAGTTGGAGCGCGTGCGCGGGATGTGGAACGAGGCCATGGTCCGCCTCCTCTCGCGGGGGTTGATGCGGAGGATTCGCGCCGCGCGGCCGCGATCCTTCGGCGGGAGCCGCACGCGCGGACAGGCCGGCGGCGATCCGTCACGGGGCAGGGTGGCGGCGTCGGGCCACCCTGCCTTGCGGCCCAATCGCCCTGGTCCGAACGTTCCTGATCGCCCGGCCGCGATTCTGGTACAACAAGAGCAGAACGCCAGGGCCCGCCGCCCCAGGACCACAGAGAAGAAGTGTTCAGATGGACTTTGCCTTCCACGGCAGCGCGCGCGATCTGGCCATGGTGCGCTTCGACGACCGCCTCGCCGAGGCGCTCGAGGCGGCCGGGCACACGCGGGTACGGCTGACGCCCCGCGGCGGCGGGGCGGACGTCGTGTTCGCCCACATCGGCCCGGAGTGCGGCCCGCCGTACCAGCGCCCGGATCCGACCGTCCTCGTCGTCGGGCTCCTGCGGGTGCCGCGCCCCGTCGAGGACCTCGGGGAGTTCGCCTACGGCTGCCTCGTGCGCTCGGTCTCGGACCTGCTCATCACGGTGACGGGGCCGGAGGACACCCCTGAGACCTGGGTCGCCGGGCTCGACCGCCCGCTCGAGCGGATCGCGGCGCAGGCCTGGAGCCGCCGCCACTTCGCGCTGCTCCTGGAGCGCCTGCAGCCCCTGCTCGGCGCGCACCTTGCGATGGACAACATCTTCGACCGCGATCTGGACGAGGGGCTCCTCGACGGCGGGTCCGCCGTCGAGGAGCTGCGGCGCGCGGCGGCGGCCCTGGCCGATCAGGGCGCGCTGCCCGAGGGCTACCCCGTGCGGGACGTCGTCGGCAGCAAGGACGCGTCGCAGCTCGAGCGGCTCGCGCGGGCGCGCAGCATCTCGTACGGCGACCTCAGCGCGCGCCAGGACGAGCTCCGCTTCTGGATGACGACGAGCGGCGTCGACTGGCGGCGCATCGAGGTCGTCGGGCGGGACGTGGAGCTCGTCAAGGGTTACGACCCGCAGAGCCGCGCCCTCCTGATCTCCGTCCCGCCGGGCGTGCGACCGCGCAGGACGTCGCCCGACGCCCTCGGGCACCTCCTGATCTACCGCCAGGAGCCGCGCGTCGGGGCGATCATGCACCTGCACGCGTGGCTCAGCACGGTCGAGCGCGTCGTGCCGGACTACCCGCGCGGCAGCGTCGAGCGGGCCCGCTCGCTCGCGGACACCGTGCGGACCGCGGCGGATCCGGTGCACGCCGTGGTCGGCATCGAACGCCACGGCATCCTCGTGACCGGCGAAGGACCGGACGAGATCGTGCAGAGGCTCCGGGGGGCCGAGATCACGCCCGTGCCCCCGCCGGCCGGCGGGGCGCCGGTCACGGGGCGCCGTTGAGCGAGCCGGGTCCTACATCCGGCCAGGGTCCGCTATACTCGGGGACGGTCTTAGTCCTCTCGGAAGGATGTGTCTTCGCATGTTCGACCTGGTCTCGCTGGGCGAGGCCATGCAGGCGATCGAGAGCGGCATGCGCGTCTACGTGCACGGCACGGCCGCGACGCCGCACACGCTCCTGCAGGGCTTTGCCGACCGCTCGCGCGAGCTGCGCGACCTGCGCCTGATCCACATGCACCTCGAGGGTCCGGCGCCATGGCTCGAGCCCGCGTGCCAGGGTCACGTGCGCGACATCTCCCTGTTCGTCGGCCCGAACGCGCGCAAGGCCGTGCAGAGCGGGCAGGCGAGCTACATCCCGCTGTTCCTGTCGGACGCGCCGTGGTTCCTCGCGCAGCCGGAGAACCGGCCGCACGTCGTGCTGCTCAACGTGAGCCCGCCGGACCGCCACGGCTACGTGAGCCTCGGCCCGGCCCTCGAGGCGGTGCTGACCGCGATCAACCACGCGAACCTGATCATCGCTCAGGTGAACCCGCTCGTGCCGCGCGTGCTCGGCGACGCCGCGATCCCAGCGGAGCGCATCGGGCTCGGCGTGAGCGTCGAGGAGCCGCTCTCCACCCTGCCGGAGGAACCGGTGGACGAGGCCATGCGGCGGATCGGCGAGCTCGTCGCGGACCTCGTGCCGGACCGTGCGACGCTCCAGATCGGCATCGGCAAGGTGCCCGACGCGGTGCTCGCGTCGCTGCAGGGCCACAAGGACCTCGGCGTGCACTCGGAGATGATCTCGGACGGCGTGCGCCATCTGGCGCTGCAGGGCGTCGTCACGGGGATCTACAAGGGCACGGACCCGGGCAAGATCGTGGGCACCTTCGCGCTCGGCACGCAGGCCCTCTACGACTTCATCGCGGACAACCCCGAGGTGGCGCTGCGCAGCGTCGACTACACCAACGACACGGCGGTGATCCGCCGCAACCCGCGCATGGTCTCCGTCAACTCCGCCGTGGAGGTCGACCTGACGGGCCAGGTGGCGGCCGAGGCGATCGGCACGCGCGTCGTCTCCGGCGTCGGCGGCCAGATGGACTTCGTGCGCGGCGCGAGCCTCGCCGAGGACGGGCGCTCGATCATCGCGCTGCCGGCGCGCACGCGCACGGGCGAGCCGCGCATCGTCGCGACCCTGCGGCCCGGCGCGGCGGTGACGACGACGCGCAACCACGTGCAGTACGTCGTGACCGAGTACGGGGTGGCGGAGCTGAAGGGCGGGACGATCGAGGAGCGCGCGCGGCGCATGATCCGCATCGCGCATCCGGACGACCGCGAGGCGCTGGAGCGCGCCGCGAGGGAGCTCATCGTCGGGATGTAGTGCAGGGATCGCCGGACCCGCCGCGGAACGTCGCAGCGGGGGGATGCCAGATGGCCAATCAGCCCGCGGCGCTGATCGTCGGAGTGGGACCGGGACTCGGCAGCGCACTCGCGGCCGCCTTTGCGCAGGGAGGACATGCCGTCGCGCTCGGCGCGCGCGGGGACGGGGGCGAGCGGTGCGCGCAGGAGCTCTCCGCCCAGGGACTGCGGGCGCTCTCGCTGCGCTACGACGCGACCGACCCGGCCGCGGTGGCGCAGGCGGTGGCGAGCGCGCAGGAGGCCCTCGGGCCGATCGGCGTGCTCGTCTACAACGTCGGCAACATGGTGCGGGGCGACGTCCAGGAGCTCGCGCCGGAGGACTTTTGGGCGGCGCTCGCCGCGGGGCCCTTCGGCGCCTTCCTGCACACCCGCGAGCTCTTGCCGGAGATGGCCCAACGGGGGGGCGGCACCGTCATCCTCACGGGCGCGACGTCGTCCGTGCGCGCCCCGGCCCAGGCCCCGGCGTTCGCCGCGGCCAAGTTCGGCCTGCGCGGGCTCGCCCTGTCGCTGGCGCGGCGCTGGGGGCCGCGCGGCGTGCACGTCGCGCACGTCCTGATCGACGGCGTGATCCGCACCCCGCGGTCCCGCGGCTACCTGGCCCCGGGCGATCCGGCGCTGGAGCCCGCGGACGTCGCGCTCAGCTACCTGGAGCTGGCCCACCAGCCGCGCTCCGCGTGGACCTTCGAGCTGGACCTGAGGCCGGCCGGCGACGACATCGGCGAGAACTAGGCGCTCTGCGCCACCCGCGCAGAGCGCCGAATATGTTAAATGAAGAAATCCGTCTGGGCGCCCGCGTCAGGTGCCGGCGCCGACGGGCGGGCGCGGCAGCACGTCGCAGAGGAACATCGCGGCGTGCGCCCTGGCGACGACGCGGCCGTCGGGCAGGAGCGCCTCGGACTCCGCGTCGGCCACGCGCCGGTCGTGGCGCAGGACGCGCGCGCGGATGAGGAGGTCCTGGTCGGGCGGGACGGGCACCAGGTAGCGCACCTCGAGGCGGCCGGTCAGGGCCGTCCGACCGAGGGTCGCCACGGCCTGGCCGAGCGCCTCGTCGAGCATCGTCGCGACGAGGCCGCCGTGCGCGAGGCCGCGCCAGCCGGTCCAGGCCGCGTCGAGGTGGGCCGCGGCCTCCACGGCGCCCGGACCTGTCGGGCGGAAGGCGATGTGCATGCCCGAGGGGTTGCGCGCTCCGCACACGAAGCAGCCCTCGATGTCGTGGTTCTCGATCGGCGTCGGCATGGCTCTTGCTCCCTTTGCAGAGGGACGTCCGCAATCTGATCATACAACTTTCTGAACGCTCGCGACGACGCGCTGCGCCCAGCGCCATGCGCCTTGGCCATTAGGGTCCAATGGCCGTATGCCAGCCCATGAAGCGTCTCTAAGATCATTTCGATAGGACCGGACCGAGTTCAGGGGGAGTTGCGCCGCCAAAGGACGCTCGCGAAACCCTGGCCAACGCTCCGAGCCGGTCCCCCGCGCCGATGGGCCGCAGGGTCCTGCGGCGGGGGCAAAGGGGGATTTCATCATGCAACACGTCCGTTCGCGGTTCGGCGAGCTGCGCCCGCCGCTGCGCGGGCCGGACGAGGCCGCACTTGAGGCGGAGCGCTGCCTCTTCTGCGGCGACGCCTATGCGAAGGCGCCCTGCTCCGTGGCGTGCCCGGCGGACATCGACGTGCCGGGCTTCATTCGTGCCATCGCCGAGCGCAACCCCGAGCTTTCGGCGGACATCATCTTCGCGCAGAACCCGGTGGGGGGCAGCTGCGCGCGCGTCTGTCCGACGCAGGTGCTCTGCGAGGGGGCCTGCGTTCTCAACCACGACGGCGAGCGCCCGGTGTCGATCGCGCGGCTGCAGCGCTACGCGACGGACCGGCGCCTGCTCGGCCACGCGCAGGGCGGCGACGCGGTTCCCGCGAGCTCCGGCAAGGTGGCGGTGATCGGCGCCGGCCCGTCGGGCCTCGCCTGCGCCAGCGTGCTGCGCGAGCTCGGGCTGCAGGTCACCGTCTTCGACGCGCGCACGGCCGTCGGCGGCCTCGTGCGCTACGCCATCGCCCCGTACCGCCTGTGGGCCTCGCCCCTCGACGAGGAGGCGCAGCAGCTCGCCGGCCGTGGCGTCGAGTTCCGCCTCGGACAGCCGATCGACGGGCCCGAGGCCCTGCGGCGCCTCGAAGGCGAGTACGACGCGATCTACCTCGGCGTCGGGCTCGGCGAGGACACCCAGCTGGACCTGCCGGGCAGGGAGCTCCAGGGCGTGCACGCAGCGCTGCCCTGGATCGAGGCGCTGAAGTCCGGCGAGATGCCGCCGCTCGGCGAGCGCGTCGCCGTGATCGGCGGCGGCAACACGGCGATCGACGTGGCGCGCGAGGCG
>Ga0187814_10000637_pt1 | contig 12193 bp, 13 predicted proteins | sample NC_S_4_FD_132450 | JGI IMG/M metagenome (GOLD analysis project Ga0187814, IMG submission 132450) | Wetland sediment microbial communities from Neuse River Estuary, North Carolina, USA - ASW-S_4 | ecosystem: Environmental > Aquatic > Freshwater > Wetlands > Sediment | place: USA: North Carolina... | reverse complement strand
CTTCTTCTACTTGTATATCATCCAACTGGCGGTCAAGAGCGATCTCGTCAATGCGGCCTCGTCGGTACAGCGTAATGACGGCGTCCTTCTCTATGGTTAGTGCTTGCAGTGCCTGCTGGAGCTTCGCTAACCTATTGCGGTGCCGCTCATTTTCCTCATCCTGTACATGTAGTTGCGCTGCAAGCTGCTCAAGTACTGTTCCAGGATTGCGTAAGAATGTCTCGATGTCGTTCCATACCGCTGTCTCAAGCACAATGGCATTCACCGTCTTTGAGGGGCATTTTTTCCCCTGAGCGCCAAAGGGACCGCGTAGCTGGACCTTGCCATTACAGGCATAGTAGATTCGCTCTGTGTCTTTGTACGGGGGGTAATGCATGCCGATGTAGGTGAGCCCGCAAAGCCCACACTTGATCAAGCCGCGTAAGAGATAAGAGTGGGGAGCTGCCGTGCCATGAGGGTCAAAAAGCATGTGGTCGTGTAATACTTGCTGAGCGCGTTCCCATTGATCGATACCAACGATGGCGGGCACTTCACGTTCAAAAATAGTACGCTCTTTCTTTGTGCGCCTCCCGTAGCGGTGAATCCCCTTGTATGTCGTGCTGGTCAGCATATTACGGACATGCCCTGCACTCCAACGGGAAGCTGTCGCTTTTTGACGCTTTCCACGAGAGGGGTCATGTTCATCATAGTTATGTGTAGGTGGAATACCGAGTGCATGCAGGTAGTCAGCGATAACCTGACAGGATTTCTGCTCATCAGCAGCCATATAATACATTCTGCGTACTACCTCTACCTCAGACCAGGCGAAACCAGGGATGAGCTGTTCGGAGACGACGAGTCGGCTATCTTTCCCCTTTCCCACGGCGCGGAAGCCATAGGGAACGATACCACCGAGCCAGGCTCCCTGACGAGCCAGCCGATTTGTCCCTTCTATCGAGCGTTCGATGGTGTTCTCGCGCTCCAGACCGGCCACTCCTCCGAGGACGGTTATTAAAAACCTGCCGATGGGGTTCGTCGTGTCGAATTCCTCAGTCATGCTCTTGACCTGCACACCGAGAGATTCGAACTCGTTGATTGCGTTGAGAATGAGCCGGGGATCCCGACCGAGCCGATCTAATCTGTACACGTACAGGGTATCGATTTTTCCTTTGCGAGCATCGGCAAGGAGCCGGGCACCCTCCGGACGCTGATCAAGCGGCAGGATCCCACTGACTCCATCATCTGGATACCAGCTGTAGATCAGGATGTTGTGCAGCGCAAGGTAGCGCTCGCCAAACTGGCGCTGGGTGGAAATGCTGTGTTTTTCACGTTGTTCTTCGGTGCTCACGCGAAGGTATATGGCTGCTTTCATATGCTCCCTTTCCTTATCTTTCACCTGGATTGCGTTATCAGAGAGCTAATGAAGCTCCAAAGCGGTAGATCACCGTGATTCTGGTCTCTTTCTTCCTCTTCTCGTCTTCCACCGTCTGGACGGTAATGCGTTCGACGAGCCTCTCTATCAATTGTCGCTTGAGTTCCCATGTCAGTGGCTCCTCAAGTCGCTGGTGTAATGTGTGGAGCAACTCTTCTGCCGAGCGCATGCCTGCCTCCACATTATGGACACTCTTCAGGAGTTCCTGTGCCTGCTCAAGCTGTTTCAGTATACTTCCCTCGTCCTGCTGGATTTGGTCGAGCTGGCGGTCCAGGGTAGCTTCATCTATGCGCCCGCGACGAAACAGCGTGATGACCCTATCCTGCTCTTCTTTCATCGCCTGCTGTCTTTGCTGGAGGTGGGCGATCTCCTCCCCAAGCTGCTCTACCTCGCCTGCTCGCTCGTGCATCTGGGCCGCAAGACGGTCAAGCACCTCGCCGGGTTTAAGCAGGAACTGCTCGATATCCTGCCAGATAGCCGCTTCCAGGAGTTCTCCATTGACCGCTTTCGAGGGGCATTTCTTGCCGTGCGGGCCATAAAGGCGTCGTGCTTGTTGCTTTCCGTTACAGACGTAGTAGAGACACACGCCGCCGTTGTAGATCGGGTAAGCTGTGCCGACATAGGTGAGACCGCACAAGGCGCATTTGATCAATCCATGCAAGAGGTAGGCTCGCTTAGCGTTGCGAGGGCTAAAGAGCATATGCTCATGCAAAACCTCTTGAGCGCGCTCCCAGAGCTCAACACTCACAATGGCGGGTACTTCGCGCTCGATCACCTCGCGTTGTTTCTTTGAGCGCTTGCCATACTGGTGGATTCCTTTGTATGTGGTGTTGACAATGATGCTGCGGATACTACCTGGACGCCAGAGCCCCATAGTGGCAGTTTTGTGCTTTCCTTTCAGGATTGTGCGTGCATCACGTGTGTATGCTGGTGGGACCCCTAGCGCGTTTAAGTAGGTTGCAATTTCGAAGCAGGACTTGCGTTCTTCCGCCGTCATGAGATAGATCTGAAGCACGATATCCGCCTCCGAGATAGTAAAGCCGGGAATGCTCTGCTCGGAAATGACAAGATGGCTGTCTCTGTCCTTGCCCTTTACCTGATAGCCGTATGGGACGATGCCACCGAGCCAAACCCCTTGCCGGGCCAGCCGATTTGAACCTTCCATAGAGCGCTGAATAATGGTATCCCGCTCTAAACCTGCGACACCGCTGAGGATTGTCAGCAAGAACCTTCCTGGGGGATTGCTAGTATCGAATGGCTCGGTCATACTTTTAACTTGCACAGCGATAGACTCAAGTGCATTCACAGTATTCAAGATGAGCAAAGAATCGCGGCCGAGCCGGTCTATCTTATAAACGAATATGGTATCGATCTTGCTTGCCCTGGCGTCGGCAAGAAGTCGGGCTCCCTCTAGACGTTGCTCAAGCGGTATGGTCCCACTGACCCCATCATCCTCGTACCAGCCATATGGGATGATGTCGTGCGTTTTACAGTAGCTTTCGGCAAAGGTACGCTGGGTGGCAATGGATTGTCTTTCGCGTTGTTCTTCGGTACTCACACGTAGATACATTGCTGCTTTCATAGATCACCTGTGCTCTAAATACATGGCTAATAGTCTAGATTCTGCGTGCGGTCAATTGCTCCTGGCAGCGCTCAATTTAGGAATCTTAGAAGGCCACTGCCATCATCTGCTGAGTCATGAGGCCTATGAATTTGTATCATGACTTGCTCCTCTTGCCTTTGTAGACTGGTTATGTTTACGTTAACTTGCTTGTCTGTCAAACCGCAGTAGTATATCGCAGCACATTTTATTTTCACGGTTATCCCCTTTGCTGATTCTTACGCCTTGAGAATTGTTCTGTGTCCTTTATTGTCCTATGTGCGTATATTGCAAGCTGACCCGCAATAGTATCAGGAATTTCTTGTCTAATACTTTCTACGCGAATTCCATATGTTGCCATCTCTGCAATAAACGCTTTAATAAGCTCATGTGTGCGTGCTATTCTGTCGTAGTCAACAATGACGACAATCTCGAATTCCCCACGTTTTGCAGCTTCACGCAGCGCAGTCATGGCGAGACGGTTTTTGTAATCAGAACCGCTTGCTATTTCCTCATAGACATGACTATCGAGAACACTGTACTTTTTCGACCTACAGTAGGCCTGAAGTTTTCTTATCTGCAATCCAAGCGTATTATCACCTGATTGGTCAGGTGTCGCTGATCGGGCATAGATAGCAGCGGTTGTTATGTGATGACTCACTGTTTGTGTCTCCTTTTTTGTACCAGCACATCTGTTATTAATGTTCTCGTTTTATCGAGGGAAACAGTCGATATTCTGCCTGGAAATATAGGGCTACACTAGCCTTACCAGTGCTAACAACTACAAAGAGTTTCTCTTAAGCTTTCGCTAACCTACAAAACGATATAATAAGCAGAGCCGAAAAAACGCCGTGGTAATATCCAGCAATATATTACCTGTTCTACTTCCGACGAGTGGCGCTGCTGCTTATTCCCTCTAAGGCTCTCTGTTCTGTATAGCCGAGCATGATCCAACAAAGCAGAGTTCTGCACTGCATTCTATCACATGATTGGTACAAATGTTCAAAAACATCCCTCATCCTATTGCTCAAAACTGTGTTGATAGAGTACAGATAAGCATGCGTTCCAGTATTGCCGTTGCAGAGAGCGTACGTTGTTTTTCCGAAAGGAATATAGCCAGGTTGCACACCTCGTCTGCTGCAGCTCTAAATGGTCAGAGCATGCATGTGAGCTCCTAACGAAAGCGATGCTACTAATGAATCGTCGATTAGCTCATATTCATACTACCTGGGCTAATCGACGGGTAAGGTACCAGGGCATAAAGTGTACGCAGGCCTCTTTGAAACGCGGCTCTCTCATCAAACATTTTGGACTTTGAACGATGAGCCAGTATTGAGATAGACGATGGTACTCTCGCCAATTACAAGGATCATGTCCGGCTTTCCATCTCCATTCACATCCTGAAATTTCAGAGTGACAGGGACCAGGTCTTGCCCTTGCCCAATCAACGTTGGGCCGACATAAACTTCAGTTTTGGCAGCATCTCCACCTGGAATCTCAAAAATGAGGATATGGCCGTTAAGGTTGATAGCAATAAAATGGCTTGGATGGGCCGTCGAGTCGTGATGGCCTACCACAGCATCTATTTGGAATGTCCGTGGCCGACCGTAATGCCAATCATCTTGCGTCACCTGCCACCATGTTCCAACCTGGATGAGCATCCACCAGCCGCCAACGAAGAATAGTAAGAATATTCCCAGAAAGGTCAATGGGTGCAATTGTATGCGAAAGGGCCGTTGAGGATATGAAGGACTTTCAGCCTGCACGACATAGGCTTTCTGTATGGCGCTTGCACGCCTGGGTACAGGCAACCGGGTTGAGGTTGTGGGAGGAGGTGGTACGCCTCCATACCGACGGGCACTAGTAGGGAGGCGGGTAGTATACTCCGCTTCGTCATCATCCCTTACTGTCTCTCTAGTGGAGTGTTGAGTAAGATGATCTGTCATAGTTGCTCACTCGCGGTGAGAATCACTCTGCACCGCCCTCCTTTCTCATCTGGTTGCAATCTTGCATGCGAGATTCCTTGTTCTCACCACTCTCTTGTGGAATCTACTAAAATGGAACAGCTACAATGTGCTTGTCTTTGGTGTAGAGTAGATTTATTCACTTTGCCAGTTCCCTGGCCATGAGAATAACCTACTATTTAGCACGATGCTAATTATGAGCAGTACTTTACTCCACTAAAGCAATTATACTCGTCACTTTTCCACTTTGTCAACATTTTACTCCACGAAATCAGGAGATTTTTCAGTGTGGGAACATTTTCCTGACTCGACGTAGAAGGCATATGTTAAGATACGCTGAGATTAAAAATACTGAGGAGATGCGAGTGCTGTATGACCGAAGAAGCGTTAAGACGGCAACAGTTCGCCGAGTGGCTTACTAATCAACTTCGTCAGCGAGGGTGGACCCAGGGGAAACTGATCCTCTACAGTGGGTCTCGTGAGGAAGAACGTCTCAGCTCTGCAGCGGTATCTCGTTACAGTACAGGGAAAATGCTTCCCGATGTGGTTTCCTGTCAGAAAATTGCCCGTGCGCTGAGTTTGCCGATTGAACTAGTATTGCGCAAAGCTGGTCTCCTGATAGAGCCTCTCCCCAAAGAAACCGATTGGGTCCAACAAGTCATCGACGATCTGGCATATGCTGTAGATGCAGGGCAGCTGTCCGAAGAAGGACGTCTGGCGATCATTGCTCAAATCCGCCGCGAACAACGTCTCCAGGAACTGGAACGTGAGGTTACAGAAAACCGAGCGCGAAAGCCTCCGTGATTCATCCGGGGATGAAGCGCCGTTCCTTGTTTGGGGGGCGAGGGGAGCGAGCGGCGCAGGAGCACCTGAGATGCTTGACAGAGGTGGGAAAGCCTGTTAAGCTTGGAAGAGATGTTCTAGTGTGCAAGAGAAAGCGTGAAGCTGATGGGCACAAAGCAACCCAGGGAGAGCAAGCCCCCAAAACAGAAAACGCCAACATTTCTGCTCGAACTGCCCTTGGTAGTGGAGCAAGGACAGGCCTGCCGACTGCGTGCCCACCTGGAAGCTGGCCGCCAGCTCTACAATGCGATACTCTCGGAAGGCAACCAACGCTTGCGTCAGATGCGGGCAGATCCGGCGTGGCAAGCGGCGCGTGCCATCCCTCGTACCCACAAGCAGGAACGGGCGAGCGCTTTCGCGGCCCTGCGCAAGCTTCATGGCTTCAGTGAGGCCGCCCTGCATGAGGCGGTCAAAGGACTCCGTGTGGGTTGGATTGCCGACCACATCGAGGCGGTGGTGGCCCAAACGTTGGCGACGCGCGCCTATCGTGCCCTTAATCGTGTCTGCCTGGGTCAGGCCAGACGGGTGCGGTTCAAGAGTCGAGGACGAGGCCTTTCCAGCATCGAGAACAAGCGCATTGATACGGGGTTGCGCTTTGTCTTGCAGCAACCGGAAGAAGGGCACCAAGGACATCTCGTTTGGAACCAGGATCGTCTGCCCGCCCTCATCGACTGGAACGACCCGGTGGTCAAACATGGCTTAGATCACCGCATCAAATATGCCCGTCTCATCGAGCGTCCGGCTTCCAGTTCACGAGCACAGGGAGCCGATGCCACCGGCTCTCGCTACTTCGTGCAACTGGTGTTAGAAGGCCACCCGTATCACAAACCGAAACACACGGTCGGCACCGAGAGTGTAGGCCTGGACGTGGGGCCTTCCACGGTGGCAATCGTCCCCAGGCAAGCTCCAGCGCGTCTGGAGATCTTCGCCGAGCAACTGGCTCCGCAGGAGAAGGAGCTGCGTCGGCTCCAACGCCAGATGGATCGGCAAAGACGTGCGGCCAATCCGGCACATTATGACGAGCAGGGACGGCCCAAGAAGCGAGGCAAGGCGAGGGCTCCCTGGAAGCGCAGCCGCGGCTATGAAGCCACGAGACGGCGCAAAGCGAGCAAGGAGCGCAAGTTGGCGGCCCACCGCAAGAGCCTGCATGGCCGGATGACGCATGAGATTGTCGCGGTTGGCAACACGATTTTCACCGAAAAACTTTCGTATAAAGGCTGGCAGAAGCACTACGGCAAAAGCGTGGGCCTTCGCGCGCCAGGGATGTTCATCGACCATCTGAGACGCACCGTTGCAAGTACGGGCGGCACCCTGCACGAAGTTCCCACCCGCACCACCAAACTGTCGCAGTTTTGCCATGGCTGCGGTCACACCGTCAAAAAGCCGTTGTCCGAGCGCTGGCATCGGTGTAGCTGCGGTGTTGGGCCAGTGCAACGCGACCTCTACTCGGCGTTTCTGGCCGCCTATCTGGATCCAGTAGACTTCACTCCTTCGTGTGCCCGGTATCAACCCTACTGGGAAGGTGCGGAGGCGCGCCTGCGGACAGCACACGAGCGCATCTTCAAACGCGCGAATGAGGGGCAGGTCTTGCCCCGAAGCTTTGGCATCCCCAGAGCAGGAGCGCGTCTGTCCAAAAGTCAGAGCGAACCCACACAAGAGCCAATCTTGCTGCTTCGGCGAGGAAGGTTGGAAGCGTGGAAGGAACGCTCCGAACCCCCCGTGCTTTAGCCGGGGGAGCACTCAGTAGAGCCAGCGATACAGGTGAGCCCAACTCACCCAACGGTTCGCATTCTGAGGACCAGTTATGCTAGGGCTTATCTGCCAAGCCATTGATGCACTTATCAAAAGCGACCGGGACAAATCATAGGGGCCGAGACAGCCACCGGCGTTTTATCCCAATCGCTTCGAGGAATGGAGATTTTCGCGGGGCTGTTTCACGCTGTGCGTGTGTTCAGGTGGTAACGCGATCCGCAATATGAGCACAATGGCTTGCAGTTGGCAGCTCATATTTGGCTTGTAGACACGTTCAATCTGCATCCTTGCCTTCCTTTTGCTTATGTGTTACGGGTAGGTGTCTACATGCATGCATCGAAACACGAGCGCCACGCATGAGCAACGTACTTCCATCAAGGGAACGGACCATGGCATCCACCTTTCTTTTGCCTCTTCCTCTGGGCATTTTCTTCCGGCATCCATCATGCACAATGAGCATCATCTTCCTTATAAAGGGACGCTTTGCCGGCCTCCTCGCCTCGCTCTTGTTGTTCAGGCGGGATAGCCAGCAATACATAGCCGTATCCAGTAAGACAGGAAATATCCAGGCCGAAAGGCCACAGCTTGGAACGCACTCGACTCATGTGTTGCGTCAAACAACGGCGCGTACTGCGGTTCAGTGGAATATTGAGCGCACATTCAGCGAGAGGTCCAAAGGCGACATACCCTTCGCTGTGGTTAAGGATTCGTAGGAGGAGTAGATACTCGGTTGGGCTGCAGGAAACGACCACACCATCGATAACGAGCAGGCGATGGGGATCGTTATGCTGCACTTCATGCCCCTGGATATGTGGACCTTCTTCGAGCAGTAGACGATCCAGGGCTACCGTTAATTGTGTACTGTTCCTGCTTGGCATCTCTCTTTATCTCGGTTGCACTCTCGTTGCCCTTGCTCGGGACTGGCCATGTTTCCACATGCCTATCGAGCTGAGGAAGACCATGAAGTCACTCCAGCTAAATGTCACATCCTCTCTCACGCTGCGCCAGGTTGCGTTTTTAACGACGTCCTCCTTTTGTTCCCGGCATCAGCGTGTACGAGTCAGGAGGTCTTGAGCAACAGCATGAGATATACTGTATAGAACAAATGTACCATGAAATGATCTCAAATTCCTTGGTTTGTAGCCGATTTGCTGGGTCACATGAACTGCATTTTCGCAGGAGATCAACCGCTCTCCTGCATGATGCTGTCTCATGATACACTTAGAGAGTGTACCGTAGAAGCAACCGGATGTGAGCCTCTCATCTGCCGTAAGAGATCATAAGCCCGCTTCACATCAGGAAATTTGGATATGGTTCTACGAGGAATAGACATGAGATTGTTGATCCTCTTCCTCACCGCTGGTGCTACTCCTACTAGCATAGCCTTAGTGCTGCCTTCCTCATGTGCAGCAGTCGGATGTACCTGGTGGCCATCCTGATCATCCTTCCTCATTTTCGCTCTCAAAAAACTGTGAGCCATTTGTGACCTGATTGGCTTCTTTTGTGATCCATAGGTGATGTGTGCATGCTATTCATCTTCTGATGAAGACAAAGCAAGGGGCTTTCAGATCCATACCATTGACAAAGGAGTGCATGGGGCAGCGACTGGTACACGTCCTTCGTGGAAGGAATCTACCTGGGCCGCAAGTACTTCAAAGGCACGATGCCTCCCGGACCGCTCACCGACGACGAACTGCGCCGGATCACTTCACCGATGCTGGTCCTGGTCGGGGAATACGAGCGCACCTACAATCCCTCAGCGGCCGTAGCGCGCGCTCACCGCCTCATCCCTGGTCTGGTGAGTGCGGATATGCTTGCTCACGCCGGACACACACTGATGCAAGAGCAGCCAGAGGTGGCAGCGACTCGCATCCTCGCATTTCTCAGCACTCCTCAGGTGGAATCGGCCTGATAGAGAACGCAGCGTGAGATCACATTTCGAAAGGAGCACCAGGTGGATATCTTGAGCTTTCAACCACATACTCTCATTGAGCCATTTCGTGTCAAAACTGTTACCCCCATCCGCATGACCAGTCAAGCGCAACGTACTGCTGCCCTGGCTGCCGCACACTACAATCTCTTCTTGTTACGTGCCGAAGATGTCTTGATTGATTTACTCACAGACTCCGGTACCGGGGCCATGAGTGCTGCCCAATGGGGTGGTATGATGCAAGGCGACGAAAGCTACGCAGGCAGTAGCTCATTTTACAAGTTTGAGCAGAGTGTGCAGGAGATCACCGGTTTCAAACACGTCATTCCGACCCATCAGGGTCGTGCCGCTGAACATATCCTGTTTAGCACAGTGTGCCGACCTGGCGATGTTATTCCCAACAATTTCCACTTTGATACGACACGAGCCAACGTCGAAGCGAATGGGGCTGAAGCACGCGACCTTGGCATTGCAGAAGCCTACCAACCCGATTTCCTGCACCCTTTCAAAGGGAATATGGATGTGGATCGTCTCCAGAGGACCATTGCTGATGTTGGGTCTGGACGTATTCCCTTGGTGATGCTCACCATCACCAACAATGGTGTGGGTGGACAACCTGTGAGTCTCGCCAATATTCAGGCGGTCAGCGAGCTTTGCCACGCACATGGCATTCCTCTCTTCCTGGACGCCTGTCGCTTTGCAGAAAACGCGTGGTTGATTAAACAACGCGAACCAGGTTATGCCGATCACACTCCCTTACAGATCGCGCGGGAAATGTTTCGGTATGTCGATGGCTGTACCATGAGCGCGAAGAAAGATGGGTTAGCCAATATTGGAGGCTTTCTGGCACTCAACAACGACGAATGGGCAGAACGCTGTAAGCTCCGCCTCATCCTGATCGAAGGATTTCCCACCTATGGGGGACTGGCGGGCTATGATATGGAAGCGATTGCCATCGGGCTGCAGGAAGCCCTCCAGGAAGACTATCTGTCCTATCGGATACAATCCATCGCATCCCTGGGCGACAAACTGATGCAGGCCGGTATTCCCATTGTGCGTCCAACAGGCGGACATGCTATCTTTATTGATGCCGGTGCATTCTTGCTGCATCTGCCTCAGAATCAGTACCCGGCACAGGCATTGAGCGTTGCCCTCTATCAAGCTGCTGGGATTCGTGCATGCGAACTGGGCAGTGTAGCCTTCGGGAGACGGCACGCAGACGGCAGCGAGGAGCCGGCAGCCTTAGAGTTAGTGCGATTGGCACTTCCCCGCCGGGTATATACCCAGAGCCATCTCGACTATCTGGTTGAGGCATTGACACATCTCGCGCTTATTGCTAACCAGATTCGAGGAGTCCAGATCATCTGGCAGGCGCCTCAACTGCGTCACTTCACCGCCCGTTTTGCCCTCCTGTGAGCAATGCCATCTCTATTGCGTTAGCCATGATTGAGGCATCTGCCGGATTAGCAAATAATAGGAATTAAAGTACCTTTGTTCTAAAATCTGACGGAGCAAGAGCGGTCTTATCGTACTTCGCATGCATTTCCATCATTTTCTCTGGCAGTGTTTGACACGGCCTGAGAGGCCAAACGAGAGTGCTGATTCCTAAATTATTTGCTTATCGGGCAGATGCCTCGAGCAAGAACGCTCCTGCTACACCTTCGACACCCTTATTGCAGCACACTGGGACTTTACTTTCGAGTGGGCGCGAGGCCGATCAGCATGGGATGCCCTGTTATTCACTCTTGACCATCTCAGCTTTTCTCTTCCGTTGCTCGCCTTCCGCCCGGCCGGCGTAAGTGCTGCCTACCATCTTCGTGGTACGCATGGCAGATCGGCCCAGGACAGACATCGTCAATATCGTTGCCGCCTGGGGGGCCTGTGCTCGATGAAACCTGTACCTTGCTCGCTCCAGTGGTGTATGCGGTCTACGAGAGCTGGATCGAGGGGCCAACCCAGGCGGCAGCCTTCTATCGACAATGCCACGAGATCGCATCCGCCGGTTCCGCGCTGTCCTCTGGGCGCCTGTATGATCCGTTTGTCCAGCTCTTTGGCAAGGAAACCGTCCAGAACTTCCACTGCGCTGAGCGACCGGATCCGGCAGTGTTCCGTCTGCTTGCTCAGGTCGGCTTTCATCTCTGGGATGCCACAGTTGATATGAGTGAGCAGCAGTTTGAGCTGATGCAGGAGCATGCCTTTTTGCAGGCCCTGCTCCCCCTCGCGCTCTGGGGCCCCGATGCTCCCGCTTGCCTTGAGGACGCACGCGCCCTTCCTCACTCGCTCGGAGAGCTCTACACGTACTGGAAGCACTGGCGAAGAGCACACGTGTAGCCTGTTGCTTTCTACAGCGGCGTGCCAAAAGCTTGAGCTGAATAGCTGGAGCATTTATCTTCCTTAGAGGAGTGAGATCATTTCAGTGGAACATGTTGTGTAGGTGCGGTTCATATTCTTGCGAGAAGGTGGGAGGGCGCGAGACGCTGCCAGCGTCTCGCGCGATTCTGCACGACCCCATCTCCTCACGAAACAATGAACCTTACCTGGAGCACCTTGAGGAGAGAACCTCGACCATCCTTCTAAATGGAGAGGCTGGCCTGTTCACGCCTGCCCTTCTTCCTGTCCGCGTTGGTGTTTCCGCTGTTCGAGATACTGAAGCATAGACTGGCACCAGGCAAGATAATTGTGCTCATAACCAT
>Ga0187814_10000636_pt1 | contig 12213 bp, 10 predicted proteins | sample NC_S_4_FD_132450 | JGI IMG/M metagenome (GOLD analysis project Ga0187814, IMG submission 132450) | Wetland sediment microbial communities from Neuse River Estuary, North Carolina, USA - ASW-S_4 | ecosystem: Environmental > Aquatic > Freshwater > Wetlands > Sediment | place: USA: North Carolina... | reverse complement strand
TGACCGCCTGCGCGAGGATCTGGCCCACCGAGTAGGCCTCCGCCACGTCGGCGTTGACCCCGGACGCGGTGCCGCCGTACTGGGCGACGTACTCCTGGACCATCTGCTCGCTCGCCTTGTCGTGGTATCCGGGATACCAGCCGTTGGGCACCATCATCCCGTTGGCGTTGCCCACGCCGACCGCGGAGGTGAACGCGGCGCCCTGGTCCGGCCCGGACGCCGCGATGAACAGCTTGGGCGTGTAGTGCTGCTGCTGGAACACCTGCATGAAGGTCTGGACGGTGGGCACGTCGGTGGACCCGAGCACGACGATCTGGGCGCCGCTCGCGGCCACCGCCTCGGCCGGGGCCTTATAGGAGCTGACCTCTTCCGGGAATATGTTCGAGTACACGGGCGTGATGCCGAGGTTCGTCAGCAGCGTCTGGGCCAGCTGCACCGGCGGGTCGGCGAACGGGTCCTGGGCCATCGGGAAGGCCGCCGTCTTCGGCCGCTGGCTCGCCGGCAGCGAGGCGATCCACTGCACGAACGGGACCATCTCGTCCGCGATCGGCAGGCTCACGTCGAACACGTTGTGGTCAGCCTGGTTGGACGGGGTGTCGAAGACCGACGGCGCCCCGCCGGCGCCCTCCACGAACGCCATGCCGTACCTGGCCGCCACCGCCGAGGCCGGGCCGGTGAGCAGCGAGGAGAACGGCCCGAAGGCCAGGTCCACGTGGTCCTTGCCGAAGAGGGTCTGGTAGTTGGTGACCACCTGGTTCGGCGAGCTTTGATCGTCGAGGATCTTCAGGTCGACTCGCCGGCCGAGCAGGCCCCCGTGGTTGTTCACGTCCTTGACCCACAGCCGGTACCCCCTCTCGAACGCCTGCCCGTCCGCGGAGAAGGTTCCGGTGATGGACAGGGACGCGCCGATCGTGATCGGCGTGGTGGGGTTGCTCGTCGGGGTGGTGCCGCTCGAGTTGCTGGCGCTGGTGCAGGCGGCCAGCACGCTCGCTCCGAGCAGCACGGCGGCGCCCGCGGCGACTTTGGTACCGGTGAACCGGGACAGGGCAGGTGTCACGCCCTCGGTTATACCTGCCGAAACGATCTCATGCGGGTCGAATGGCATGAAATCGATACCTCATTGTGCCTATCGGCCTCAGATCACCATTGTGCCTATCGGCCTCAGATCACCGCGGTGCCCTCGACGGCGTGGCCGCGGTTGGTCAGCAGCGCGATCACCGCGCCGGCCCACCCATTGACGGGCGGCGTGGTGGCGCGCGGCGATTCCCGGACCTCTGGCTGGTCGGTATGAGTAGGGCGCCCGACAAGCGGCGCCCGAAGAACCAGAGGAGCAATCATGAGCATCGCAGGCAAGACCGTCCTGGTGACCGGCGCCAACCGCGGCATCGGGCAGGCGCTGGTTGCTGAAGCCCTCAACCGAGGCGCCCAGCGGGTCTACGCCGGCACCCGAGTCCCGCTGGCCCACCCCGATCCGCGGGTCACGCCCCTGATGCTGGACGTCACCGATGCGGCACAGATCCAGGCCGCCGCCGATCAGGTCGGATCCCTCGACGTCCTGATCAACAACGCCGGCATCGCGCAGTATGACGACCTGAGCGACCGGGCCGTACTCGAGCGCCACCTGGCCGTCAACCTGTTCGGCACCCACGGCGTGACTCAGGCGTTCCTGTCGGCGCTGACCCGGTCCCGAGGGGCCATTGTCAACAACGTGTCCCTGATGGCCCTGGCCCCCTTCCCGATGACCCCGGCCTACGCGATCTCCAAGGCGGCCGCGTTCAACCTGACCCAATCGCTGCGCGCCCTGCTGGCCGGGCGGGGCGTGCGGGTCCATGCCGTCCTGACCGGGCCCACCGACACCGATATGACCCGGGGCTTCGAGATCCCCAAGGCCTCCCCGGAGTCTGTCGCGCGGGCCATCTTCGACGGCGTTGAGCACGGGAAGGAGGACATCTTCCCCGATCCGATGTCCGCGTCCGTCGCGGACGGCTGGCGTAACGGCGCGGCCAAGGAACTCGAACGGCAGAACGCGGCACTGGTCCAAGCAGAGCCCGATGCCGCATGACGAAGCCCCGGCCGGGCCCGTTCGGACACTGGACCGCCGGGCCCGGCCCAGGACGATTTTTATGCCGAACGGAACGTGGTGCGTGCCCCGCTCCTGCCTCCTGCGGCCCGCCTCAGCTCCCGGCCGTGACCGGCCTTCAGGTGGGCCAGGTACCCCGATGCTACGGCGCGGCCCCGTCCGTTCGCGCCGCGGTGACCGCCACCGTCGTGAGGCGCACCGTGAAGCTGTCCCCCATCGTGTCGAGAGCGGCGCCGACGGCCGCCAGCACCTCCGCCAGCTTGTCCGGCGGAAGCTGGGTGAGGGCGCCGGACGTGGCCAGCTGATCCAGCCATTCGTCCCGGGTGTAGGACCGCTCCCAGTCGTACCGCCACCGCTCCGGGTCGCCGAACCCGCCCGCCGCCCGCATCCCGTCGGCGGCCTTGGTCGTGAAGAGCGCCGCGTTCCGGTCGGCCTGCGCCGGCCTGGCCTGGAAGTTGAACGGCGAGTCGGGCACCATCCGGTGATAGACCGCGGCGACGGTCTCCGCCACGTCCTGCGGGGGGTCGAACACGTGCCAGAACGCGGCCAGCCGGCCGCCGGGCCGGAGCACCTGCGCCGCCTTGGCCGCTCCCGCGACCGGGTCCACCCAGTGCCAGGCCTGCCCGGCCACGACTGCGTCGAAGGTCCGGTGGGCGCTGTCCCAGGCCTCGAACGTCGCCACCTCGACCTCGATCCCGGTCCGGCGGGCGAAGTCGGTCATCCGCGGGTCAGGCTCGACCCCCAGCACCCGGCAGCCAGCCGCCCGAAACTGGCGTGCGGCGATACCGGTCCCGCAACCGACGTCCAGGAACTCGGGCCCGGGGCTGGCGGCGACGATCCGCTCGACCAGGGCGTCGGGGTAGCGGGGCCGGGCCCGGTCGTAGCGCTCGGGATCGACGCCGAACGATTCGGCCATCTGCCGGTACTGGTGAGACTCGAGCCTGAGCATGCGCGCGGGCTCCGGCGGTATAGTGGGCACGCGCCCACCTTAAGTGGGCATATGCCCATTTAACAACCGGCTTCGCGCAGAGCGAAGAACCCGAGCGCGACACAGAGGTGCACGGTGCCGACCGGGGTGGCCATCCGCGACGTACGCGCCCAGCTGTTCGACGCCGCCGAGCGCGTCCTGCTCCGGGACGGACCGACCGCCCTGACCAGCCGCGCGGTCACCACCGAAGCCGGGGTGGCCAAGGGTGTCCTGCACCGGCACTTCGCGGACTTCGACGCGTTCCTGGCCGAGCTCGTGGAGGACCGCATCGCCCGGCTCGGCCACCACGCCGCCGCCCTGTGCCAGTCCGCCGGGACCGGCACCGTGGCCGGTAACCTCACCGGCGCGCTGACCGACCTGCTCGGGTCGGTGGCGGTGGCGATCGTCGCCCTCATCACCTTCCGGGATGGCCTGCGTGCCCGCCTGCGCCAGGCCGGGCACGCCGGCGTCCCGCTGCTGACCGAGGCCGCGGCCATTCTCGCCTCCTACCTCGCCGCCGAGCGCGACCTGGGCCGCATCGCGGCCGACGCCGACGTCGGCACGCTCGCGCCCACCCTGCTGGGCGCCACGCACCTGCTGTTCGCGGACCGGGACGGCCCCGGGCCCGAGCCCGAAGCCGTCCGCAAGGTCGTGACCACGGTCATCGCCGGCGTCGTGCGGCAGCCGCTGGACTGACGCGGGCAGACGGACGGCTGAGGTTTGAGCCTCCCGGGCACTAGAACAGGAGCCGCGTGCCGGGCGTCCGAATCCACGCGCTCTCGGCGCCAACGTACAGGTTCTGCGCCGGGACCGGCTCGGCGGTCTGATCCGCGAACTCGTCAAGGAGGCATAAGGCGACACAATTTTCGGCACCTACAGGCCACGGACGGGCCGTGCCGGCGTCGTGTTCAGGCTTGACGTGTGCCGCTGAGTCGACCGTGCGTCCCTGCACAAATCGCAAGCTCGCCGCCGAGCGGGTCTACGGCCGGTTCAGCGCCGGCCGCTGATCGGCCGGATAATTCCATGCGAACGCAACTACGATCTAAGTGGGCGGCGTGAAGGTCGTGCCTTGCGAGCACACCGGGTAGTCAGGTGCGGTTGGCGGCGGCGCGGGCCACGGTGCGCCGCCACGGAGGGGGGAGTTGCCCGCTGGCGGCATCAAGCGGGCGAGTTCGCGGTTGCGGCGCTCGGCGAGAACCGTGTACAGGTAGTCGGCGGGCGACAGGCCCGCTGGGGGCGGGGGCGAGACGCGGGCGGCCAAGTCGTTGGCTAGTTGCCTGCCGAGTTGTTCCCGTGCGGTCTCGTTCAGCTGCCCATACCGAGACAGGTAACTGGCGGCCGACGCGGCGAGCGGCTCGGGGATGGCGGACAGCTCTAGCGACGCGGCCCACGGCTGAAGATTGGGAGCGATGTACGCTGCGGCGGCGTGCGGCTGGCGGCCGGCACCGGGAAACCCGCCCGGATAGGCGCTGGCCGGAACGGCGAAGGGGGCGGCGGCCTTCGGGGCTCGCTCGCGGACCACGAACGTACCCGCGAAGATATCGCCGAGGCGCTTGCCCCGGGCGGACAGCATCGACGTGATCAGTGCGGGCACGCCGAAGAGGGTCCAGCACTCGATGGCCCCGGCGAGGCCGCGCACCAGCGCCTGCCGGAACCGCACCGGTCCGCCGTCATCCGCGACCACCCGCAAGCCGAGCGCCAGCTTGCCGACCGACCGGCCGCGGCTCAGCGTCTCGCACGCGATCGGGTAGCCCACGATGACCAGCACCAGCCCGGCGATGAACACAGCGGCACCAGACGCGTTGTTGAGGACCTTGGTCGCCATGCCGATGGCGACCAAGGTGAGAATGACAACCAGGATGACGATCTCCACGAGCATGTCAAGGAGCCAGGCCAGCATCCTGGTGGGGAACCGGGCATAGGGCAGGTCCAGGATCACTGCCTCGCCGGTGACGATTTCCTCCACGGCCGCAGCCTAGACGTTTTAGGGTGCGGTGCGTGGATGTAGACGCGTACGCCATGGCGCATCAGGCCGAATGGGACCGACTGGCCTCCCTGGTCCGTCGGCGGCGCAGGCTGAGCGGTGCCGAGGCCGATGAACTGGTCGCGCTGTACCAGCGCGCGAGCACGCACCTGTCGCAGCTGCGGGCCGGCGCCGGGGCCGACCCGGTCCGCGTAGCGCGGCTGGCCACCCTGGTGGCGCGTGCCCGGTCGGCGGTGACGGGGACGCACGTCCCCTCCTGGCGGATGGTGGCACGGTTCGCCGCCCGCGACTTCCCGGCCGCCGTCTACCGGGCGCGGTGGTGGTGGCTGGGCGCGGCCGTCGGCTCCATCGTCGTCGCCGTCGCGACCGGGTGGTGGATCGCCAGCTCGCCGGGCGTCCAGGCGGCACTCCTGCCGCCGGCCGAGGCGAAGGCCCTGGTTCAGCAGCAGTTCAAGGGCTATTACACCGCCAACCCGGCCGCTTCGTTCGCCGCCCAGGTGTGGACGAACAACGTGTGGGTTGCCGCGCAGGCGCTCATCTGCGGGATCCTGCTGGGCATCCCGACCGTGCTTGTGCTGCTGGAGAACGCCATCAATGTCGGGGTCGACGGCGGCTACCTGTTCGCCCATGGCAAGGGGACGCTGTTCTTCAGCCTGATCCTGCCGCACGGGATGCTGGAGCTGTCGGCGGTCTTCCTCGCTGCCGCCGCGGGGCTGCGGCTCGGCTGGACGGTGATCGACCCGGGGAACCGGCGGCGCGGCCAGGCCCTCGCGCAGGAGGGCCGGGCGATGGTCACCATCACCCTCGGCCTGGTCGTCGTGCTCGGGGTTTCCGGGCTCATCGAGGCGTTCGTGACCCCCTCGCCGCTGCCGACCTGGGCGCGGATCACGATCGGCGCGGTCGCGGTCACCGCCTTCCTCGGCTACGCGCTTGGCCTCGGCCGCTGCGTGGTCCCGGCGGGGGTAACCGGGGACATCGAGGAAGCGCCCGATGAGGTTCCCGTGGCGTGACCCCTATAGCCGGCCGCTGCCCTTGAGCGCCAGGTAGGCGTCGGCGAGCGCGGCCGGGAGGCGTTCGGGCGGCGCGTCCACGACCGTGGCGCCAAGGCGGGCGAGCCGCGCGGCCAGCTCCGATCGCTGTGCCGTCGCCCGCGTAGCGGCGGCCGCCGCATAGACGCTGGCGGCGTCCCCGCGCCTGTCGGCCAGTTCGGCGAGGCGCGGGTCGGCGACCGAGCCCACCAGCAGTTCGTGGCGGGCCGCGAGCGCTCGCAGCTCCGGGAGCAGATCCACGGCGAAGTTCAGGTCGGTTAGCGCCACCACCAGGCAGCGGCGGCGTGCGTGCGCCAGTACCGTCGCGGTCACCAGCCGCCAGTCCGTCTCGGTCAGCTCCGGCTGCAGGCCCGCCAGTGCGTCGGTGACGGTGGCCAGCACCGTGGTCCGCGACGGTGCGAGCACGCGCGTGCGGATCCGCCGGTCGGCCGCGATCAGGTCGACCCGGTCGCCTGCCTTGCTGGCCAGGGCGGTCAGCAACTGGGCGGCGTCCATTGCGGTGTCAAGACGCGGGTAACCGGCCACCCGGCCGGCGGCTGTCCGGCCGGTGTCCAGCACGAGCATGATCCGGCGGTCCCGCTCTGGCCGCCAGGTGCGCACCATGACGTCGCGGTGGCGCGCGGTGGACCGCCAGTCGATGGACCGGACGTCATCGCCGATGACGTACTCCCGCAGCGAGTCGAATTCGCTGCCCTGCCCGGGCCGTACCGTCCGGTGCTGCCCGTCAAGCTCGCGCAGCTGCGCCAGCTTGCCCGGCAGGTACCGCCTGCTGTGGAACGGCGGCAAGGCCCTGACCGTGCACGGGACCCGCTGGCCGCGCTGCCGGGCGGCGAGGCCAAGCGGGCCGAACGACCTGATCGTGACCCGCTCAGACACGCAGTCTCCGTGCCGGGCCGGGGCGACGGTCACGGCGACCTTTCCGTGGCCGCCGGCAGGCAGGCGGAGCCAGGCCTGCGCCGCGCTGGGCCGCGCGGACGGCGGCCAGGCGTCGCGTAGCTGCGCGCGGAGGGGACGCGCGCTGGTGTTCTCGATGACCGTGGTCACCGTGGCCGGCTCACCAAGGCGGACCCGCGTGTCACCGCCGCGCCGTACCCGCAGGGCGCGCACCGGCGCGGCGAGCGCCATGTCGAGGAGGATGGCGGCAAGCAGCAGCCCGTTGATGACCGCCATGGTGACGAGTGACCTGACGGCCAGCACGACCAAGACGCCGGCGACCGCGACGGCGGCGGCCCGTCCGCTCAGTGCCACGGCGGGGTCACCGCGGAACAGGGACGGCGGACAGCAGCCCGTCCAGCACGCCCCCGGGAGTCAGGCCTTCCAGTTCGGCTTCGGGGCGGAGCTGGATCCGGTGCCGCAGCGCGGGCCGCGCGAGGGCCTTCACGTCGTCAGGGATCACGTAGTCGCGGCCCGCCAGCCACGCCCAGGCGCGGCTGGCGGCGAGCAGCGCGGTGGCGCCGCGCGGGGACACCCCGAGGCGCAGCGACAGCGACTGCCTTGTCGCACGGCACAGGTCGACGATGTACCCGGTGACCTCGGGCGACACTCGCACCTGGGCGGCGGCCTTGCGTGCCGCGGCGAGCTCGTGCGGGCCTGCCGCCGGGCGGACGGCGCTGAGGTCGCGGGGGTTGAAACCGGCCGCGTGCCGGATGAGGAGCTCGATCTCGCCGTCCCGGTCGGGCACGCTCACGAACAGCTTGAGCAGGAACCGGTCGACTTGGGCCTCGGGCAGCGGGTAGGTGCCCTCGTACTCCACCGGGTTCTGCGTGGCGGCGACGAGGAACGGGCTGGGCAGCGGGCGCGGCCTGCCCTCGACCGAGACCTGGCGCTCCTCCATCGCCTCAAGCAGGGCGGCCTGGGTCTTCGGCGGGGTCCGGTTGATCTCGTCGGCGAGGAGGATGTTCGTGAACACGGGTCCCTCGCGGAACTCGAACTCGGCCGTGCGCGCGTCGTAGACGAGGGAGCCGGTGACGTCCCCCGGCATCAGGTCCGGGGTGAACTGCACGCGCTTGGCCGACAGGCTCAGCGTGGCGGCCAGCGTCCGGGCCAGCAACGTCTTAGCGACGCCTGGCACGCCTTCGAGCAGCACGTGGCCGTCGGCCACGAGGGCGATGAGCAGGCCCGTCACTACCTGGTCCTGGCCGACGACGGCCTTGGCGACCTCGGCGCGGACCGCGGCAAGTGCTTGGCGGGGATCGGAGTGCATCACGACTGCCGTAGCCTCCGTTCGAGGGTGTCCAGTTCGGCGGCGAGGGTGACCAGCGCCTGGTCGGTGGCCGGCGGCGGGCCGTGCAACAGCGCCGCCACCTCAGCTGATGGCAGCCCGGCCCGGGTCGCGATCGCCTCATCCGTAACGGCGCCGCCAGCCAGGCGGGCGACCCGGGCGCTGGTGGCGGCGCGCAGTTCCCCGGCCGCCCGGTCGCGGGCACGGCGTGCCCGGTAAAGCCGGCCGTGCCCCTCCACGGTCTCGGAAGCGCGCACCGTCACCGGCAGCCGCTCCGCTACCAGCGGGCCGAGCCGCCGCGCCCGCCACGCCGCCGCCAGCAGCGCCGCGACGCACAGTTGGATCGCAATCAGGTAGACGGGCCGGGGAACCAGCGAGAAGAACGAACGCTGCCCGGGCGCAGCAGCCGCCTGCGCCGCAAGGGACGGTACCACCCAGATGACCTGCCGGGCGGAACGCAGCAGGTTCAGGCAAAGCGCCGCGTCGCCCCGGGAAGCGAGGTAGCGGTTGGTGAGCGGTGCGCTGCTGCCGAGGACGGTGATCGTCCGTGATCCGTCCCGGTAGCTGGCGAGAGCGTAGCCGCTGTGGCGTCCCGGGTAGCACGACTGCGCGCCGGGCGCACTGGAGCGCAGCAGGGCACCGTAGAAGTAGGCGTCGCCCGCGACGACCGCGGCGTGCGCGGTGCACGCGGGCCGGGCGACGGTCTCCGGCTCGTACCCGGCGAACTGTATCGCGGGAGCGATCGCACGCAAGGCGTCAGGCACGTCATCGCCTGCGTGGAGGGTCGAATTGTCGACGTCACCGGAGGCGACGAGGAGGATGTCGCCGTCGAACCGGCCAGCCTGGGCGAGTTGGGCGGCGGTCAGAGAGCTGGCGCCAGTGATCAGCTCCACTGATCCCGGGGCGGCGCCCGCGCTTGGCGGGGCAGATACCCGCAGCACGCGCTGGCCGCGGGCGGTGAGCAGGTCAGCCAGCGCACGGCTCCCCGTGGGGCCGGTGCCGTTGGGATCCAGGTAACCGCCGGCCGGGGCAGGCTGGAGCAGCGCGACCACCGCGCCCGCCGCCACGACCGCGGCGGCTAGCAGCGCTGGCAGCCACCAGTGCCGGGCCGCACGCGACACCCGGCTCATGCCGGCGCCCCCGCGGGCTGCAACGTGGCCAGCGCGGCGTCCAGGGCGCACAGCCGCTCGTAGCCATCGCGCGTGCCGGTGCCGCCGCCGTACCGGATCTGGTCGAAGCTCCGGGTTGCGGCGGCGAGGTCGGCGTGCTGCCCGGGGAAGCGCACGCCCGCTTGGGCGGCGACCTCGTTGGCGGTTCTGCCCGCGTCCGCCGTGAGGATGCCGCGCTCCTCGCAGGACACCACGATGGCCCGCACTCGCTGCAGGATCGCCGTGCTGTAATCGGCGTCGGCGGCGCTCGCCGCCGACGCGTCGCGCAGCTCGCGGGCGGTCATAGCCCGGGGGCCGGGGTCCCACGCAGGCCCAGTCGTCCGGGCCGACCGGGCGAGGGGACCTAGCCGCACCGCTATCACGCTTCCGGCAGCGACTACCAAGGCCGCCAGGGCGACGACCGTCCACCAGCCGCCGGGGGTGGCCGAGGCGGCCGCCGAGAAAAGCCGGTGCAGCAGCTCCTCGATAGAGTGCGTTATACGCGCTGGTAGCGACTGCGGCTGGTGGTAGATCGCCTTGGACAACTCGTCGCGGGCGAGGCGCTGAGCCGCGTCGCGCCCGATCGGGCCGTATGTGATCACCAGGGGCCGGCGGTCTGGCCGTCGGGGCGGTCGCCACCCGGCGCCCCTGCTGCGGCGGCTTGCAACATGATGTCCATGCCCTCCCGCCGCATCCGCAAGTCGGCGTAGAGCAGCACGATGACCCCCGCAAGGAGCGGGGCGGTCAGCGTGCTGGCGATGATCTGGCCGACCGCGGTAAGGATCAGCCCGCCGACATTCACCTGCTGCGTTTGGGCAGTGAAGGCAGAAAGGCCTCCGCTCGCCAGGGCAAACGGCACGTTGATGATTTCGTTCGCGATGCCGACGATCACCTCGGTGAGCAGCAGGATGCTAAAGACGCGCCACGAGCTTCGCCGCACCAGCCGCCACGACCGCCCCAGGCTCTTGAGCGGGCCAACCCGCTCAAGCATGACGACGGGGATGGCGACGCTCCAGCGCACCAGCACGATCACGGCGAAGACCCATGCGGTCAGGCCGCAGACCACGCCGACGAGGATGCCGACGGCCCGCAGGTGCGTGCCCACCGCAAGGAGCGCGCCGAAAAGTACCGACAAGCCAATCCCGAGCAGCCACCCGCCGACAAGGAACACGCTGGCTAGCAGCAGCATCGCGATCAGCCGCCAGATCCGGGGCCGGGCGGCCCGCCAGGCGCTGGCCAGGGTCTCCTTCCTGCCGAGTACCCCCTGGCCGATGGTCACGGTCAGCAAGCCGGTCAGGATCAGGTTGGCGAAGACCACGACAATGATGGTCAGGCCCCCGAGGGCGACCAGCGCGACTGTCTCTGCCGCGCTGACCGGCGTGCTGGACCCGGAAACGTGCACGCTGGTCAGGGCCCGCCGTTCCACGATGTACCACACGAAGGCAATGAACACGGCCGAGACGGTAGCGACCGCCGCCGAGGAGGTGAGGATCGTCTTCGGATTCCACCGGATGGCGGTAAAGGCACCGTCGAGGATCTCGCCCAGGTTGAGCGGCCGGAGCGGCACCAGCCCGGGCTTAGGTGCCGATGGCCGCCCATAGGGCCCGCCCCCGTACCCTCCGTATGCCCCTTGCGGGCCGTACGCGCCTTGCCCTCCGGGGCTGTACGCGCCTTGCCCTCCGTATGCCCCTTGCGGGCCGTACGCGCCTTGCCCTCCGGGGCCGTACGCGCCTTGCCCTCCGTATGCCCCTTGCGGGCCGCGCGCGCCTTGCCCTCCGGGGCCGTACGCGCCTTGCCCTTCGTATGCCCCTTGCCCGCTGTATGCGCTGCTTCCGTATGCGCCGTGTCCTCCGTAGCCGCCGTACGGTGGCGGAGGCGGGGCAGCACCTCCCGGTGGCACGCCGGGGCTTATCTGCTCGCCGGGATGTCCAGGCTTGGGACCTTCTGTCATGCCAGGCCTCTTTTGATGCTCTCCGTGCGAATCTGCCTATCGCGGCGACCATGGTCGCACGCCGGTCGCCCCGATGCAGGACAATTGGCCAATAGGGCGCCGGGCGCCTTCAATTCCTTAGCGTCGGCGGCGCGGGCCGAGGCGGCGCAGCTGGAGATATCCGCGGCGTCCATACGATCTCGGGAACGTAAATGCCGTCCACCCGCGCCATGGCGCCCCGTGCCGGGCGATCCCGGCCAGGTCGGCATAGTGGACCGTTCGAATGCCGTCGGCGCGTGTGCGGCCGACCCTGGTGAACCTCCGGTGGTCCGCTGTATTCCTGGCCCGGCGATGCCAGCGGAGCGGGCGCTCGCCGCCTGCGACCGCAGCCGGGCGGCGCCCAGCGGACTCGACGGTGCAAACGGAGCGGACCGGCAGTACCAGGTTCCGATGAACGACCGATGCCGTCATGCGCGCATACGCGAGACTTCCGGCTGAGCAGGGTCCCGCCCGGCCGGAACTTCCGGCAACAGGCTGCTACCAGCACATTTCACGCTGCGTAGCTACACCAAGAACCCGATGGGTGGGCGCTCGCTAAAGGTATAGACCATTGGTCTAGTGGACGTTGCGGCCAGCCGTCGCCCGGCGCGGCCCGATCGCGGCCGTTTTTGACAAGCCCGCGACGACCCGGTCCTGACTTGCGAGCGAACACGGAGCCAACAGGGGGACAAAACGGACACATGAAAATGACCTGGAGCAGTAAAACCCCAGGTCAGAACGGGTGCGCCGCCAGGGACTCGAACCCCGAACCCGCGGATTAAGAGTCCGCTGCTC
>Ga0187814_10000634_pt1 | contig 12213 bp, 13 predicted proteins | sample NC_S_4_FD_132450 | JGI IMG/M metagenome (GOLD analysis project Ga0187814, IMG submission 132450) | Wetland sediment microbial communities from Neuse River Estuary, North Carolina, USA - ASW-S_4 | ecosystem: Environmental > Aquatic > Freshwater > Wetlands > Sediment | place: USA: North Carolina... | reverse complement strand
GCTTACCTCGAGAGCACAATCGTCTCGTACATCCGCAGGCATATCCGCCGGATGGAGGGCGACGGCCCGGGGCGCCTGCCCTCGGAGCACGAATTGGCCACCCGCTTTTCCGTCTCCCGCATGACGATCCGAAGCGCGTATCTGAGCCTGGAGGAGATGGGACTCGTCAGTTCCCGCCAGGGCAAGGGACACTTCGCGGCCCCCAAGAGAAAGACGATCGGGCTCAGCCTTTCCGGAGAGACGAGCTTCACCGACAAGATGCGGGAGCTGGGCCTCGAGCTGGAGACGCGGGCCGTGGCCTGCGGATATTCCAAGCGGAAACCCAATGTGTGGGCGGCTCTCGGCGCGGGCGACGATGATCGCGTATTCAGATTCGGGCGTCTGCGCGTAGTCGAGGGGAAGGCGGTGGCTCTTCACGTCTCCTATCTCAAACTCGCCGATTTCCCTGATCTGCCCGCCCGAGCCGTCACGGTTTCTTCATTGTTCGCCTACTTCAGGGAAAAGGGCTTCGAGCGTTTTTCCAGTTCGGGCACGATCCTCGGCGTGGCCTTCCCGACCAAGAAAGAGGCGGGCTTTCTCCAGGTGGGCCATCTCGTCCCGCTCCTGACATGCGAATCCGACACGCTCGACGCAGTGACGGGAGCGGTTCTCCAATTCAGCCGCATCCTGTATCGCGGCGACGCGTTCCAATACCGGCTATAGTCGTTTCTTCACTCAATCATAACCGAATCCTCAAAAACCCCCACTTGGCGTCAAGTTAGCCTCGGTGCCATGGAGCGCCAATGACCAGGAGAAGAAGGACGCGGATTCTCGCCGCCGGCGACCCTTCGTTGCGGAGGAGACTCGCCGAAGAGATCGCGCGCGCCCACGATGTCGTGGAGATCGAGAGGGGTCGACAGGCCCTCGTCATGCTCAAGCTTCGCGAAAGCGGGCGGGGCGGCCTTTTTTACGCCGGTGAATACCTCGTGTCCGAAGCCAAGGCCCGGATCGGCGGGGCGATAGGCATCGGCCTGATCGCGGGGGAAGACACCGAGGCCGCCTGGGATATGGCGCTCGTCGACGCCGCCTTCAACGCGGGCCTGCCCGAGCCGCGAGGATGGGAACAGCTCCTTCTCGAAGAGGAATCGCGCATCGAGGCCCGCGAGGCCGAGGAAGCCGGCCGGATCGCGGCCACGGCCGTCAATTTCGAATCGATGCAGATCGAGAGGCCGCTATGGGCTTTGATGTGATCCACGGCTGCCAGGCGACCTTTCGTGCGCTCCTCGAAGCGACGAGCTATCCCGGCAGGTGTCTCGACCTCTCCCTCGCGGTCGCTTCGCTCGCCACCGAGTCGCCGCTTCCGCCCTCGGCCTTCCTCATCGCGATCTGCCTCATCGATGTCGAGACGACGTTCTATGTCGAGGGCGACAGGAAGGCGGAGCGCGAGACATTTCTGTCGCGCCTGTGCGGCGCCGAGCCCGCGAGGCTGGGCGATGCCGATTTCGTGTTCGTCCCGGGCGCAAAGTCGAGGCTCGCCGAACTCGTCCTCGGCGCCAGGGCCGGGGACTTGGTGGATCCTCACAAAGGGGCGACGATCGTGGCGGCGGTCGAAGCGCTTTCGTCGCCGGGGCGCCTCCGGCTCCGCGGTCCCGGCATAGACGGCGAACGCGATGTCGCGATCGCTCGCGATCCCGAGTGGATCTCCGCCCGGACGAAGAAGAACGAGGAATTCCCCCTCGGCGTGGACTTCTTCTTCTTCGACGCCGCCGAACGGGTCATGGCCCTTCCCAGAACGACCCTCGTGTCGGAGGTTCCGTGATGGGATACATCGCGGTCAAGGGCGGACAGCCCGCCATCGAAGCTTCGATCGAGCGGCTCAAGTTCGAGCGTCTGCGCTCCGGAAGGAGCGTCGAAGTGGCGGCCATAGAGGCCGGCATGCGCTCGCTCGTCGAGCAGGTCATGTCGGAAGGAAGCCTTTACGCCGAATCGGTCGCGGCCCTCGCCCTCAAGCAGGCCGAGGGCAGCCCCGAGGAGGCGGTCTTCATCCTCAGGGCTTTTCGCTCGACGCTGCAGCGTTCCTATTATTCCCGCACGATCGAGCCCGAGTCCATGCGGGTGGAGCGGCGCATATCCTCCTGCTTCAAGGACATCCCGGGCGGCCAGTTGCTCGGGGCTTCGGCCGACTACAGCCACAGGCTCATCGACCCGACGCTTCGTACGGAGGATGACGCGTCGGCGCGCGCCTTCGTCGACGATTATCTTGGCCGATCCTTCGAGCCCCTGCGGCCGCCCGTCCTGCCCAAGGTCCGGGACATCCTCGCGGCGGACGGCTTGCTCCGAGGCTTTCCCCCGAACGACGCGACGCCGGACGATGTCACCAAGGAAGGCCTCGAATTCCCGACCTCCCGGTCCGGCCGCCTCCAGGTGCTCACGAGGGGGCAGACGGGGGCGGTCACCGCCCTGGGATACGCGGCGCTCCGGGGCTACGGGGCGATCCACCCCACGGTCGCCGAACTCAGGTTCGGTCACTTGCCCGTCTACGTCGCCGGTTCCCAGGCGGAATCGGGCGATCCTGATGATGACTATTATGTCGGTTCGATCCGCGCGACGGACGTGGAGACGGCCATCCCCGTCCAGGTCCCCGACGATCGGGGAGGTAACCGCATCGAGTTCGAGATCGGCTACGGTTTCTGCTTCGGGAGGAACGAAACCAAGGCGATAGCGATGAGCCTCCTGGATTTCTGCCTCGAAAGGAAGGATGAGCGGTATCCGACGCACGACGAGGAATTCGTGCTCATGCACATCGATTCCGTCGAGGCGACCGGTTTCATTTCGCACTTGAAGCTGCCGCACTACGTGACCTTCCAGTCGAATCTCGACAGCGCCAGGGCGGCGAAGGGCGCCCGACGATGAAGAGCTTTTACAACTATGCCTTCTTCGACGAAGGCTCCAAGCGCGAGATACGCCGCGCCGCCCTGAAGGCGGTCGCGCTGCCCGGCTACCAGGTGCCCTTCGCGTCCCGCGAGATGCCCATCGCGCGCGGCTGGGGCACCGGCGGACTGCAGCTGACCCTCTCGCTGATCGGCCGATCGGACGTGCTCAAGGTCATCGATCAGGGCTCCGACGACTCGGTGAACGCAGTGAGCATCCGAGCGTTCATCCGCGGGACGACAGGCGTCGAAGTGACCGAGGACGCCTCCGCGGCCACCATCATCCAGTCGCGCCATCGGATACCGGAGACGCCGCTTCGGGAGGGACAGATCATCGTGCTGCAGGTCCCCCTTCCCGAACCATTGCGCCTCTTCGAGCCCAGCGAGTACAAGACCAAGCGGCTCCACGCCGAGAAGGATTACTCGGGCGCCTATCTCGTCCTCTTCGAGGAGATACAGCGCTACGGCAGGGTGTCCACCGGAGCCGATCATCCGGTCGAAGTCCACGGGCGGTATGTCATGGCGCCGAGCCCGATTCCCCGTTTCGACAACCCGAAGCTCGACAAGAATCCGGCGCTCGTGCTGTTGGGAGCGGGCCGCGAGAAAAAGATCTACGCGGTGCCACCTTATACCGAGGTGCGATCGCTCGACTTCGAAGACCGCCCTTTCCGAGTGGAGGATTTCGGAGATGCCGTCTGCGGGCTTTGCGGAGCCTCGGCTGTCTATCTCGACGAACTCGTCGACGGGGAGACGGGCGCGAGGACCTGGCGCTGCAACGACACGAGCCACTGCGCGTCGCGAAGGGCGGCGAGGTCCGAAGGGAGAGCATCGCATGCTGGCTGAACGGCGCCTGCTCAGGGTGGAGTCGCTTTCGAAAAGATACGGCGACGGGTGTCCCGCGTGCGAGGGGCCGGAGCCTGTCCTGGATCGCAACCATTGCCGGCGTTGCGGAACCGTCCACGCGGTGCGCGGCGTCTCGTTCGAGCTCTATCCGGGCGAAGTGCTCGGGATCGTCGGCGAGAGCGGCTCCGGAAAGTCGACCGTCCTCGACTGCCTTTACTACGATTCGACCGCGGACTCGGGATCGGCCTATCTCGACAATTTCCGCGAAGGGACCGTCGACGTCCTTTCGGTCTCCGCGCAGGCGAAACGGGCCATCCGCAATGAACTGCTCGGCAAGGTGTACCAAAGCCCCGGCGCGGGACTGCGCATGAAATTCTCGTCGATCGCCAATGTCGCGGAAAAGATGATATGCGCCGGGTCGCGCAGCGTCTCGGCCATGGAGGCCCGCGCGCGGGAGCTGCTCGGCCGCGTCAGCATCCCGGAAGGCAGGATGGGCGACGCGCCAGAGCGCTTTTCCGGGGGCATGCGGCAGCGCGTCCAGATCGCCAAGGCCCTGTCGAACAATCCGCCGCTCATCTTTTTCGACGAGGTCACGACGGGGCTCGACCTGTCGGTCCAGGCCAAGGTCCTGGATCTCATCGTGGAGATACGGCGCGAATCGGGAGTGGGCATGGTGCTCGTCTCGCACGATCTCGCGGTGGTGCGGATGCTCGCCGATCGGACGCTCGTGATGCAGGACGGCCGGATAGTCGAGGCCGGCCTGACCGACCAGATATTGGAAGATCCTCAACATCCCTATACGCAAGAGCTCGTCCACGCGCTCTTGTGACGGAGGAAAGCATGCGCATTTTCACGGGCGGCCGCATAGTCACGGACAGCGCGGTGCTCGAAAGTCAGGAACTTTGCGTCGAGGGCGGGCTCATCGCCGCGATCTCGCCGGAGGGCTCGACCCCTCGGGGCGGCGCGGATGTCGTCGACCTCGGAGGCGCCTACCTGATACCGGGGCTCATCGACATCCACGCCGATTACATCGAGCGGATGGTCGCCCCGCGGCCGACCACACTCATGGACTTCAAGCTCGCCATTCGCGAGGCGGAAAGGGAGCTCGTGACGCACGGCATTACGACGATGTTCCACAGCCTGTCCTTCCACGAGCATTCCGAGTTCCTCCTCGGGGAAGTCCGGCTGCCGGAGCATACCCGCCGTCTCGTGTCCGTCATCGCGGAGGCACATCAGCAGGAGCATCTGATCCGTCACCGCATGCACGCGCGCTTCGAGATCGACAGCGCAGGCCGTCTCGAGGAGCTTCGGTCCTTCATAGAGAATGGAAAGGTCCACCTCCTTTCGTTCATGGACCACTCTCCCGGCCAGGGCCAGTACCGGAACCTCGAGATATATCGGAAGACGCTCAAGGCCTATCACGGCTTCAGCGACGACGAGGTCGCCGATCTGGCCGTCGCCGTCAAGGCGCGGGAACGCCTCGCTCTCGAGGACTTGGCCGAGATCGCGGGCTTCGCGCGGTCGAAAAACGTCGCCGTCGCCTCGCACGACGACGACAGTCCCGAGAAGGTCGCCCTGGTGCGGAGCTTCGGCACCACGATAAGCGAGTTTCCCATAACGCTCGAGGCCGCGCGCGCGGCGAAGGCCGCGGGCATGCATACCGTGGCCGGGGCGACCAACGTGGTGCTCGGCGGCTCCCATTCCGGCAACATGTCCGCGGCGGAGGCCGTGCTCGAGGGCTCGATCGACATACTTTGCTCGGACTATTACCCTGCCGCCCTTCTGCACGCGGTGTTCATGCTTCACCGCCGCCACGGCCTTCCGCTCCACCGCAGCGTCCGTCTCGCCACGCTCAATCCCGCGCGGGCGGTGCTCATGGACGGGGAGATCGGATCGCTCTCGCCGGGGAAAAAGGCCGACATGATCGCCGTGAGGATGGTCGGAGGCGATTTTCCCGCCGTCTCGCTCGCCGTCATCGACGGTTCGACCGTCTTCAGTTCGACATACAGGAGGTGACCCGTGAGCAAACTCGGCAAGGAGCCGCGCGTCCACGAGGGGGCGCGAGTCCAAGGGACACGGCTCGGCGCCTACGTGGAGGTCGGCGAGCGTTCGGTGCTGGAAGATTCTTCGATCGACGATTTTTCCTATTGCATGCAGGACTGCATGCTCCAGAACGCGCGCGTCCTCAAATTCTCGAACATCGCGGCGGGCGTGCGGCTGGGTCCGACGATGCATCCCTTCGACAGGCCGACCCTTCATCATTTCACGTACCGGCGCGAGCTGTACGGCTTCGGCGAGGACGATCGGGATTTCTTCGCCGCGCGGGCGGCCAGGGTTTGCGTGGTCGGGAACGATACGTGGATCGGTCATGGCGCCATCGTGATGCCCGGCGTCGTCGTGGGGGACGGAGCCGTGATCGGCTCGGGAGCGGTCGTCACGAAAGACGTTCCTCCCTATGCGGTCGTCGCGGGCGTGCCGGCCCGTCCGATCAAGATGCGCTTCGACGAGAGAGTCGCCTCCGGGATGCTCGAAATAGCCTGGTGGGACTGGGGCTACGATCTCATCAAGGAGAGGTTCGACGACTTTCTGCTGACTCCCGAAGCCTTCGTCGACAAGTACCGCGGATCCGCCAGGTGAAAACCATGCTTTCCGTCGAAGGGCTTGGAAAGACCTTTCGCGTCCATGCCCTGAAGAGCGAGATCAGGGCATGCGAGTCGATCAGCTTTTCCGTCGGCGAGGGCGAATTCATCGGCATCACGGGTCGCTCCGGCTCGGGCAAGTCCACGGTGCTCAAGATGATCTATCGCTGCTATCTCCCGGGTTCGGGGAAGATCGTCTATGACTCGGCGGGTCTCGGCCTCGTGGATCTCTGCGCGCTCACCGACCGCGAGGTGCTTTCGCTGCGGGCGCGCGAACTGGGCTATGTCAGTCAATTCCTCGGCGCCGCCCCCCGCAGCACGGCCCGGGGCCTCGTCGAGCGCGCCGTTCTCGACGCCGGCTTCGGGTCGGACGAAGCGCGCGAGAGGACAGAGTCCATGCTTTCGTATTTCGAACTGCCCGTCCCGCTCTGGGACGGTTATGTCGGCACGTTGTCCGGAGGCGAGAAGCTGCGCCTCAACCTCGCGCGAGCCATGGCCAAGGGTCCGCGGCTCCTCCTCCTCGACGAGCCGACGGCGAGCCTCGACGCCCACGCCAAGTCCCGGGTCCGCGACCTCGTGGTGAAGCTCAAGGGAGAAGGCGCCACCATGCTGGGGATCTTCCACGATATCGAGTTCATGGAAGGCCTCTGCGACCGGGTCTATCCCATGGAGCGGGGCCGGCTCCTGGAGGCGGTCTGATGCTCGGCGATCTCCACGTGCATACCAGATGTTCGGACGGTTCCTACACCGTCGAGGAGGCGCTGCGCCTGGCCAAGGCTCGCGGGCTCTCGTACGTCAGCTTCACCGATCACGACACCCTGCGCCAGAACGAGGAGGCTTCGGCCTTGGCCGGCGGACTCGGCATCCGCTATATCCCTGGCATCGAAATATCGGGCCGGAATCCCCTGACCGGACGCAAAGTGCACATCCTCGGCTACTACTGCCGGGCGGGCGCAGAATCGATTTCGCGGCTCTGCGTTCCCCTCCTCGAAGAACGGGACGCGCTGACCCGCGAGAGCGTCAAGTTCCTCGCGTCGAGAGGCTGGCCCGTGAGCCTCGAGGAGGTGCTCGAGGCTACCGACCACCCCGCCATCCTCTACAAGCAGCACGTGATGGTCCTTCTCGTCGCCAAAGGCCTGGCGTCCGAGGTTTACGGGACCGAGTACAGGCGCATCTACGGAGCCGGAGGGGAGTTCGGAAGGGATATCGCCTACGCCGACCCCTTCCGCGCCATCGCCGCCGTGCGGGAGGCGGGAGGAATTCCGGTGCTCGCCCATCCCGGCCAGTACGATTCCTGGGACATCGTGGAAGGCCTCGTGGAGCAGGGGCTGGCGGGCATCGAGTTCTACCACGAAAGCCATGCGGAGCGCGATTACGAGCGCGTTCTCGCCATCGTGCGAAGGCATCCGTCGTTGATCCTCACGGGCGGATCCGACGACCATGGCAGGTTCGGCTCGATTCACACAATAGGTGAGATCCGCGCTCCCTTCGGCTGCCTCGAACGGCTCGAGGCGGCCGGAAGGCTCGAGGCGGCCGGCCGGACCGCAGGGGCCGGTCGGATCGACCGCATTAACCAAAATCTAGCCTGATTCAAAGGGAAAACTGGTATCGAATGGCCACAATGGGCCGGACGTCCGTTCGTCGGCAGGCGGGAAATCCCCCAAGGAGTGATGAACATGGCCGTTTTGGAAATTCACAATTTGACCAAGTATTACAAGTCCAATCGCGCCTTGAACGACGTCAGCCTGAAGGTGCGTTCCGGCGAGTTCGTGGCGGTGATCGGCCGGTCGGGGGCCGGGAAGTCCACACTCCTGCGCTGCGTGAACCGCATGATCGAGCCGAGCTCGGGGCGCATCGAATTCGAAGGCGTCGATGTGCGGACCCTCCGTCGAAACGCGCTTCGCGAACGGCGAACGCGCATCGGCATGATCTTTCAGCACTTCAATCTCGTCTCCCGCCAGACTGTCATAGAGAATGTCCTTCACGGCCGCCTCGGCCACAAATCCACCCTCGCGGGCGTCGTCGGGTTCTATTCTTCGGACGAGCGCCGCATGGCCCAGTCGGTGCTCCGGCAGCTCGACCTCGCTGACCAGTCCGACCAGCGTTGCGACCAGCTCTCCGGGGGGCAAAAGCAGCGGGTCGGCATCGCACGCGCCCTGGTGCAGGAGCCCCGGCTCATTCTCTGCGACGAGCCGATCGCCTCCCTCGATCCGCGTTCGGCGAAGATCATCATGGACCACCTGCATCGCATCTCGCGCGACATGGGCATTTCGATCCTCATGAACCTTCACCAGGTCGAAGTCGCCGTCAAATACGCCGATCGGGTCGTCGGCATCAGGGAAGGCGGAATCGTCTACGACGGCGAGCCGAAGGGGCTCAAGAAGCGCATGGTCGCCGACATCTACGGCTGCGGCGTCGACGAGATCCACTTCGGCGAAGCGGACGATCGGCTTCCGGCCGGAGACAGGGATGTCGGTCGGGCGAGCAGGGTCTGACGGGACACCGGGCGGCGGACGGACGCGGAAGGGAGCCCCTATCCGCGCGCCGGAGACATGGCCGATTGCCGGCGGAGGAGGCGACACTATGTTCAGTTAGGCCTTGTTTATCTTGTCATGCCTTTCCGCGCCTCGATTGAAATCTGACGGGAACGCCCGGGCGCCTCGATCGTCTCGCGCCTCGTCCGTCAGCCATCACCGAACCGGACGCCGATCGGGTCCGGCACGAATCGAATGGAGAACTACGATGAAGAGAGCCGTTGGATTATTGCTCGCCGCGACGGTGGCTTCCGTGCTTGCCGTCTCCGTGCTGGCGGGCTGCGCCAAACCGAAAGTCATCACCCTGGCATGGCTGCCGAACAATTCCGGGGACAACCAGAAGGCCTTCCGGGCCGAATTCGACAAGATCATCGCCGACGCCACGGGGTACAAGGTCCAGGACAGGCTGACCACCGACTACAACATCGCCATAGCCGCGCTTGACTCGGGCGACGCCCAGCTCGGCTGGTTCGGACCCTTCGAGTACATGACCGGCCACGCCAAGAACCCCCACGTGATTCCCCTCGTGGTCGAGAGCGGAGACTCGGGGACCGCGCAGGACGCGATGTATCACAGCCGGCTTCTCGTGAGGAAGGGCGACGAGGGCGCATACATGTCCGGCGGCGCGTACTCCCTCGAGAATATCGTCGGGAAGAAAGTATCCTTCGTCTCGACGAGTTCGACCTCGGGCTTCAACATGCCTTCGTCCGCGATCATGGCCTTTTTCCACAATCAGGACAAATGGAAGAGCCTCTCCCGCGACGATCTCATGCAGGGCGGCGCCGGCAAGTTCTTCGGCCAGGTCATGTTCTCCGGCTCCCATCAACTGTCCCTGGCGAATCTCCTCATGGGCAAGGTCGATATCTCGGCGGTCGATGACATCGACGTCCAGAGCTACGTCGGCCTCGCTTCGGGCACCGACGATCAGGAGGGCGCGGTCTATGCCGTGAAGCAGGGCGCGGACGCTCCTTTCGACTCTCTCGCCGGGAAGCAATTCGTGATCATCAAGTCCATTCCCGTCCAGAACACGCCCTTCGAGGCCAATGACGCCTTCCTGGATCAGGCCACGCTCGACAAGATCACCCAGGCTTTGGTATCGGACAAGGTGACCAACGATCAGATGGTGTTCCAGCCCAAAGATTCGTCGGGCGCCGCCTTGTTCAGCCAACCGCATCGCTTCGTGAAGGTGGACGACTCCTGGTACGACCCGATGCGGAAGGTTCTCGGGCTTTAGTGGAAGAATCCATCGAGGCCGAAATTCTCTAGCCAGACAGGCTGTCGGGAGTCGGCAAGCCAACGCGAGGCGGGAGGCGACGGGATCGCCGCCTCCCGCATTTTCCCAGGAGAGCCATGAAGGTCGATGCGTTCACCGAACGAAGGAACAGGTCCCTCCTCCTGTACGGCCTGCTTTTCGGACTGACCGGAGTGTCCGTCGTCATCACGCAATTCGACATGGGCCGCGGCGTCCTCGGTTTCTTCAAGGCCCTGGTCTGGGGAGCGACCAATTTTTACCCCGACGCGGCGTCGCTTTCGAAACTTCCGAACATCTCGGGCAAGCTTCTCGACACCTTTTTGATTTCCATTTCCGCGACGGTCTCGGCGTCGCCCATCGCCCTGCTACTCGCCTTTCTGGGCTCGCGATCCACGCGGCCGCACGGCGCTTTCACCCTCGTGGCGCGGGGCATCGGCTCGCTCTTCCGCAACATACCACTGGTGGCGTGGGCCATGATCCTCATGTTCGCCTTCGGTCAGAGTTCCCTCACCGGTTTCCTGGCCCTATTCCTCGGTTCCCTCGGCTTTTTGGTCCGCGCTTTCATGGAAGCCCTCGACGAAGTCGATGCCGGGACGATCGAGGCATTGAAGGCGACCGGGGCGCCCTACTATTCGGTCATTTCCCGATCCGTGATTCCCAGCAGCACGCCTCAGATCGTGAGCTGGCTCCTGTTCATGATCGAGACCAATGTGCGCGACGCCACCCTGGTCGGCTATCTCACCGGAACGGGCATCGGCTTCGCCTTCGACGTGTACTACAAGTCGTTCAACTACCATGCTGCGAGCCTGGTCGTGATCGTGACCGTGATTTCGGTCCTCGCCCTGGAGGCCGTTTCCAACTCCATCAGGAGGATCATCCTGTGAAGGAAGGGAGCCGCAGGGACTCGGCCGCCCGGGAGGTCCGGGACAATTCCAAGATCGTCATCCGGATCACCGTGGCGGCTCTCGTCGGGCTTACGGTCTACGCTCTGGCCACTTTGGATTTCGGCGGCGTGAACATACGCGAGGCTGTGGGAGAGACGCTCAGGAATTTCGGCACGGTCTTTTCCCGCCCGTATTCGCGCAGGCTGACTGTCGGCGATGCCGCGATAGAATTGTCGATAACCGTCGGATTGGCGATCCTGACGACCCTTTTCAGCGCCATCGTTTCGCTGTTTCTCGGTCTTCTCGGCGCCCGGAATCTCGCTCCCGAGGGCGTGACGAAAACCGTCAAGGCGGTCGTCGCCGTCATCCGGGCAATTCCTTCGATTTTGTGGGTGTTGGTCTTCGCCGTCTCGGTCGGATTGGGGAGCACGGCGGCGGTGATCGGACTTTCCATGCATTCGATAGGCTACTTGACCAAGGCCTATGCCGAGTCCTTCGAATGCCTGGACCAGGGCGTCGTGGAAGCCTTGCAGGCGGTCGGCGCCACGTGGTGGCAGATCGTCTTCCGGGCGATTCTACCTTCCGCTTCCCCCTATCTTCTTTCATGGACCTTCCTGCGCTTCGAAATGAACTTCACCAACGTCGTGGCCATGGGGGCCGCCGCCGGAGCGGCAGGGATAGGCTTCGACCTGTTCATGGCGAGCTCGCTGTATTTCGACCTCGGGGAGCTGGGCTTGATCACGTATTTCATCCTGGGTTTCGCCATCCTCCTTGAAATCCTCGCGACGAGGGTCAAGGTGAACCTCAAAGAGCGATGACGAGACCGCATGGCCGGCCGCAGGTCCCTTTACGATCGGGGCTTTTGTCGGTATATTTCTCAAACCGAACGACAAATCCCGAGGTGCGTCCATGCCGACCTACGAGTACGAATGCAGGTCCTGTTCCCACAGCTTCGAAGCCTTCCAATCGATGACGGAGGCTCCGCTTTCCGTGTGTCCCGAATGCGGCGGGCCGGTCCGCAGGCTCATCGGCGGCGGCACGGGCATCATATTCAAGGGATCGGGTTTTTACGTGAACGACTCGCGCAAGTCGTCATCCGGCTCTGTGCCCGCCTCGTCCTCGCCGACGAAATCCGAGGGAGAATCGACGACG
>Ga0187814_10000633_pt1 | contig 12216 bp, 11 predicted proteins | sample NC_S_4_FD_132450 | JGI IMG/M metagenome (GOLD analysis project Ga0187814, IMG submission 132450) | Wetland sediment microbial communities from Neuse River Estuary, North Carolina, USA - ASW-S_4 | ecosystem: Environmental > Aquatic > Freshwater > Wetlands > Sediment | place: USA: North Carolina... | reverse complement strand
GTGTCGCCGGGCTGGACGACGTAAGCACCCGAGCTCGCCGGAGATGAGCTGCTCGCGGGCGCGGCACTGACGCCGGCTCCAGAGCCGTCGTCGACGTCACCGTCGCCGTCGCCCTGGACCGTTGCGGTGCCCGTCACCGCGGCACCGGCGGCTGAGCTCGCCGGGCCCGCGGCCGGACCGGCCGCGGGCCCGCCAGCTCCCTGCGGGGGAATCTGCAGCCCCGTCCCAGCCACCAGCTCGGCGCTCGGTGAAAGACCGTTGGCGGCGGCCAGCTGGGCGACGCTCAATCCGTCGGCGGCCGCGATCGACGACAGTGACTCCCCGGGCGAAACGACGTGGATCAATGCGGCGGACGCCGTGTCGGGAAGGGCGAGGGCCAGTCCCGCTAGAAGAGTGAGCGCCGCCCGCGGCATCGCGGCGCATGTTTCCTCACCGAGGCCGTTTCTGGAACACCTGCAAGGCGGCTTTCAGCCTGCAGGAATGCATGCACGCGCTCCCGGCTCGCCGCGGCTCCAGCTAGCGCTAGCGCTCTACGCCCGCAGGAATGCATGCACGCGCTCCCTGCGCGCACGCCGTCACGCGCTACCTGCCGCCGCCAACGAGCTTGCGGGGAACCGCAGCGTCCCGTCCGCTTCGGTGAACGGCTCGGCCAGCGATCCGATCTTGTCGCTCACGTCCGTCCACTGCTCGTCCGAGAGTCGCGCGCGCACGTCCGCGAACGGACGCGAGAGGTCGAGCATCTCGTCCAGGTAGGCACCGACGCTCGTGTCGACCCACGACAGGCCGACCGGCTCCACCACCACGTCGACGAACCCGGCGGACTCCAACAGCTCCCGCAGCCGCACGGAGTCGGCGAGCACGAACATCCCCGGAGCGCTCGGATCGGGCGGTTCTTCATGGCCGAGCTCCACCAGCGCTCGCGTGGGAATCGTCGCCCACGGGTTTCGTTCCGGCAGGTCCCACACGGCGAGGGCAAGCTTGCCGCCCGGCCGCAGCACGCGCCGGACCTCCTGCATCGAGGCGGCGGGATCGAACGCGAACATCAGCCCCCAGCGACACAGCACCGCATCGACGCTTGCCGTGGGCAGGTCGATCCACTCGAGCTCAAGGCGCTTGAACTCGACGTTCGAGATTCCCAGATCACGCGCCCGACCCTGGGCCACGCCAAGCATCGCCATCGCGGCATCACTGGAGACCAGAGTGCCTCCCGGCCTCACCAGCTCAGCTGCGAGGAACCCGGTGTCGCCAGGACCGCACGCGAGCTCGAGCACCTGCTGACCGGGCTGCAGGTCCAGCTGCTCGACCATCCACACCGACACCCGCATCCCGAACTCCTGCATCATGTCCGCGCAGCGGCTCCAACCCGCAGCCCCGCGCTCCCACCGCTCGAGCATCTCGGCGTGCTGAGTGCCAGCGGACTCCACGGTCAGCGCTTCTGCTCGGAGAGCTGGTGCGTGATCTCACTGAAGGCGCTGTCAATCTGCGCGCTCAGTCGCTGCTGGAAGATCGTCAGCAGCGCTTCGGAGGCCGCGAGTCGTAGCCGCTCGACCCCATCCTCGATCTCGGGCCAGCGCTCAGCCGGCATGTCGGCTTTGGCGAACGGCTTCCACACCTCTCGCAGGAACAGCCTCACGAACGAGCGCGACGCGGCGTCACAGTGGTGCTGGATCTCCTCGATCACGACCAGCGCGGCCCGGAGTGGTATCCCGCTTCTCACCGCCTCGTCGCCGATCGCCAGGAGGGACGGATTGGGCGCCTCGTACTGATCCCCGCCGACCGGAATCAGCACGCCCAGCTTGATCGCTTTGGCCAGTAGCGAGCGGCCCTCGGCCGCGTCGAGCTGGAAGCGCCGGCCGAGCTCCTCGGCCGTGGCCGTCTCCGCATGTCCGTCCTTCGGCCGCGCTATCAACGACTGCCTGACGCGCAGCAGCCGCTCGGCGGTGCCGTGCGTGTCCTGGAGCAACCGCTTGATCCCGTTGAGGTTGAAGCCCTCCTCCTGGAGGTCGCGAATCAGGCGCAGCTGGACGACGTGCTCAGGGCCGTAGTAGCCGACGCGCGTCCGCACGTCGGGCGCAGCGAGCAGACCGCGGGCCTGGTGCGAGCGAATGTTGCGCACCGACATGCCCGTCTCGGCCGCCAACTGCTCGATCGTCAGCTGGTTGGCTTCAGCGCCGTCGCTAGGCCGTCGTTGCTCCCGCGCCTCCTCTAGCCGTCTGACCGATGCCACTGGCCCGATCATACGGTTGATTCGAGCTGGCGGCGCAGGAGCTTGCCGGACTCCGTCCGCGGCAGTCGCTCCGTGAACTCCACCGCCTTCGGGACCTTGAACGCAGCCAGGCGTTCCGCGCAGAACGCGCGCAACTCTTCCTCCTTCACCGTGGCGCCGTCCTGAAGCACTACGACGGCCACCAGCTCCTCCCCCCACTCGGGATCGGGGCGCCCGAAGACGCCCGCGTCGCCCACCGCGGGGTGCTCGAGCAACGCGGCCTCGACCTCCGTCGGCGCAACGTTCTCGCCGCCCGTGATGATCGTGTCGCCCTTGCGGCCGGTGATCTGCAACCGTCCCCGCAGATCGAACGAGCCCAGATCGCCCGTGTGCAGCCAGCCGTCTTCGGCCAGCGCCCCTGCCGAGACGGTCGCCCCCCGCACGATCACCTCGTCGGTGGAGATCCTGACCTCGATTCCGGGCAGTGGCCAGCCGAACGTCGCGACCTGCGAGCACGCCTCGGTCAGTCCATAGGTTGGGGCCACCGGCACGCCCGCCTCCTCGGCGCGCGCCAGCAGCGCCGGCCGGATCGGCCCTCCCCCCAGCAGCGCCCAGCGCAGCGCCGGCGGCTCGAGCAGGCCGGCATCGAGCAGCCGCGCGAGCATCGTCGGGACCAGTGAGACCATCGTGATACGCCGAGCCGGGTCCATCAGCTCGCTCAGCACGGCTTCCGTGTCGAAGCGGGCGTGCAGCACCGCGGTGGTCGCGTAGATCGCACCGCGGATCGGTATCGAGAGCCCACCGACGTGGGTCAGTGGCATCGGACAGAGCCATCGCTCAGCGGGGTCGAGCCCGAGTGCCACGGCCGAACCGAGCGCGCTGGCCAGGAAGTTCGAATGCGTGAGCACAACCGGCTTGGGGGCTGCGGTCGTGCCGGAGGTGTGCATGACCGCCACCGGAGGGTCGCCGCAGAACGTCCTCGGAATCGTCGCCCCCGCCCCCCCGAGCGGCTCCGACACGACCACCTCGGCTCCCGCCAGGCGCTGGCGGCGCTCGTCCTCGCCGAGCCGCAGATCGATCGGCACCGCGGCCACTCCCGCCAGCAGGCAACCGTGCAGCGCGATCACGAATTCCTCGGGAGCGCGGAGCGCCAGGGCGACCCGGTCCCGCGCGCCCACCCGTGCCAGCGCGTGGGAAGCAGAGACCGCGGCCGACGACAGCTCGGCGTACGTGAGGCTCCGCTCGGGACCCTCGACCGCGATCCGGTCGGGATGCTTGGAGGCGGCGAGCTGGAGCCAGAAGGCCATTCCTGAAACGGTAGTCTCAGGCGGCCCCAAGGAGGATCACCGCTTTGCCCGTCACCTGGGAACCCGCCGGCGACTATCAAGACATCCGGTATGAGCTCGCGACCGGAGAGGACGCCGGCATCGCGAAGATCACGATCAACCGGCCGGAGGTTCGCAATGCGTTCCGGCCCGAGACCGTCGTCGAGCTCTCCGACGCGTTCGCTCGCGCCCGCGAGGATCTCGATGTCGGAGTCGTGATCCTGACCGGGGAGGGGCCCGATGCGTTCTGCTCGGGCGGCGACCAGCGGGTTCGCGGTCAGCGTGGCGGCTACGTCTCGGGCGCCGACCCGAGGGCCGCCGGGAAGCACGAGGCCGTCGGGCGTTTCGAGGTCACCGACCTGCACATCCAGATCCGCCGGATGCCGAAGCCTGTGGTGGCGATGGTCGCCGGTTACGCGATCGGCGGCGGGCACGTGCTGCACGTCGTCTGTGACCTGACGATCGCCGCCGACAATGCCCGCTTCGGGCAGAGCGGCCCGAAGGTCGGCTCTTTCGACGGCGGCTTCGGTGCGAGCATCCTCTCCCGGCTGGTGGGACCGAAGCGCGCCAAGGAGATCTGGTTCCTGTGCCGCCAGTACGACGCGCAGCAGGCGCTGCAGATGGGGCTCGTCAACGCGGTCGTGCCCCTGGCCGAGCTGGAGGCCGAGACCGTCAGGTGGTGCAAGGAGATGCTGTCCCTTTCTCCGTTCGCCTTGCGCCTGCTGAAGGCGAGCTTCAACGCGGACGAGGACGGGCTGGCCGGGATCCAGCAGCTCGCCCACGACGCAAATTTGCTCTTCTACATGAGCGAGGAGGCCCAGGAGGGGCGCAACGCCTACCTCGAGAAGCGCAAGCCCGATTTCTCGCAGTTCCCGCGGCGCGCGTAAGCCGATGACCGCGGAGACAGCCCCGAGCAGGTCCAGCCCGGCTGGCGCCCCCAGTGGCGTGCGGATCTGGCTGATGGCCGCCCGGGTGCGCACGCTGCCCGCATCCGTCGCACCGGTCCTCGTCGGCACCGCGCTCGCCGGGTACGCGGGGGTGTTTCACGCGCTGCGGTTCGTCGCTGCCCTGGTTGCCGCGGTCTTCATCCAGGTCGGGACGAACCTGTCAAATGACTATTCCGACGCCCGCCGCGGTGCCGACACGGAGGACCGGCTGGGTCCGGTCCGGGTCACTGCCGGCGGCCTCGTCCCACCCAACAGGGTGCTGGTCGCGACCTACGTGTCATTCGGGATCGCGGTGCTCGCCGGGACCTACCTGGTCATCGTCGCTGGCTGGCAGCTCCTGCTCGTCGGCGCCGCCTCGATCCTCGCCGGCGTGCTCTACACCGGTGGGCCGCGGCCGTACGGGTACGAGGGCCTCGGGGAGCTGTTCGTGTTCCTGTTCTTCGGGATCGTCGCCGTCGCCGGCTCGTACTTCGTCCAGGTCGAACATCTCGACTGGGAGGCGTTCGCACTGGCGGTGCCCGTCGGGCTGATCGCCGCGGGGATTCTTGTCGTCAACAACTTCCGCGACATCGAGACCGACCGCCGCGCGGGTAAGCGCACCCTGGCAGTCCGGCTTGGCCGTGAGCGAACCCGGCGGCTGTTCGCAGCGATGATTTATGTCGCCTACCTCCTCACCCCGGTCACCTGGGTGTTCGGGCCGCTGACCGCATGGCTCTTCCTTCCATGGCTGACGCTTCCACTCGCCGCGGCCGTCGTCCGCACCGTTCGCAACCGCACCGACGGACCCTCGCTGAACGAGGCGCTCGCTCGCACCGGCATGCTCCAGCTGGCCTTCTGCATGCTGCTCGCGGCCGGACTCCTGCTGAGCCGGTGAGGATCGAGATCGACTCGATCAGGGCACGCCTGCGCGCGCCGTTTGTCTCCGCATCCGGCTCGGTGGAGGTCCGTGAGCTGTTGCTCTTGCGCCTCGAGGACGCTACCGGTCACACCGGCTTTGGCGAGGCCGCACCGCTGGAGAGCTACGACGGCGTGCGGACCGAGGATTGCCGCGCTGCGCTCGAGGATTGCCGCGCTGCGCTGGCCGATTCGGACGTCTCGGAGCGAGAGCAGCTGCTCGCCGAGTGCGCGCGACGGGCGGTGCTACCCCAAGCCGTCGCCGCGGTCGACCTCGCGCTCTGGGATCTGGCGGGCAGGCGGTCAGGCGCGCCGGTGTGGCGGCTCCTCGGCGCCGGCGAGGCGGCCCCGATCTCCGTCAACCACACGATTGCCGCCGCGGACCGCGCGGGCGCGGTCGCCGAGGCGCTGGCCGCGAGGGAGGCCGGCTATCAAGCACTGAAGATGAAGGTCGGGATCGGCGACGACGCGGGACGCCTCGCTGCAGTCCGCGCGGTGGCGGGTCGCGAGACGACGATCAGGCTGGACGCCAACGGAACGTGGTCGGTGAGCGAGGCCGCATCCGCGCTGCGGGCGCTCGAGCCGGTCGAAATCGAGCTCTGCGAGGAGCCGGTCCGCGGAATCGAGCAGACCGCCGAGCTCGCCACGATGACGGCGGTGCCGCTCGCGATCGATGAGACCTCGGCCAAGCCGGGGGCGCTCGATCGCCGGATCTGCGACGCGGTTTGCCTGAAGATCTCCCGGTGTGGCGGGATCACGGGGCTCCTGGACGTGGCGCGCCGGGCGCGTGCCGCCGGCTACGACGTGTATCTCGCCTCGACGCTCGATGGACCGCTCGGAATCGCGGCCGCGCTCCACGCCGCCGCGGCGCTGCGCCCCGTCCGCGCGTGCGGCCTGGCGACGCTTCAGCTGGTCGCAGACCGCCCCGACCCGTTGGCGCCGCATGGCGGACGGATCGCCGTTCCGGCGAACCCTGGGCTCGGGAACGGCATGCTCGAGTGGTACCGGCCAGGGTCGCAGCAGTGAGCGGAAGCTCCGAGCTGGCGGTGGTCGGCGCAGGGATTCTCGGCCTCGCGGTGGCCCGCGAGATCCTGCTGCGCCGACCCGCCACCAGAGTGACGGTGCTCGAACAGACCGATCACGTCGGCGCTCACCAGACGAGCCACAACAGCGGCGTGATCCACGCCGGCGTCTACTACCCGCCGGGATCGCTGAAGGCCCAGATGTGCGTGGAGGGTGCGGCGCGCATGTACGACTACTGCGAGCGCAACCGGATCGAGGTGCGCAGGATCGGCAAGCTGATCATCGCGACGGACCGGAGCGAACTTCCACGCCTCGAGGAGATCGAGCGCCGCGCCCGTCAAAATGGCGTGCCCGGGGTCCGTCGCGTCGGCGGTGATGAGATCCGCGAGCTCGAGCCGCACGCCACGGGGATCGCCGCGCTCCATTCCCCAAACACGGGAATCGTCGACTTCCGGGCCGTGTCAGAGCGCCTCGCCGAGGACGTCCGCGAGGCCGGAGGCGAGTTGCGGTTCGGCTGGGAGGTCGGAGATGTTCATGAGCACGGACACGGCGTGCGCCTGGGCGGGCCCGCGGGCGAGACACTCGAGGCGTCCGCCGCTGTCTTCTGCGCGGGGCTGTGGGCGGACCGGCTCGCCGTCCGCGCGGGAGCATCGCCCGATCCTCGGATCGTCCCCTTCCGCGGCGGATACGAGCGCCTGCGCCCGGAGCGAGCTCGGCTGGTGCGCGGCCTGATCTACCCGGTGCCGGACCCGGCACTGCCGTTCCTGGGTGTCCATCTGACGCCGCAGGTCAACGATGAGGTGCTGGTGGGGCCATCGGCCCTGCTGGTCGCGGCGCGGGACGCCTATCGGCTAGCCCGGGTGCGACCCCGGGACCTCCTCGACACGCTGACCTGGCCTGGTACGTGGCGGATGGCCGCGCGCTGGTGGCGCCCGGGGCTGCACGAGCTCCGGATGGCCGCCAGCAGAGCCACGTTCGCCGCCGCCGCCGCGCGCTACGTCCCGGAGCTTCAGCCAGGGGACATGGTGCCCGCGTTCGCGGGTGTCAGGGCGCAGACCGTCGCCCGCGACGGCCGCCTGATCGACGACTTCGTCCTCTCCTCCACCGACCGCACCGTGCACGTGCGAAACGCCCCCTCCCCCGCCGCCACGTCCTCGCTTGCCCTGGCGGCGCGGATCGTCGACGCTGTGGAGGGGCGGATCGGATGAGGCCTAGCGTCAGTCGATCCGGAGGCTCTCGTCGCCGAGACCCACGCGATCGCCCGGCCGCAACGCGCAGCGACCGACGCGAACCCCATTGACGGTGGTGCCGTTGGTCGAGCCGAGGTCCTGCAGCACCCAGCTCCCATCGCGGAACACGAGCCGCGCATGGCGGCGCGAGACGCTTGGATTCGAGAGCACCACGTCGCAACCGTGTTGGCGTCCGAGCAGAAGCTCGCCCTGCGCGCCACTCCAATCGAGAGCCAGCAAAGCGTGACGATCCGGACCGCGATCGGCGTGTCGGGCACCGATGGTGCGCATCGCCGCCGCTATCGCGCTGGTGAGCCTGGCACGCCACCCAGCCGAAGCTCGAAAGCTGAGATCCCCGACCAGCCGGACCGGATCGACCAGGTGTGCCCCAAAGAGCTGGTCAAGCCGGCTGGCGAAAGTTTCCTCGCTCAGCAACCCGTCCGCGTACGCGGTGTTGAGCGCGCGCGCGATCCGCTTTCGCGACACTCCGTGTCGAAGCATCGCCCGATTCTCGCGCGTCCGAAATCGCTTGTCTACGCGGTCGGCTTGTCCCCGCTCGCGATGATCGTGGAGACCCGCTGGGGCACCTCGAGGTGGACGGCGTGGCCGGCGCCTGCGACCGCCACCACCTCGACGTCGGCAAGCAGGGACGACATCTGGTCGGCGATCTCCCGGAACTTCTGATCGCGCTCGCCGACCATGAGCGTTACGGGCATGGTCAGCTCGTCGAGCCGGCCCCACAATGACGGCAGCGCTCCCGTGCCGAGCCCGCGCAGCGCGTTGGCAAGACCAGAAGGCGTGCTTCGCAGGCGATCGGCGTGTACCCGCGCGAGCACGGGATCTGGTAGCCCGGCGAGCATCGGCGTCTGCGCCCAGCGCCCCGCAAACTCCTCCATGGTCGAGCGCTCGATCTCGGCGGCCAGCTGTTCGTCGGAGCGACGGCGTGCTCCCCGTTGCACCGGATCCGCGATCCCCGGGCTGGCGCCGATCAGGACGACGCGCTCGACGCGACCACCCAGTGCAACCGCGACGTGCAGAGCAAGCCGGCCTCCCATCGAGTATCCGACCAGCGTGAACCGCTCCGGGACGAGTTCCTCGAGATCAGCCCTCACAGCCTCAAGCGTCACCGGATGAGCGTCCGCGGCGGACCCGTGGCCACGGATATCAGGTGTCAGCGCCCGGTAGCGTTCGCCCAGCGCCGCGACCACCGGCCCCCAGCTGGCACCTGTGTGTGTGAATCCGTGAAGCAGCAGGACCGTCCGCGTCATCGGACGAGATCATGACCGCCACCGACACCTACCTGCTGCTGCGCGCCTTCTGCGACGAGCTCGCACGCTGCGGGATGGAGCAGGCCTGCACTTCTCCTGGGTCGCGCTGCACGCCGATCGTGCTGTCCCTCGCGCGACACCCCAAGCTTCGCGCGTGGTCTCACCTCGATGAGCGATGCGCCGGGTTCTTCGCGTTGGGGGCCGCGAAGGTCTCAGGCCATCCGGTTGCAGTCACCTGCACCTCCGGCACGGCGGCTGCGAACCTGGCGCCGGCCGTGATCGAGGCCCATTGGGCGCGCGTTCCGCTAATCGTGCTGACCGCGGACCGCCCGCCCGAGCTACGCGAGGTGGGCGCCGGACAGGCGATCGATCAGCTCAAGCTCTACGGGGACGCGACCAAGTGGTTCTTCGAGTTCGGCAACCACGAGGCGACACCTGAACGGCTGCGCTGGGCTCGCTCGCTCGCGTGCCGCGCTTATTGGACGGCGGTCGACGGTCGTCGCGGACCTGTGCACCTCAATTTTCCCTTGCGCGAGCCGCTCGTGCTCGACGAGTCGCTGCCCGAGGATGCCACCGGCCGCGAGGACGGCCGGCCCTGGGTCCAGTACGACAGGCCCGCCCCCGCCCCGAGCTTCAGCGGTCCGCACCCGTTCGAGCGCGCGGTGATCGTGGCGGGGGGCGGCGAGGCGGATGCGGAGACCGCGGGAGCGATCGCAGAGTTCGCCGCCCGCGCGCGAATCCCCCTGATCGCCGACCCGCTCTCCGGCGCCCGCCAAGGAGACGCCGCCATCGCCCACTACGACCTGTTGCTGCGCAATCCGGCGTTCGCGGCGGCACATCGCCCCCAGTTCGTGTTCCGGCTCGGCGATCTCCCGACGTCAAAGCCACTGCGGGCGTGGCTCGCGAGCCTTTGTGACGTCGCGCAGATCGCGATCGGTCCCGAGCCGCTCTGGCACGATCCGGATGGGGTCGTCGGCATGCAGGTGGTCACCCCCGCCCGAGCATTGCTGGGCGGGGTCTCGACGGCGCAGATGGTCGCCGATCAGAGCGGCTGGCTCGAGTCATGGCGAGCGGCCGACGAGACCGCGGCCGCGGCGATCGATGACGCGCTCGGCGATCAGCTATCCGAGCCGCTCGTCGCGCGGAGCCTCTGCCAGTGGCTGCCGGCCGGGGCGACCCTGTTCGTTGCCTCCTCGATGCCGATCCGGGACGTCGAGACGTTTGCCTCCGTCCGCACGGATGGGCCGCGCGTCCTCGCAAACCGGGGCGCGAACGGCATCGACGGGACCGTCTCGTCAGCGTTCGGCGCCGCGGCGGCCGGAAACGGCCCCGTCGTCCTGCTGATCGGCGACGTGGCGCTCGCGCACGACATCGGCGGGCTGCTCGCGGCCCGGCGCCTGCGCCTTGCGCTCACGATTGTGCTGCTCAACAACGACGGCGGCGGGATCTTCCACTTCCTCCCGGTGGCCGGACAGCGCGACGCGTTCGAGGAGCACGTGGCAACCCCCCACGGCCTCGACTTCGGGCAGGCCGCTGAGCTCTACGGCTGCGGATACGTGCGGCCCGACGACCTTCGGCAACTGCAGACCGTGGTCGAGCTGGCGATCGGCGGCAACGCGACCACGATCGTCGAGGTCCGGACGGACCGAGAGCAGAATCTCGAGCTCCACCGCCGTGTCGCCGAGGCCGTGGCCGCCAGACTGGAGCCCGACAACCCAACCGCTGAGCTCGGACCCGTCGGCCGGTCTGCGCCGCGGCCAACCACAAGTGAGGCATGACGTGACAGATCAGACCGGAATCACAGGTGTGGGCGCCGCGATGGTGACCGTCGCCGACCAATCTCGAGCCGTCGAGTTCTACACCGAGAAGCTCGACTTCGAGATACGCATCGACATGCCCTACACCGATGAGGAGCGCTGGATCGAGGTCGCCCCGCCCGGTGCCAAGACGACCGTCGCGCTCGTCCTGCCGGGTGGGCCTGATCCGATCGAGCCAGGCGGGTACGGACAGCTCATCTTCGCGACGGGCGACATCGAGGCCACCCACGCCGAGCTCCAGGAGCGCGGGGTCGAGGTCGACCAGATCTTCGAGCCGCCGGGCGGAGCGGCGCCGCGGATGTTCTTCTTCCGCGATGCAGACGAGAATCGGCTGCTGATCATCGAGCGGGACTAGCCCGAAGCTCCCGCGCGGACCGGCAGGCCGGCGCTAGCGCGAAGCTCCCGCGCGGACCGGCAGGCCGGCACTAGCGCGAAGCTGCCCCGCGGACCAGCAGGCCGGCAGTCAACCCGCCAACAGCGGCAGCAGCGCCCCCAGCTTGACCTCCGTCTCCTCCAGCTCGGCGGCGGGGTCGGAGTCGCGCACAATCCCGCAACCCGCGTACAACCGAGCCAGTCGCCGGCGCAACAGCGCGCACCTGAGGGCGACGCAGAATTCCCCGTCCCCTGCCGCATCGGTCCAACCAATCGGCCCCGCATACCAACCGCGGTCAATTCCTTCCAGAGCGGGGATCATCGGCGTGGCTCGCTCACGCGGCTCGCCGCCGACCGCGGGGGTGGGGTGCAGCGCACCGGCCAACTCGATCGCCGGTACCGCGGCGGCGAGCTGCGCGCGGATCGGGGTCGCTAGATGCTGGATGTTGGCGACCCGCACCACGTCCGGTTCTGGAGCGGCGGTCACCCAGACGGCGTGCGGACGCAGGGTGAGGGCGATCCGGCGCGCGACGATCGCGTTCTCCTCGCGGTCCTTGTCACTGCGCAGCAGCCGCTCGCTCAGGTGGTCATCGACCGCTGGGTCTGCACTGCGCCCGATCGAGCCGGCGAGCGCGACGGTGCTCGCCCGCTGACCCTCGCGCCGGACCAGCAATTCGGGGCTGGCGGCAATGAACGTCGCATCTCGGCGTCCCACCGCGAACACGTAGCAGGAGGGAAACTCCTGGCGCAGCACGCCGAGGACCGCACCCGGGTCATGCTCGACCGGGGCGTGCACCTCGACCTCCCTGGCGAGCACCACCTTCTCGAGTCCACCCGAACGAATCCGCTCGACCGCCCGCGTCACCGCCTCCTCGTAGTGGGACGGCGGCATCGGGCTGCGCACGCGGTAGTTGCCCACGGGCGCGGGGTCCAGCAGTGGCAGTGGAGCGACCCGCAGCTCGCCCAGCCGCCGCGCCGCTCGCGCCAGCAGATCAGAGAGCGTGTCATCGGGTGCGACATCCACGTTGATCGTCAGGGACGCCCGATCGTTCCTGCGGGAGAGGGAGACTTCGGGGACGACGAGCGAAGCCGGCGCAAATCCCTCCCATTGCGCGCTGTCGCCGCCGTCGGGCGC